>ERZ772900.96-NODE-96-length-80719-cov-6.489586_pt1 | contig 80719 bp, 58 predicted proteins | sample MGYA00512124_ERZ772900 | MGnify/ENA primary metagenome ERZ772900 (study PRJEB29015, sample SAMEA2737716) | human gut metagenome | biome: human gut; feature: human-associated habitat; material: faeces | place: China | collected 2012 ... | reverse complement strand
CGTTTCGAAGCTCAATCACTATTCAACCCTGCTTTCTTGCTGTCTACGCTTGTCAAATGCCGTTACCGACATCATCCCAAGACTCGCTATTATCTGGTTGGCTAGACCTTGGATAAACCGGATTCCCGCCGGCTTGACTACACACCCTTAGCTGGGCGCACAACTGGAATTGACACTTTCTACTGTATTCGTAGTATACAGAATCTTTCTTACTGCACTTCCATAGCTGAAAAGCTGAATCACATGTTGCAAATTCTTCCCCTTACGTCTACAGCCCCCGGTACTGACTCCATGACTATTTAAATCGCTCGAATTCTGCTTCTGTTGCCTTTAAGACTGGTAGGATCCGTAGTCATTCTTTAATTGGGCAGTAAAACGCCTATAATCTTTATTGGGCACATATTTTATAGAGTTGCAAATAAGGTGTACAATACCTCTCTGGATCGTAACATTTAGGAAATCTTGAAAATATTTTCTTAACTTACACACTTTATTTTCCCTCTCAGTTTTTCTAACCTGCGCTCCAAATTTGTCAAATACCACAATTGCCAGTCAAGACCTGAACCCGTATCTTGACTGACAATCCGGCATTTAAAATCATATAACGGAGAAATTATCAGATAATTTACTCACACACTTTTTTAAACTTCCATAATGCTATACTGATTCACTATATCGTTCTTCTTGTGATTGATATAATTCGTAATAATGTCCTTTCTTTTCCATAAGTATTTTATGAGTCCCTTCTTCAATAATTTTTCCTTCTTTTAGCACAATAATTCTATCACACTTTTTAGCATGTCCCATGTTATGTGTAATAATTATAAAAAGTTTATCTGCTACATCATTAAATATTTTATTTAAAATTTCTTCAGATTTGATAGGATCAACATTAGAAAAAGGCTCATCCAATATCACCAAATCAAATATTTTTTTATAAAATGTTCTTAATAAAGCTATTTGCTGCCATTCTCCTCCTGATAGATCAATTCCATTTTCATCTAATTGCCCAAGAATAGTCATCTTTCCTCTTGGAAGGCGTTTTACAATTTCATATAAAGCTTCATTATTCTTAATAGTTTTATCCTGCATTCCTCCATTTCCTATAATAATATTATCTTCCGCAGAAAATTGATACTTTACATAATTTTGTAATAAACAAACAGTAAGATTCAAATATTGTTGTAATACATCTTGCAATTTATGACCATTGATTAAAATATCGCCATTGTTTGGTCGAAAAACACCTAACAATAAATTTATTAGTGTAGACTTTCCGCTTCCATTATCACCTACTATTGCTATTTTTTCCCCGCTATAAAAATGTTCTGAAATTTCTTTAATAGCTTTTTCTTCTGAGTTAGGATATTTAAAGGAAACGTTCCTTAACTCTATATCTTTTATTTTTTCAAGTTTTGTTGTATCATTACAAGGATTTTCTTCTATAGACAAAAACTCAAACAAATCTTTAATATATAAACAAAATCCATCTATATTTTTAAGTGTATTTACAAATATATCTATATTTTGTGTAACTGATTTAAGCCCATTATAAACAAGAACAAAACTACCTATATTTGTTTTTCCCTGAAAAATTAAAGTCGTCGTATATATTAGACAAACTATCATTGAAATATTTTGCATAATTTGCACTATACAACTTTTTTTAATACGTTCTATTTCATGATTTTTATTATTTTGATATACTTCAATTCTAAGTAACCGTATTTTATTTGAAATGAAATCTACTAAATGAAACAATCGAACTTCTTTAGCATATTCTCTATTTGATAATACATCCACAAAATGTTCAATTAACCTTTTTTTCTTTGTGTCCTCCTTTGCAATTTTGTATATATTTCTATTTAATTTAATTTGATAATACAAATTTGGCAAGCTACTACCAATTAATAAAAGAGGCAAAAAAGCATTTATGTCAGAAACTATAAAAGAGTATGTCACTATAGAAACAACCGGCGAAATAAAAGCGCTCAAATATTCAAAAAAGTCGAAAATATTATTTGTACCATATTGTGAAATACGATTTATTAAATCAAATACTTTTGTATTTTCAAAATATTCCAGTCTAATTCTACTGATTTTCTTATTAATCTGATGAGCAAAAAATTGATTCAATTCCAGATCTTTTTTCGCATCTATATGCAATGATATATTCTCTATAATTTCCAAAAGCGCTTGAATAATTACATAATTCAGAATCACTTTATAAACTATACCTGTCTCACTGCTCACCGTAATATAATCTATAATTTTCTTATAACATACACTAATAAAAGGCGAAAGCACGGATACAACTATTCCCAGAAAAATATTTAATGATTCATAGAATAACACTTTCTTTCCTAAAAATATTTTTATCTTTTTTATATTTTCTTTTTTTATGCTTTTCATTGTTCTTTTAATTTTCATAGTACTTTGACTGTGTTTCATACATCTGTCTATATTTTTTACAATTTTTCATCAATTCATTATGCACACCATATGCAATAATTTTACCATTCTCAAGTAGTATTACCTTATCAACCATATTAGCCAATCCCATTTGATGTGAAACTATTACAAATGATTCAAACCTATAATTGCTAAAAAGTAAATCATACTGTACTTTTTCTGCCAAAGCATCTAATGCTGAAAATGGTTCATCCAAAATATAAAGCATATTTTCTCCTATCATCCCCCTAGCTAATGCCAATTTTTGCCATTGTCCTCCTGAAAAATCTACACCATCATTATAATATTCCACGCCTATGTTTGTATAAATACTGTTTGGCAATCCAGTCAATATATTATTTCCTCCAAAAGAGAATAATGCCTCAAATATATCCTTATCACTAAATTCTCTATTTAAAGAAATATTTTCCTTGACAGAAAAACTATATTTCCCAAAATCTTGAAATATTACACCAATTTCGCTATTACAATAACATATCTCCCCTTTGTCTGGAGTAAGTAATCCTAATAGCAGTTTAACTAACGTGGATTTGCCAGATCCATTTTCTCCAAATATTGCTATTTTTTCTCCAAGACCAATAGAAAAAGATAAATTTTCAATTACCTTTTTTTCCCCATATGCAAAACTTATGTTTTTCAATTCTAACACTTTTCTCCTATCTTCAACAATTTTTTTATTATTTTCATCTTGTTCGTTCTCTTTTGAAAAACATATATCAATATAAGAACTTATATATAAATTTTTAATTTTAAAATTGTTGATTTGTTTAATAAGACTTCCAAATTTAACCACAAATATTGCTTGACTTTCAACTATAAAAATAAAATCATCCAACGTCAATGCACCTCTTCGATACACCTCAAAAAGATATTTTAAAACGCAAAATTCAAGTATATACATTAATATAGACCAAACAATATTTATAATTGTCCATTTAGATGAATATTTTAACGACATTTTTTTCTTTTCAGAAAAATACTTTTTTCTTTTTTCTAGTAGCCAGGATTCACTTTTATAAATTCTGCACTCTTTAATGCTGTTTTTATTAGACAGTAAATTATCTATATATAATATTTTCCTTTCTATAGGTTCTTTTTCTTTTATCAATTTAATGTTTTCATTTGTACTTTTACCTGTAAATACATTTTGCATTACACATGATACTATAAAAAGACCTAAAATAAATTTATCAACGTAAAAAATAGAAGCAGCTGTAATGATTACTCCGACAAATTCTCCTATCAAACTACTAATAGAAAAGATTAGTTCCCTTATTTCACTATCAATTGCTTCGCGACTGTATTTTATTTTTTGTAAAAAAGTACTTTTATCTAATTCAGTCAATGCTTTACTATGTATATTGTAAAATAACTCCTCATATAGTGAACAGGAAATATTTAATTGCGTTTTATCCATTAATATATTTATAAAGCCACCAAAAATAAGTTGTAAAATATATATGAAAACCAATAATATTATACTTACATATATTTTTGAATCCATTTCATTAACTTGTACAACCATCTTTTTTAACAAAATCGCTCCCAATGGATAAATACTATTATTTATGATTTGAAGCACAAAAATAAATGCTATACTCAAAGCACTACACTGAAACACTTTCTTTCCTAATACCCAATATTTTTTCAATTTCTTCCCTCTATTTACATCAATTCCATCAGATATAAATTTATTCAATTAGATTTATAACTTAAATTTATCTACAATTTAAAATATGCAAGGGAGTTTACACTCCCTCACATATACAATTCACAATCGTATTATTTTACTACTTTATTGTTGAATGACTAGTGCATTTAAATTTTGAATCGCACTTCCAGGATCCAGTATCACAATGGAAACTTTTGCAGGTGTACCCCTTTTTGCATATCCCTCTTGGTTCAATTCCTTTAGTGCTCATAATGTTGGGTGTTGTATACTTCATATTTCCTACTCCTTATGATTGTTTATACGTTTTTTTGCATATAAAAGTGTTCTTGCATTTAAAAGAAGAACAAGAAAAAATACCGGCATCACAAACATGATTTGATCTACACACAGTATCCTCAAACCATCTTGCACTTGTTGTTGTTACTGTTGGTGCTGAATATTTCATATTACCATCCTCCATATCAATTTATGTATTTTATACGATTGTGCGATTGCCCATTTAGTTCCAAGATTGCTCTTTAATCAATTTATCTGCATATTGTTTATTCCTATATTCACAATGTCCATCTGTAAACTGTAAAGCTCCTCTACTCGCTGCTTCTGCTATGCAACCTCTGCCGCATACATTTTGCCATACACATGAATTGCAATCTTGCATATAACACAGACTCATCTGACAAAATTTTATAAAATTGTCAAAGGCTAAAGAATCCATAATATCAGTTAATTTACTATCGTAAACATTACCAAACGAATAAACTTCACCTTCAAAGCTCTGACATAAATACACATTTCCTTTAGCATCTATCCGTGGTGTAATCGGAATTTCTTTTTCACTCGGATGCAGTATTGGGCATCCTGAATTATAAGAAGCCCCAGGGATATCTATCCTTATGCCTTTCTCCTCTGCCGCTTTAGTTATTTCATTCTCTCTCAACATTTCTAAGATTTTTTCATTTTCTTCTGTTGACATACATAACGAATCCTTGTTATCAACGCCCCGTCCTTGTACAGAAATATTCCCAAAGGAAATGGTTGAAATATTTTTTTTACTCATTGTATCAATAAATTCCAGTAATTGCGTTTTATTGCATTTTGCAATCATCGAACGAATCACTATGTCTTTATGACCTGCATTAATCAAATACTCTATTCCTTTAATAGTTTTCTCAAATGCACCTTTTCCACATATCTGATCATGTGTTTCTGCATTAATTCCATTAAGGCTAATCTGAACTGAAATATCATACTCAGCAAGTTTTTTAGCTATATCCTCAGTAATTTGAGTCCCATTGGTTATTATCAAAATGTCAGAAATACCTTTTTCTTTAGCTAATTTTACTAATTCCCAAAACTTTGGATGAAGGAGCGGCTCCCCTCCTGAAATAGCTAGTGAAAACTCTGTATTGTTATATGCCTCCAATATATTTTGAAAAGCTTCTACTGATATTTCATTTTTTTCTTTTCCAGAATCATTATAACAATGAATACATCTCAAATTACAAATAGATGTTATTTCCACATATACTCCTGCAACATAATATGGTGCTTTCATATTCTTCTCCTCACACTAATATTTATTCTGAAATGTTATAAATCCTTTTTTCTCAAATTGTACTATTGCATTCATAACATCCATTTCAACTTTTTTCTCATTGAGTTCATCTTTTTCAATACAAGCATCGATCAAGCGCTTAGTTAATGTATGTACACTCTGATTATCACAGTTCTCATACAAAAACTTACTTGTATTATTTAACACTGATAAACTTCCATCTTTTCCAAGAATAATTAAATTTTCCTCATACTCTTGGTGCGGAAAATTTAATGATATGTTTTTAATCAATTCTTCACTCATTTTATTTCCTCCGATTATATAATTTTTCAAAAGAAGCCCTCTTCTGTACCAGAATATAACACTTTTTTGTACTTATTCTGTTATCATGTAATATTTGCGACTCTTGATGTAATAAAACCTTTAAATAATTTTTTACTCATTAAAGCAAGTTTCGCAACGTAGCACAATAACCCTTTCCGGGCTATTGACCACTTGCAACTTGATGGGGATTTCGTTTCCCCATACCCTCGACCACAATCACAGATATGTGTATTGGTTTCCATTTACATGGTCACAGTGCGATAATTTTTCACCACTTACTTTCCCAGCAGGCTGCAAAATTTGGATTTTCTTATGAAACCACTACCACGAAGAAAGGAAGTTATCAATGACAAGACCTAAGAAAGAGGAAACTCTTGCCAAAACTAAAGATGTGCATTTACGCATGAATGAAACAGAATATAATCTTCTTGCAGAAAGAGCCAAAGCTAACAGCATGACGGTTTCTGATTTTGTCCGAAGTGCCCTGGACAACCAGAAAGTCATCATCAAATACGAAATTACCGCAGATGTCTCCGAAATAAAAAAACTTATTAGCGAGTTTGGTAAGATTGGCAGCAATCTAAATCAGATTGCCCGGTATTTTAACCAGGGTGGAATTATCTCCACTGAAATGAAAAATGAAATCAGAAAGTCCCTTCGGGATATTTATGAAATGAAATATGAAGTGATGAAAATGGCAGGTGATTTTCATGGCAGTAATTAAACATATCGCAAGCAAAAACTCTGACTATGGAGAATCGGAACGGTATCTTATCTTCCAGCACAACGAGTATACGCAAAAACCGATTCTTGATGAAGAAGGGCATATGATACTGAGAGAAGAATATTATCTGGACGGTCTGAACTGTGATCCATTCACTTTTGCATCGGAATGTCAAGAACTGAACAGCTACTACCACAAGAACCAAAACTTCAATGAGATAAAATCCCATCACTATATCATCAGCTTTGACCCGAAAGATAGAGATGAGTGCGGACTAACTGGTGAACGGGCACAGCAACTTGGGCTGAACTTTGCAAAGAAGAACTTCCCCGGTCATCAGGCTTTAGTCTGTACTCATACTGACGGGCATAACGAAAGTGGTAATATCCATGTGCATATCGTAATCAACAGTCTCCGTAAATATGATATACCATGGGAACCCTATATGGAATTTGACTGTGAAGCAAAAGCCGGATACAAGCATCACCTAAGTACTGCCTATCTTGCCCATTTAAAACAGGAAGTTATGGATATGTGTAAAAAAGAAGGACTACATCAGGTTGAGCTGCTCACTCCTGCTGAAAGAAAAATCACCGGGAAAGAATACTGGGCACAACGCCGGGGACAGGAAAAATTAGATAAGCTGAATCAGAAAATGAAAGAAGATGGAATCACACCGAAAGAAACTCGTTACCAGACAGAGAAACAATTTCTCCGTGACGCTATTGATGATGCTGCAAGTATTGCCCGATCACCAGAAGAATTTTCAAAAATCCTTGATGAAAAATATCACATCATCTTCAAGATCAGTCGAAACCGATACAGCTATCTCCACCCTGGCAGAAAAAAATATATCACTGGAAGAACTCTTGGGACCAGATACACAGAAGATTTTCTCTTGAAAACATTTGAGGAAAATACGAAATCCTATAGAGAACCGAAAGAAGAAATTCTGGAACAGCAGGCTCCGAATACTTACACAGATTTACCAACTGTTTCTTTCTCTGATACTTCTGCTATCCCTGCACCATTCATTTTCATAAAATCAGATCTCCAGCTTGTCATAGATCTGCAAACCTGTATTAAAGCACAGAAAAGCGAAGCCTATGCTCAAAAAGTAAAGCTCACCAATTTGAAGCAGATGGCTCAGACTGTTGCCTACATACAGGAACATGGCTATGATTCTCTTGATGATTTCCACGCAGCACTCAATCAGGCATCAGACCAGACCAGTGCTTCCAGAAAATCTTTAAAAGATACTGAACAGCACCTTAAAGATGTAAATGAGCAGATTCATTTTACTGGACAATACCTGACATATAAAAATGTGTATGCTGATTATCGTAAGAGCCGCAACAAGAATAAATTTTATGAAGAACACCGGGCAGAGCTTTCCCTGTACGATACAGCCCTCCGAACACTCAAGGAAATTTCTGGAGGGAATAAATTGCCTTCCATGAAAGTTCTCTATGCTGAAAAGGACCGACTTGTTGAATTGAGGGATAGACAGCGTGAAGATTTTTCTAACCACCGGGATTATGAACGGGAGCTTCATACTGTGTCTGCGAATATTGACATGATTCTTGAGAAGAAGCGTGAGCAGGAACAACAGATTGAAAAAGGAAAAGATTTATAGACTGTTATTTTTCATCAGCATTTGTCATTTCAAAATTCAGGTATTGAGGATTACTATTTGCCATGTTAAAATAATGATATAAAAATTCATGTTCACTATATCCCATTCTAAAGGAAAGCAGGTGGTGTTTTCACAATGAATAATACAGAAGAAGCACTAGATTTTGAACAAAAACATAAAGAAGATCTACAACGCCTTAGAGGTTTCCGTCTTTTAGACGATGATTTTATGAGTAAAGTTTTTGAAGATAAGGCATGTGCTGAATTTCTACTTCAAATCATTTTGCAAAGGCATGACCTTAAAGTACAGTCTGTGCAGGGACAATATGATATAAAAAATTTACAGGGACGTTCTGTTCGCTTGGATATATTAGCTGTCGATACCAATAACCGCACTTATAATATAGAAATACAAAGAAGTGATCGTGGTGCCGGTGCAAAACGTGCAAGATATAATAGCAGTCTTATAGATGCCAATATAACTGAAGCTGGCGATAAATATGATGCCCTCACTGAAACCTATGTGATTTTTATTACCGAAAATGATGTATTAAAAGCCGGGCTTCCAATTTATCATATTGACCGCATCATCCAGGAAACCGGTGAACCATTCGGTGATGAAGCTCATATTATTTATGTAAATTCCCAAATCAAGAATGAAACCGAGCTAGGAAAACTAATGCACGATTTTTCCTGTACTGATCCGAAAGATATGTATTATAAAATACTTGCTGACAGGGTACGTTATTTTAAAGAAGATGAGGAAGGAGTTTTGACTATGTGCAGAGAAATGGAAAATATGCGAAAAACGGAACGCATTGAAATCGCTAAGCGTATGCTGGCTTCCGGTAAACTCACTTACGAAGATATTGCCACTTTTACAGACCTGACCTTAGAAGAAATCAAAGCTCTGGCTGTACAGAAAACAGCATAATCTACTTTGCAGGAGAGAGAAGGTCATTTACCCTATGACATCCTCTCTCCTCAAATTATCAGTGGATTTAGTTAATCCAGCACTCTACACCAGCCCAACTTAACTGATTCTTTCCAGTATTTTTCATTTTTTTCTGTGCATCTAACAAAGCTTCTCCAAAATCCATCTTACCATTTAAAAGATTATCATATATTTTTTCCATCATATTAATTGTATCTTCTGTCGGAACACTCCATCTGCATACTATAATATTTCCATTAAAACGTTCAAAAATGCTTGTCCAAGTTCCCGATGAAATCTCTGGGTTACTGCTATTAGGAGTCCCCCCAACACAACTAATCAATATAAAATTACTTATATCTATTTGTTCTAAAATTTCTTTAATTTGAATCATACTCCTCTCTCCTTCTATTGATTGTGCTCCTTCTATAACTTCTGAAGCCGGCTCTCTTACTCCATGTCCATATATTGCTAATGTATTACCCCATTCATTACATTTTTCTATTACTTCTCTTAGATCATCCGAACAATTTGTAATATTAAACATATTTTTTTCGGTATTTTCTTCTAACCATTTATTAATAAAACGAATAGATGAATCACTTCCTTTTCCAAAAACTTTATTTACAATTTTTATTTCTCCTGTGTTAGTATTTAATGATTGAAGTAATTGTTCATAATCAATAAAATTTATAATTTTTTTAACCTTATCAATCAAATATGTTCCTTTATATTGAACAGCTGATATCGGAAATATACTCTTAGAAATATCTGGAATAACATAGATGTTTTTTGTTTCATAATTAAATACATATTCACATAAATGTTCAGCTACAGCTTCAGAAATTATCGCACATGCATCTCTTATTTTTGCATCACTGGAATTGCTAATTTCCATTATCTCTCCATATTTTCTCATACTCTCATAAGGAGAATCATATTTAAGATCAAAAAATTTTGTTTTTATGTCTATCCATTCAGCTGTTACTAATATGCTTACTACTGCCATTTTCGTCAATACATATTGGTATACAACTTCCCCCACCTTCAGACTTCTCTTAATTTTTTCCCAATCTGTTCCTTCAAAATTTTTTAAAGGCATATAATATGGATGTCTCTGTTGCAACTCTTGTGTTAGCTCTTGTATTTCATTAGCTATGCGCTGAACATTATCACTTTCTATTTTACTATTTTTTACAATAACTGCATATTCTCTTTTTAAATGTCTCAACCTACGATGTTTCTCATTTAATTCCTCTGACACTTCATTTCTCATATAATATTTTTTTTGCTCAATTATAGATAAAGGAATACATATTGACATTTTTTGCATGATACCATTTTTTAACTTTTTCTTAATTTCTTGGTCAATATCTCTTGCCATATAATATATTCCACTAAAACAAATATATTCTCGTATGATTTCTGTTAATTCTTGAGCTAGTGCAGATCTTTCTTCTTGATGATATACTTGCCTTCTTTCCTTTATCTGAATAATAGCCTTATCTAACATTTCTAAACCTAACAAAAGATTTTCAACATTACTTTTTTCAAGCAATAAAGCTCCCCATGAATGATATAACTGTGCTGCTATATCCCTTCTTTGAATTATTAAATTATGTACCTTAGAATAATTCTCCTTGATATACTTTATAGCCTCATCATACTGTCCATTTACTTTTTTTATTTCAATCAGATTTGCTAAATCTATAAGCCATGCAACATCTTTATTCTCACATTTCTTCACTCTATTTTCATAAAATTCAACACTTTCTGCTGTACTATTTGAATATACAGAACACAAAGGTATTAAAGATTCATTATATTCAGCCAATATATTTATATTTTCCATAATGATCCTTTTCTCATTTTGCGAATATATTTTTTGATATATCGCTAAATATCTCGACAAAATATTTAATCCTTCTTCTACTATCGGAATACATTCATTTAATTTCAAAAGTTTCCTGATTGAAACAAGAATACAGGCTATTCCTTCCACATGATTTCCCAATCGAAATTGTAAATTCGCCCACGACATTAAATATAATGCACTGATTAACTCCTGGTGATTTTCTTTTGCAAGTTTATTAAATTCAACTATACTCAAAGAATAATTTGTAGCATCCTGTAAATTTTTTTTTAAAACAGAAGCACCAATAGAACAATAATATCTAAGCCATATCCTCTGAATATCTGTTCCTTGACTTTCTATTAGCCGCCAACTTCCTTGTTCTATTTCCTCCCTCGTACATCCAAATTTCTCTACTGGCATTTCACCGCAATTACTTTTTCTCAAGCAATATATAGCCGTATCACAATCTAGATTTTTTTCAGATAATTTCAAATTTCTGATATATGACTTTGACAGCATATTTTCAAAGTCAACTTCTCCTAATTCTTTAAAACATTCATATACATGTTTTTTTAAAGTCATATTCCATATATTATTTTGCTGGCATTCTAATAATTCTCTCCAGAAAAAATATCCATTTTCAATGTTAGAAAAATAATTAATGCATTCTAACAAAAGATCACTTCTTTTCTCCAACAAAATTGTATTATCTCGTTCTTTACGAAATGGTTTTAACTTTCCTAATGCCTTAGAAGCTTTATCAATATCTTTAAGAATTGCTATCTTTTGTTTTAATATCTCTTTAGTAGTGCTATCTACCTGCTGTAAATCCGCTTTTTTTAGCAGATTATACGCATTATAATAATGCCCCTCTTTGTTTGCGTACATTGCTACTTTTAAAAGTGCTATATTTCTTAGCTCTGGATGTTTTTCAGCAATTTCAAAAATATATGCTTCTACAATCTTAATATCAGTCTGTTTTTCACCTAGTAAGTCATTTACTCTGGCAATCAATTCATAATATGGTTTATTTATTTTTCTAAACCAAGCGGCAGCTTCTTTATATTTTTCCTGGTCTACAAGAAAACTCGCATAATTTTCAATAAAAAATATATTTTCTGGCTGATAACTTATACATTCTTCTAAAATTTCCCCATACCTTTTTTTATATTTTTCATTATTTTCATAGGCTTTTATTCCTAACTCAAATAGCCCATTTTCCCATTTATCATCACGATACACTTCTTCAAATATTTTTCTCGCTTCCTCTTTTAAATCTTGCAAAACATACAGATTTGCTAAAAAAATTTTCATCTCGTTTGATAAACTATTATATTTGGATTTTAACATTTCAGTTGCTTTAGTAATATTTCCATTCTGATAATAGGCTGTTGCCTTGCATATAATAATATCTTTTAAATCCATTCCTTCAGAATCTTTATTTATTATCTCAAGTGCCTCTTCTAGTGGTTTGTTTTCTATTTCATGCAAAACTCTTGTTGCATTGTCAGATGTTTCTTCAACAAATTTTATTTTTTTGGCTGTACTAATGCTCATATTTTTAGAATCTTTCAATTCTTCACATATTCTATCTGAAATTATTTTGTCAACATTACAAATAAATACTAATCCGCTAATACTCGTCTGATACTTTTCATATAATCGATCTACAGTTTTTGAAAATTTTGCCCATGCCTCATATTCTTGTAAATATAAACCAGAACTCATATTCTCTGATTCTACTGGTGATATATCACTTTCTGCAGAAGCAAGTGCTAATCTTTCTCCGCCTACAATAACTATCGCATCCTCTTCTAGTTGTTCCTCTATATATTTTCTTAGCATCTCATAGGACTTCTCTAGACCAAATATCCATACAAATTTCTCTTCAGAATATTTTTCTTGAATTTTACTTTTTATTGTCCCATATGATATAATATGTATCTTACCCTTAATATTTTTTTCTAAATAATTTAACCAAAATATTACATCTAAGTCTGCATAATCATTGTCAATATCTAGGCATATCATATATTGATCCAATTTAATTTCTTTTTCCATAGTTAAAACTTCTTTCTTTTACAATTATTTTCAAAATCAAATTTTTTCTCTTTGTAACCTATTTTTATTATATCTATCATATACATGCTTTTCAACAAAAATGGCCCTTCTACATCAATAGCAAGACCATCTCTGTTGAAAATTACTTCTTCTTCCTTTCCAGCTCTTCTTCCATCACCTTCTGTTGCTGTGGCTGTCCTTTCCCTTGACTGGCTATCTTCTTCTGATGATTACGGAGTCGTTTCAGTACCGATCTTCGTGGAGCGTTCTTATCCTTTTTCTTTGGTGTGTTGTTCATCAGTCCATCAATCATGTTGTAATTGGCTTCTTCTGCCATCTCTGCACTGCGAAGATATTCTCCATTATCCATAACCTTCTGCCAGTTTGCCAGCTCTGGTTTCTTCTTTTGTATTCCTTCTGATTGTGGCTGTCCGGTCTGGGCTTGTGCCTGCATTTGTTGTTTCTGCTGTTCCTGTGCCTGCTCTGCCTGTTGCTGCATGAAGTTCTGAATGTTACGTCTGGCTTCTTCATCAAAGCCATTGTAACAGTCATTCATGACTACGGCACCTTCTTCACTGAGAATCACATAGGCTGCTCTTGTCCCATACTCCTCATGTTCCATCAGAAACCATTTCTTCTCGTTCATCAGGATATAATCCTGTGCAAGCCATGTCCCTTTCTTTCCTTCGATTTCGTACCCGGTCGTATCAGTGGAAAGTCTGGTATCGGAAGAACTTTTGATTGTGAGAAATTCTGGAATGATGATAAAACCATCTTTATTGACATAGTAAGCTGTGGTTTTTCCATCATCGGTAATGACGATCACATCACTGCAACCGATGGAATGACCTTTGAAGTTTTTCGGTCGCTGCTTCTGCAAGCGTGTTTTAATGTCAGCCGGAGTTTCCCCCGGCTGGATTCTTCCAATATACACCTGATGATAGTTTTCTACCTGGACCGTTCTTCCTTCGCTTTTCAGTTTCTCGTAAGAACGGAAACGGACATCCCGGTACTCTGGGGTATCTTTTACCTGATATACTGCACACTGACTTGTACTCATTCTTTGTCCTCCTCTTCCAGTTCCATTTTATATTCTTCCAGATCCATAAGAAAAACCTCATAGCCTTCATCACTCATGCATAACAATTTTCTTATAGTATTGCAGACAAGCCCGATCATATCTGCATCGCCTTTCAGAAAAGGAATGATATGGTCGATTGCCTCCATCGTGTCATTTCGGTTTCCTTTATCAAACATTGCGGTTACTAAACATTCATCCGCATCAAAGTTCATCGCCAGATCCATCATAATTCCACTTCTCCCTTCTTATGTGTCTTGGATTTCTCTGTTGCCTTGTTTTGCTCCTGTGCTTTTGCCCTTGCCTGAAAATCTTTTAAAGACTGCAGCACAGATTTCTTCACTTCACCTTTTGCTCTGCTTGCAGGTTCTGCCTTTTGTGGCTGGCTCTGATTTACAGATACCGGTTCCTGCTCTGCCTTTCTGTCTGCCGCAACCTCAGAAGGTTTCTGTCCACTTCCTATTGCTGTTTCTGTCGTATGTTCCGTTTCCTTTACCCTTCCATGCTTTTCATCCAGATACTTTTCCATGTCTGTGATTGCTTTCTGCACCAGAGGGCTTTCTTTATAGTGTGGAATCATATCTATCAGATCACGCCGTATCCGGTCTGCACTCATCAACTCATATTCTCCGGAATAATCTTCATCACCATCTTGCAGATCAAATCCGATTCCTTTAATCCCATGCAGTCTCTCTGCTGGGATACTCTCATATATTTTAATAGCTTCTTCTAAAGTGAGGTTGTTATGGTACTCTCCCATGACCGGAAACTCCATGCACTCTGCGATATAAAAACTGATCGTGGCTTCTGGCTGTTCCTGCTCTGGCTGTTTGTCAAAGATATAAAATCTCTCTGCGTCCTCCAGACGGGAAAGTAAAGAACGGGCAGTTATCACATCACTGTCTATATCAGACTCTTCCGATACTTCAACGAGCCAGTCCTTTAAACACCCTGTTTTCTTATTCAGAATGTCCTCTGTGATTTTCTCCACCTGTTCTTCTCTATTTTCAACTGTATCGTTATACTCATAGGTATCAACGTCATAACTAAAATTATCCAGGTCCACAGCGAGCTTTTTAATCTCCTGCTGGTCAAGATATTTTTCGGATTCTTTTATATACTCTGCCAGAGTAATTCGCTCCTCTGCAATCGGGTTAATATCCACCTTAATTCCTGCCATTGCTATACCGGATTCATTTAAAGCATTGAAAAAGCTATCTTCTCGAATATCACCTTTATAGGAAAGAACCACATCAAGGTCAGAATCTTCCCGGTAAAGGTCTTGTCTGCTTCTGGAACCATACACTCTTGCAGCAAGCAGCTCTACCTCCTGTTCCATTCCCATATCTTCTAATACTGCCTGTGCATGATACAGAACCCCTCTTTCTACTTCTGCCCTGCTCAGACTGTTTAATGCCAGTTCATTTCTTCCAATCTCAGAAGTCACACGAAGTTCCCCCTCCTGCAATAAATCCTTAGAGTGCTGGATCGTCATTTCTTCAAATTCTTTATAATCCACTTTGACACATTCCATGTCATCCATTCTCTCACTTTTAAGGATTTCATAAGCGGCTTCCTGAATGGATGCGTCTGGATTATCGTAATCACCACCCTGGATTTCATGCAGGTCAGAGTCATAAAAAATAAACGAATATCCTTCTTCTGTTGCCTGTATGGTCAGATACCCTTTACTCTTGGTAAACTGCATTGCGATTCCTTCATAGATTTGCATTGCTTCTTCCCTGCGAAATCCTTCAAAAATACTTGCCGGGCAGTTCTTTTCTAATTGTATCCGCTGCATCTGTTCTTCCTGAACTTCTTCCACATCTGCCATCAGTTCTTCATAATCCACTACTTTTGCATCTTCCAGAGAGTACCCTTTATCTTCTAAAATATCACTGGCAGCTTCATCTACATAGATTGTCGGATTGTCATAGATTCCTCCATCATCCTCCTGATAATCTTCATTGTAAAATGTATAGTCATAGCCATCTTCTGCGGTCTGGATTGTAAAGTATTGTTTTCCGATCTGATATGCAATCTGTACCTCATTCCAGTCCAGCATGTTTTCCATTTTATTTACCGCTTCATATATTTCTGGATTCAGCCACCCTCCGATCTGTTCATACGCATGGGTCAGCCGATCTATCCCGTTTTCACATCGGATAAAATCCATGCTTTCCTGCATCGTTTCCGTATTCTGGATACCAAGCACTTTTTTCTGATGATTTGGCAGACGTAAATATTCCTGCATCGCTTCATCCAGTGATTCATACCGGTTTACTTTTACTACACCCTCTGCATTTACATCTTCCATCACATAAAAATTATCAATGTAATGGATCTCTGGCATTTTTAACTTTATGCCTTCCGGCAGCTGCACCTCACTGACTGCATGGAAATTAAACCGGACATCCGTTCCAGATTCATTTTTTCCTACTATCATTTCTTCCCAGGCATCTTTCTGTACTGCCTGTATTTCTTCGATTGTAAGTGCCTGTCCACTCCGCAGAGTTACAACAGAATCTTTCGGAAACTCTGACAAGTCATAAAGTGTTGTTCCATTTTCCTGCAAATATTCTGATACAGCTTCCAATGCTCCTGCATCAAACCCATTCCATAAGTCCTCCGCTACAAGCTGTCCATTTTCTGCTGCGATAATGCCTGCCACATCGGAGCCAAATTCATCATGTTCCATTAAGAAAAACTTCTCCCCGGCATATTCCTTTTCATCAACCGTATGCCATGTCCCGTTATGTCCTTCTGCTTCATACCCTCTTGTCTCTGCCGTGATCGTCACTTCGTTTTCTCCTATCGCCTGTTCTATCCTCTGCATCCGGATCTCAGCTCTTGCCATGTCGATAAACCCATCTAAAACTGCCGGGTGGCTTTCGATCACATAATCCAGGTTCAGATTTCTGCCCCGGCTGATATTTTCCGGGACTTCGATATGCTCCGCCCAGTCTCTGTTCTGTCTGGAAAATCTTCCATCATAGGAAAGTTCACGGATGGTATTTGCCATAACAAAATTCATACGTTCTTCCCCGAAGCGTTCCACGACTTCTTTTGCCGCATCCTGCTTTAAGTGCAGCCCGTCAAAATTCTCCCGGATGGCTTCTTCGATTGCTTTCTTACAGTCCAGGTTTAACTTTCTGGAATCCAGATAAGCATCCACATCCCGTTCTCCCATTGCCTGTTCCAATGTTCCTTTATAAACTGGCGGATATGCCCTGACGGAATTATGTTCCAGCATGTTCATTCTCTGCTGGACAAACTCCGGAAGTTCCTGAAATCCAAAAGAATCTACATAATAGGCTGTGATCTCTGCACCCCTGTTTATCACGATCACATCACTTACCGATAAGGAATGGCCACGGAAATCTTCCGGTCGGTCAATGTTAAAGCGTTCAAATATATTGTCTAACGTGATCGTTGGCATCCACGGTGCTGCATAAACCATCCGGTAATCCTTTCCGTCAATGGTATAGCCCAGACTCTTTGCGGATTCCATTCCCATAAACTGATAAGTATGCTCATCTCCGGTATCCATCTGATAAATGGCAAACCTTCCGCTTTCTCCATGCAGAAGAAGTGTCTCATCAATCTTTTCTGCACTCTGCTGTTCCAGTGCTTCCTGTTTTGTAGCAGATATTTCTCTCTCTTTCTGCACTTCCCATTCTGTTTCTGTGATTCCAAAGATACCGTCATATCCAAGGATCTCACTTTCCGTCTCCACAAGCATCTGTTCTGCCCGTTGTGGATTCTCTGGATTTCCGTGTAAGATATAAATTTCTGCCCCTCCACGGTACAGTTCATATGCCCGGTCTTTCGTAAGCGGGAGCATATGGTCTAACTGGATTCCTGCCTCGTGCATTTCCGTAAAACCGATCATGCCATCCGGGAAATTGTCAATCTGTGCCTGTGTTTCATTCATAAAGCTTCTCGTATATTCACTTCCCGGTCTGCGGATTGCGGTCATCATACGGTTCACCAGTCCAAGCACTTCGTCTTTGTCATCCATCTTATATGCAAAATTCACAATAAGATTTCTCTGGGAATCTGTGAAATTTCCTGTATTTGCAGCTTCTGCCGTTTCAATCAGACGGTGAGCATACTGCATGGCTGTTTCTTCTACAATCTCCGGTTCTTTCACTGGGAAGTTTGCCCTTGCTGCCTGGATTACTTCATACACTAGCTTTGAACCGGCTTCATCGTAAGATTCCCTCATGTCCCATACCAGGTCATTCAGTCTTTCCACCCGTCCGGGGAAAGTTTCTGCATATTCATTCACAAATGCCTTTTCTTCTTCTGAAAAAATATTTCTTGGAAACTCTGCTTTATGCACCAACATCTCTGCCTGATCTTTCGGAGAAAGGTCAGAAAAATAAGTAACGCCTGTGTCAGCATCATATTCCACATCATAAAAATCAATCGGATAGTTCTCTCCGTGCCCACTGCTGTCATAGAGTGGTGTGACGGCAGCACCTTTTTCTTCCAGAAAACTTTCCAGTGGTTTCTCATTTTCCTCTATCTCACCACTTTCCAGAAGGCGGACGTATTCCCCCACATTCTGCTCTAACTGTTCCCTGCTCATGTTTTCGATCAGATCATAAGTAAACTCGGAACCCATACTGCCTGAAAGATGCAGAATTAAATCTTCCTTATGAAAAGTATCCCGAACTGGTCTTTCCATTTCCAGCTCGTGCATCTGTGTCTCGATATTCTCAATGACTTCCGCAGACGTTTTCCGGATGGTATCCATAGATGCCCGGAGTGCTTTCATATCCTTGCTTTCACACCAGCTGGCAATATAGGTAAAAGAGTATTCGGAAGTATCCAGACCAAAGTGGTTGCAGACAATATAGGCAATACTTTCTGCTTCCACTTCTTTGGTTGTCCGGTCTTTTAAAATCCCTTCCGCATCCATTACCTCCCGGTCATGCAGCAATGCATGGCTTACTTCGTGTACTCCGGTTTTCATGGTCTGGAGATTACTCATATCTTCCTGAATTGCGATATACTTTTCTGTCTGATGATAATACCCCTTTGCTTCCCCTTCTATTTCCATCATGCGGATTGGCACAGGAGAAATGTTCTGCAATGCTTCCATAAACGTGTCATAAAACTGTACACTCCCGGTAAGTTCCGGTACTTCCAACTCTACAATCGGCTCTCCCTCTGTCTGGCTGACATCAAATACCGTTGTCACACGAAACCTTGGAATGACCATCTCCACAATCTCTGTTTCCGGCTGACCGTCATCCCCGATCACCGGCTCTTTTGTTACAGGGTCAATCTTTTCAATCTCCTGTTTCTCACGGATGGGTGCCGGTGCGATAATCTGGATTCCTTTTTCCCCTCTCTTTACATGGCGGTTAAATTTCTTCTGCCACGCCTGATACCCTGCCACCAGAGTAGCCTCCGGTTTCTGCATGGTGATCAGAAGGGTGTTATTAAAACTGTAATTATGGAACTTGGACATGGTATTCAAATATTCCGTATATCGTTCCGAAGTAAAAATCTCCTTTACGCCCTGTTCCATCCGTTCCGATATTTCCTTTAACTGTTTCTCTATATTATTTGCCATAAACAAACCCTCCATTTTATGTCCCCGCCAGAGAAAACTCTGACGGGAAATCTTTTATAACTCCTGTTCGTGTTTTTTCTTTGCAGTTTTCTGTACAGGTGGCTGTTCCGCTGTATTCTGCTGTGCCTTCTCCTGCTTTAAGCGTTCCAGAATAGATGGCTTATGGATTCTGTCTGCTGTTTCCGGAAGTTCTTTTTCTTCTACAGCATCCCTGCTATCTGTGCTACTTCCTTCTCTGCCAATATCCTCATCTGCCATAATCGTCTCATTGCCCTTTTCATCCATGTTCAGCAACGCATTTAACTCGGATAACCGTTCCATCTTTTCATTCAGCTCTGCTTCTTTCGGGAATGGTTTCTTTACCTCTTCCTGTGCAGTCGCAAGCTGCTGTTGTACGGTTTCCAATTTCTGCTCACTTTCCGTCAGCTTCCTGTCAATGGAAAAAAGGGTGTTATGGATACGCTGCATATTTCCTACCGGGTCTTTTCCGATCTCCAGCTTATAAGAACATTTCCCTTTGACCGTCAGTTCAAATGCATTGGAGAACATATTGTAGGAAGCAGATAACGTAAACCCATGATATTCCCCGACCTTTCCGCCGGTGCTAACGGTTTTTAGTCCTGCACAGGCAGCAATCAATGCCTCGCCTGCTTCTTTCTTATCTTCATAAAGGACATTTCCTACTGTCATGGCAAATGTGTCATTATCCTGTAAATCCACGCTTTTTACTACCTGCGAATCCACCTGCATCCCGGCAATCCGCTCTTTCAATGCACTGATCTGTACTGGAAAATTCTTTGCAATATCGGATTCCAGACGATAGATCTGGCTGGTATGGTTCGCCTTTAAGAGCTTTAATTTACTGACCTGTACATCCAAGTCCATCTTTTCCTTGATATATGGGTTTCCTGTGGCAAGTGCCTTGATCTCCGCATAAGAAAGTGCCGTATCATCCACATCTTCACAAGCCCTGACCGGGGATTTACTGGTCATGATCTGACTGATGAACTTCTGCTTATTCTCCAAAATCTGCCACATATACGCATCAAAAGTGTTCTCCGTCACATAACGGAATATCTTTACTTTGTCATTCTGGTTTCCCTGTCTTAAAATACGCCCTTCCTGCTGTTCCAGATCAGACGGCTTCCACGGACAGTCAAGGTGATGCAGAGCAATGAGCCTGTCTTGCACGTTGGTACCAGCACCGAGTTTCGGTGTAGAACCCATGAGGATTCTCACCTGTCCGGCCCGCACCTTTGCAAACAGTTCCGCTTTCTTTACCTCCGTGTTATATTCATGGATAAAAGCAATCTCTTCTTTCGGGATTCCTCTGGCAACCAGTTTGTTCCGGACATCATCATATACGTTGAAAGTCCCATCCCCTTTTGGAGTAGACAAGTCACAAAAGATCAGCTGGGTTGTCCGGTCTGTCTTTCCCTCATCCCATACCTGGAAAGCATTTTCCACACAGGTATTGACCTTGCTTTTTTCGGCATCCGGGAGAAGTTCATTCAAAAGCCTTTGGTCTAACGCACACTTCCTTCCATCGTTGGTGATCTTGAGCATATTATCTTCTGTCGGATTCACAAGACCGCCTCTTACACTCTCGGCACGTTCCGAAAATGCCCCGACCATTTCCTGCTGTTCTTCACTTGGCTTCAAGACTTCATTGATAAACTCTGCTTCCGGTACAGGAAGGTTCAGCATATCCGATGTCTGGATGTCCGCAGCTTCCTTAAATATAGAGATCAGCTCCGGAAGATTAAAAAAACGGGCAAACCGTGTTTTCGCACGATAGCCCGTTCCTTCCGGTGATAATTCGATTGCGGTCACTGTCTCCCCAAACGTTGCCGCCCAGGAATCAAAATGTCCCATGCCCATACGCATGAGTGTGTCATACTGGAGATAACGCATGATAGTGTAAAGCTCCGTCATACTGTTCGATACGGGAGTACCTGTAGCAAAGGTAATTCCTCTGCCGCCGGTCAGTTCATCCATGTACCGGCATTTCATAAACATATCCGAACTTTTCTGTGCATCCGTCTGTGAGATTCCCGCCACATTCCGCATTTTTGTATACAAAAAAAGGTTCTTAAAACTATGGCTTTCATCCACAAACAGCCGGTCTACACCTAACTGCTCAAAAGTTACTACATCATCCTTTCTGGTCTGGTCATTAAGTTTCTTCATCCTCGCCTGCAGACTCTTTTTTGTTTTTTCCAACTGCTTGATGGTATAATTCTGCCCTGCCTGATGTGCTGCTTCTTCAATGGAAAACGTAATATCTGCAATCTGATCTTCCAGCATGGCAATCTGACGTTCCCTTGAAAGAGGGATTTTCTCAAACTGTGTATGTCCGATGATCACCGCATCATAATCCCCTGTCGCAATACGGGAACAGAACCGTTTTCGGTTTGCTGGTTCAAAGTCTTTCTTCGTTGCCACCAGGATATTTGCCCCCGGATAAAGTCGCAAGAAGTCACTGCCCCACTGCTCGGTCAGATGATTTGGCACAACATAAAGATTCTTCTGTGAGAGTCCCAGCCGTTTTGATTCCATACCGGCTGCGATCATCTGGAACGTCTTTCCAGCTCCTACGCAATGAGCCAGTAACGTATTATTTCCATACAGCACATGAGCCACTGCGTTTTTCTGATGCGGCATCAGAGTGATCTCCGGATTCATGCCGACAAACTGAATATGGCTTCCATCATATTCCCGTGGACGGATGCTGTTAAATCGTTCATTATAGATCTTACAGAGATCTTCCCGTCGGTGCAGGTCTTTAAATATCCACTCCTTAAATTCCTCTTTGATCAGTTCCTGCTTCTGCTGTGCCAGCATCGTTTCCTTCCGGTTTAATTCCCGGTGTTCTCCATCGGCATCCTGTACCGTGTCATAAATCTTGGTATCCCGGAGGTTTAAGGCATCTTCCAAAAGGCGGTAGGCATTGGCTCTCTGTGTTCCATAAGTGGAAGTGACAAGAGCATTTCCGTAGCTGTCCACATTCTTTCCCATAACATTCCACTGTCCGGTCACTTCGGCATACTGGACTTTGACCTTGCTCCCTACATAATATCTTGGTGTATGGAATGTCTCTGCCATGAACTGTGTGATATAGTTCTCTGAAATCCAGGTTGCTCCAAGTCTTGCCTCAATCTCTGATGCATCCAGATCTTTTGGCTGTACCTGCTCCAAATACTGCACGTTCACCTGATATTCCGGGTGATCTTCTGCAAACTGTTTGGCGATCTGCAGTTTCTCCCTCACATTTCCAGAAAGATATTCGTCCGATGGCTCCCATTTTTCACTGATCGGGTTCTTAAAGATTATCCCTGCCAGTTCTTCGGTAAGCTCCTCTTCTGTTTTCCCGGAAAGCTGTGCCATATAGGAAAGGTCAACGCCTGCCCTCTCACCGATAGAAACCGCAAGTGCTTCACTGGCAGTATCTACAGAAGTTACCGTTTCTGCCCTGCGGATTGTCCTTTTGGTAAAAATATCCGCTTTCCGTTTCAGTTCTCCCTTATCATCCAGAAATTCCAGAGAAGTCAAAAGACAATAGCTGCTGTCCTGGCTAAATGCCCGCTTATTGGCATTACTGCTAAGCAGACCATATTTTGCTGTAAAGGTATCGTATTCTTCATTGAGTTTTCCCTGCAGCTTTGTGATCTGTTCATCGCTTCCCTCTTCCATCTGGCACTGGATCAGTTCATTCGTAACATCACGGATCTTCACCATCCCTTTGACACGTTCCGCTGTCATTGCCGGAAGGTCCATCCAATTCATCACAGAATTTTCCCGGTAATAGACTTCATCATTCACTACGGTATAACTGAAATTCTTTACTTCTGGGTCTGCTGGAATGGACACCACATCTTCTTCCAGTTCGGTGTCGGAAAGTTCCAGTTCCGTAATGGTACCATGTATATGCTTTACAGCTTCCTTTAACTGCTCCTCTAAGGTGATTCCCTCTTTTGGTCTTACGGTTACTTCCTGCTTTCCATACTGGGTACTCTCCGTTGTAAACTCTCCAAGCACCATTTCCGGATGATCTGCAAAATACGCATTGACCGAATATCCTTCGGCAGTTTCCTTCAGATGTATCCAGTCCGGTTCCTCGATGGAAGCCCTGTCTCTTTTCTGGAAAAATAAAATATCGGAAACAACACCTGTATTGGCATTTCTCTGGAACGCATTATTTGGAAGGCGGATCGCCCCTAATAACTCTGCCCGGTTTGCAATATACTGTCTGACTGCCGGATTTTGTTTATCCATCGTCCCACTGGAAGTCACCACGGCTACCACACCACCGGGACGAACCAAATCAAGGGATTTTGCGATAAAATAATCATGGATCAGAAAATGATGCCGGTCATATCTGCGGTCACTGACCTGATACGCCCCAAATGGAACATTGCCTATCACACAGTCAAAAAAGCTGTCCGGATAACTGGTTTCCTCAAATCCCTGCACGGCAATCTTATTTTTCTGGTAAAGCTGTTTTGCGATCCCGCCTGAAACCGGGTCGAGTTCCACACCATACATATTGGCTTTGCCCATACTCTCCGGGAGCAGTCCCATAAAGTTACCGACACCACAGGACGGTTCCAAAATATTTCCCTGTTTCAGTCCCATATTTTCCAGTGCTTCATACATACTTCGGATCACGGTTGGGGACGTATAAAAAGCATTTAAGGTCGATGCCCTTGCTGCACTGTATTCTTCTGGTGATAAGGTATTCTTTAACTCCAGATACTCATTCGCCCAGCTGCTGTTACTCTCCTCAAATGCCTGTGGGATACCACCCCAGCCAACATAACGGGATAAGATTTCCTGTTCTTCGGGTGTTGCCAGACGTTCTTCTTTCTCCAAAGTCTGTAACAAATGGATGGCTTCCATATTTGCCTTATACTTTGCCTTCGGACCGCCTGCACCAAGGTCATTATCCTGGATACGGAAGTTGTGTGGTTCTATCACGGCTTTTTCCTGTTCTGGTTTCAAATATGGCTGAAATTCTCCCTCATATCCAAACAGTTCATTTTCTCCGGGAATATAATTGCGTCCGGTTTCCAGGCACCGGAACACATCAGCGGTCGGTGCGTTACAGACTGCATAAAACTCCTCATAAGAATATTTCGGGAAATCTTCTGTATGGTAGGTTGATAAATGCAGTTCTGTATTGGAACGGGTCTGTGCAACCAGATCTTTTCCTTCTATTCCTTCCGGCAATACCCCTACTGCTTCAAAATGATACCCTTGATACGCAAAAACACCTTCATCCCAGGACTCCGCCAGTTCTTCTGCCGTTTTAGCTGTTACCTCTTCTTCTGGTTCTTTCTGTTCCTCAGAAGTTTCTATTATTTCCTGCTCCAGACTCTCTGAAATAGATTCTTCGGCAGTAACCTCTTCTTCTATTTCCTCCACATCTGACATATCGACTACGGTCGGTTCTGCCACTGCCTTTGTATCCAAGAAATCAAACATAGTCATCTGGTGCCCGGATGGTTCCGCAAAAGATGGTTCTGTTTCCGGTGTCGGGAAAATCGTATAGGTTCCCTCTGCATACTGGTGGAGTTCCGAAAGAAGTTCTGTTTTCTGCTGGTAGTTTGTCCCATACGCTTCAAAATCCAATGGAAGAGCTGCCAATGCTGCATCCATCTTCTGTAACAGTTCTTCTGTCTGCTCTGGATTCTCTAATACTGCCTCCATTTCTTTTCCTGGTTTTTCCCAGAAGAAATCATCCGTAAATGGTCTGTCTATCTCTTCCGAAAGACGGTCATAAAAGCGGAGTACCTTATTTGCCATCTGTTCCCGTTCATATTCCGGCATACGAGCATAATCTTCTGCCTGCAGGAACTGGTCATTCTTTATCAGATAAGCTACTCTATTTGCAACTTTATTCCAGGATAATAAAACTGACGTATATGGATTCCCATAAGCACCTCTTGCAAGAAACAATCCTTTTCCATCGTAGTTTGCGTGTGAATCATCGGCACCAGACAGTGCATGACTGCTTCCACCGATCCCATATTGTTCCTTGATAAAACCTGTCCTCGATCTTTCATCCTCATGCAGCAGATAAAAGGAATACGTCCTAAGCCTGCCCTGCGAATACGCTCCACCTCCTGCAAGATAAGCATCAATCTCATCCTGTGTAATGAACATCGGATGTTCTTTCCAGGCAAAGCCATCCCTAGCCTGATAAGGAATCACCTCATCCGCAAACTTCTGAAACTGCTTTGAGATATTTATAGGATTATAATGATGGAAACGCATAATAGAATGATTTTCTTCATAGGCTTCTGCCAGTGCATCCAGTCTTTCATTCAGTTCCGAAAGCCACTGGGGATCCTCCAGCTTTTCTTCCAGATAATCCGTGATCTCCGGATAGATACTGCGAAGATGTGGTAAATCCTCCTCATCGAAAACAATCTCCGCTACTCCTTCTGCCATATCCCCTTTCATATAGGCAAGAGCCTGGGCGTGTTCTTTTACTGCATTACTTCTTGCCGCATCCAATACAGACTGCGGTGCATATTCTCCCTGATTTAAAAGCTGATGGATACGTCTGCTGACATCTTTCCAGGATAAAAAGGCTTTATCCAGAATCTGGTCTGCCACCGTATGCCCGACTGCGATCTGCATCCCGGTTTCATCAAACCAGACGGAATATTCCCTTCCATCCATCTGAAAACCTTTGCCGCCTTTTCCATACTCACGCTTTACAAACTCCGTGTATTCTCCCGGTGCCTGTTCACTCATAAAGTTATAGATGATACGCAGCTGGCTTCCTGTCCGGTTTCCTCCCGTCCGTAAAATATCATCCACAACACTTTCCGGAATAGGAATCTCCCCGGCATATAAAGCAGCTACCCTTTCATCAATCTGCCTTTTCTGTTCATTTGCTGTGGGATATTCGGGCAAAGATAAAGCAGAGGCGATTTCTTCCTCTGCTTTGCTCAGTCCATCTTCTCTTGTATCTTCAACTAGCTGTATACCAATTCCGTCAAGATGCTCTCTTCCGCTGTTGCCATCAGTGCGTTCATATGTGCTGTCCAGGCCATCGGGTCTGCTTCCTTGTCCGGTGCCGGATGGTTCTTCAGCAGTTTCTCCATCTGGCTGTCCATCCTCTCCTGTGCTGCCTTCTCGATCTCTGCCAGATGGCTGTTCAGCTTTCCTGTCAGGAACAGGCTCTGATACAAGCTGTTCTTGTGTTCCTTCAGGAATGTCCTCCGAAGCATCCCGTATTTCCCTATCGTCACTTCTTCCTCCTCGACGGTCAGGTTCGGAAACAGGTAATCCCCCTTGCGATGATATGTCAGTTCCATAGTCGGTTCCTCCTTCATTCTCGATATTTTCTTCTTTGTTGTTTTCTACGTCCTGATTTTTATTTTCACGCATTAATGTGTTAAAGTTATTATAATTCCTTTCATTGGAAATTTCAACCTCTTTTCTGGCTTCTTCCAGAGAAATTTTATGTACCGTCCTTCCAATGTCAATCAGAACACTCTCACTGATCTGGCTTGCTGCATTTCCAAGAAAGGTCAGTACAGACAGCCGGTTATAATCGGTAATATGCATAAAATCCTCTTCTTCCAGAAGCTCCATCGGTTCCAGACCACACCGTCTGCAAAGCATGTAATATACACTGTCCGTTGCAAGCTGGCGGAAATCACTGCGGATCGTAACTTCATCCAGATCTTCTAGATACGTTCCTTCCGCTGCATATTCCAAGCCGTCCAGATATTCTTCCAGACTGTCTGCGACCATTTCCCTTGCAACCGCCATCAACGCATCCGATAAAGTCCCTGTATCTTTTTCTTCCAGACCATACGCTTCTGCCAGATGGGTAAGGATCTCTTCCTGCTGATGTTCCTGCATCTGCCACAGGTAAGGGCTTCTTCCGCCTGCCACCATGTGCGTATCTGAAATATCAAACACATACCGGAGTCTGGTATTATGACCATTCTCGTCAAGCAGGGCGATTCCCCTAGCTCCCCGGTTTACCCAGCGGAACATTTTCTCATTCCACAGTTCCAGGGACGCACAGGCGGTTGCCTGTGGATGCTGTGCGTGGATCAGTAACTGGTCTGTAAAAGGATACCGGTATAGTCTCGCTGCGGTATCCATATAACCCATCCAGTCCCTTGGCGAACTGCTCACCAATGTCGCATGTTCCTGTGCCAGTTCCCGGATGTCCTGTAATTTCGACATACTGCCTACCTCCTTGCCTTATTTCTTTTTCTTCTTTGGAAATTCCAGATGGAACCTTGGCTTTCCGTCCTCCAGTGTCAGTAAAAGATCTGCGTCAAACTTTATATCTTTTTTTCTGGAATACAGCCCTTTTACATGGGTGCAGGCTTTATCAAGAAGCTCCACTGCCATCTTTTTATCCAGTGTTTTCTCCATGCTTCCTAAGAAACGGTTTTCTTTCCAAAGGGCAAAATCACACTGCCTGTTGGAGCAGTAAAAATTTTGCTTTCCTTCGTAGACATCAGAGCCGCAGACCGGACACTTACCGATCACTTCCCTTGCTTTCTGGAACCTTCTCCTTTCCGTTTCCGGTATTTCCCTGCACACAGAAAGAATCTTACCGACTAAAGAAGTGATCTCACCCATAAACTGTGTATCGGTGATCTGCCCTTTTTCCATCATTAAAAGCTGATTTTCCCATTCGGCAGTCATTGCAGCAGATTTCAGATAAGCCGGCATGACATTCACCAGTTCCCTGCCCTCTGTGCTTGGCAAGATCTGCTTTCCTTTTCTGACTGCATAGCCGGAAGAAACCAGTTTTTCAATGATACCTGCCCTGGTTGCCGGAGTCCCCAGTCCTTTCTTCTCTGTCTCCGAATCAAAGTCTTTATTCCCTGCGGTTTCCATAGCGGCAAGGAGGGTATCTTCATTGAATGGTTTTGGCGGGGAAGTAAAATGCACTGTCTTTTCTGCCTTTACCGGAGAAAGCGTCATTCCTTCTTCATATCCATATGGGATGGAAGTTTCTTTTTCCGTTTCTTCTTCCGGCTTGGCTTTCACGCACTGGTTCTTAAAGGCATTCCCCGCCGCTTTAAATCCCATCTGCACCGGCACTTTTCCTCTGGCAGTAAAATCATGTCCCTGACATTTGACCATAATATCCGTCTGCTCATACTGATACTCTTCCCCTGTTGCCTGCACCAGCTGCTGGCAGACCAGCATCATCAGGTTCTTTTTGTCCGCTGTCAGATCAGAGATTCCTTTTTCTACGGCTTCTTTTGTTGGAAGAATCGCATGATGGTCGGATACTTTTGCATTGTTAATCACTCTGGTGATGTTATGTCCCAGCTGTCCATAATCCAAGAACGGAAGTAAGACTGGCATTTTCCCTACCAGTTCCTCTACGGTATCCCTCATATCCTCCGTCACGAACTGGCTGTCCGTTCTTGGATAAGTGACCAGCTTTTCTTCATATAATTCCTGCAGCATATCCAGTGTTTTCTTTGCCGTATAGCCAAAGTAACGGTTTGCTTCCCTTTGCAGACTGGTCAGATCATAAAGTTTGGGAGGAAACGCTTTCTTTTGTTCCCTCTTTATCTGTGTAATCACTGCTTCCGAATCCATACATAAGGAAGCAAGGAGATCGGCTGCTTCCTCATTTGCAATATTTTCAGAAACTACCGTAAGCCTTCCGTCTGTCAGTGCTACTTTATAAAAGGCTTCTTTCTGAAAATGCTCAATCTTATCCTGACGTTCCGCAAGCATGGCAAGCGTTGGCGTCTGCACTCTGCCCACAACCAGACGTTTAAAATAACAGGTCGTATATGCCCTAGTTCCGTTCATTCCGATCAGCCAGTCTGCCTGTGCCCTGCATACCGCAGCCATGCAGATATTCCGGTATTCCTCTGCTCCTTTCATTGTCTGAAAACCTGTCCGGATTGCCGTATCTTCCATGGAACTGATCCATAAACGCTTCACCGGTTTCCTGCATCCGGCAAGGTCATACACTCTCTGGAAGATCAGTTCCCCTTCCCTTCCTGCATCACAGCCATTTACCAGATAGTCCACATCTGCCCGGTTCATCAGGCTTTTTAACACATCAAACTGTTTCTTTTTATCTCTGGAAACTTTCAACTTCCAGACCTGCGGGAGAATCGGAAGGTCATCAAACTGCCATTTCTCATATTTCGGGTCATATTCCTCCGGCTGTGCATACTCTGCCAGATGCCCAAGGCACCAGCTGACAATACAGCTCTCCCCTTCTAAATATCCGTCCTCTTTTTTATAAGCTGACAGGTTTTTGGCATAACTCTGTGCCACACTTGGTTTCTCTGCGATCACTAAAAATTTTGACATACGTTTTTCTGTCCTTTCTACTGAAAAAGGGCAGCCAAACTACTCTGGCTGCCCCCTGTCCTTATTTTGGTTGCTTCTTTGAAGATGGAAGTTTATTCTTCCTCATCCTCTTCTTCATTTACATACGGTCCATCAGAAAACTCCAGCTGTTCGCTTACATAGTCCTCCTCTTTGCCACGTCCATGCTTTTTATAAACGGCAATCCCTGCCACTCCAAGAATCACTGCAAGTACGATTGCTCCAAGTCCTTTTACATTCATTCCCGTCTTTTCTTCTTTCTTCACTTCGGTTTCCTCCTCTACTGCCGGGGTAGTTTCCGGTGTGGTTTCCGGAATCACTACGGTTGATTCTTCGGTTTCTTTGCTCTTTTCTGTCTCATCCAGAAATTCTGCCAGGTCATTCTCATCGACCAGGGACATCATGTACACGTTTTCTGTATTGCTGGAACGGTCAATGACCATATAAAATGTATTTCCCTTCTTGGTCTGGATGGTAAGGAACTGTTTCGTATCATCATTTTCCTTATCATCCACCAGCTGGGCATTTCCCGGAGTAGAAAAAGCCGAATTATCCCCTTCCCCGGTGACCCTTCCGGTATCCTCTTTCTTCTCCGTATCTTCTGTTGATTCTGTTGCCGTTTCTTCTACTACCTGTGTCGTTGTCTCCTCCGCCGGTGGGTTTGCGTTTGCATAAACCGTAGCAATGGATGTCCCGGAGATCATGGTGACTGCCATGGCAATCATAAGCAGTTTCTTTACCACTTTATTCCTCATCGTCTAAAACCTCTCTTTCTGTCATCTGACCAACAGGTGGTCTGTGAACTTCTTCGTTGTTTTCCTTTTTCTGCGGAGCTTTTGCATCCTCCACCGTGATACCGCCGTCCTCATCCATCTGAATCGTAACGGTTCCTTTCTGAATCCCGTCAAGCAGGACAAGCAGGCTGCGGCTGTCCAGCTTCATGGAACGGAACGACTTAACGATCTCTATATCTTCCATCTGCTGTCTCAATGTATTCTGCCGCTTCAGGTGTTCCTGTAATTCAGCGATCTTATCCTCTGTTTTCTGAATATCATTCAGAAGTTTTTTTAATTTCATGTTCATCTGCCCTGTCACCTCCTCTAATGCAGACGACCAAACGCCATAAAATGTTCCTGCCAGTAAGCACTTGCAATGCTGGTATACTGGACAGGCTTGCCACAGTGAATCATCATGTTATTGCCGACATAGATTCCCACATGGCTTGCTCCCGGTGTGTCATAGGTTCCCTGGAAGAAGATCAGATCTCCCGGTTTTGCCTCCGATGGTGATACCTGCGAACAGTGTGACCGCAGCTCATCGGCAGTACATCTTCCGACATTCCATCCATTTCCACAGTTATTGATAACCCAGCTTACAAAGCCGGAACAGTCAAAACCACTTGGGGAATAACCGCCCCATACATATGGAACACCCAGATATTTTTCTGCTTCCTGTATCATTTTTGCAAACTGTGGATCAGATAAAGCATCTGCCGGTATGTCGTAACCAAATCCACTGCTTCCGGTGGGTATGCTGTTTAGATCAAACAGATAATCACGGTTGCCATAATATTTGTTATACGCATCGTAGCGTTCCTGTTCTTCCTCTGTCATACGGCTCCTTAACACGGCATCCAGGCTGTGGTTTGTCATCGTCACATCCAGACGGTTCACCTCTTTTGTAGTCGTGACCTGCACTTCCTGGTTTCCATTGCTGTCTGCTATGTAGGCTTCCCATGTCTGGTGTCCATGTGCGGATGCCGCCGCATGATTGTCATAGTAAACATCGAACTGTACCCCATATCTTGCGAACGCTCCGGTATCTTCTACTACATATTCCACACCGTTCATGACTACATGGGTTCCGATCGGCACAAATGGATTCGCCGCATCCACGGCAATCGTATGGTTTGCTGTCGGCATTGCCCCACTGGCTGTCGGTCCGCCACTCCACTGGCCACAGCAGATCGGGCAGTTACAGTACCCACTTGTCACAACCAGTCCCAAGGACTCCCCTACCCGGACAGTCTTGGTTTCTGTAACTGTTTCTCTGGTAGAGTCTGTGGTGATTCCATACTGCTGTCGGAAGATCTCCTTAATCTCCTCTGCCACTTCATCGTAAGTGAAGCCGCCGTATTTTACCGTAAGATAAGAGATCAACTGATATGGGTTATGACCGATCTCATCAATCTGGTACCGGTATTCGTCATAATCCGGATGGGTGGATTCCATCTGATTGATCTGTGTATTCAGTGCTTCTTCCAAGGCACGGTACGCATTTTCAGCGGCATAAATATCTTCATCCGTACTGGAATAGCTGGTAGAGATGATTGCTGAAGAAGCTCCCTGCAAAGATGCCGTACAGCTGGTAAAACTGGCTGCGATCAGCACAAAGATCAGAGCAAAGACAGCTACCGTGGCAAAAATCCCCCGGTTCTGTGCCGCCACCATCTTGACGGCATCTTTCGCTTTTTCCGTAAACTTCTGTGCGGAAGTGATCGCTGCATCCTTTACTTTTTTACTCTGTCTGGCTGCCTGATACTGCTTCTGGTAACGCTTCTTCTGAAAGAGTTTCTGCAGGGCAGATTTCTTTTTCTTCTCTGCTTCTCTTTTCACTGCGTCCTTCGCTTCATTTCCATAGGCAGTCTCAAATATCAGCCTGCTCCTTTCTGCTTCATCCAGGACGCTTTCTTTTAATCTCCGAGATTCTTCCCTTCGCCCTTTCAGCCGTTCCCGCATGTAGATGGATTTCCTTGCAAGGCTTTCCCCGACAAGCTCTGCCCGGTGTGCCCCTTCCACTGCCGCATTTTCATCCTCTTCTTCGTGCGTTTTCCAGTGTGCTGCTGTGACTGCCGCATCTTTGACTGCCGATGCCGGATTCCGGATACCGATCCCGGCACCATGTACCATGCCGTCACCCTCATCACCAAAAGACAGACGGGAAACTTTTTTCCGCTGTTCCTTCAGCACCCGTTCCCTTTTGGACTTGCCTTTGATCTCCTCGTGGAACTTATCCAGGGAATCTTCCATCACTTCGGAAGTTTCCCGGTAACGGGCAGATTCTCTTTTGGCTGCTTTTTCTTCTCTGGAAGTCTCCTTTTCCTTCCTTCTTTCCTTTGCAGCATAATCCCTGACCATCTTTTTCTTCCGAAGGTCCCGGCTGTCCGCAACTGTCTCCAGATACGCCCGTTCTCCTCTTGGCTGTCCACGGATACTCTCTGTGCGAAATGCAGATTTGGGATTTTCTCCATTTTCAACAGAAACATCTACATCTGTATCTACATCTTCATCCATATCTGGTTTTATATCCTGGTCGGATACATAATCTCTACTATATCTTGGTTTTCTGGAACTCTGCTCCGGCTGTTCCATCTCCCGTTCTTCTTTCAGCCGTTCATGTCTGCGTTTACTAAAATCCAGTTCCTCTTTCTTCTCACTGCGGGAAATCTCGGTATCCGTATCCCGCCCGGTGATCCTTTTTTCTTCCTTGTTCCGGAGGTTTTCTTCCCGCAGTCCATCCCGGCTCATCTTCTGGACGGTTTTATCTCTCGCCTTATACTCATGCTCCTGCAACTTTGACCATCCCCTTTACTGCTTTGTCCCGGTTATTCTGTCTTATCCTGATAGTCCTCCCATTTCTCCAACACTTCATCTGCCATCCCTGCAATGGAATCCGTCAGCTTGTCTGTCATTCGCTCACTTAAAGTTCCCCTTACAGCCAGACAAGATGTAATTCCCATGAAATCAATCAGTTCCGCCAGATAGATAAGGTCATCCATCATTTCATCAGCCGTCACTTTTTCCTTTGTGTCCTTTTCCATTTTCAAAATCTCCTTTTCATTGTCTGCACAGATTCTTTCTGCAAATACGCAGCAAGGCTCACCGCTGCATCTCTCCATGTTTCTGTAATCTTCCATCTTGTAATCCTCCATGATTTCCGGGCAGAAAAATTGCCGGAAGTATCTCCCGGCTCATCCTCTACTCTGTTTTATTTTGTTTCGTTTATTTCTTTAATCGTTCCGTTCTCCAATACCAAGTTTCTTCCGTTTCTCCACCTCGTCCGGCTTGGAAGTCATCAGGGCATACAACATCAGGGAATTATCAAACTTATCCTTGAACGGGATAATGGTACTGCCATAAAAGACCAGTCCCTCACCTTCCCCGCTGTTCGTTACATAAGAAAGCTGGTGTGGGGAAATGTTGAGCTGCTTTGCAAGGATCTGTCTGTCACCGGATGCCTGATTGAGCATCAGTATAAAGTCAGAGTTTTCAAAGATGTTCTCAATCTCCCGGCTGGCTAACAGGTCTTTTACGTTCTGTGTGATACCCGTCGGGATACCACCCCATTTACGGAATCGCTTCCAGATCTCCACGCTGTATGCTGCTGTCTGCTCCTCTTTTAAGAGCAGATGGAACTCATCAATGTAATATCTGGTACTCTTATTCGCAGAACGGTTGATCGTTACCCTGTTCCACACCTGGTCCTGTACGATCAGCATCCCCAGTTTTTTCAGCTGTTTTCCCAGATCCTTAATGTCAAAACATACGATACGGTTACTCAGTTCCACGTTGGTTCTATGGTTAAACACTTTTAAGGAACCATTGACGTAAATCTCAAGTGCCGTTGCCAGACGCTGTGCTTCCTGCTCTTTCTGATTACGGAGAAGATTATATAGATCCTCTAAGATCGGCATTTTTTCCGGTACCGGGTCAGAAAGGAAATCCTGATAGACCAGCCTTACGCATCGGTCAATGACGGTCTTTTCAACCGGCTCCAGTCCGTTCTTTCCGCCTACTACCAGCTCACAAAGAGACAGGATGAAGTCCGATTTTAAGGAAAGTGGGTCATCATCGTCAGCGTAATCCAGGTTAATATCCATCGGATTGATATAATCGTGGCTGGTCGGGGAAATACGGATCACCTGTCCATGAAATGCCCGGACTAACGGATAATATTCACCTTCCGGATCACAGACGATAATGTCATCTTTCGTCACGATAAATGCGTTTGCAATCTCTCGTTTTGCCGCAAACGACTTACCGGAACCCGGTGTACCAAGAATCAGTCCGTTCGGGTTTTTCAGCTTCTTCCTGTCTGCCATGATAAGGTTATTGGACAGGGCATTTAATCCATAATAAATAGATTCCCCAGCCATAAATAATTCCTGTGTGGTAAACGGAACAAAAATTGCTGTGGATGTCGTTGTCAGTGCCCGTTTGATTGGCACAAAATTCATCGCAAGCGGCAGGCAGCTCATCAGTCCCGGCTCCTGCTGGTAATCCAGCCGTTTCAATGCACAATTATATTTCTGTGCGATGCCGGCAGTCTGGAACACCACATTTTCCAATTCCTGTTTGGTCGGTGCGGTATTTAAAAACAACGCTGTCACAAGGAACATTCGCTCATTTCTGGACTGCAGATCTTCCAGAAGCCTTTTTGCTTCCCCACCGTATGTATTTAAGTCCGAAGGGATAATGTCCATGTCATAACCTGCCCGGACCGCTTTTTTCTGTTCCTCGATCTTCATACGGTTAATATCCGTCACCTTGCTTTTCACCAGTTTGATCGCCTTCATCTGGTCGATGGACTGGATATGGAAATTTACCATCAGGTTACTGTCCATCTCCAGAAACTCTGCCAGCATCTTGTCGGTAAGTTCCGGTGCAAGGATCTGTAAATAGGAAACAGCTCCCATCGTGCCGCCCATCTCAAAATCTTTTCCATTCTTAAATACAAAACTGGTCGGTGCGACATAATCCTTGGTACTAAGCCCTGTCCGAAGTACATCATCATAAGAGAAATGGAACGGAACTTTGCTGTCCTGGTTAAAGGTTTCATACATGATCTGTAACCGTTCCTCTCCGTTCAGCGGATAGGCAGATACCCCAAGGATCTTAAAGTTATTCAGAATATCCGACTCGATACGTTCCAGTTTTGGCCGTGCTTCCCGGATATTCTCCGCTTCAATCCCAAATGTGATATATTTGGTACGCATCAGCCCGTTATTTCCTTTTGCCAGCTGGTTATTGAGCATCTGGGCAAACTCCATACGCAGGTCATCAAATGCATCCTCCTGCGGATTGATATGGATGACCTTCTCATACTCTGCCATGTTGCTGTGCTGGTTGATAAAAGACAGCTGAAAATGAATCGTGCTGTCAAAGTAATTCAGGAAATCACACCAGTTTTCAAAGATGGCGTTCTTATCTTCATTCTGTGCCAGCTGATAGTTGATGTCATAAAAACGGATCGTCTTGGAATAAAACTTGTCCTGCACCCGGCAGATACCGTCCCTTCCCATCTCATGGTATGGAATCGACTGCTGTGCAGTGATCCTCTTATCTCTGGCACTATCCGGTGTTTTCTTTCCTGTCCCACTGCCTTTCGTTCCGGAAACCACTTTTCCTGCCGGACGCTGCCCCGACGGTGCTGCGACAGGTCTGCTCTTTTTCTTTTTTGCGTTTTTCTTTGCGTCACGCACTGCCTGCTTTTCTGCTCTGGCTGCCAGCTTTGCTTCCCTTTTTGCATTTTTCTTATCCGCTTTTTCATGTTCCTTATGCAGTTTTTCTTCATATTTCTGTGCCCTTTTGAGGGCTTTCTTTTCCCTGCGTGTCAGTTTCCGGTTCGGTCTGCGGACACCTCTTTGCCGTTCCAGTGCTTCATACCCTGTCACCATCGGCTCATCATGCAGTCTGCCGCTTACTGGTCTTCTTTTCATTGCGGGGTCTGGAAGTTCTTCTTCTCCATCCTCCTCATCCAGCCAGTAATCATCCGGATATAATTCGTCTAAACTCTGTGGCGGCTGTCTATCGTTTTTTCTTTTTAACACTCTTCGTTCCCCCTTTCTTCTTTCTGACCACGGTATATTTTTTCTCGTACATATTTTCCATCTGGTACTTGCGTACCGGAGGACGGATAAATTTTACGGTGATCATATTTTTTAAGACCTTTTCTAACGGAAGCCCATCCTTCTCATACATGGCAAACAAAAATGCCGGAAGCATCAGAAGGCACATCCCGGTCGCTGCGTTACTGGAACCAATAATTCCCCTGCTTAAGAAATAAAACGGAAGCCCTACCGCCGCCGCAATCCCAAAGCAGATCAGCTGCCGTTTCGTCAGATTGAAAATGATCTTATTCTTGACCTTGGTTAAGTCTTTAGGCACAGATACAAATGCCATTGCCAATTCCTCCTTTCTTAATGGGCGTTAAAGATACTGCGGGCGAAGTTTCCTGTTTTCATCAGACTGAAACACAGGATCACCGTGTATGCCATCACGCCGAACAATGCAGAATGTATGTTATCTGACATTTGGATGTTTGCGACCAGGACCGCATAGATTCCCACGCAGACCATCATAAAAAATCCCTGGAATGCCAGTGCAAACAATCCACGAAGATAGTTGTTCCCGATCTGCCCCCATTCCCGGTTGGACATGGTTGCGAACGGGATCGCTCCAACGGACGAATAGAGATAAATCTCAATCATACGTCCATACAAAATCACTGTAATAAAGACTGAGATAATCTTCATACACAGGCTTACAAGCATCGTTTCCAGTGCCAGTATGACAAGTTCACCAATCTCCATAGATTCCATCGCCGTTTCCATTGTAGAGATCATCGTATCTATATTGATCGCTGTATCAGAACTGATAACTCCAGCTGCCCGGCTGACTACGGACTGCCCGACATCAAATACTGCCATCGTGATCGTAAAGGTATGGCTGACAATCCAGACTGCCACCCACATCTTGAAAAAGTATTTAAAAAACATCCAGGTGTCGATGTCGTGCATGTTGTTCTTTTCCGTCAACATGGAGATCAGCTCATAACAAAGTACAAATGTGATAATCATACCGGCAATCGGTACAATGACCGACTCGGAAAGATTCTGTATCATGCTGTAAATGCTGCCATTCCAGCCCTGCGGTGTCTGCCCAACCTGAGCAGCAATCTGACCGGTCTTTTCATTGACATCGGTATACATTGTTGTCAGGTTGGAACTTACCATGCCTGTCAGAAGATTCCTCATCCATTCTTCAATCGCTTCAAATATCCGATCCATGAGTCATCTCCCTCCTGCTTCTCTCAGCTGAACAATCCGGACAGTAACGGTACCAGCTGGGTGCCAATCAGAACGACACCGCCTCCTGCCATCAGCTGCTTGATCCCCTGGGACTTTGCACCTGGGTTGTCGTTTCCATATCCTTCTAACAGGTTAATAACACCCCATACTGCAAGTCCTGCTCCGATTGCCACCACTAGTGTCTGTAAAATATTGATTGCCTGATTAAAAAACGCCATATTCGTTGTCTCCTTTCAAATCTCTGTATTTCTTTGGTTTCTATCTTTAAGAAGTCTTTTCCGGCTCTGCCCTTACGGGCGGCCTTTCATGATCTCTCAAATCCATCACCTCCCAAAAGGGCAAAGAAAAAAGAGCTATGTGTCCGAATCTTTCACATGCTCTGCTTCCTTGTTTTCTGTATTTAATTCTTTTGCCAGACTCTCTTCCGAAAACTCATACAGGTCAAATTCCTGTGTCCTCGTCAGTTTCACTTCCATCCGATGCCGCATATACGCTTCCACATCAAACTCATTTTTCTTATCGTAGTCTGACAGCTCCTTATACCGTTTGTGTTTGGTAATATCGAACTTGTCACTGAAAAATGGTCTTACACCTCGAAGCTGCAAGATACATTTGCTGCCATCCATGACCGCAAGTTCGTCCCGGCTCATCAATTCCTTTCCTGTTTTTTGATAGTTCATCCCATAAGAACGGCTCTGTCCACGGGTGTCCGAAGTGTTATATAAATCAATCGTTTCTTTTCCCAGCGTCTCGGAAATCTCCTTTAAGGTCGAACTTTCCTTACCGCCAAGGAATAACATCGTGTCGCAGTTACCTAAGATTGTCTCAGCTGCATCTTTGTAGATCGTCTTTAACTGGGACTGCGACTGGAGGATAATGGATGCAGAGATTTCCCTGCTACGGATGGTGGCGATCAGCTTGTCAAACTTTGGAATCTGACCGATATTTGCGAACTCGTCACAGAGGATTCTGACATGATATGGCAATCTTCCATGATGTACATCGTCCGCTCTGTCACATAACAGGTTGAATAACTGGCTGTACATCATCGCCACAACAAAGTTAAAGGTATCATCCGTATCAGAAATGATAATAAACAGTGCTGTCCTCTGGTCACCTACCATATCCAATTCCATCTCATCATAGCTCATGATCTCACGAAGCTCTGCAATGTCAAACGGTGCAAGCCTTGCACCACAGGAAATCAAAATACTCTTTGCTGTTTTTCCTGCCGCCAGTTTATATTTCTTATACTGACGCACTGCAAAATGCTCCGGTTCTTCCTTTTCCAGTTCCTCAAACAGCATATCTACTGCATTTTTAAATGTCTCATCATCTTCCCTTGTTTCCGAAGCGTTGATAAACTCAAGCAGGGTCGCAAAGTTCTGTTCTTCTTCCGGTGCTTCATACCAGATATAGCCGATCAGGGCACAGTACAGAAGCCTCTCTGCTTTCGTCCAGAAATCCTCACTGGACTTCTCGCCTTCCCCTTTCGTGTTCACCATGATCGTATTTACCAGTTTCAAAATATCCTTTTCCGAATGGATATAGTGGAAGGGGTTATAATGCATACTCTTGGAAAAATTGATCGTATTCAATACTTTCACTTTATATCCATGCCGTACCAGCATCTTTCCGCACTCAATGATGATCGTCCCTTTCGGGTCCGTGACCACATAACTGATGTATTTTCCCATCTGCATCAAGTTGGGTTTTACATAAAAACGTGTCTTTCCTGAGCCAGATCCGCCAATCACGATCACGTTCTTGTTCCTCGCAAATTTCGGATTCTTTGGTCTGCCATTCATGGTCAGCCGTTCCGTCATGGTCAGCAGGATATTGTTTTCAAATACCGGGTCGATAAAGGGTGCAATGTCTTTTGCCGTCCCCCATCTTGCCGAACCATACTCCACTCCCTGCCGGAACTTTTTGGCATTTTTTCCTTTCATGTAGACCATGAGCTTCACTGCCACGGCTCCAGTAATCCCAACCAGCAATTCATTTTTATGCATACTTGGGAGAATCCTGCTAAATGCCATCTGGAAATTTAAGATCAGTACCATCAGTCTTTCTATCATGGAATCACCTACACAGTATTGATATAACCATGCCAGCTTATTTCCCACATAAAAGATCACGATATATGGAAGATTCATCAGAACAATCCGAAGCAGCTTATGTACATCCACCGGCGGTAATCTCTCCAGGTATCCTTTTCCTACACCAAGCAACTTCTGTAATCTGCTCATAATGACGGCTCCTTCTCCTTTCCTTTTGTTTTCTCCAGTTCCCTGTGCTTTGCAAGCGATTTGGTGATTGCCTGCTGTAACTTCTTCCTCACAGATGGTTTTTTGTCCTTATTCAGAGACTTGCCCGTGTATTCCTTAAAAGCGGCAGTCATCACATCAGCATCCCTTGCCTTAAAGAACACATAGTATCTTGGCGGGTCCGCAGTCACATCTTTTTTCAGGCTGAAATCAATGCTGTACTTCTTTGCTACCCGTTCAAAAGACTTGATGTTTCCATCTGTGATCTCAATGTTGGACAGCTGTACATTCTGCTTCATCAGCTTATCAAGGCTCTGTTTTCCCTTGTAGGTCTTATCCTCCTTTTCCTTCTGGGGCTGCTTCTGGTTTGTTTTCTGTCCCTGCTGTTTTTTCTCCTGCTCCATCTTTGCAAGAGCCTTTACCATGGCAGCTTTCAGCAAGTTGGCAGTGACCTTGCCACAGCGGATACAAAGTGAGACTGTTTTCTCATTCACTTCATCCTGCAATCACACCACGCCCTTTCTTCTCTCACTGCTGTCTTATCCTCATTTATCACATTGCTGCTCCTTTCCTCTCTTTTCTGCCAGTTTCATATATTCTTTTTCTGATTCCGCCCCCACTTTGATACAGCACCAAAGGACAAATCCATATACCAGAAATACTGCAGCCGCAGCAACGATCAATACTGTTTTTGTCATCTTCTTTTCTCCCTTCACATCTCTTGAAATTTTTCAAAAGGGCATCTATGAATCCTGTGTCCATAAATGCCCTCATCCATTACTGAAAAATCCTATGATCTCTTATTTTTTCTTTTTGCGAAGAATCACTGTGCCACCAAGACCAGCCATTCCAGCCCCTGCAAGCAGAATCCAGAACAGAATCGGAGTATTATCTCCTGTCTTTGGTGAAGTCGATTTCTTTGTTTCTTCTGTGGTTTTCGTCTCCGGCGTTGGTGTGGTTTCTGGTGTTTCCGTCGGTGTCTCTGTTGGAGTTTCCTCCGGTTTCGCCTCATCCTTCATCACAACCTTCTGGATTTCTCCAGTATCTTTGACCGTAAACTTTACATCCTCTGCAACCAGATAACCGTCCGGTGCAGTTTCTTCACGAAGGGTATATTCCCCGATTGGAAGCATCTCAATATAGTGTGGTTTTTCTTCAGATGTCCAGCTTTCTACGGTCTTTCCATCTTTGTCAAGGATTGTCAGTTTCGCTCCTGGCAGCTCCTTACCAGAAATATCGGTCTTGGAAATCTGCACTTTTGTCACATCATCCTTCATTTCCACTTTCTGTACTTCACTGGTATCTTCCACCGTAAAAGTGATGCTCTCTGCTGTCACATAACCGTCCGCAGGAAGTGTTTCTGTCATGGTGTACTTCTTGCCAGCGGTCAGTTCTTTGATGATATGTGCTTCTTTACCGGAAGTCCATTCATCCACAGTGTTTCCACTCTCATCTGTGACTTTTAGTTTTGCTCCCTCAATCTCCTTTCCGTCTGTCAGGGATGTTTTGGTAAACTCTACGGTTGTCGGCTCATCTTCAAAAGTGAACGCATAAGACAGTGTTTCCTTATCTGCCCCACCATATTCAAAAGTAAATTCCTGTACCTGGTCTGTTGTCGCAAATCCCGGTGCCGGGGAAGTTTCTTTCACATAGTAGGTATAGCCAAGTGGCAGATCTGCCGTAAAGGTCAGTTTTCCTTCCTTATCCGTAGCCTGCTCCTCAATAACCGTATTTGCTTTCAGGATCACATCGCCTTTTGCATTGACAATATCTTCTTTATTGCACAGGGCAAATACAGCCCCTTCCAGTACACGGTCGGAATCTTTTTCTTTCTTTAGCACGTTCACTTCTGCCTTCTGACGTTTGTTCTGCCAGTCAGCGGAATAAGTAACAACTGCGGTATTCTGGTCACGGTAAGTCAAATCTACTTCACGAGTTTCTCCATCCAAGACATATCCACTTGCTGTCTCTTTCTCTTTGACATAGTATTTGCCAAGAGGAAGGTCTGTCAGTTTTGCCACGCCTGTTTCATCCGTCGTGATCGTTGCTACCAGTGCATCTTTCTTGTAGTAATCTTCACTCTCGCCATCCGCTGCTTTTATATCTTCTAAGGCATAAACCTCAAAAGTAACCTCTTTCAGGGAACCGGAAAGATATTCAAACAGATGCTTCATCCATCCGCCAATGGAATCCAGTGCAGATACTTTCTCCAGGAACTCACCTTTTTTATTGATGATAAGTGTTCCGGTTGGCACTGCATCTTTCATCTCTACCTTCTGGATCTCGGCAGTATCGTCCACAGTAAAAGAAACTTCTTCCACCATCAGATAGCCATAAGGAGCCATTTCTTCACGAAGGGTATACGTCTCCCCGGCTGTGAGTCTTTCAATCAGATGTTCCTCACCCTTTACAGACTTCCATGTATCTACCACATTTCCATCCTTATCAAGCACCGTAAGCGTTGCCCCTGAAAGTTCCACGCCTGTCGTAATATCGGACTTCGTAAAGGTTACTTTTGTCGGCTGGTTCTTAAATACAGATTCCAGCTCTACCACTTTCACATCCTGTCCCTGATATTTGGCAGTCACTTCCAAAGTCTCAAAAGAAGAGACATACCCTGCCGGAGCTGCAAGTTCTTTGATATAGTAAGTACCAAATGGAAGGTCAACGTCAAATACTGCCCTTCCATCTTCCCCACTGACTGCTTTTCCAAGTAAGGTATCTGCCTTCACAATCACTTCTTCATGTGTCAGAATATCTTCTTTTGCATAGATGCCAAACTCTGCACCTGCCACAACCGTTTCTGTCTCTGCATCCTGTTTTACTACGGACACTTCCACTTTCTGACGGTCATTCTCAAAAGTTGCTGTCTGCTCGATGACTGGTGTTTTCTGGTCTTTGTATTCAAATGTTACTGTCTGTGCTTCTTCGTTTAACACAAAGCCCTCTGGTGCTGTCTTTTCAACAATCTTATAGGTTCCAAGTGGAAGGTCGGTGATCTGTGCCTTTCCATCCTTATCCGTGGTAACAGTTCCTACCAGTTCCCCGGAAGCATACTCCAGGATACGGTTTCCGTTATCATCTTTCTGGAAGTCTGCTGTATAAATATCTTCTGCAGCATACATCTCAAAGACTGCTCCCTCCAGAGTTTCTTTCTGATAAGTAAAGTCATCTTTATAACCATTTAAGACCTTACCCTGTTTTACGATGTTCAGTTCTCCCTTAACCGGATGATTCTCGTATGCAATCTCGATGATCACATCGCCGGAAGTTCCGTCCATCTGATATGCTGTATTGGAATCTACATTCACCTCATAGTAATTCTCATTGAGCGTATATCCATAAGGTGCGTTCACTTCCTCAATACGGTAATGTCCAATTTTCAGATTCTGTGGAAGGATTAAGTATCCCTGCTCATCTGTAAAATAAGATTTGTGTTTTACCGTCGTCGGATAGGTTGTTACCTGTTCCACATACTTTTCTGTATCCAGGTTAAAAATCTTAAACTCTGTATTCTTCTGAAGCACTGCTTTCTTTGTCTCATCGTCCTGTTTGATGATCTTCAGCTTTGCTTCAAACTCTTTGTCAAGCAGCACTCTCCATACCTGCGGTGTAGTCGGATGATTTTCCGTAATCTGCACGATGAAATCATTGACCGGAGTGTAATTATGTGGCGTGGTTGTTTCACGGACGATGTAAGTTCCATAAGGAAGTGCAATACTGCGGGCATACCCTTTCTCATCCGTAAAGATCTCTGTTGCACCATTTTCCCCTATCACTACCGGCTTGACAGAATCAAAGTCATAGCTGCCATCTTCTTTTACTGTCAGGGATGATACCAGATAAGCGGTAAATCCTGCACCTTTCAGTAAATCGGCATCTGTCTTTCCGTTGTTCGCTGCCTTGATAATCTCAAATGGCTGCTTCATCACCTGTTCCAGAGACAGACAGTCACGCTTCACTTCCGCTACAAGATCACCCTCGTAGTTGCAGACCAAATCATGTTCTTCTTCATCTGCCAGGTAACCCGTTGGCGGAGTAATCTCTTTTACATAGTAATTACCAAGGTATAATCCATCTACGGAAGCCTGTCCATTCTTATCTGTTGTGAGAGTGGCAACCTGCTCGCCTGCTTTGTAGATCACACCAGTTGCTCCATCCGGATGGACAATATCCTCACGGGCATACAGTCCATAGACTGCCTTTTCTAAAGTAGCATCTCCCTGTGGAACAGCCTTCTTTGTTTCTTTGTCCTGCTTCTGTAAGGAAATCTTTGCTATCACACGCTCGTTTCTGAAGGTATGCTTAAATGTCAGTTTCGCTTCCTTATCGTTTGTATAAGAAAAAGTAAACGTATAGACATCATCCGCATTTCTCAGATAGCCTTCCGGAGCCTGTACTTCCTTTACATCATAGGAAAATCCCAGCGGCAGGTCTGCGGTAAACTTCGCCATTCCATCATTTCCAGTTGTCACTTTCTCAATCAGAGTGCCTTTCTTTACAACAACCGTTCCATCTGCATTTTTAATGTCACTGGCTGCATAAAGTCCAAAAATTCCTCCATCCAGAGGATTTTCTGTATCCTTATCCTGCTTTGTCACAATCACTTCTGCTTTCTGTCTGTCATTCGTAAAGGTTGTCTCAGAAAAAACAACATCTACATTCTGTCCTGCATAAGAAAGAGTGACAGACTTTTCTTCCCCGGCATTATAAAATCCGGTCGGAGCCTGTTTTTCTTTGACGATATATGTACCAAGATGCAGGTTTTTCAGAATGACTGCCCCATTCGAGTCTGTTGTCAGATTCTCTTTGACCAGATCACCCTTGCTGTAAACCTTGGCACCATAAGCAGTTTTAATATCTGCCCCGGCATACACATCATAAATCGCACCTTTCTGTCTGCGTTTTTCATACTTAAATGTTGTTCCATTCTCGGTGACATCTGCACCTGTCAGAACCTGACCTTCTTTATAAACAGTCAGCTGGCCCATCTGTTCTTCATCCGGAACAGTCACAGTTGCTGTTTTGCTGACTTCCAGTTTTACGTTGTAGGCAGTTGCATTGATACGGTATCCTGTCGGAGCTGTAATCTCTTTCAGATATACGGTATTCTGTGTCTTAATGATCTGTACGGACGCTTCCCCATTCGCATCAGTTGCCGGTAACTTTGTGATCAAATTTGTACAGTTTGCATCACTGTATAAACCAAACACGGCACCTGCCAGCTTTGCGTCTGCTTTTGCATCTCTTTTAATCACCTTAACACTTGCGTACTGTACCCATGTTACTTTGAAGTCCACATATTTTTCATCATCAACACCTTCACCAAATACCAGTGCCAGGTCCTGTGAACCAGATCCGGTACTGATCTTATACGCAGAATAATCTTTTGTTACACTGCCTTTCATCGTTGCAGACCAGTTTCCTGCGACATCCTGTACCTGTGTAAGAGGTGCAGATAAGTAAAACTTGGTTCCACCACTGATTTCCACTGCTTCGCCAGCTTTGCTTGTCTTTCCGGTTGTCACGTTGTGAAGTTTCACACCACTTGGAAGTTTCATTGTGATACTCTGCAGTTCATCTGCTTTAAAAATGATTTCCTTTGTTCTCTGGCTGTTGCCATCTACATAGGCTGTCACATCTGCATCAGAAAAACTCATATCTACATCTGGAATCTCCGGCTGTGAAATACAGTAATTATACAGTTTCATTGCAAGTGTCTTTGCTGTACCGCTTGCACCGGAAAAGGCAGAATCTCCACCATTAGCATAAGATGCTGCCAGATGTACCAGAATAAATCTGGCACCTGCACTTAGGTTTCCATATCCATTTTCCTCTGTGAAAAATCCTTCATCACCGGAAGCCTTTGTGCCATAGTAACAAACCTTTGCCAGCTTCTTACCATCACTGAGCTTTGTAATATCATAAGTACCACTTCCCGGACTGGATTTAGAAGGCTCCACGCAATATGCTGTTGCAGAAACATTACCAAACTGAACCGTATATTTGTAAGTCAGATAACTTCCATACCCGTAATCCGAATACTGATAACAGGTTCCTCTTGTTACTGTAACTTTCTTGGTACTCTGTGTTGCAATGTCTGTTGCCATGAAAGTAACCGCTTCTCCTTCTTCCATAGAATAAAGGTCGATACCGTTCTCCGCTGCCTGATCCATTACTTCTGAAACAGCCAGACCGGATTCTTCATCTGTCGTCACTTCCTGCTCATCTGTAAGATCAGTTACAATTTCTTTTGACCCGTCCGAATCAGCATCTTCATCCGCATTACCGGAATCTTCTGTTTCACCGGCATTTCCTTCACCAGCTGTATTTTCAGAAGAACTCTTTGTCTGTTCTTCTGTTTCTGGCTCTTTTACCGTAATGTTTCTGCTTACTCTGTAAGCTGGGTGACCGCTGACTGGCTCTACTGCATAGACAGCTTTGTAGGTATCCGGTGTATGTGCGTCAAAATCTGTACCGACTTCACTCTTTGCTTCATGGAATAAAACTTTCACCTTTTTTTCATTCACGCCCTCTATACCGGACAGATCGACTTCCACCTCAAATTCTTCTCCATAGGGAATCTCAATATCCTTTGCTTCCACAATTTCATCTTTATCAAGAGTATCCTGCACATCCTGCAGTTCCGGATATTGCTGTTCAAATGAAGTTGGCTCTGGTTCTAATTCAGAAGCAGAAACCGTGACTGGTTGAACGATAACAGACGCCAAAGTTGCAACTGCCATAAATCCTGACAAGAATCTTTTAAATCGCATTTTCATTTTGACTGAGTCCTCTCTTTCTTCGATAATTTACTCCACTTTCGTTCAGGCTTACACCTGCATGAATCAATCATAGGAACCACCTCCCTTATGTCTTGGATTGACTTTTAAATAAAAACAGGATTGAGCTATTTAAGCCGCAAGAGGTAATTCGTAATCATTCCTGCCAAGGGTGCCTCTCATCCATTGCCCTTCACGTTGTCACCGAATGCCCGCCGCCAGATGCGTAGCTGGGAAATTCAGGTATCCTCTTGCTGCTGATATGAAATTGTCAAGGTTCACTTTTAGGGGGGAATTTATTGTTTTGAATTAAAATAGACATTTGCCCCTCCACTAACCGCATGTGTGAAAGGGCAAAAATTAACCTGTTTGAAATTTTTTTATAAAATTTTTTTGAAACAGCAAAAACTTACAAAGTTTCCAGCCTGTCTTTTAGTTTCTGCAATACTTTGTTTTTCCTGTTTCTGATTGTCTTTGTACAACACCCGAAATACTGTGCTGTTTTTTTAACTGTGTACTCTTCAAAAAATAATAATCTTATCAATTCCATTTCTTCTTCAGACAAATATTTCAGTGCTTCCTGCAGCTCTTGTATTTCTGACACCCTGATGACTATTTCTTCTGGTGATAATATATGCAAATAACTGTTGTAACTCGTTTCTCCTACTTTTTCTATTCCGCATACACCATTTTTCTGCATTTTTTCAAGCTGGTATCTTTCTTTTCTTCTTGACTGGTACCATGCCAGATATACGTCTCTGGTAACTTCTACGAGAGTTTCATTTACACGCAGCACATACCGTTGTCTTTCCTTTGGTTTTTTACCACGCATCTTTTATTCTCCCTTCTGAAGCACTCCGGTCAGTCTGCCTGCATTTCTTCTCATTTTCTGCTTTGCCTGTGAAATACATTTTGATACTGCCGGTTCTGTAATTCCAAACACCCGTGACACTTCTCTTTGTGTCCGTTGCTGAAAATAAATTTGATGGATCACCTGTCTCTGCCGGTCAGTCAGCAGATCCATGAATTCTCCAATAGCTTCTTCTATAATCAGTTTTTCAAGTACATTCTGCCTTTTATCCACCAATTCGCACCAGCCTTCTGAAATATGGCTGTATGAAATGCAATTATTATGTTCACGTACCTCCCTGTTCCTGCACAGCCGATCTTCACCTTCTAATATCAACCGCACATACCAGGGCTGATTATCAAAAAAATCTTCCTTAACAACTGTTATTTTTCTTCCTGCTTCATATACATAATCTCGACAGGTAAATAAAGGAAAAACCGTTCCATAATCACCTGCACAATAGAAAACATATCCTGTCTGATACGCAATAATTTCCGCACCATCTATCAGTCTCTGCTTTACAACTGCCACATCGTTTTCTCTTAAATACCTGGCGGACGGAACCTTTCTTCTTTCTTCCCTGTTACCTACAACCTGTTTCAATTCCTGCAATGTCAGCATGATTACCACCCTTCTGCCTGCTGGCAACAGGTGCCCATCAGCAGAAAGGATAGGATTATTACTGATCTACTGGCAAAAGGGCAGTAAAAAACAGCTTCCGGCACACCCGTTTTTTTAACGAGAGCCTGAAACTTCCTTACTGCCCTTTCTGCTAATTTACAGCATCCTCTATTTTATTTTCCGTCTGATGTCCCGGTCAGACTTCTTTGCATTTCTTTCCGTTTTTATGTTCTTTTCATTTTCCATTAAAACAGAATAGTCTCCCATTGCATCATAGGGACACTGCTTCCGATAGATTAAATTTTCTTGTCTGGTCATCAATCCTATCTCCCTTCCTTGTTTCTGTCTCTTTCTCTCTGTTTGCTATTTTAACAGCACAAAAAACTATTATCCTTAGCATATATGGGGAGTTTTTTTGTTTTACACCCCATATATGGTGAAATTTCACCTGTACTCATTAAAACTTTCTATCAGTGAATCTATTGTCTGCATGATAATTTTCTGCTCTTTCCATTCCATCTTCTGAATACGATAAAATACTTCCTCAAACTGCTTTCTTTTTTCTGCATCGTCCCCCTCTTTTCCCATCAGGATATTGGCATCTGTTTCCAGGATCTCAATCATCTTCCTGAAAATCTCAACAGACATTGCCGTTTGCCCTCCTTCTATCCTGCTGACCGTATTGACACTGATACCTGCTTTTTCCGCAAAAGATTCCTGTGACAACTTCATTTCCTGCCTGCGTTTTCTGATCCGTTCTCCCAATTCAATAAGTTCTGTGGAAATTGCACGATTGCTCAATACGGTGTCTCCTTTCCTGCAATTTATCCCAGCTTTACGACATTGTGTCGCAAAGTTTCCAGAAAAAAAGCAGCTAATTTTGTCTTAGCTGCTTTTCAAAAGATCTATTTCATTTTATTCTCGGTATTTTATGTATTCCTGTAATAACTGTGAGCAAGAAAACACTAAGATAAATGATTGCCTGTCCAACCATTGCCAGAAGAACGACACTTCCTATCAATCCTCCGATCAGAAAATTCATTGTCCATACTGCCAGTGTTCCTCCAAGGTCAAACCCTCTTGGAACCATCCAGACACGCATTTTTCCAATTCCGAATGGTATCCCCATCAGTAGCAACAGCAATAAATAATTGCACTTCCCATCCTGGATACAAAGCGGTCTCAGCACTGCAAACAATACAACAATCACCAGTGCTGGAACAATAACTTTTTTTATCATATTTCTCATGTTCCTTTATCCTCCATACATATCGTGATTAACCTCTGCCTGATAATAGCTGTTTATCGTTGCCGGGGCATTATACAGGGCAGTCAAAAGATATGCTTTAATGTTTCCAACCTTGGTCGTATTTCGATTCAGACAAAACAGCACATATTCGATATGTGAATAATTCAGCTTCATAAACCTGCTTTTCACCAAAGCAACTGGCTTTTCTGTCCCTGCGATCCGAATCATACTGTCCTCCGGCATCATCATAACTTCAATCATCAGTTCTACCAGTTCATCCACATCTTCTTTGGCATGATATTGATAATCTATGTTTTCATGAATCACTTCACGATATGCCCGCATCTCCTCCATCACATCTCTTTTCTTTTTCAGATTGCCTGATATGATTGGATAGGATTGATTTATCTCAGTTTCACTAATATCAGTCTTGTTAATATCAGTATTATTAGATTGTGATTTCGGATATTCTGGTTTTGTGATTTCCACTATTCTTGAATGATGATTTTCACAATTTTGGAATTGTGATTCTGGAAATTCTTGATTTGTGGTTTTCATCATTCCTGAATTGTGATTTTCACCATTCTGTAATTGTGATTCCACACAATCCTGAATTGTGGATTTCACTACTCCTGAATGATGATTTTCACAATTCAGAAAAGTGCCTGTTTTTTCCCTATTCTCAGCTTCTGATTGCAGATTTGCACATTCTTCATGGTTTCCCTGCTCAGATTGCAGATCTGCACATTTTCTATAATTTTTCTGCTCTGATTGCAAATCTGCACAGCTATCCATCGGCTTTTGGTCTGGCACTTCTCTGAGCATAAAATTTTTCACATAAATAACATTAGGCTTTCCCAGACCCAGACGTTTCTTTTCAATCAGTCCAATCCCATTATTACTGTCCAACTCTTTTACCAGCTTCACTGCCTTTTGGGTTCCACAGTTCATCAGCTCTGCAATTTCTTCCACCGTGAAAATAATATATACTCTGTCCTCTGAATCCAGCCATCGGTTCTTAATGCTCAGGCTCATACGGTCCAGCATCAGACCGTATAATACCTTTGCTTCACAAGAAAGAGCTTTAAAGCATGGTTCTGTAAACAGCACTTTCGGGACACGATAAAAGCTATATTGTTCCGCTTCCATTCCCGTAAAATAATCAAACTGTATCTTCTGCATCTGCTACTCCTTCTCTGTTTTGTTTCCATTTATCCAAAAGCATAAAAATAACTTCTTCTATCTGTTCTTTAGAATATGTCTCTGGAAAATAATTGCCGATTCTTTTTGCCGGAATGGTTACATTGATTTTACTGTTTTCTTTTTTCAATAAAACGGCATAGATATAACCCTGATTTAATTTTCCATTTGCACTGCATTCCTTTAATTGTTCTGCCTGTTGTTTTGTCGGAAAGATATTACTGTTGACAATTCCTTCCAGAAGCCATTCCTGTTCCTGTGGTTTCAGATAAGACAATTTTTCTCCCACTATCATAGGGATTTTATTATCGTCCACATATTCCAATAATCCATCTGATAATGAAGCCAGACGGATATATCTCTGCACAGTTCTTCCACTGTCCCCGGCTGTTTCACCAACCATATCTGCCGTATATTTTTCACCTTTACTTCCCTGGTGCTTCATAGCATCATATTTCATCTTATAGGCATGGGCCTTTTCACTTGGCAGAATATTTTCACGCTGAATGTTGGAATCGACCATAATTATGACAGCTTCATCATCTGTATAGTTTCGGACAAGGACCGGCATAGTTGTTTTGCCACACAGTTCACAGCCTCTTTTTCTCCTGTGACCTGAAATCAGTTCATATCCACCTTCTGATCGGGGTCTTACCAGAGCAGGATTTAAAACACCGTAGTTTTTAATACTCTCTACTGTCTCAGCCATTTTTTCATCATCGCTTACATGAAATGGATGATTTTTGAAAGGATAGAGCTTTTCCAGTTCTATTTCCACAACCTGGTTCATACTCTTTTCCGGTGATTCTTCTAATCCCAGTAACTCATCATAAGAGGTAAGCTGAATCTCTTTTTTCGGTCTACGCATGTTTCAACACCTCCTGAACCAGTTCTCTGTAACTGTCTGCCCCTTTGCTTTTTCCATCATAAGCAAATATACTTACACCTTCAGATGCTGTTTCTGCAAGACTTTCCGTTCTCGGAATCGTCTGCTCAAAAATCTTAATGTCATTTCCATATGTAGTTTTAATTGCCTGTTTGTTTCTCTTTGCATTATTGTAACGGCAATTATCCATTGTGAACAAAATACCTTCTATCTGCAATTCCGGATTAAACCTCTGATGGATTCCTTTTACCACTTTCAGTAATTCCATAAGTCCATCCGCCGCATAATATTGTGGCTGTACCGGAATCAGAACGCTGTCCGCTGCACTCAACGCATTGATTGTCAGCATTCCCAATGATGGCATACAGTCAATCAGAATATAATCATATTCATCTTTCAATAGTTCCAGATACTCTTTCAGTACTTTTTCCCTATCCTCAACAGTAAATAAGGACATATCCATTCCGGCAAGCAATTTATTGGACGGAATCAGATCCATCCCTTCTTCATGGTGCAAGACTGCTTCCTTTGGATCAAACTCCAGTCCCATGATGATATTTTCCATCATACTCTTTAAAGTCACTTTGAGATTTTTGGGAAATCCCATTCCCATTGTCAGATGTCCCTGCGGATCTGCATCTACCAGCACTACTTTTTTCCCATTCTTTGTCAGTCCGGCTCCCAGATTGATGGTTGTCGTTGTTTTGGCTACTCCGCCCTTCTGATTTGCAATAGCAATTACTTTACACATATACCTTCCTCCGATTTACTGTTTTTCTTCTACTTCTACATAAACACGAAAATATTTACTTGTTCCTTTATTTGCATAAGCATCAGATACTTCCAGGACATCCAATTCCTTATGATTTTCCAAAATACGTCGAAACCATTGAATGTCCCTCAAAGTACCCTGTAATCTAATTTTCAGCATATATATCCTCCCAGTCTTTGTAAAAGCAATACTCTGGATAACGGATTTTAATAGCTTCCCAGAAATACCGGGCATATCCACAGCAAAACAGATCCTCTACGGTATAACACTGACATTCTTTCAACTGATCTTCTTCTGCTTCGTAATCTCCGACGCTTGGTGTTCCATTACAATACAGGTTAAATGCCATACGGACAATTCGTAAACTTCCACTGGTCTGCCACCCTTCCTGCAGGCATTCCGTTTTTACACATCCAGTTTTAAAATTATAGATTTTATTCACATTATCTCTTGTGTCTCTGTCGATACCCAGGCAATAAATCAAAGCCCGATGGTAGACATCCTGATATCTGCATTTTTTCAGATATTCCTCATAAAATTTTTCGTGTTCCCTACTCTTGAAAGTAATTGTGCGAGAATTGCTATTCTCTGCTCTTAACGCTGTGTTTGTCATTTTCGTTTTCCTCCTGAATTTTTAATATTTTGGTATAAAAAAGACACTCCATTTCTGGAATGCCCTATAAAAAATAGGGACACCCGCTTTTGACAAGTATCCCTATAATCTATCAATAATCTGATAGCTCTCTATTCATTTTCATATTCAAGATTCTTTGTGTTCCCCGTCCCGAGGTCTAACGCAACAACAACGGTTACTTTCTTCACAAGGCTCTTTTCTTTGTGATTTTCACCTATTTTTCTGAAACTGAAAAACTCCACAAAGTGCGTAAATTCAAGGATTTCTACATATTTTTCCTTTGTAGCAACACCGCAGTCTCCACATGCACCGTATGCGGAAACTGATCCACCGGCGTCACATCCTTAAGTTCATATCCCTTTGCTCTTAAGAACTTCACATCCCTCGCAAGCGTTGCACTGTCGCAGCTTACATACACGACTTTCTCCGGCTGCATATCCACGATCGTCTGAAGCAGGGATTCCTCACAGCCCTTTCTCGGCGGATCGACCACGATCACATCAGCGTGCGCCGTCTCTCCGTTATGTGTCTTTTCATATTCTTTATAATATTCCGGCAGAACTTCTTCTGCCTTGCCTACATAGAATTCCGCATTCGTAATGTTATTAATCTTCGCATTATTCTTTGCATCGTCAATAGCCTGAGGTATAATCTCTACACCATATACCTGCTTTGCTTTCTTCGCAAGGAACAGGGAAATGGTTCCGATTCCGCAGTACAGATCCCACACTGTCTCATTGCCTGTAAGACCTGCATAGTCCAGTGCCAATCCGTATAACTTCTCTGTCTGGACCGGATTCACCTGGTAAAATGACAGAGGGGAAATCTGATACTTGATCTCACCGATATAGTCTGTGATGAACTCTTGCCCCCACAGAAGGCGGATCGTATCGCCCATGATCACATTCGTCTTCGCCGTATTCGAGCTGAGTGTGATGCTTGTCATGCCCGGAATCTGTCGGAGACGTCCGACCAGATCATGGCAGTGCGGAATGGTCTTTCCATTGATGACCAAACACACCATGATCTCATCCGTTTTAAATCCGTAACGGAGCAGCACATGGCGCACCAGTCCCTTATGTTTCACTTCATCGTATGCCGGAATTTCAAATTCTTCCATAAAATCCAGGATACAGTTCAAGATCTCTTCATTCACTTCCACACCAAGTACACAGTCTGTATTCCCGATAATGCTGTGTGTTCTGCCGGCATAGAATCCGGCGGTCACTCTGCCGTCTTTGTCTGTCCCAATCGGAAACTGTGCCTTATTACGGTAGCGGAACGGCTGCATTCCTTCCTCGTCCATGCCGACAACCGGATGCATGATCTGATCCAGAAGTTCACCCGGAACTTCTCCGATCCGCTCCAGATTGCCGCGTACCTTAGATTCTTTAAATGCAAGCTGTGCCGGGTACTTCATCTCCTGTATCTGACATCCACCGCATTTTCTCGCCATCGGACAGACCACTTTCTCTACGCGGTCTTCCGACGGAGTCAGGACATTCATCAGGCGGGCATAGCCGTAATTCTTCTTGGCTTTCATGACCTTTGCCTCTACAACATCCCCTATAATGGTATCTTTGATGAACAGTGTATACCCGTCCACCTTGCCGATGCCTTCTCCTCCGACTCCGATATCTTCAATTTTAACCTTTACTAATTCATTCTTCTGCATCATTAAATAACTGTCTTTCTGATATTTGATTCAAACAGGCGGTTATATCCCAGCCAGTCATTACCTTTTTTATCTTTGAATAACTCTGTCAGGGTCTGCATCTTCGCATCTGCATTGTCAGCAAGATTCAGAGCCATCGCCTCGGCAAGTGCCGGTTTCTTCGGGGAACCGTATTCCAGTTCTCCATGATGTGCAACAATACAGTGTTTTAATTCGTTCGCAAGTTTCTCCGGAAAATCCGGGATATTGCGGACTGCATCTCCGATCATCTCCACACCGATCACGATATGTCCCAGAAGCTGTCCTTCGTCTGTGTAATCATTTTCCGGGAAAGATGACAATTCTTTCGTCTTTCCGATATCGTGACAGATTGCCGCCGTGAAAAGCAGATCCTTATTCAGGATCGGATATGCCCCTGCCATGTAATCGCAGAACTTCACAACACTCAGTGTATGTTCCAAAAGTCCTCCGGCAAACCCGTGATGTACCGTCTTCGCGGCCGAATGTCCCTTGAAATTACGGATAAATGTCTCGTCTTTTATAAAATAATAATCCAGTACTTGTCTCAGATACTGGTTGTCTACTTTCTTAATGTATCCAAGCAGTTCCTCATACATGCCATCTGTACTTTTCTCTGTTGTCGGCATATAATCGGCCGCGATGTATTCGCCTTCCTGCACCTTTCTGATCTGCTTGATATTCATCTGCAGATTATTGTTATAGCTGATGATCTCACCATATACCTCAATGAAATCCAACTCGTCATAGTCTGCGATCCCACCGGAATTCGGATCCCACACTTTTCCGTCCAGTGTTCCGGTCTTATCCTGAAGGATCAGATTATCATACGGTCTTCCGTTTCTGGTCTCCGCCGAACGCTTTCCTTTACACAAATATACATTTCTGATCGTTTCCCCTTCGTGAAGGGTATTGATATATCTCATCTTATTTCCTCTTTCTATATTCTATATCTTTATTTTACAACTGTCCCGGCACCAAAACATCCAGTCCGGCAGACTACTCCTTACTTCCGACTGTCACGTCAAAGGAAATGTCCACATAACCACCGGATCCCTGTCTCTGTCCTTTGAGTCTGATCTTACTGCCGCTTTTCTGGTCCCGCAGTACACTCTGGTAGGCTGATAGTGATGTTATCTTCTTCCCTGCTGCCTCCGTAATGATATCTCCACTCTGGATCCCTGCTGCCATTGCCGGTGAATCCGTCTCTACAGTCCGGACATACACGCCTTCGGGAATTCCCTGCGCTTCGATCTCTGCCGTCACATCCAGTCCACGGATGCCGATATATGGCACCGCCTGACCGTTGGATAACAGTTCAATCTCTGATTTCAATCCTGAGATTCCATAACCGGTCACCAGTTCTTTGCTGCTGTTTCCGGATATGCCCTGGTCAATAATTCCAACCACTTCGCCCGACAGGTTGATGATCACACCTGTCCCGTCCTCTGCCGCACCAATGTCTGTACAAAGAAGCGGATAACTTCCGTCATCACCGTCCAGTTCATTTCTGCTGCTCGCAATCGTTCCGAATCCAACCGCTCCCGCATAACCGAACGGTTTTCCGAGAACCACCGCAGCATCTCCTTTCTGTACCGAACCGGAACTGCCAAGAGTTGCAATACTGATCTGCTGCCATGTTGACTGCGCGATGCTGCTTTTGGCTACAGCATAGATCGCAAATCCAAGACTTTCATCCTTCTTCTTCACAGAAGCCTGCTTCGTTGTCCCATCTGCGAATCTGATATGAATCTCTTTTGTATTTCTTAATATAGAAGTCTTTCCGTATATCAGAAGTTCCTGTCCATTATCCGCAATGATCAGTCCGGACACACTGTTCTTATTATCATAAGATTCTTCCGTCCAGTCCTGCTCTTCCGAGATACCAACGACCTCAACTACCGATTTTGCAGCTTCGGATGCTACTGCGTTCATTGCTTTCTGAAGTTCTCTGTAACTGTCAATGCCAAGCGTCTGTACTGTACTGTCATTGCCGGTATCTGCAGTAGTTTTATCCAACTTTTCTTCCTCTTTTTCTTCCGGTATTACAACTTCCTGCGAATCTCCGGGAAACTTTTCATCCAGCCATGGTCTGAGCGCAGAAAAACTAATGCAGGCACACACACCGAACACCACTCCAAGCCCTGCGATCCGAAGCAGATCTTTACGGTGCTTTTTCCCGCGGCTGTTCTCGTCTTTGATCGTTTCCTGCATAAATAAATACTCTGATTTTTCAGTTTTATTTCCAGGTTCGCCCTGTTCATTTTTCAGATGTTTCTGCTCATCCATCAGCTCTTCCGTCTCCTTTACAATCCTTTTTATAGTATACCGTATGGAATGAGAATGTTCAATATTATCCTTTTCTTTATAGCACAAATAAGGTAGAATAGTTACTGACCAGAATTACTGTACGTACAGTAACATAGAATAGATCCAGGTGAAAAACATGAATAAAAAAACATTAACGAAATTAGAATATTATAAAATCATTGACATCTTAACAGAACAGGCAACCTCTTTCGGCGGCAAAGAACGCTGCAAGAGATTGAAACCCATGACTTCTCTTCCGGATATCAATACTGCACAGGAACAGACTGCCGCCGCATTTACCCGTATCATCAGGAAGGGACGCCCTTCTTTCGGAAGCTGCAACCCGGTCGGGGAATCTTTAAAGCGTCTGGAAGTCGGTGCAGCTCTTGGAAGCGGAGAACTCCTGCGCATCTGCAAGCTTTTGGAAAATGCAGGACAGATCAAATCCTACGGCCGTCATGAGACTGTAGACGATGCGGAAGATTGTCTGGATATATTTTTCCAGCAGATTGAGCCGCTGACACTGATCAGCACCGAGATACGCAGATGTATCATTGACGAAGATGAGATCAGCGATGATGCCAGCAGCACCTTGAAGCAGATCCGCCGTTCCATGAACCAGATCAACGATAAAGTACATTCTACCTTATCTTCTCTGGTCAATGGTTCACTCCGCACCTATCTGCAGGATTCGATCATCACAATGCGCGGGGACCGCTACTGTATCCCGGTCAAAGCCGAATACCGGAGTCAGGTATCCGGTCTGATCCACGATCAGTCTGCCACAGGCTCTACCCTGTTCATCGAGCCGATGTCTGTTGTAAAACTGAACAATGACCTGAAAGAACTTTACGGCAAAGAGCAGGAAGAGATACAGATAATCCTTGCACGCTTAAGTGCCGATATCGCGGAATACGTAGAGTCCATCCGCACCGACTATAAAATCATGACGGAGCTGGACTTCATTTTCGCAAGAGGGAACCTTGCAATTCTTATGAATGCAAGCAAGCCGGTCTTCAATACAAAAGGAAGAATCCATATCCGCGAAGGACGTCACCCTCTGTTAGATAAGAAGAAAGTCGTTCCGATCACCGTCACTCTCGGTGACACTTTCGATCTTCTGATCGTAACCGGACCGAACACCGGCGGTAAGACTGTTTCCTTAAAAACGGTCGGATTATTTACCCTGATGGGACAGGCGGGACTTCATATCCCTGCACTGGACCGTTCGGAACTGGCTCTTTTTGAAAATGTATATGCCGATATCGGGGATGAACAAAGTATTGAGCAGAGCCTCAGTACCTTCTCCTCTCACATGACGAACATCGTCTCATTCTTAAAACATGTAGATGAACATTCTCTGGTGCTGTTCGATGAGCTGAACGCAGGAACCGACCCTACTGAAGGTGCCGCTCTCGCGATCGCCATCTTAAGCTATCTCCATCAGCGAGGTATCCGCACCATGGCAACCACTCACTACAGTGAGCTGAAAGTCTTCGCCCTTTCCACACCAGGTGTTGAGAATGCCTGTTGTGAATTTGATGTCGAGACGCTCAGTCCGACTTACCGTCTTCTGATCGGTATCCCGGGAAAGAGTAATGCGTTTGCCATCGCAGGAAAGCTTGGCCTTCCTGATTACATCATCGATGATGCCAGAACACACCTGACCGAACAGGATGAATCCTTCGAAGACTTGTTGACCGATCTCGAGACAAGTAAGCGTACTATCCGGAAAGAACAGGAAGAAATCGAGCACTACAAACGTGAGCTGGAACGTCTCGAAGAAGAGACCCGGCAGAAACGTGACAAATTAGAAGAACAGCGCGACCGCATCATCCGTGAAGCCAATGAAAAAGCGCATGAGATTCTGGCCGATGCCAAGGAAACCGCCGATGAGACGATGCGTAACTTCCACAAGTTCGGCAAGGCAAATATCTCCGTTGCCGAGATGGAAAAAGAACGTGAACGTCTCCGTAAGAAAATGAATGCCACACAGAATTCCATGAAGACGGATGCGAAAAAACCGAAAAAGACTTACAAAGCCAGTGATTTCAAGTTAGGTGAATCCGTTAAAGTACTCAGCATGAACCTGACCGGATCTGTCACTTCACTTCCGGATGCCAAAGGGAATGTCACCGTGCAGATGGGAATCTTGCGCTCCACAGTCAACATTTCTGATCTGGAGATCATCGACGAAGCGCCGGCATATTCATTTGCCGGAAGAACTCGTCAGACCGGCAAAGGTAAAGTTAAAATGGGCAAATCCCTTGCGATCAGTCCGGAGATCAATCTTCTTGGAAAAACGGTCGATGAGGCGGTGACCGAACTGGATAAGTATCTGGATGATGCATCGCTTGCACATCTCAGTTCCGTAAGAATCGTTCACGGAAAAGGTACCGGGGCCTTAAGAGCCGGCATCCACAAATATCTGAAGCGGCAAAAACATGTCAAATCATTCCGTCTTGGGGCTTTCGGCGAGGGTGACGCAGGCGTAACCATTGCCGAACTGAAATAAAACAAAAAAATACATCTGCATATGGGAGGCGTATACATCTATGAATAAACAGAAAATCCTGATCGTCGATGACGATGAAAATATTGCCGAACTGGTCTCTTTATATCTGGCCAAAGAATGCTTTGATACCATGATGGTCCACGACGGCGAACGGGCACTGATTGCCTTTGATACTTACAAACCGAATCTGGTCCTTTTAGATCTTATGCTGCCTGGTATCGATGGATATCAGGTCTGTCGTGAGATCCGCACCAGATCCAACACCCCAATCATCATGCTCTCAGCTAAAGGCGAAGTATTCGACAAGGTACTTGGTCTTGAACTCGGCGCAGATGATTATATTATGAAACCGTTCGATGCCAAAGAGCTTGTTGCCCGCGTAAAAGCTGTTTTACGCCGCTATCAGGTTGGTTCAAAACCTGAGACCCCTCAGGCAGATAAGGGAAAATGTGTCGAATATCCTGGAATTGAGATCAATCTGACTAATTATTCTGTCATTGTTGACGGACATACCGTTGAGATGCCGCCGAAGGAACTGGAACTTCTTTATTTCCTCGCATCTTCTCCAAATCAGGTCTTCACCAGAGAACAGCTGCTGGATCAGATCTGGGGTTACGAATACATCGGCGATACCCGTACCGTAGATGTTCATATCAAACGTCTCCGCGAGAAGATCAAGGATCACAACGGCTGGAGTCTCAGCACCGTATGGGGAATCGGTTACAAATTTGAAGTAAAATAACAGCGGGTAGATATCATGAAAAGTACATTATATTTAAAATTCATATTTATCTATATCATATTCGGATTCTTAAGCCTTTTTACAGCCGCAACGCTGACAGAGAATCTGGTCCGTACACCAATCTTTAACCGTGTAAGTAACAGCATGTACCGGGAAGCTACGATGGTTGCCACCAGCTATCTTCCCGGTTATTTTTCCGGTGAATTGCAGGAATCCGATACACAGATGATCTTATCCGGGATTGAGACCCAGCTGGATGCCGCAGTCTGGTTCGTTTCCAAGGACGGTAACATGATCGCCTCCGCTCATTCCGGTGAGTACCCATCCGCTCCGGATACGATCAAGGATTTTGATCCTGCCGAATCCGGAAGTGACCGTTCACAGACCGGTGATTATCACGGATATTTCGACAATGATGTCATCACTGTGACCGTTCCGGTGACTTACGGGTATTTTCCAAAAGGTTATCTGATGATCCATCAGTACACTACCGTCGTTGATACTATGACGGATATATTGATGCGTGGTGTATATATCACATTCATCGTGATCTTCCTGCTCTCGTTCATTATCCTGCTGGCATTCCATTTCCTTGTCTACCGCCCGCTTCACAAGATTACCGAAGCTGCAACACAGTATGCTTCCGGCAATCTGGAGTATGAGATTCCGGTCACGACCGAAGACGAGATGGGTTATCTGTCTGCATCACTGAACTATATGTCTTCACAGCTTCGTGATATGGAAGATTACCAGAAGAAATTTGTGGCAAATGTATCCCACGATTTTCGTTCTCCACTTACTTCCATCAAAGGGTATATAGAAGCTATGACAGACGGAACTATCCCGCCTGAACTACATGAGAAGTACCTGAAGATTATCTTATTTGAAACGGAACGTCTGACAGACCTGACACATGATCTGCTGACATTAAATGAATTCGACACCAATCACCTGCTTCTCAACCGGGAAGTATTCGATATCCACGAGATGATCAAACACGTGGCAGCATCCTTCGAGGGAGTCTGCACCCAGAAAAAGATCTCTATTGAACTGATCTTCGCAACAAAGCATCTGAATGTAAATGCCGACAAACGTAAAATCCAGCAAGTCTTATACAACCTGCTGGACAATGCCATTAAATTCAGCGATCCGGATTCTATTATTACCATCGAAACAACAGACCGCGGTGAAAAAGTATATACAGCAGTCAAAGATAATGGGATCGGAATTCCAAGGGCGGCACTCGGAAAAATCTGGGAACGTTTTTACAAAAGTGATCTCTCCCGCGGGAAGGATAAGAAAGGCACCGGTCTTGGACTTGCGATCGTGAAAGAAGCGGTGCAGGCACATGGTGAGAACATCACTGTAGTGAGTACGGAAGGAGTAGGAACAGAGTTTTCATTTTCACTTCCGAAAGCTGCAGGCTAATGTAACAGGGAATTATCCCTTATCTTCCAAAAAAGAAAGTCACTTCTGCTCATATTCACAGAAATGACTTTCTTTTTTATTTTGTATAGAGTATCTTCTGCACTTCATCCGTCTTCAGATTCTCTTTTGTCACCCAGGTATATCCGGTATTCACCACAGCTTCATTTCCCATATCAAGAGAAGCTCTTGCCGCAGCCACCACGGTTGCGTATCCCATGCCGAATGGATTCTGCACGATCAATCCATCAACCGTACCGTCTTTCAGATCCTGGATCTCATCATCATTGGCATCAAAACCGATCACTTTTACTTTTTTCTCCATTTTATTTCTTTTCAGTCCATCAACTGCCAGTTTCACAGAATCACCGTTTGCCGCAAAGCAGCCGGTGATATTCGGATGTTTGGCAAGGATGTAATCGACTACCTGGTCTTCTGTAATACTGTCTGCAGCCACTATATCTTCTCCGGTAAGCTGTCCATCCGGAAGTTCACTGTCTTTTGGACGGTAAGTTCCGGCATTGATCTCGTCAGATACTGTCTTTTGCATATTGCTCAATTCGTCCATGTGATATACATTTACCACAGAAATATTCGGATGGTTTGCTGTCAGTTCATCCGTCACCGCTTTTTCTCTCTGAAGAGCAGCCTGTGATTTCGAATCCTGAATGAACAGAACTGCTTCCCCGCTGTCTCCCATCTCTTCTGCCAGTCTCTGTGCTGCTTCTGTTCCTGCAGCTACATTGTCTGTCGATACATCCGCAGCCACTCCCTGATAATCAGACCCGGAATCAAAAGTGACAACCGGAATCTCGCTGTCTGTTGCGAGATCAAACTGTACCTGGCAAGCCTGCAGATCTACAATTGAGATTCCGACCGCAAGCGGATATCTGTCCAATTCTTCATCCAGAAGGTTCACCTGATCATCCACATTATCTGCTTTATCCGGTGCATTATACGTTACTTTTATCTTGTCTTTTCCTGCATATCCAAGACTTGCATTCAGATCCTCTGCAGCCTGTGTCACGCCTTTCTTTACTTCGTCCCAATACTGCGTACCATTCGCCTTTCCTATAATAGAAATGTAGTCTCCCTTTTTCAGCTTCAGTCCGTTTGTATTATTATAAGCCGCCGGACTGATCAGGTCTAATTTGCCCTGATATTCCTTCTCTTCTGTCTTGGTTGTATTCTTCTCTGCTTCAATCTTCTTCTCTTCATCCGTTGCTTTCGGTGTCTGCTGACATCCGCATACAAGCAGTGCCGTACCAAGCAGCATAGCAATGATTCGATTTCTTTTCATTTTCCTCTCTCCTATATCCGGTATCATTTCTACCTGTATTATATTCTACTCCTATTTTCACTTCTATTTTTCTTATACTTCATCAGCATTCTATACTATACACCAAAACGGTGAAAATTTGTTGAATTTTTTATTGAAATTTTTCTTAATTTTAACCGGGATTTACCCAAAATTCAAAAGAACATCTCTTTTCACCACCGAATATGCTTTTTCACAACAGTATCTGCTAACGCAAGTTAGTTATGACTAAACTTTTATGTATTTCCAAAAAAACATGTAATTTACTTGTTTATTTCAGCTTTTTGTATTATGATATGGACAGAGACAACGAATTGGTTTATGTCTAGAATTTAAACTCAAAGGAGGGTATAATACTATGGCACACGTAATTGGTGATGAATGTGTAAGCTGTGGATCTTGCGAAGCTGAATGTCCAGTAGGAGCTATTTCTCAGGGAGCAGAGCATTATGAAATTGATGCTGACGCTTGTGTAGATTGTGGAGCATGTGCAGCTCAGTGTCCAGTAGGAGCTATTTCTGAAGGCTAATCATTCGAAATAAGAAGCATATACAAAGAACCTGCCAACAGCAGGTTCTTTTGCATATTCAGGCAAACTCATGCGCAGTATTTATGTACTGCGCATTTTTCAACATTTTTGTTTCCCTCGACGGATTCTGACGAAATCGGTGCTTTCCCCTGTGCTATGATACATTTACCCATAAGGGACAAGTATTATAATATAAGGGGGTATCTAATGTGGGAAATCATACCAATGCTTTGAATACTTTAGAACAAATCAAACGCGAGACCAAAGATGATGCCAGACTATATGCATGTATCAGGGATCTCTACGAACAGGGTGTCTCCCTTTCCGATCTCAAAGCCCTGATCCCGGATATCAGACGGACCAGGGAACAGCTTCAGTTAAAACGCATGCTGCAGAATAACAACGAAGTGCTTCTCAACATGTTCAGCCAGGAGATGACATTTCTTCTGGATGCAAAAGAACGCCAGGAAGAGCTGGAATTCAAAAAACTGGACCAGCTGATCCGCCAGCAGCAATCCTTCCGGAAAGCTTCGGCCGATGCCGGTCCAGTAAAAAAACTAAAACGAATCTTCCTGTCTGCTTAGGTTCGCAAACTTTGTGTACTCACCTAACCAGGCCAGATTAACGGTCCCTACCGGACCGTTTCTTTGTTTTGCGATAATGATTTCTGCCTGTTTTTTGAACTCTGAATCTTTGTTATAGTATTCATCCCTGTAGATAAACATTACCACATCCGCATCCTGCTCAATGGCTCCGGATTCACGGAGATCAGAAAGCATCGGCCGCTTGTCCGGCCGGCTTTCTACCGCACGGCTTAACTGTGACAGCGATACAACCGGTACATTCAGCTCTCTGGCAAGTCCCTTTAACTGACGGGAAATGTCTGAGACTTCCTGCTGTCTGGATTCGGAACTCTTTCCTACACTTCCGGTCATTAACTGTAAGTAGTCGATGATGATGATATCCAGTCCGTGCTCCAGCTTGTATTTCCTGCACTTTGATCTTAATTCCGAGATGGAGATACCCGGTGTATCATCAATGATCAGTTTCGACTGACCGATCACACCTGCTCCTTCAATCAGTTTCTCCCAGTCGGAATCTTTCATATTACCGGTTCTGAGTGACTGTGCATCTACCTGTGATTCCAGTGAGAACAGTCGGTTTACCAGTTGTTCCTTTGACATCTCAAGACTGAAGATTGCAACCGCTTTATTCTTCTTGAACGCCATATACTGTGCGATGTTCAGGACAAATGCCGTCTTACCCATGGACGGACGCGCTGCGATCAGGATAAAATCCGACGGCTGGAAGCCGGACAGTTTATAATCCAGATCGATGAATCCGGTCGGGATTCCTGTAACGGTTCCCTTACTCTTAGATGCCTTTTCAATCCTATCCAGCGCATTCAAGACCACCTGCTTGATTGGAACATATTCGCCGGTCGTTCGTCTCTGTAATAACTGGAACATGGATTTCTCGGTCTGCTCCATGATAGACTCCAGAGGTTCTTTTCCGGCATAGCACATATTTTCAATCTCTTCATTCAATTTGATCATCTTACGCATCACAGATTTGTCTGCCACGATCTGTGCATAATATTTCACATTCGCAGAAGTCGGCACTGCTGTCACCAGGTCTCTGACAAATTCCAGACTGGCAATCTCTGCCGGTACATCTTTTTCCTTCAGTCGTTCCTGCAAAGTAATCAGATCGACTGGTTTTCCTTCATTGAACAGTTCGATCATCGAATCAAAGATCACTCCATATGACGCCTGATAAAAATCATCACCACTGATGATTTCTCCTGCAGTGGTGATGGCATCTTTATCCATAAGCATGGCGCCGACAACAGACTGTTCTGCTTCGATGCTGTGTGGCATGACTCGTTTGATGAGTGCTTCTTCCACGCCTGAATTCCTCCTATGCTTCTTCTTTTACAACAACTTTCAGCTCAGCCGTTACCTTTGGATGCAGCTTAACCGGAACCGTATGTGTTCCCAGTGTTCTGATCGCTTCTTTTAACTGAACTTTCTTCTTATCAATTGTAAGATCCATCTGTTTTTTGACTTCTTCTGCAATCTCCTTTGAAGATACAGAGCCGAACGCTCTGCCGCCTTCACCCATCTTGATCGCAACTTCAATCTTTCCTGCTTCGATCTTTCCGCCAAGTTCCTGGGCATCTTCATACTGCTGCTGAGCGATCTTGTCATCGTTCGCTTTCTTTAATTTCAGGTCATTTAAATTCTTTCCGTTAGCTTCTACACCTTTATTTTTCTTTAAGATGAAGTTTCTTGCGTATCCGTCGCTGACGTTTACGATCTCTCCCTTTTTACCAAGTGACTTTACGTCTTCTGTCAAAATAACTTTCATTACAAGTCTCCTCCTTCTATCATTTCGTCAATCACCTGTTTTAAGCAGGCTACCGCTTCATCCATATCAGTATGGTTAAACTGTGCACCTGAAGCGTTCATATGACCGCCTCCGCCCAGACGTTCCATGATGATCTGTACGTTAACTTCATCGATCGAACGTGCGCTGACGTATATTCTTCCATTATATTCTGTTAATACAAATGATGCCTTGATCGCACTGATGTCCAATAATTCATTTGCCGCCTGTGCCCCGATGATCGTCGGGCTTTCAATGTGAAGATCCACACCCCTTGCAATGGCAAATTTGTTACGGTACACTTCTGCACTGCTGATGATCTCCGCTTTTGCCCTGTAAGATTCCATATCGTCACGGAACAACTTTCTTACCAGCGTAATATCTGCACCGGACCTTCTCAGGAATGCTGCCGCTTCAAAAGTACGGACTCCGGTACTGTTCACAAAGTTGTTGGTATCGATCATGATGCCGGCATACAGGCTGCTCGCCTCAATCTTCGGGATCTTGATCCCATCTACAATATACTGCAATACCTCTGATACCATCTCACAAGCCGATGAGGCATATGGCTCAATATAAGATAACAGCGCATTATCAATATTGTCACTGCTCTGTCTGTGATGATCCAATACCACGATCGTCTTCGTTGTCTTCAGAAGGTCCTCACACTCTGTCATCATCGGACGGTTCGTATCTACAACGACTACCATTGAATTCTCGTCTGCCATATTCATCGCCTGTGACGATGTCAAAAACAGATCATCCGGGTAAGCCGGATCTTGTTCGAATAATTCATATAAAGGCCTGAGCGATGCTGACACTTCATTGATCACAATATAAGCACGTTTCTCCAGTGCCAGTGCCGCACGATAGATTCCCATTGCCGCACCGAACGCATCCACATCTGTCAGCTTATGCCCCATAACGAATATCTTATCTTTGACCGTGATAAATTCACGCAGTGCCTCGGCTTTTACACGCGCCTTTACACGGGTATTCTTCGCTGTCTGTTCTCGCTTTCCGCCATAATAGGTAACACCGTGACAGTCCTTGATCACAGCCTGGTCGCCGCCTCTTGCAAGTGCGAGATCGATCGCTACACGCGCATAGTTATAACTCTGTGCATAAGAATCGGAACTCAGTCCCAGACCGATACTAAGTGTTGCCGGAATCCCATTTCCGATATTTACGGACTTTACATCATCCAGCAGGGAGAACTTATCTTCTTCCAGCTGTTTAAAATAAGACTTTCGGATGATAATGAAATACTTATCATTCTCCAGCTTCTTGACGATTCCGTCAACTTTTGCAATATACTGATTGATCTTACGGTCTACCAGAGCCATCAGAAGTGACTGTCTGACCTCTTCCACACTGTCGATCACTTCATCGTAGTTATCAATGTATACCAGGCCTGCAACCATTCTCTGTTCTTCATTTTCCCTAATCGTACGGTTCAGTTCTGTAACATCCTGAAGATATACCGCAATGAAATATTCCTTCTCCTTTGGCAATTCCATAAGCTGTTCCGTATCGCTGAATCCCTCTACCGATACTCTGCGCAGTTCTGCCTGGTATTCCTTATCATCATAATATACTTCCATCGTGACCTTCTGCTGATCCTCTTTTGGAAATATACTCCGGTTCAATTCCGGAATGTATTTACTGATGTAAGCTTCTCCTTTTGGCTTTCCGCCCAGAATTGCTTCGAATTCGTCATTCATCCAGACTGCTTTCCCATCATCTAACAGGATTGCATAGGGAATCGACAGTTCCCTCAGCAGCGTATTCTGGACAATGCCATACTGTGCAGCAAATTCCACGAGATCCTTCATGATGATATTCTTACTGTAAAAATACAGTCCGCCTACCATGATGATATATATCAGCACGAATACGGCCATCAGGATTCCCGCTCTGTGATCCATCTTATACACCCACAGATCCATTGCGATCAGGAGCAATGCCATGATTGCCGGCCACTGAATATAAAGCTTCAACTGGCCTTTCAGCTGCACCTTTCCATTTTCATTCTTTTTTTCCATGATTCTCGCCTCTGTTCGTGAGTCTTACTCACTACTTTTGCACTACAAAATGCCGATGGCATCTCACACTACACTTTACATACGTGATGATTATACCATTTCTTATCATAAAAAGAAAGATGGGAAATCTTAACGTTCTGTTAAGTGTTCCCCATCTTTCTATGTTTTTATTTCTTAAGTTCCTTTTTCATTTATGCTTCATATCCGTTAGGATTCTGTGACTGCCATCTCCATGTGTCTGCGCACATCTCGTCCAGACCTTTTTCTGCTTTCCATCCAAGAACTTTCGCTGCTTTTGCAGGATCTGCATAACACATTGCGATATCTCCTGCTCTTCTCGGCTTGATCTCGTAAGGAATCTCCTTACCACATGCTTTTCCAAATGCTTTTACCATATCAAGTACGGAATATCCCACACCTGTTCCAAGATTGATCACGTCAAGTCCAGGATTGCTGAAGATATAATCAATTGCTTTCACATGTCCTTTTGCAAGGTCCACTACATGAATATAATCACGGACTCCTGTTCCGTCCGGTGTATCATAATCGTCCCCGAACACACCCAGTTTTTCAAGCTTTCCTACTGCCACCTGTGAAATGTATGGCATCAGATTATTCGGAATTCCCTTTGGATCTTCTCCGATACGTCCGCTTTCATGCGCTCCGACCGGGTTGAAATAACGAAGCAGGATGACATTCATATCCGGATTTGCCTTCTGTACATCTGTCATGATCTGTTCCATCATAGACTTTGTCCATCCATAAGGATTCGTGCACTGTCCCTTCGGACACTCCTCTGTGATCGGCATCTCTTCCGGACTTCCGTATACAGTTGCAGAAGAACTGAATACAATATTCTTAACACCGGTCTGTTTCATAACATCCATCAGTGTCAGAGTTCCTGTTATATTATTACGGTAGTACTCTAATGGCTTCTGTACGGATTCTCCGACTGCTTTCAGTGCTGCACAATGGATAACCGCATCTACGCCTTCTTTTTCCAGCATTGCCTTCAATGCAGCTTCATCCATTACATCCCCTTCATAAAATGTAATCGTCTTTCCGGTAAGCTCTTCTACCCTTTTTAAAGATTCTTTAGATGAATTACAAAGATTGTCATATACAACCACTTCATATCCTTCATTCAGAAGTTCCAGTGCCGTATGACTTCCGATATAACCGGCTCCTCCGGTAATTAATATTTTCTTGGCCACAATAGTACCTCCTAGTTGTTACTATACTTTTTCACGATTTCGTTCATAGTATACCACTTTTGTTCCATATCTTCAACAAGCTTGAACTGGGTACGGCATCTGTCAAGATTATGACCTTCTCTGTGTATCCTGAAATATTTATCTCCCTGCAGATAATCTGTAAGGAAACGCATACCACATTCAAATGTCATCGTCTTTGCGCCCATCGGCATCAGCTCGATCTCCTTAGCTGTCAGCTTTCCGTCACATCCTTTTAAAAATCCTTTCGTATACAATTCAAATAATTCCATACTGCAGGATACTTTCGTAAGGTCTGTCTCATCCTCAAGTGCCGTACTTGCACCGAAACGGATGGAATCCCCGAAATCATTCATCGCAAGCCCCGGCATAACTGTGTCCAGATCGATCACACAGATTCCTTTCCCGGTCTTATCGTCCAGCATAACATTATTCAATTTTGTATCATTGTGTGTAACACGAAGTGGAAGCTCATGCCTGTCTAGCATTTCTGCAAAACAATTAGCAATCTCTTCTCTTTCGAGAACGAACCGGATCTCTTTCTCTACAGAAGCTGCTCTTCCCATAACATCTTCTTCCACTGCTTTCTTAAACAGCGCAAACCGGTTTCTCGTATCATGGAACTTTTCTATCGTCTCATGCAGTGTCTCCGCCGGATAGTCAGACAGCAGACTCTGGAAATTCCCGAATGCCACCGCACTTTCATAAAACTGCTCCGGCTTCTCTACCAGATCATAGGTACTTGCATCGGTAATAAATTTATAGGATCTCCAGTAATCTCCCGTAGAATCTATGTAATATGGTTTCCCATCAACCGCCGGGATCACATTCAATGTCTCACGTTCCGGATCTCCACCATTTTCTATAATCTTCTTTTTCAGAAATGATGTCACTCCTGTGATATTCTCCATGACTTCTACCGGTTTTGGAAATGCCGTAGAATTCATTCTCTGAAGAATGACTTTGATCCTTCCCATCTCGGCAATCTCGAATACCAGAAGAAATGTATCATTGATGTGTCCGCTTCCGTATGGACAGTCCTTTACTAATGTTCCTTCATATTTAAAATGTGCAATCGCTTCATCTCTTTGTTCCCGTGTTACAGGATTCATTTATTTTCCCTCCCAAAGATGCTGCGGGTACAGTCCTTCGTCTTTCATTCTCTGAATGGCTGCAACCACAACCGGTTTATCTTCTTTATAAGTTACTCCATACCATTTATCTGCGGATTTCAGTACCGATACTGTTGCTTTGTCTTCCGCAAGAAGATTACTTACTACAGTTGGCAGGAAATACTCGCATTTCATAGGATTCTCCTGCAGTCCTTTGTCAAGAAATGCCGGGAATCCTGCTTTGATCTCTTCTAAGATACTCTTTGTAAATCCCCACATGTTCATAGATACCGTTGTATCATCCGGTACCTGTACCCATGTATTACCGTCGTCTTCTGTGTATGCAACGCCGCCGTTGTACTTTTCGATTCTGGTACGTTCTGTTACGGATACCAGTTCTCCATTCTCATTCGTCTCACATACACCTCTGGATACATATCCGTTGTCCGTTACCGTATTGGCAAGATGATATCCGACCATTGTATATCTGTACTTATCATCATCTGCATGTGTAGACAGATAATCATAGATAAGCTTGAATGCTTCTACTCCATAATAGTCATCTGCATTGATCACTGCGAATGGTCCGTCAATCTCATCCATACAGCTATATACAGCATGTGCTGTTCCCCAAGGTTTTACACGTCCTTCCGGTACTTCATAGCCTTCCGGAATGTTGTCGATATTCTGATAAGCATATGCTACGTCCATGTATTTTTCCATACGTTTTCCCACATGCTCTTTGAACTCTTCTTCGATCTCGTGTTTGATTATGAATACGACCTTCTCAAAGCCGGCTCTCTTTGCATCATACATGGAAAAATCCATGATAATATGTCCGTCATTGTCTACAGGATCTAACTGCTTCAGACCTCCGTATCTGCTTCCCATTCCTGCTGCCATGATCACTAATACTGGTTTATTCATTATAATTACCTCCATGTCTTTAGGATCTTTCGTTTCTAGATTCATTGTAGTATAACTGTTTCCAGAAATCTTTATCCTATTATTTTCTTAATTTGCATTATTTATGTGGTTTAATTGTTCCAGATAGCTGATGAATTTTTCTGCCATTTTCTGATTCTGTGCATTCACCATGATAGCCGCATGCGCATCATCATAAGAAATAATTTTCTTCTTTTTAAGCATATTATCTTCCGGAAAATCAATGGTTTCTTGAAAACCGTCCTGTTTTTTGTACTCTTGATATACATCTTCTCTACAGATCAGTACATCCACTGCATCTGCGCCTACCAGCGTTGTCAACGCTGTCTTTGAGGACAGGCTTCCTCCATCTTCCGGAATGTTCGCCTGTATCCGGATGATCCCGTCCTTTTCGTCAATGCCTGCGTATTTACAGAAATCTTTGTTCAATTCTTCTGCCTTCTGCGAATCGCCCCCTGTGACCGCTACATTCAGAAGAACTGTCGTATGTCTGCCCTTGTACATCATACAGCCAAGGTAGATAACACCGATTACCACTGCAAGTATAACCAGCCATATCTTATAGTACATCCACAGATATTCTACCTTTTTTCCCAACGGCATTGAACCAAAATTTTTGTCCAAATATACTTCCTCCTTGTCTTTTATCACTGTTTTTCATTATAGCATACTTCTGAACTAAAATAAGCGGAAGAGAACAGATTCCTGTTCCCCTCCGCATTCTTTTTTCATTAATACAATTAATATTCAACCTCTACCGGCATTCCAGTCTCTGCAGATTCAAGGATTGCAATGATTGCAAGTGCTGTTCTTCTGGAATCTTCCAGCGTTACTCTGAATTCTTTTCCATCCACCAGACGGTCTACGAAGTCTCTGATGCTTTCATAAGACAATCCTTTACAACGGTCAAATACCATATTAGATACCAGGATATCAGGCACAGTTGCTTTTTCTTCGGTTACCTCTTCGATCAGGTTATGGCTGGAAAGATCCAGACTGATCATTCCTTCTGTACACATTACGCTACATCTGAAATCATTGATATTGCGGTTTCCATTTGGCGTTACCCAGCCATTTTCCATGTGAGCTACAACACCGTTTTCAAATTCAATTGTTGTCAGATAGATATCCGGCACATCTACGCCAAGACCTTTTAAGATACCTTCCTTCTTTACGGAATATACACGTTTTGCTTCTGAGCCGACCAGCCATCTCAGTGAGTCAAGACTGTGGCTTCCAAGGAACCATAAGATAGAAGATTTTGAAGCCCATGAGAGCATATCTGTTGCCACCCACTTTACATCACTATGACGGATATATGCTGTATATGGTTTTCCAAGTTTTCCTGAAGAAATCTCCTGTTTTGCTGTATTAAATGGTGGATTCCAGCGGTTGTGAAGGTCTACCATACAACGTACACCGTTTCTCTCAACAGCTTCACAGATTCTTGCAATATCTTCCTTCGTTGTTGCCAGCGGTTTTTCGATCAAGATATCTTTCTTGGCATCTGCCATTGCGCATGCGATATCTGCGTGTGCAAAATCTGGTGTTACAATCGCTACTGCATCGATTTCCTCATCAGCTGCCATATCATGATAGTCTGTATATACTTTACGGATTCCAAATTCATCCGCAATCTCTCTGGCTCTTGCTTCATTCATATCGCAAATTGCTACCGGATCCGCAAAAAGATGTTCTGCATAGATAGACGCATGTGTGCGTCCCCAGGTACCAGCTCCAACAATACCCATTCTGATCTGTTTAATTTCCATAGTTGCATCCTCCTACTTTCTTCTATAATGTTATATGTCTATTGTTTACTGTTTTACGGCCCCGGCTGTCATACCGCTTACCAGATGTTTCTGCAGTAATAAGAACATCAGTACAACCGGTAGCGTAATCAGAACAGCTCCAGCCATCAGTGTTCCCCAGTTCGTTGCATACTGACCAGAGAAACTTGCAATTCCAATTGGCAGTGTCCAGTTTTCATAACTCTTCATAAATGTACTTGCGAACAGGTATTCATTCCATCCATTGATGAACGAGAAGATACCGGTTGCCACCAGACCTGGTACAGTCAGCGGTAAAATGACTGTCGAAAAGATTCGGAATCTTCCTGCACCGTCTACTCTTGCTGCTTCTTCCAGAGAAATCGGTATTGTGTCAAAGAATCCTTTCATCATCCATGTACAGAACGGAATTGAGAACGTACAATATGCTGCTACAAGTCCAATCTTTGTATCCAAAAGCTGAAGATTACCCATAATTACGTATAACGGGATAATCAACAGTGATCCGGGAAGCACCTGTGTGGTTAATATGAAATAAGATAAAAATCCTCTTCCACGGAAACGAAATCTGGAGATTCCATAGCCGCCAAGTGTTGCAATGACCATCGAAAATACTGTTGTCAGCAATGATACAATTACACTGTTGCCCAGCCACTGCATAAAGTTAAATGTCGTGGAATGAGTGGTCAGCATTTCCTTATATCCCTGTATAGTTGCTTCTTTCGGAATGAATGACGGTGTTTTACTGTATACTTCTCCTGCAGTTTTAAATGATGTGGAAATCATCCATACAAACGGGAATAGTGCGAACATACACACAATCACAACCAGAATCACTGTAATTACTTTTTTACCTGTCTTTTTTTTCATATCTATTCCTCCTCCTTATTCAGGACCTTGAAATAGAAGAATGTGAATGCCAGCGCTACCAGAAGCATCAGCATACCGGCTGCAGAGGCCTTTCCAAAGTCAAAATATTTAAATCCTGTCTGCTGTATATAAATAGTCAGAAGTTCTGTTGCTCTTGACGGACCTCCCTTGGTCAGTACATAAGCGATTGCATAATCCTTGATCGTCCAGATAATCAGCAGTAAAAATACTGTTGTCGATACCGAACGGATTGCCGGAACTGTAATGTAACGGATTTTCTGAAATGTTGTTGCACCGTCAATATCTGCTGCTTCATACAGATCTGTGGATACACTCTGCATGCCCGCCAGCAGCATGATCGCAACATATGGAAAACCTTTCCATATGTTGACAACCATTGCCGCCGGAAGAGCAACCGACACATCCTGCAGATATGCGATATTGTGTGATAAAATTCCAGCATTGTTCAGCAAGAAGTTGATGATTCCATAATCCTTGTCATACATCAAGATCCATACCAGACACGCTACAACTTCAGGAACAGCCCATGGAATAATGATCAGTGCTCTTGCCAGACCACGTCCCAAAAACTTTGTATTTAACAACAATGCTGTGATAAATCCGATAATATATCTTCCCGCAACAGTTACCACGATATAAATCAGTGTAACTTTTACAGAATTAAAGAAGTATTCATCTTTCAGAACTTTTCCGTAATTCTCAAGCCCTACAAAATAATGTCCGTTTGGTGATGGTTTGGTCACATAATAATATTGAAAACTCATGATCGCCGCTTTCACCAGTGGAATAACCAGGAACAGGAATAATATCAGTACCAGTGGAACAAGGAAGGCATATGGTTCCATTTTTCTTTTCCATTTACCATTTTTCTTTGTCTGATTCATTTATGGACCACTCCTTACTTATTATTTTCTATTCAGCATCTCTGCTCATAACGTCTTCTACCTGTTTCTGTGCAGAATCCATCTCCGTCTGTACATCTGCTGCCTGCTCTGAGAACATCTTCTGTGCTGCATCCAGCATGATCTGTGAGATTTCTCCAAGCTGTGAGATGTTAGGGTCTGCCACAAGATCTGTGTAATTGTTCTGCATGAACTCAACAATCTTATGCTCTAATTCATGGTTCTTAATATATTCATCACTTGTAGAGTAATCTGTATTACTTGGAATCATACCGCAGTCAGCGATAATCTTCTGTGCTTCATCTGTTGTCATCCACTCAAGGAATGCATATGCTTCTTTTGGATGTTTACAGTTTTTACTGATCATAGTTACCAGTGGATAATTTGTCGGATTTGGTTTGTACGTCTTTCCATTATAAACAACGTCAAACTGTGGAATGATTCCGATATCGTCCATCATAGACTCGTCTCTTTCTTTGCACATTCCCACAAACCACGGTCCGTCCATGTTAAATGGAACATCTCCGTTCCAGAACATTTCTCTGGAATCTTTTTTGTCTGTTACCAGTTTTGCCGCTTTATCCTTTAAGATAAAATCCTGCCACCACTGTGCTGCCCATACATTTTCAGGTGCATTGATATTTACATTATCTGCTGTATACGGCTCAGACTCTCCGTTTGGGAAATAAAGTCCGTTTGATACAGGTCTTGCAATCAGTCTGTTCCACTCACTTACTGTAAATGCATGTGTTCCAGATACAACGCCCATTGCATATTTATCTTTTGATGTAAACTTCTTACAAGCTTCTCTGAAATCTTCCTGAGTCTTGATATCATCTGGATTTACACCCGCTTCTTTTAACATTGATTTACGGTAAAAGATTCCGGTTGTTCCCCATGCATAACTGGAAATTGCCAATGTCTGTCCATCAACATCACACATTTCCTGTCCAACAAGCTTTTTCTTCAGATCATCGCTCATATACTCTGACAGATCCATAAAAGTTCCACCTTCACGAATCGCATTATATGTGGAAATATTTTCCGGATAAACCTGAATCATATCGCTTTCATTATTTGAAAGGATTTCTGTTGTGATATTATCCCAGTAGCCGTCGTATCCCGCACCCAGAATCTCAATATCTACATTTGGTTCTTTTTTGCTGTAAGCTTCCAGCAATGCATCAATTGCTTTCTGATGGGGCTCCTCCACATATACAGATGTTGAAAATGTTAACTTGATTTTCCCATCCTTGTCTTCACTCTTCTTACTGTCATCTTTGCTGCCGCATGCTGCAAGACTTGCCACCATTGCCGCACAAAGCATAACCGAAAGCACTTTTCTTCTCTTTTTCATAACATCTCCTCCTTTTTGTTATGGTCGTGTTTTGATAATTTCATTATATAAAAAATGAATTTTTCCTTACATGTAATTTACTCAGCTTTTTGTAATTTTTTATGAGAATTTTACATTTTTTCTGAATTTTCTTGACATTTATTTAACATACAGATATTTAACAAATTTTAAATAAATTATCTAGATATTTTTTTAACATCTATAAATACACTTGCTTTTCAAAGTGGTTTGAATTTATACTTTAAGTAGTATTTTTTGCACAATAATTAAATTTTGTGAAAGCAGGTGTACACATTATGTATAAAGCAATTATCGTTGATGACGAACCATGGACAATTATTGATATTGAAAAAACATTTTGCCTGGAAGATATGGGATTTGAAATCATCGGTTCTTACAGGACTCCGCAGAAAGCTCTCCCTGCTATTGTTTCAAAAAAACCAGACCTCGTCATTACCGACATCCGTATGCCTGGTATGACTGGTCTGGAACTGATCAAAAGTGTACGTGAACAGAATGTAAACTGTGAATTTATCATCGTCAGTGGACACAGTGACTTCTCCTATGCCCAGGAGGCAATCTCCTATGGTGTTGCCGGATATTGTCTGAAGCCATTGGAACCACAGAAAACCGCCGAGGCACTGAACCGGGCCAAGCGGCATCTCGACAGCCGTAAGACTACTGCACCGGAACTTTCTTATCTTGATGACAATTTCGAAAGTCTGAGAAATTATATGATCACTCACTTTTCGGAAAAGCTGACATTAAAATCGCTCGCAGCGGAATTCAATATGAATCCCAATTACTGCTGCTCTCTTTTTACCAAGTATCTCGGGCAGACATTTTCAGCTTATCTTACAGAACTCAGAATTACAGAAGCGCAGAATCTGCTTCATAATTCTGATTATTCTTTGGAAGAGATTGCCTCCATGGTTGGTTTTAAAGATTACTTTTATTTTAGCAAAGTATTTAAAAAATACTGTAATCATTCTCCAAAGGAATATCGCCATCTTCCACACTAAAACAATATGTCTGCGAGGTTTAATGAGTTTATGAAAAAAACGCTTTCCCGTCAATTTATTGCATTACTGCTGATTCCGGTCTGTATTATTCTTGTAATTAACTTTTTTATCATCATCCAGCTTCATCAGAACCAGACTCAGGAACTAAAAAATTATTGTACTTCTACCCTTGAAAATATTCATGTCAGTGTTTCTTCTATGGTCACCAGCATGAAGAAAACTGCTACCGTATTTTCCTCTCAGGAAGAGACACAGGCTTACCTTGAAAGTTCATCTTCCGATTTACACCAGCTTCAAAGACAGTCTTATTCCGAGCTTATCGGCATGGCACAGTCCTATACCCCTGGACTGGTTGACATTCTTATGTGGGATCAGACTTCTGCCACCAGTCTTATCAGCTATATTCCGGCCAGTATGGAAGACTTTGCAGTAAATCAGTTTCAGGACAGCCGCTATGACACCAAATCTTATTTTCGTTTTTATGTACAGCCAACAACCAATACTCCTTATATGATGTATTTTGCACCGATCTATCTCACCTCATTTTCCGAAAACTTTGGAAAATACGTTGGTAATATCGCCATAATCTGCAAAACGGATGCATTATATAAACTCGTGAATGCATCCACCGATATTTCCCTTACTATATCTGACAGATTAACGAACCAGATATTGTATTCCAACGCTGTTGCCCGCAGGAACATCCCGGCACGAGAAAATTTTGAATTCTTCCATAAGACCGAAGAACTTCCTAATACGAATCTGGATATTAATGCAGTTGCCTACACCGGACAGATTCGTCTTTTAAATGGTCAGGATTCACAGCTTTTGCTTACTCTTGCAATCCTTCTGCTTGTATACATACTGTTAATCATCCTCGCCGTACAACATCTCATTATTCATCCGATCCATCAGTTGAATGATGAAATCGAAAATCTTAACTATGAAAGTAACGAACTGCATCTGCAGACAAACCTGAAAAACGAGATTGGTTCCATCATTTCTCATGTTAACCATATGCTTGACAGAATTTCTTCTCTGAATCAACGCAACATTGAATCACAAGCCCGCATTTATGAAATGGAACTAAGCAAGAAACAAACCCAGATTTACGCATATCAAAGTCAGATTAATCCACATTTCCTTTATAATATGTTACAATGTATGCGTGGGATTTCTCTGATGCACAACATTCCAGAAGTTGCACAGATTTGCACAAATATGGCGGATTTGTTCCGCTATTCTATCAAGGGTGCTTTTCTCGTGCCTCTGGAAAGTGAATTGAATATCATTGACAAATATCTGTATATGATAGAAGTCCGTTTTCAGGGAAGGATCACTTATAAGCTGGAAGTCTCCGACGATACGAAGGACTGTCTGATCCCGAAAATGATTCTACAGCCGATTGTAGAAAATTCGATTTTCCACGGTCTGGATGAGATCGAGGAAGGCGGTATCATCATTATAAAGACTACCAGAACAGAAGATGATCTGTACATTACTGTCACAGATAACGGAATTGGATTTTCAGAAGAGGCATTACAAAATCTGACTCGAAAACTGGGGGAAGAGATTACATTCATAAGCAATTCACCTTCCGGAACATCCGACAACATCGGTGTGATCAATATCCATAATAAGATAAGACTCTACGAGGGCAATAATTACGGTATCTCCATCGACAGCGCCCCAAATCATATTTCTGTCACTTTGCATCTGAATGCAAAACAACAAATTACAACTTAATATTTATTACTTCTTATAGGAGGACATCTGTCATGAGTCGTTTTTTCAATCCCGATAACCCCGTCATGGAGTTTATCGCAAAAATCTTTGATCTGGTTATCCTAAACCTGATCTTCATTTTCAGTTGTGTCCCGATCATCACCATCGGCGCATCCACCAGTGCACTTTCCTATGTAACACTTAAGATGGTGCGCGGTGAAGATCCTTATATCTGGCGTAACTTCTGGAAATCATTTCGTCAGAATTTCAAGCAGGGAACACTTGTATGGATATTTTCCATTCTGATCTTTATTTTTCTTGGAATGGATTTTTACATTATCAATTCACAGAATACATCATTATTTGCAGTTGTGCGTATTCTTCTCTGGATCGTATGTGCGGTTGCATTGTCTGTATTCTTATATGTATTTCCTGTTATTTCACATTTTGTGTGCACAACAAAGCAGGCTCTTAAAAATGCTCTTCTGATGACATTCGGTCATCTGCCGTATACACTTATGATGTTGGCTCTTGCAGGACTTCTTTTGTTCCTGTGTTCCAGTTCAAGCAAGCTGTTTGCTATGATTGTAGTATTAAGTGGGATCTGCGGATTCTCTGTAGTGTCATTTGTCTATAGCATTATGTTCGACCGGATTTTTCAGAAATACGAATCTGAAACATAAAATAGTGCAAGAGAACCTGCCACCGCAACTTCTCTTGCATACTTTGGAATAAAAAAGAGGATGGGCTTTGAAGCCCAATGTCATTAAGTTAATATTGGCGTAATACAGAAATTTATAGAGAAGAGGCTGAAGTTTTATATCTTCAGCCTCTTCTCCAGTTTTTTTGTATCACAAATAGACAGATTTTCATCTGCCTAAAAAATAGTATTTATTTACTCAAATTTATGCTACTCTATAAAGGAAGCCATGATAAGTCTTAGGTGTAAGCTTACGTTCCCGATGCCTATCTGGTCTAATTGGGATAAGATTTTTAGCAATAATGGCTTCTAGGTCAGGTGGTGTTGTTTTTCCATGATAGAATAATCTACACATGTGTGTAGCAATCGAAAAGTTTGCTTTATATGTATGCTTTCTTTGTTTTTTATCAATGACTACGTGCGAGGTAATGAGAAGTACGCTTCTCCTTTGCCTCTTCGAAACCTAACTGATAAGCCTTGTAAC
>ERZ772900.95-NODE-95-length-81101-cov-5.374553_pt1 | contig 81101 bp, 65 predicted proteins | sample MGYA00512124_ERZ772900 | MGnify/ENA primary metagenome ERZ772900 (study PRJEB29015, sample SAMEA2737716) | human gut metagenome | biome: human gut; feature: human-associated habitat; material: faeces | place: China | collected 2012 ... | reverse complement strand
CAGCTGCTGATTCTGCTTTTTCCGATCCTTCCTATCAGAAAATACAGAACCTGTTATCTGATTGTACTTCACAGGAAATGGAATGGATTTTAAAGTCTGTACAACTTATAAAAGAATGTATGCGTAATACTCCTGAGTAGCTATAATTTTTCCGCAACCAAATACAAAATGAGAGGAAAACAGTTGTCATGCTGCATCCTCTCATTTTCGTACTATCATTTTTTCAAATCTTCTATGATCTTTTCCAGATTAATACCCATTCCATTAAATTGTGGCTGTAAAATCAAATACTCTTTCAACGGTGAAAGCTTACCAAGTATCTTCCTAATCCGACCACTTTTCTTTTCCAGCTCTAATTCCAGCTCCTTCAAGCACAATTTATAATATGGAACTGCAATATTTATTTCCTTCAAATAACCTTTCAGTGTTTCTATGCTTGAAGTGTCGTTCAAACGTATGGCTGCATTTCCTAATATTATCAGAAAATCTATACAATCCACGCCCAATGTATTAAACTCGACATTTTCCAGATATTCTTTTAAATTCTTAATCTTATTTTGTTCTACCAAGCAATCCAACAAATAAATCTGTGCAAATGCGTTTTCTTCATATCCCAGACTTGTAGTAAAATGTTGCTCTGCCACTTCATAGTTTCCCAACTTCCAATTTACATAGGCTATGTCAGAAAAATATTTTGCCTTGCCAGAACTATTGAAATTATCAACCTTCATTTGCTTGCGGATCTCCAGAGCTTTATCGAGCCATTTTCTATCTGGCTCAAAATTATAATACAATTCATACATTTGAGCAGTTATATCCTGTGAATACAGCTCAATTTCCGTATAAGGTACTCCTTTTTCCAATTTCTCAATCACTTCATCTGCAATCTTTTTTGCACCCTCATTATCGGATACTAACGAAAGCTGTATTGCCTTGTCAAATTGATATTTTAACTTCATCAGAGAATCCTCTGATTTTTCGATCAAAATGTCATCTAATTTCAGCAACTTTGTCAACTCTCCTGTTGGTAATATTACTGACCGCAGTAATTCCAACATTCTTTGATCTGTGTGTACATCGACTTTTATATTCTTTGCAATAGCTTCAATCTGTTCTGTGAATCTGCCATCTTCATTATTCAAATCATAATACAATAACTGGTAGTATTCGCATTCATTTTTCCATTCTTCCGCATCAACCAATTTATTTATAGTCTCAAATCTTTCTCCCCAATTATCAGTATTTCCTTCCGGAATGCTGCAAAAAATGCGGTCTGCCAGTTCCGATAATGCATTTATATCTTGATGAAGTATGAATTTCCCAATTGCCGGATTATCCTTTAAACTTCTATTTGTATGCTTCTTAACTTTCACCAGGTAATCCGTCAGCATAGCAATTGCTATGTAATATGCTTTTATATAATTTTTACTTTCAAGCTCCCTTTTATAATCCTCTATTTTCATTCCACTGAATGGTTTACAGCAAATCCCATACATTCGCCCTGATCCGCAAAGACATTTTTCATCATCTAACATATTTCTTCTCTCCCTGTTTATGTACTGATTGATATTCTACCACATCTTTCTGCATCAAGAAATGGCAAAATAAAACCACAGGCTGTCAACCCGTGGTCATATTCTCTACCATATTATTCCCTTACATTCTTTTTCCGTTATATCCGGCCAGCATTCTGCTGATCGGATAGCCTACTATGTACCATATTGCTCTGACTGCCAGACCTGCTGCAATCACACATCCAAATACGCCACCTACAATTACGCACAGGGCAACCATTCCAAGAATACCGGATAAATCCCAGTGCCATGGAACAATAATAAACATATGCGGTATTCCTACCGGAACTCCATACACCAACATCAAGCGGAACCAGTCAATTTCTCCATTCACTATATAAATATACTGTCCAAGCCAGCCGATCAGCAACAAACCTGTGAATACTAAAACCCCTTTACATATAAAATTCTTAAATGTCATGCTTCTTTTTCCCCCTTCTGGTATTTTTCGATTGCCCGCATGAGAATATCATCAAACTTAAACACAACCTCTATCCGTTTTTTATCGTACACATATACTGTATCAATCGTAGCATCAACCAGCTCCTGTGTGATTTTTTCATGCTGCATTTCTCCATCAAGCAACTCTATCGCAGACGCTACTTTGTTTTTATAGGTACTTTCCTCTACTGATAAGTGAGTAAGTCTTTCCATTTCCGTCTCATTGCGGTTGACTTTATCTGTAAGCTGTTGCTTCATAAGCAAATATTTATCTTTTGTAATAATTCCTTCTGCATATGCTTCATATTGCCGCATTCGCTCACTTTTCAATTTGTCATTTTCTAATTCCAATTGCTTTAGCTTCTTTTTCCTTACACCGTCTAACGCATTTGCTTTTTCCTCAATATCTTCCCGAATCATATCAAGTACATAGAGAACTTGTTGCAGTGCATACCATACATGCCCCTCTATAATCATAACAGGAACCGCTTCATCTGAACATTTTGAAAACTTCCCCGTCAGTTTTTTATGCGGACAGTACACTTTATCATTTGCACCAGACTCCATCAGAACCATCGAACGTCTGCAGTTTCCACATCTTAATTTCCCCTTCAATGCAAATTTTCTTGTTCCTCGGTATCCTGGCTTATTCATAAACATGATCGTTGCTTTTGCCAGTTCATATTCTTCTTCTGATACGATTGCCGGATGAACATTTTTTGTAATAACCATATCCCCATATTTTGATTTTCTGGTTATTTTACTTCCAACTGCAACACTCTGTCGTTTTCCCTGTACTAATGCTCCTGTATATTCATATCTGCAAAGGATTGTACGAATCATTCCACAATCCCATAATACTTCTGTCTCTGGTAATTTCTGATTATATCCATAATGTGTCAGACCATTTTCTTTATTATATTTTCCCGGTGTAGGTATCTTCTGCTCATTCATATAATACATAATCTGCGTAGTATTACAGCCTTCTATTGCTTTGTCAAAAATAGCTCTTACATATTTTCCTGCTACCGGATCAATCATCCATTCTCCCGTCTCAGTATCTCTTAAATATCCAAATGGCGGTTTTCCTCCCGTCCATTGTCCGTTTTTCCATTTCACTCTCAACGCACTTTTTATCTTCTTCGAAATATCTTTGCTGTAAAGATTATTAACCAGGTTATGAATAGCCATATCCATTCCCATCGTTTTCCCAAGATAATCATTACTGTCATAATTATTGTTGACTGAAATAAAACGAATTCCCAGTATTGGAAGTATCTGCTCCAGATAATCTCCAACACCAATATAATCCCTTCCAAATCTGGAAAAGTCTTTTACAATAATCGTATCTATCTTTCCTGCCTTTGCGTCTTCTATCATTCTTTTAAATTCCGGACGTTCAAAATTTGTTCCCGTATAGCCGTCATCGACGTATTCTATATATTCGTCAGCCAGATCATCCCTGTCCTGCAAAAAGTTCACAAGAAGCGTTCTCTGATTTTCAATACTATTACTTTCATCTTTATTATTTTTTCCCAGATCACCATCTGCAAGTGACAATCTAAGATATAATGCGTTCTTCAGCACTCTTAACACCCTCTATCAATTCTATTATCTGCTGGAATTTATCATCACACCTGAAACACACATGAATGTTCCCATTTTTGTATACTTCCACATATTCTACAAGTTCCTGCACCAGCTTTTCATTGAAACTTCGTTCATACAAATATGGCTCCAGGTTGTTTACCATATCCATATATCTGTCAGCTTTCTTTTCCAGCATTCTTTGTTTCTGTTTTGCAGCTTGCAATTCATCCCTTAATTCCTGTAAGTTCTGAATATACCGTTCCTTCATCATGTCAAAATCTTCTTTTTCAACAATCCCACACACATAATTTTCATACAATGTTGCATTTTTTTCTTCTGCCTGCGATACCTTTCGTTCCAGCATCCGCACATTTGCACCGGCTTCATAAAAAGCATTTTTTTCACTGGTGTCGCTTTTCAATTTCTGTAACAACTTCTTCCTGTCGCATAAACTCTTTATAAGAATTTGAATCTGATCCATCACAAGCATTTTTAACAGGTTTTCTTCAATTTTCTGATCACAATGGTTTTGTGTATGATTCTGTGCGGAACAAGTATAATATATTCCAACTTTCTCCATCGTTTTATAATTATGCGTATATCGGACACAATACATCGTCCGACCGCAATCTCCACATCGTACCATTCCGGCAAAGTAATCTTTGTATTTCTCCCGATCTTTCATATATTTCACACGCCAGTCCTTCGTTATTTTTTTCATTGCATTTGCTCTTTCCTGCAATTCTTCATAATCGTCCCTGGCAATCATAGGCTGATGCATATCTCTTTGAATATTCCAGTCTTCCGGACTTGTCTTATACTGTTTGACGCCTTTATACAACGCTTGTTTCAATTTTCCTGTCACAATATCTCCGGCATATGTCGGATTATTCAAAATTTTATCTACACTGTCCGCACGCCATTTTGTCTTTTCCAGTGGAACTGTTAAATTTCCCATCTTCTCTCTTTGCCCTGGTGTTGCAATACCCATAAGATTTAATCTGTCTGCAATTTTAGGCTTACTAACTCCCATCATGTACCACTGAAATATCATTCTTACAAATGGGGCTGTCTCCTCATCCACAATCTGTCTGCGCCTGTCTTCTGAGCGAATATACCCAAACGCCACCTTACTCAATGTCACATTTCCATTTCTCCTCTGCGCATCCTTTGCAGCCAATATTTTCTTCGACATATCTTTTGCATACATGGCATTAACCATATTTTTCAGAGGTACACTGATATTCTCCTGATCTTCCTTTCTGGAACTGTCATAATCATCCGTAATTGCAATAAACCTTACATTCAGTCTTGGAAGAATGGTTTCCAGATAATATCCTGTTTCCAAATAATCCCTGCCAAAACGTGATAAGTCTTTTACAACAATGCATTGAATTTTTCCTGTTTTCACATCTTCCATAAGTTTTATGAATCCAGGTCGATCAAAATTGGTTCCACTAAATCCATTGTCACTATATGTACCTGCCAGTCGCAAGTCAGGATGTTCTTCAATATATTTTTCAACCAACATCTGTTGTACTACCAGCGTTTCATCTGTCTCATTTCCACCGTTCTCAACAGACAAACGAACATATATTGCTGTATCTAACAGATTTTTATTTTTGACTATGTCCTGAGAAATATTTACTTCAGTACTTTTATTTCTTCTGCTTTTTCTCGCCATAAACTATTCCTCCAACCATTCTTCTGGAAAATAATCTCTCCATCTCTGCATTGTCAAATACACATGCACCTCTTTGAAATTTGAAACAATTATTTTATTTACCCATTTCTTCACATGTTCAAATTCCAGATCTTCTGGAAGCTCCACTCTCTGAAACGTCTTTATCCATTCATTTTCATTGCTGAATGCTTTCTTCATCTCGGCAAACCGCTCCATAAGTCCTTCAAAATCCATTTCATACATTTGTAGCTGTGACTGTATTTCTTCTTTTTTATTCAGATACTCTGTCTCTGTAAGCTCATTATTTTTAAATTTCTCATATATCGGAATACGATCTTTTTCTACCTGCTCCATTTCCTGAAATATCATCCAAGCCTTTTCTGAATATTGCTGTTGTTCTTTTTGTAACAGTTTCTGTATAGCTTCCGTTTCCAAATATCTGGTCATTCTTTCTGCCATATCCATTTCCGATTGAATTGCTTCTTTTACTGCTCTTGTAACTACGTCTACTTCTATATAAATTCTTTTGCTCTTTGGTAGCTCATTTATCTTTGAATTCAATACAAATACAGACTCTCCGCTTTGAAAATTTCTCAAATACAGTGGTTTTCCTGTTTCTTCATCAAATATTTTATGAACATACGGTCCCAGTTTTCCGCCTTTGCGGTTTTTTGTCGTTGACCGGCTTTTTACAATTTCTTTTGCCTTATCAAATACGCCTTTTTCCAATATCGGAGTAATTGGAATTGTACAGAGTTTTCCATTGATTGTTTTCTTCCAATAGCCGTCATACGCTGTACAGTCTAAGATTCTCCGAAGCGATCCTTCACTCCATTTATTTTCATAATGTGGCCAATGCTTATGTCCCACCCTGGCATTATGTACCATAGGTGATTCAACACCTCTCTCATTCATAATATCGGCTATTTTTTTTACTGATACACCATTCAAAAGCATTTGAAACACTTCACGTACAATCGTAGCTGCTTCTTCTTCAACCAGTAACTCTTTCCGGTCTTCTGAAAGTATGTATCCATACTTTTCATCATGTACGTTATAATATCCTTCAATTTGCTCTCGCACAGCGAACTCCCGCATACTCTTTATCTGTACCGCAATTTTTTCTTTTCTAAAATATTCACCAATTTCTTCTCTGCTTTTTCCGATACTGCAAAAATCATCCTGTACTACTGAAAAATGGATTCCTGCCGGGAAGAATGTTTTTGCAAGGACATCTTCAGCACAGGAAATATATTTACCACAGCGATCAATGCTATTTACCACCACCATGTCAAACTTCCTGCTGATACCATCCACTGTCATTTCTTCAAATGCAGTATTCTCGTTATCATCCCTTTTTCTGTCACTGTATTTCGCAACCAGCTTCCAGCCATGCGATTGTATATATTTTTGAATCTGTTCATTCTGCTGCTGAATAATATCTGTCGGAATGCTTTCACTGGATTTGCATGATGTGGTTCTTGTGTAACTTACGCACCGCATTTGAATCTACCTTCCTTTTCTTCTATTTCCCGAATATTTTGAGCTACCTCCGTCATTTCCTGTATTTCATCGGCATACTTAAACTGAATTTCCAGACGGTCTTTTCCATAAACGATAATCTTATCAATTAATGTGACTACTGCTTTACGGTCAAGCTGTGTGATATTCTGATAGCTTTTAAAATCTTCTATCCAGGGATGTTCCCTTTTCCCTTCCACTACTGCCTTTTCTTTCTTTTTTTCCAGTTCACGTTTTGCTTCTTCCGCATTATGCAACTTATCCGAAAATCTCTGGTTATACTCATGGTATTCTTCTCTGGTCACAATATTATCCAACATATCCTGATATAAACGAGTTTTTAAATCTTTATATCTTTCCACTTCCTCATGGAGAACAGTCAACTGCTTTTCCAGTGAATCAAATTCTGTTTTTTTATAATTTTCCATTCCACTGTCCCGGATAATGTTTTCCGCATCTACTAATAATGCAATCTGCTTCTGAATCGCTTCCAACACAACTGCATGTACAATTTTTTCACTGATCAGATGTGAGCTGCACCCATCTCCGTTTTTATATGTAGAACAATGGTAATAATAATATCTCTTTCCTTTTTTAGATGTGCTTCTTTTTACCATGTTCTGTCCGCAGTCTCCACAGCGTAAAAATCCCGAAAACAAATATACAGAATCTTCATCCGGTGCAGTACGGGTATCCAGTTCCAGCAGTGATTGTACATACTGAAATATTTCTTCTGCTATGATAGCTTCATGAGTTTTTTCAACCCGAATCCAGTTTTCTTCCGCTACTGGTCTGCACTCTTTTACTTTGTAATTGATCTTACGATTTTTTCCCTGAACCATCGTCCCGGTATAAAGCTCATTTGTCAAAATACGGTTCACTGTCGTAACTGCCCATTTGGGATTAGCTCCCGAACGAAATCCACTGTTATATTTCATTCCACGGCTTCGCTTATACTCCAATGGTGGCAATACTCCCATTTCATTCAATTTTGTAGCAATTCTCTGAGAACTGTACCCACCCATTTTCAGATTAAAAATAAACCGAACAATCTCTGCTGCATATTCATCTATGATAAGATGATTTTTGTTCTCCGGGTCTTTCTGATACCCGTATCCTGCAAAGCTTCCTATGAACTGCCCATTTTTTCTTTTCACATCTAACTGACTTCGGATTTTAATTGAGATGTCCCTGCAATAAGCATCGTTTATCAGATTCTTAAAGGGAACTATGATCTGATCTGCATCATCCGATTCTGCAGCACTGTCATAATGGTCTGTAATGGCAATAAACCTGACTCCAAGAAACGGAAATATCTTTTCCAGGTATCGTCCTGTTTCGATATAGTTTCTTCCAAGTCTGGATAAGTCCTTAACGATGATACAGTTGATTTTCTTTTTCTTCACATCTTCGAGCAACCTTTTAAATGCTGGACGCTCAAAATTTGTTCCACTGTAACCATCATCAATATATTCATCGACCAGGGTAATGTCCGGGTGCTGTTTTACAAAATCGTTAATGAGACTTCTTTGATTGCGGATACTATCACTTTCCAGCTTGTCTCCATCTTCTCTGGAAAGTCTTAAATAGTCTGCCGCTAATATAGACTTTTGATTAAAATACATAAAGCCATCAACCTCCTAATTTACTATGCCGTCCGGCGGTGTAAACCAAGAAATTCATGGCTTCTTGAATGCTCTTAAATTTTGACCCAACACCATATTAACATAACTTCTGGCTCACTGCTACACCTTTTTTCATTCTTTTCCAAATTTCTTTCTGACCTGTTTTTTCGTTCTTCATAATGAAATACACCTGCTCAGACTTTCTTCCAGCGTACATTTCCCGGTAAAACTGATTTTCACTGCCACCCCATGAGAAATATAACAATATGGATTCTTAATCTGATGAATATAGTCTGCAATCCGTTCCTCCTGTGGCAACTCCGTTCTTATCTTTACGTGCTCTATATCAATCAGATTACTGGTATCTATATTTTTGAGGTCTACCTCTGCCATTGCCTGCATTTCCTCCAGTGTTGGTAATTCTTTTGCTGACATTCTTTTACACCTCCTGAAACTTTCCTTCTACCTATAAAGCCCGGCAGAGGTTATTTACCAACCCCCTTTTTCAGATTTTTTTACTTTTTTCATTTTAGGGGTTTGTAAAACAGCTTTCTCACGCTTTATTAGTAGAGGGATTTCTTTCTTAGAGCAAGTTTCGCCCTGGCTGCCAGAAACCCGATTCCCGGATTTTGACAGCAGGCAACTTGATGGGGATTTTGCTCCCCATACCCTCAAGCACAATCAATGATTGTTTCATTGGTTCCCATTTGCATGGTCACAGCGTAATAATTTTTTATTACTTAACTTTCACAGCAGACTGTGAATTTTACTTACAAAAAAAACTGGAGGATTAAAGTTATGACAAGACCTAAAAAAGAAGAAATGTATCGTAACCATCGTATTACCGTTCGTTTCACTGAGACAGAATTTTCAATTATCGAAACTGCCGCCAAACAAGCTAATATGTCATTGGCTTCTTATGTGCGAACACAAGTTTTAAAAGGAAAAGTACAGACCAAAATTGAAATAGTTGCTGATGTTCCAGAAATAAAGAAACTGCTCGCAGAGTTTGGAAAGATAGGCAGCAACCTCAATCAGATTGCAAAATATTTTAATCAGGGTGGGATTCTTTCTCAGGAAATGCGAGGAGAAATAAATAAGCGACTTCGAGATTTATACGAAATGAAATATAAGGTAATGGAAATGGCAGGTGACTTTCATGGCAATACTGAAACATATAGCAAGTAAAAATGCAGATTATGGAGAAGCTGAACGTTATCTGATCTTTCAACATGACGAATATACACAGAAACCTATCCTTGATGAAAACGGTCATATGCTTATTCGTGAGGAATACTATCTTGATGGAATAAACTGCAACCCATTTACCTTTGCAGCGGAATGTCAGGAAACAAATGCTTATTTTCATAAGAACCAATCTTACAATGATATCAAGTCACACCACTATATCATCAGCTTCGATCCTAAAGACCGGGACGAACATGGATTGACTGGAGAACTGGCGCAGCAACTTGGCGTAGAATATGCCAAAGAGAATTTTCCCGGACACCAGGCACTTGTCTGTACTCACACTGACGGTCACAATGGTAGTGGCAATATTCATGTGCATATTGTAATCAACAGTATCCGCAAATATGACACTAAGCCTCAGCCCTATATGGAATTTGATCGAGATTCAAAAGCTGGCTATAAACATCATCTTTCCGATAGATACCGAATCTATTTGAAGCAAAAAGTCATGGATATGTGTACCGCCAATGGGTTGAACCAGGTAGACCTTCTAACACCTGCGGAAAGGAAAATATCTGAAAAAGAGTACTGGGCAAAACGCAGAGGACAAAAAAAACTTGATAAACACAATGCACAGCTTGAAAAGAAAGGGCTGACTCCAAGGCAGACTACTTTTCAAACCGAGAAGCAATATCTTCGTGATGCGATTGATACCGTTACTTCACTGGCAATATCACAAGAAGATTTTTCCAGATTGCTGTCTGAAAAATATAATATTACATTCAAAGTCAGTCGTGGCAGATACAGCTACCTGCATCCCAATCGCAGTAAATACATTACTGGAAGAAGCCTTGGTACGCTTTATGAGGAAAAACATCTTCTGCAAATATTTCAAGAAAATTCTACCTCACAGATTACTGAAAATCCGGTTCCTGATATTTCTCAAGTTGTTAATTCTTCAACTCCAACAGTTTCTGCCTACACTGCTACAACTACAGAAGCTCCACATACTTTCCTCTTTATAAAATCTGATTTACGGTTGGTAACAGATTTGCAGCATTGTATTAAAGCACAGCAAAGTCAGGCGTATGCTCAAAAAGTAAAACTGTCTAACCTGAAAATGATGGCTCAGACAGTTGCCTATGTACAGGAACATGGCTTTCAATCCAAGGCAGATTTAGATGCAGCTCTTTCCGATGCCTCTGCTCAAAGCACTGATGCAAGAAATACACTAAAATCCACAGAGAATACTTTGAAAAATGTCAATGAACAGATTCATTATACCGGACAGTATCTTGCCAATAAATCTATATATTCTGATTACCGCAAAAGTCGGAACAAAGAAAAATTTTATGATGATCACCGGGCAGAACTTACACTCTATGAATCTGCCCTCCGAATACTCAAAGAAAAATCACAGGGCAATAAACTTCCTACATTAAAAATGCTGCGTGAGGAAAAGAATCGCTTAACAGAATTACAGACGATGCAACGTGAAGACTTTAATGCCCGACGGGAACATGAACGGGAACTCCGTACAGTGTGTTCCAATGTAGATATTATTCTTGGAACCTCACAAGCTCAAAATCGCCAGCGTGAACATACACAAGAAAAATCATAACCGACTTTTTTTCATAAAAATAGAGGTTCTTCCTTAAATCCAGGGAAGCAAACCTCTATTTCTCTATTCTACCTTTTCTCCATCTACATACAATATAAATTTTTCAGGGTTGTGGATAATATCATATTCCCCATTTTCTTCATCTGATAAATACGCTATCTCACAGAATTGCTTATTATCGTTAAAGTCGTTTTCCGTCTTATATACATTGATCTGTAATTCTGTCGGGCATACCATATCATAAGAAAACTTTATAGACTGAAAAGAATTTTCCCTGCACATCTTTATAATCTGTTTTGCCAGTTCCTTTTTATCAGCAATTTCCTCCTGATTTGCTACAACTGTTAAATGTTCCTTAGTGTTAAATCTCGTACTATTGACTGCATCAGGAATTTCCGAAAGTTCCTTCGACTGCACTCTATAAAACCCACTACATATACACAATACACATATGAAACAAACAACTACCAGTACAATTCCTTTTATCCTCTGCTTTTTCAATCCATCTCCTCCTCATTGATATGGGTTCCGAAAACAGAACCTTTGTTACTTTCTATCTTAACCCTATAATGAGGGAAAGACAAGAAAAAGGTGGAGATAGCCGTTGATTAAATATGATAAATTGTGGCTTACCATGCAGGAAAGAGGTATCACAAAATACACTCTTCACAAAGAATATCATTTCAGTAAGTCCCTGATACATCGTTTGCAGAATAATGAAGGTGTCAGTATGAACACCATCAACACTCTCTGTAATATTCTGGATTGTAAAATTGAAGATATTGCAACACACTATAAAGACTAGCCCTAACTGATTATTCGGCACTGGCCAGTCTTTTTTTATGCAAAAAAAGAAGCCAGCCACAACTGTGACCAGCCTCTCATTTTTATTTTTTTGTACGCTCCACGTCTTGTCCCATTATCTGCTGCATCGCTTTCTGTCCACTACGCTTGGCAACTTCTTCCTTTTTCTCATTCAGCTTCGCAAGAACGGATTCTTTTGGACGCTTCTTTTTATTTTTCGGTGCAGAATTATTTCTAAGTCCGTCAATCATATTATAATTTGCTTCCTCTGTAATTTCCGCACTTCTCAGGTATTCCCCATTTTCCAGATACTTCTGCCAGTTATCCAGTTTCGGTTTACTATTTTCTGTCTGTTCCTGCACTGGCGGATGCAGAGAATCAAGAATTTTCTGTTTTACCGCATCATCAAATCCATTATATGTGCTATCTACAATCACTTTGCCGTCCTGGTTCAAAACTACATACGCAACATCTTTCCCATACTGCTCATGTTCCATAAGGAAATAATTCTTGCCTTCTACCAGCAGATAATCTATTACTTCCCATGATCCGTCTTTTCCCTCTATTTCATAGCCAACCGTATCCTTCGTAAGTCCACCGTTTTCCGAAGATGCAACTTTCATAAAATCAGAAATCTCTATAAAAGCATCTTTATTTACATAGTAAACAGTCGTGATACCATTATCATTCAAGATCATCACGTCACTGGTACTGATTGCATGACCTTTATAATTATGTGGTTGTTTCTTCTCCAGCTCCTTTTTTATCTGCTCTGGCGTTTCTCCCGGTTTCATTGTTCCAAGATACACCTGTTCATAATTTTTCACCTGCACAGGAATCTGATCCTGTGCAAGTTCTTCATAGGTACGGAAAAGAAGGTTTCTCAATTCCGGCTTCTTTTTTAACTGATAAACTGCAAACTGACTTCTACTCATTCTCCATCCACCTCCAAGTCTGCTTTATAAATCTCTACGGTTCTTTCCAGCTCTTTGTATCCTTCATCGCTAAGATAATACAGCTTCTGAATTGTTGTAAATATCAGATACTTCATATCTTCATCCAGATAGGAAAAAATTTCATCCATAGCATTCATTGTCTGAATCCTGTCACCCGCATCAAAAATCGCAACAGCAATATATTCATCTTCCTCAAATCTTACCATCATAATGACACCTCTCCCTTCTTATGTGTTCTGGATTTTTCTTTCGTTGCAGTCTGTTCCTGCTCTTTTATTTTTGCCTGACGTTCCCGGAGTGCCTGAAGAACAGATTCTTTTCTGCTCTTTGGATGTGAAACATTTTCTTTCTGTATAGGCTTATCTCCAACTACCTGTTCTGTTCTTTTTGTAAGTTCCTGCTTCCTGGCAAAATATTTTTCCACATCATCCATTGCTTTCTGAACTAATGGACTTTCCTTATAGTGTTTAATCATCTCCACACCTTCCCGGTCAACTTTTCCCAGTCGCATAAGATCATACGGTCCGTCATAATCGCTTCCATCATGCAGTTCAAATCCAACACCTTTTATCCCATTCATACGTTCAGCGGGAATGGTTTCATAAATGTGTAAGGCTTCTTCCAAAGTAAGATTTTCGTGGTACTCACCCATAACAGGAAATTCCATACACTCCGCAACATAAAAAGTGATCGTGTCTTCCGGCTGTTTCTGCTCTGGCTGTCTGGTAAAAACAGAAAGTGTTTCTGCATTTTTCAGACGTGAAAGTAATGACTGGGCAGTGACTACATCGCTGTCTATATCCGATTCTTCTGCCACCTCAGTCAGCCAGTCTTTTAAACCTGCTGTCTCCTTGTTCAAAATATCCTCTGTGAGTTTCTCAACCTGTTCTTCCCTATTTTCAACGGTATCTTTATATTCATAAGTATCATATTCATAACTAAAATTATCCAAGTCCACTGCGAGTTTCCTGATTTCCTGCTGATCAAGATATGCTTCCGATTCCTTTATATACTCTGCCAAAGTAATTCTTTCTTCTAAGATTGGGTTAATGTCTACTTTAATGCCTGCTATTGCCATACCATACGAATTCAATTCGTTAAAAAAACTATCCTCTCGAATATTTCCTCGATAAGAAAGCACCACATCAAGATCAGAATCTGCACGATACAGGTCATCTCTGCTTCTGGAACCATGTACTCTCGCCCCAATCAATGTAACTTCATTTTCCAGTCCCATTTCTTCCAGAACAGCTCTTGCATGAAATAAAACTTCATATTCAATTTCTGCCCTGTCCATCCCATTCAATGCTGTTTCACATCTGCCAAGTTCCGAAGTGAATCGAACATCTCCACTGGCCAGCACTTCTTTAGAATGACTGATTACCTTATCCCGAAACTCCCTGTCATCAACTTTTACACATTCAACATCTTCCAATCCTTCATTTTTCAAGCTGGCATACATTGCTTTCTGAATAGAATCTTCTGGATTTCCACAGGCATCTCCTGAAATTTCATGAAGTTCCTGATCATAAACCAGGTATTTATAGCCATCCTCCGTCGGTTGCACTGTTAAATACATACCAGACATTTTAAATTGTACGGTTATTCCCTCATAACTTTTTAATGCCGCTTCCCTGTCATAACCATCAAAAAAAGCCTTTGGGCAAGTACGTTCAAATTGTATCTTCTCCAGTCTCTCTTCTTCTGCATATTCAATTTCTGCATACAGTTCTTCATAATCCATCACGCTTGCATCTTCTATCGAAAGTCCTTCCTCTTCCAAAATATTCTCCATTGCTTCAGTAATAGAAATAGTCGGATCATCATAAACGCCGCCATCCAGTTCCAGATAATCTTTATCATAGAATGTATAATCATAACCATCTTCTACCGTCTGAATTGTAAAATACTGATCTCCAATCTGGTATGCTATCTCTGTATCATGCACTGCCAGACTGTTTCCTATCTCTTTAAAAGTATTGTATATCTGCGGATTCAGCCATCCTTCCACTTCCTGGCAATCATAAATCAATGTATCTATTCCATTCTTACACTGAATAAAATCAAGACTACCTCGCAACGGTGCTGTATTTTCAATTCCAAGAGCTTTCATTTTATGATTAGGCAGAGAGTAATATACTCCAAGGGCAGCTCCCAAATCCTTATATCTCTCGATCTTCATCCCACCTTTTGCTGCCAGATCTTCGATCACATAATATTGGTCAATATAATGATTTTCTGGCATTTTCAGGTCAATGCCATTATTTTCTCTGACTTTATGTATCTCGAAAAAGCTGAATTTCTGTTCTTCACCCCGCAGATTCTGTCCGGTCAGTGTCGGCTCCCATGTATCTGTACTGATTGGCTGCTGTTCCATGATTTTCATAACTGTTCCGTCTGCTAAGATGACAGTTGCCTGGTCTGGAAGATCTATCAGGTCATACACCGTTGCACCATTTTCTTCCAGATATTCTGAAATAGCTTCCCTGGCTCCTTCATCAAATCCATGCCAGATGTCCTCTGCCACCAGTGTCCCATTTTCCGATACGATAATATCTGCCACGTCCTGACCGTATTCCTCATTTCGCATCTGGAAGAATCGCTCCCCATGATATGTTTTCATATCCATCGCATACCAGGTGCCTGTATGTCCTTCTGCTTCATACCCCCTTGTAGTTTCAGTGATATGCTGATTTTTCACACCAAGCACCTCTTCCAGTTTCCGGGTACGGATTTCTTTTCTTGCCATATCAATAAATCCATTCAGGACTGCAGGATGGCTGCCCACAATATAGTCCCTGTTCAGATCCATTCCCCGGCTGATATTTTCCGGAATATCAATGCCATCTGCCCACCGTTTATTGCCATCAGAAAATCTACCATCATAGGAAAGCTGTTTCAATGTATTTGCCAGAACAAATGCAACCCGTTCTTCCCCGTATTTTTCAATCACACCTACTGCAGCATCTGGATTTAAACGCATACCGTCGAATCCCTCTGCGATTGCCTGTTCGATAGCATTTTTACAATCAATGTTCAGTTTTCTGGAATCCAGATAAGCATCTACATTTCTCTCCTGCATAGCTTTTTCCAAAGTTCCCATATAAACTTCTGGATATGCTTTTACCGGATTATCATTTAACATTTCAGCTCTCTGCGCCACAAAGTCCGGCAATTCTGTAAATCCAAAGGAATCTACATAGTATGCAGTTAATCTGCCACCCCGATTCATAATGATTACGTCACTGACTGACATGGAATGCCCGGTAAAATCGTTTGGACGCTCTATATTAAATCGCTCAAAGAGATTGTCCAGTGTCGTAGCATCTCTCAGTCTTTCACTGTAAACCATCTGATAGTCTTTGCCATCTACGGTAAATCCCATTTCTTTTGCCGTTTCCAGACTTAAAAACTGATACCCTCTTTCTTCCTGTCCGCTGTTAATCTGATAAATACCATAACGTTTTCCATCACTTTCCAGAAGAAGCGTTTCTTTGATCTTTGCTTTTTCTTCTGGTGTCATAATCGTTTCCTGACTTCTCCGGTAATTTTCCCATTCAAATTTCGTCACTCCGAATAACCCGTCATGCTGTAAAATATCCAATTCCAGATTCATAATTCTTTGCGACTGTTCCTGACCACCAACTGCTCCGGTCAGTCCATAAACCGTTACTCCCTCATGGTGCAATTCCACTGCCCGTTCCCCGGTAAGCGGAAGCATACTTTCTGAATAAAATCCGGCTTCATGCAATTCTGATAAACCAATCATCGAATCCGGCAGACTTTCAATCTGTTCCTCCGCTTCTCCAATCAATTTTAGTACCGCTTCTCTGTTTCCATCCAGAATAGATTCTGCAAGATTCTCTGCCAGTTTTTCCATTGCTTCCCTATCATCCAGTTTATAAGCAAAATTCACGATAAGATGTCTCTGGTCATTGCTGAAAATCGTCCGTTCCTGCTCCAGACGATTAATAGTCTGTTCTGCATACTGCATGGCACTCATTTCTTCTGTCTGCTCCACAACATCTGCTTCCTGCTCTGCTCTTTCTATCTGAAGTTCTTTGAGTTTTTCCTCAATCTGTCCGATCATATCAGCAGAAGTCTTACGGATGGTGTCCATAGAAGCACGAAGCTCTTTCATATTTTTACCGGAAGACCAGCTTGCAATATAGGAAAAAGAATACTCCGATGTGTCCAGTCCGAAATGGTTACATACCACATAGGCAACACTTTCCGCTTCTACTTCCCTTGTAAGCTGATCTTTTGCGATGCCCTCTGCTTCCATCTGATCACGATCATGCAATACTGCATGTGCGGTTTCATGCACCGCTGTTTTCATGGTTTGTGCCTCACTCATGCCAGGCTGGATAGCAATATATTTATCGACAAGCTGATAAAAACCTTTCGCCTCCCCATCAATCTCAATAAAACGGATAGGAACCGGGGCAACCATTTTTAACGATTCCATAAAATCATGGTAGATCAAAACATCTCCATCCAGTTCTGATACCTCAAACTCTGGAATCGGTTCTCCTGTGGTCTGGCTGACATCAAATACTGTCGTAACCCGGAATTTTGTAATAACACGCTCTACTACTTCTGTTTCCGGCTGTCCATCTTTCCCAATCACAATCTCGCCTGTTTCCGGATCAGTTTTTTCAATCTCCTGTTTCTCTTTAAACGGAGCCGGGGCAATAATCTGGATGCCTTTTTCCCCTCTTTTTACCTGTCGGTTGAATTTCTTCTGCCATGCCTGATACCCCGCTACCAGTGTTGCTTCCGGTTTCTGCATAGCGATCAACAATGTATTATTAAAACTGTAATTATGGAACTTTGCCATTGTATTCAGATATTCCGTATATTTTTCTGATGTGAATATTTCTGCAACACCCTGTTCCAACTGCTCTGTAATCTGCTTTAACTGTTCTTCTCTGTTTGCCATAATCAAATCCTCCATAGAAAAATCCCGCCAAAGCTATGGTCACTCTGACGGGATACCCTTTATAACTCCTGTTCGTGTTTCTTTTTTGGTTTCTGCTGTATTTCGCCTGTCTGCTCCTGCTGTTTCTGTTCTTTCAGCCTTTCCAGAATAGATGTTTTATGAACACTGTCAGCAATTCTGTCCTGTCGTTCCTCTGTCACGTTTACTTCCGGATTTTCCCCAATGCCCTCATCTGCCAGAAGATTTTCTCCCCCTTTCTCATCCATGTTCAGCATGGCATTTAGTTCTGCCAGACGTTCCATTTTTTCACTCAGTTCCGCTTCTTTCGGGAATGGCTTCTGCACCTCTTCCTGTGCGGTCTTTAACTGCTGTTGTACCGTTTCCAGATTCTGCTCGGTATCTGCCAGCTTTTTCTCGATTGCAGAAAGTGCATTATGAATCCTCTGGATATTGCCCAGAGTATCCTTTCCGAACTCAATCTTATAAGAACATTTTCCCTTGATCGTCATGGTATAAGTATTCGACAGGAAATTATATTCTGAAGAAAGTGCAAAACCATGATATTCTCCAATCTGCCCGGCTGATTTTACGGACTTCAAACCGGATGCTGCTGAAATAAGTGCAACTCCCGCTTCTTTTTTATCCGTATACAGCTTTCCACCGACTGTCATTGCAAAGTGGTCATTATCCTGTAAATCTATTCTTTTTACTACATCTGCATCCACACGCATACCGGCAATCTTTTCTTTTAATGCGGTAATCTGCACCGGATACCTCTTTGCAATATCCGATTCCAGACGATAGATCTGACTGGTGTGGTTTGCTTTCAGTAGTTTCAGCTTACTTACCTGCACATCCAGATCCATTTTTTCCTTGATGTACTCGTTTCCTGTTGCCAGTGCTTTAATCTCTGCATAGGACAGGGCTGTATCATCTACATCCTCACAGGCACGAACCGGGGATTTACTGGTCATGATCTGCGAAATAAACTTCTGCTTGTTTTCCAGAATCTGCCACATGTACGAATCGAATGTATTTTCCGTTACATACCGGAAGATTTTTACCTTATCATTCTGATTTCCCTGTCTTAGAATACGTCCCTCCTGCTGTTCCAGGTCAGACGGTTTCCAGGGGCAGTCCAAATGATGCAGTGCAAGTAGTCTGTCCTGGACGTTGGTACCAGCACCGAGTTTCGGAGTGGAACCCATCAGGATTCTTACCTGCCCGGCCCGCACCTTTGCAAACAGCTCCGCTTTTTTTACTTCCGTATTGTACTCATGGATAAATGCGATCTGCTCTTTCGGGATTCCCCGTTCCACCAGCTTATTTCTCACATCATCATAAACATTGAATGTTCCGTCAGTTTTCGGTGTGCTGAGGTCACAGAAAATCAGCTGGGTAGCCTGTGTATCTTTTCCGTCCTCCCATACCTGGAAAGCATTCTCCACGCAGGCATTTACCTTGCTTTCCCCTGCATCTGGCAGCATATCATTTAAAAGCCTCTGGTCTAATGCACATTTTCTTCCATCATTGGTAATTTTGAGCATGTTATCTACCCTTGGATCTACCGCACCTCCCCTAACCTGCTCTGCACGTTCTGAAAATGCTTCCACCATTTCTTTCTGCTCATCGCTCGGTTTTAATACTTCATTGATATATTCTGCTTCCGGTACAGGAAGATTCAGCATATCTGCAGTCTGAATATCCGCTGCTTCTTTAAATATGGAGATCAGCTCCGGAAGATTAAAGAAACGGGCAAACCGTGTTTTCGCACGATAGCCCGTTCCTTCCGGTGACAATTCGATTGCCGTAACAGTTTCTCCAAAAGTTGCTGCCCACGAATCAAAATGTCCCATTCCCATATTCATTAAAGTATCATACTGGAGGTATCTCATAATGGTGTATAATTCGGTCATACTGTTTGATACGGGTGTTCCCGTTGCAAACGTGATTCCTTTTCCCCCGGTAATCTCATCCATGTACCTGCATTTCATAAACATATCTGAACTTTTCTGTGCATCGGTCTGTGAAATGCCTGCCACATTCCGCATTTTAGTGTATAAAAAAAGATTTTTGTAATAATGTGACTCGTCCACAAACAGCCTGTCCACGCCTAACTGCTCAAAAGTCACAACATCATCCTTTCGTGTCTGGTCATTTAATTTTTCCAGTTTTGCTTTCAGGCTTTTCTTCGTCTTTTCCATCTGTTTAACGGTATACTGCTCCCCGACCTGCGTCTTTGCTGATTCAATAGAAAATGTAATATCTGCAATCTGGTCTTCTAGCAATGCAATCTGTCTTTCCCTGGAAAGCGGAATTTTCTCGAACTGGCTGTGTCCAATAATGACCGCATCATAATCCCCTGTTGCGATTCTGGAACAGAACCGTTTTCTGTTTGCCGGTTCAAAGTCTTTCTTCGTTGCCACCAGAATATTTGCTCCCGGATACAAGCGTAAAAAATCACTTCCCCACTGTTCCAGCAAATGGTTTGGAACCACATAAAGGCTCTTTTGTGCCAGTCCCAGACGCTTGCTCTCCATACCGGCTGCGATCATCTGGAATGTCTTACCTGCACCTACGCAGTGTGCGAGCAGGGTATTATTTCCATAAAGGATATGTGCCACTGCATTTTTCTGATGCTCCATCAGCTTAATTTCCGGATTCATTCCAACAAACTGGATATGACTGCCATCATATTCTCTTGGTCTTACACTGTTAAATCGTTCATTATAAATCTTGCAGAGCGTTTCTCGTCGGCTCATCTCCTTAAAGATCCACTCTTTAAATTCCTCCCGGATCAGTTCCTGCTTCTGCTGCGCCAGAGTAGTTTCTTTTCGGTTCAGTACCCGGTGTTCCCCATCCGCATCATGTATTGTGTCATAAATTTTTGTGTCACGCAAATTCAGCGCATCCTCCAACAAGCGATAAGCATTTGCCCTCTGTGTTCCATAAGTTGATGTGGAAAGCGGATTATTGCTGCTATCCACATTCTTTCCCTTTACATTCCACTGCCCGGTCACTTCCGCATACTGCACTTTAATACGCTCATAATTGATATGGTGTCGTGGTGTATGGAATGTTTCTGCCATGAACTCTGTAATATAGTCCGGAGAAATCCATGTTGCACCAAGCCTTGCTTCAATCTCGGAAGCATCCAGGTCTTTCGGCTGTACCCGTTCCAGTGCCTGCACATTGACCATATATTCCGGATGGTTTTCTGCAAACTGCCTTGCAACGTTCAGCTTCTCCCTGACATTCCCGGAAAGATACTCGTCGGATGGCTCCCATTTATCTGTAAGCGGATTTTTGAAGATAACACCTGTAAGCTCCTCTGTGACCTCTTCCTCTGTTTTCCCTGTAAGCTCCATCATATAAGGAATATCCACTTTCGCCTTTTCCCCGATAGATACCGCCAGTGCCTCACTTGCAGTATCTACCGATGTTACCGGCTCTGCCCTGCGGATCGTCCTTTTCGTAAATATGTCTGCTTTCTGCTTCAACTCGCCCTTTTCATCCAGAAATTCAAGGGAAGTCAAAAGGCAATAGCTGCTGTCCATGCTGAACGCTCTTTTATTTGCATTGCTGCTGAGTAGTCCATACTTGGCAGTAAAACTGTCATAAACCTGATTCAACTCAGCCTGTAAGCTGGCAACCTCTTCATCACTGCATTCATCCAACTGCCGTTCCAGAAGCCTGTTTGTTGCATCCCGGATGGCAACCATACCTCTGACACGTTCGCCTGTCACAACGGGAAGTTCCATCTTATTCATAACAGAATTTTCCCTGTAATAAATATCCTCTCCGACAAGTGCAAAGCTGAAGTTCTTAATGTTCGGATCTGCCGGTATGGATACCACCTGTTCTTCCAATTCCGTATCCGAAATCTCCTGCTCTGTAATAGTTCCCTGGATATGCTTTACCGCTTCTTTTAACTGCTCTGCCAGATCTGCTCCCTCTTTTGCCTTTACCGTCACTTCCTGTTTTCCGTACTGGGTACTTTCTGTTGTGAAATCCCCAAGTACCATTTCCGGGTGGTCGGCAAAATAGGAATTGACCGTATAGCCTTCTGGTGTAGTTTTTAACTGTACCCAGTCTGGCTCTGTGATCGCAGCCCTATCCCTTTTCTGAAAAAACAGAATATCCGCAACCACACTGGTATTGGCATTTCTCTGGAAAGCATTGTTCGGTAAGCGGATTGCCCCAAGCAGATCAGCCCGATTTGCAAAATACTGTCGGACTTCCGGATTCTGTTTATCCATTGTACCGCTTGATGTGACAACTGCCACCACTCCTCCCGGACGTACCAGGTCTAAGGATTTTGCAATAAAATAATCATGGATCATAAAATGGTATCTGTCATACTTGCGGTCACTGACCTGATACGCCCCAAACGGTACATTTCCAATCACACAGTCAAAAAAACTGTCCGGGTAACTGGTTTCCTCAAATCCCTGTACTGCAATCCTGTTCTTCTGGTAAAGCTGCTTTGCAATCTGCCCGGAAACCGGATCAAGCTCTACACCATACATATTTGTGGTACTCATACTTTCCGGTAAAAGTCCCATAAAGTTTCCTACTCCACAGGACGGTTCCAGGATATTTCCCTGTTTCAGTCCCATGTTTCCAAGTGCTTCATACATTGCCTTGATGACTGTTGGAGAAGTATAAAAAGCGTTCAGCGTTGATGCCCTTGCTGCACTGTATTCTTCTGGCGTAAGGACTCCTTTTAACTGTGTATATTCCTCTGCCCAGGCACTGTTTCTTTCTTCAAAAGCCTGGGGAATACCGCCCCATCCAACATACCTCGACAACACTTCCTGTTCTTCCAGTGTTGCTAATCTCTGATCCTGTTCCAGTTCTTTCAGTAGCCGGATAGCTTCCATATTTGCTTTAAACTTTGCCTTCGGACCGCCAGCACCAAGGTCATCGTCCGTAATATGGAAATTATGAGGTTCCTGTTCCTGCACCTGTTCATTCTGCAGATATGGTAAAAATTCTCCCTCATAGCCAAACAGTTCGTTCTCCCCTGGAATATAATTTCGTCCGGTTTCCATACACCGGAAAATATCAGCTTTTGATGAACCACTCGCTTCGTAGAATCCTGCATAGGAATATAAAATATCATCTTCTCGCTCGTAGGTAGTCAAGTGCAATTCTGTATTTCCTCTTGTCTGGTTTACCAGTTCTTTCCCTTCCAGACCTTGCGGAAGAATCCCCACTGCTTCAAAATGATACCCCTGATATTCAAATACATTCTCGTCCCACTGTTCCTGTACAATTACAGATTCCGGCTCAGATTCTGATTCTTGTAAATCCAGTTCCTGTCGTACTCTGGTAATTTCTTCTGGATTCATGACATGATCTGTATATGGCTCGATCATATCCTCCTGCCATCTGCCATTATCATTCCAGATTTTTTCTGAAATGTCAGAAACCAACTGTATCTGTTCCGGTGAAAAGTCTGGATTCAATACTGGTTCTAACATACGCTCCTGTTCAGCCAGCTTTCGGATAACAGCCATCTGTTCCTCGGAAAAATCCTCTACAGATTTTCCAACTGTATCCATACTGTCATAGATCAGTTCGCCTACACGATTTTTTAATACATAATCATCCTCATAAAAGCCATCTTCCCACAATTCTTTTGCTTCTTCAAAGGATATATGCGAATCTGCCTCTGGTTCTTCATTCTGTATCTCTTCCACTTCTGCAACCGATTCTTCTACTTCCGGTTCTTCCGTAATTTCCTCTGGTTCAGAATTACTCATAATGTCAAATAAAGACATCTGATATCCTGTCAAGCCTTCCGTCTGCTCTGCTACTTCCTGTGCCGGGAAAATCGTATAGCTGCCCTCCACATACTGATGTACTTCTGTTAAAAGCTGTAATTTCTTCTCATAAGTTTCATTTACTGATTCAAAATCCAATGGCAGCATTGCCAGTGCATCGTCCATCGCCTGTAACAGTTTCTGTGCCTGTTCCGAATCATTCAGCATAGCAGGTAATTCTTTTTTTGCTTCTTCATTGAAGAAATCCTGTTTAAATGGACGCTCAATTTCTTCTGGCAGTCTTGCATAAAAGCTGATCACTTTCCCTGCAATTCGTTCCCTTTCATAATCTGGCATACGGGAATAATCAGCAGAATGTAAAAACTGTTGATTATCAATCAGATAACCGACTCTTTTCGCCACTTTTGCCCAGGGAAGCAACACCGAAGTATCTGGATTCCCATAGGTTCCTCTCTCCAGTTTCAACCCTTTTCCGTCATAATCTGCATGGGAATTATCTGCACCACATAAAGCGTGGCTACAACCACCTGTACCGTATTTTTCCTTAATAAAATCTGTTCTCGCTTTATCATCTTCATTCAGAAGATAAAACGAATAGGTAGAAAGCCTGCCATCAGAATAAGGGCCTCCACCGGCAAGAAAAGCGTCTATTTCATCCTGAGTAATAAACACCTTATGTTCCTGCCATGCAAATTCCTCCCTGGCACTGTATGGAACCACTTCTGCTGCAAATTTCTGGAACTGACTGGATATTCTGACTGGGTTATAGGTACGGAACCGCATAATGCTTCTATCTTCCTCATAAGCCATTGCCAGTCCTTCCAGACGCTCATTCATATCTGACAGCCACTGCGAATCTGACAACTTTTCTTCCAGATAATCTGTTATTTCCGGATAAATACTGCGAAGATATGGTAAATCCTCTTCATCAAAAACAAGTTCCGCTACACCCTCTGCCATATCCGCTTTCATATAGGCAAGTGCCTGGGCATGTTCCTTTACTGCGTTCTCCCTTGCAACATCGAGTACAGACTGCGGTGCATATTCACCCTGTTTCAAAAGCTGATGGATACGTCCACTCACATCTTCCCAAGATAAAAACGCCTTATCCAGAATCTGATCCGTAACCGTATGTCCTACTGCAATCTGCAATCCGGTTTCATCAAACCAGACCGAATACTCCATACCATTGATTTCAAAGCCTTTTCCACCAGTCCCATACTCCCGCTTTACAAACTCCGTATATTCTTCCGGTGTCTGTTCACTCATAAAATTATAGATAATGCGAAGCTGGCTTTTACTTCGGTTTCCTCCGGTTCTTAAAACCTCATCGACCACTTCACTTGGAATGGCAATCTCTCCTGCATAAAGGGCAGCTACTCTGTTTTCAATTTCTCGTTTCTGTTCATTTACAGACGGAAGTTCTGGCAAAGATAAAGCAGAGGCAATTTCTTCCTCTGCTTTACTTAACTGATCTTCACTTGTATCTTCAATTAACTGTATACCAATTCCGTCAAGATGCTCTCTTCCGCTGTTGCCGTCAGACTGTTCATATGTGCTGTCCACGCCATCGGGTTCTCCTCTTTCGACGGTGCCGGATTCTTCTCCAACAGTTTCTCCATCAGTACTTCCAATCTCTCCTGTGCCGCTTTCTCGATCTCCTCCAGATGGCTGTTCAATTTCCCGGTCAGCAACAGGCTCTGGTACAGGCTGTTCTTGTACTCCTTCAGAAATGTCCTCCGCAGCATTCCGTATTTCCCGATCTGTGCTTCTGTTTCCTGAATTGTCAGGTTTGGAAACAGATAATCCCCTTTTCGATGATATGTCAGTGCCATACTCATTTCCTCCTTCATTTTCCTGTGAATATTCTTTTTCTGTAATAGTATCGTTGTTTTCTTTGCTTTCACGAATTAACGTGTTAAAGTTATTATAATTCCTTTCTTCTGAATTTTCAATACCTTTTTTCATTTCTTCTAATGAAATGCGATGTACATATCTTCCAATATCCACCAGAACTGATTCACTCGCTCTGCTTGTGGCATTTCCAATGAATGTCAGCACAGAGAGGCGATTGTAATCTGTAATATGTACAAAATCCATTTCCTCCTGCCGTTCCATTGGATCAAGTCCGCATCTGGAAGCAAGAGTATAATAAATGCTATCCGTCAACAGACTTCGGAACTCACTGCGGATGGTATCTTCCTCCAGTTCTTCCAGATAGGTTCCCTCTGTCACATACAACAGACCATCCAGATACTCCTCCAGATTTTCCTCCACCATATACCTAGCGGTTGCCATCAAAGCGTCAGAAAGATTTTTCGTATCTTTCGCTTCCAATCCATAAACTTCTTCCAGGTGAAGCAATACCTCTTCCTGCTGTTCTTCCTGTAGTTTCCACAGATACGGTGTTCTTCCACCATTTACCATATGGGTATCCTGAACATCGAATACATATCGAAGTCTTGTTTTCTGCGTGGTTTCATCTATAAGAGCAATTCCTTTTGCCCCTCTGTTTACCCACCGAAACATTTTTTGATTCCATAATTCCAGCGACGCACAGGCAGTTGCCTGTGGACGCTGTGCATGAATCAGAAGCTGATCCATAAATGGGTATCGGTATAATCTGGCTGCGGTATCCAGATAGTTCATCCAGTCCCTGGGCGAACTGCTGATACTGGATGCATGTGCTTCTGCAAGACCTCTTATATCTTCCAATCGAGCCATAACCTTATTCCTCCTTCCGTCAGTTCTTTATTTTTTCTTTTTGTTGCTGTTTGTTTTCTTTTTAGGAAATTCCAGACTGAATCTGGCTTTTCCATCTTCCACCCCAAGTACAAGGTCAGCATCAAATTTGCTGTCTTTTTTCTTGGAATACAGTCCTTTTACATGAGTACGTCCCCTTTTCAGAAGCTCCACAGCCATCTTTTTATTCATTGATTTTTTCATACTTTCCAGAAACCTATTTGACTTCCATAAAGCAAACGGACAGCTTCTGTCAGAACAGTAATAATTGCTCTTACCCTCATATACATCGGAACCGCATATTGGACATTTCCCGATTACTTCCCTTGCAGTCTGAAAACGACTTCGTTCTTCTTCCGGAATCGCCCTGCATACAGAAAGGATCTCAGTAATCATAGATACAATCCCATCCATAAATTCATCATCCCGAATTTTTCCCTTTTCCATCATCAGAAGCTGATTCTCCCATTCTGCTGTCAGGCTTGCAGATTTCAGATTCTCCGGCATTACATGAATCAGCTCACAGCCTGCCGCCGTAGGAAGAATCTGTTTTCCTTTACGTTCTGCATACCCGGAAGATACCAGTTTCTCAATAATATTAGCTCTGGTTGCCGGTGTCCCAAGTCCCTTTTTCTCTGTTTCAGAATCAAATTCCTTATTTCCCGCTGTTTCCATCGCAGCAAGCAGAGTATCTTCGGTAAACATCTTCGGTGGGGAAGTGTAATGGGTACTCTTCTCTGCTTTCACAGAAACAAGAATCATTCCCTCCTCATACACTTCTGGAAGTCCTGTCTTATTATCTGGTTCATCAGATTTCTTATCCTTCACACAATATTTCCGAAAGGCTTCTTCCACTTCTTTAAATCCCATCTGCACAGGCAGCTTTCCTTTCGTAGCAAATTCATGTTCTTTGCACTGTACAGAAATTTCAGTCTGCTCATAAAGGTAATCTTCTCCGGTTGCCTGTACAAGCTGCTGTCCAATCAGCATCATAAGATTTTTCTTTCCATCTGAAAGTCCTCCCATACCTTTTTCTACTGCCTCTTTTGTCAGCAGGATTGCATGGTGGTCTGATACTTTTGTATTATTGATTACACGCTCTGCATTTCCTCCAGACTGTTCAGATTTCAAAAATGGGAGAAAATCTGTCATTTCATCTGCAAGTGTTTCTACCGTTTCTTTCATATCTTCCGTTACATACTGGCTATCCGTTCTCGGATATGTAACCATCTTTTCCTCATACAGTTCCTGCAGCATATCCAGTGTTTTCTGAGCGGTGTATCCAAAATAACGGTTCGCCTCTCTCTGCAGACTGGTCAGATCATAAAGTTTCGGCGGTGAAATTCGTTTCTGCGCCTTTTTTACTTTTGAAACCATTGCTTCTTCCCCATCACAAAGTTTTCTTAATTCGTCTGCGTCTGCTTCAGACTGGATATTTTCTGATGTTACTGTAAGTTTCCCATCTGACAGAGAAACCTTATAATAGGCTTCTTTCTTGAAATGCTCGATTTTCTCTTTTCTTTCTGTCAGCATGGAAAGCGTTGGTGTCTGTACCCTGCCGACCACCAGGCGTTTAAAATATCTGGTTGTATAGGCTCTCGTTGCGTTCATTCCGATCAGCCAGTCTGCCTGCGCTCTGCACACCGCAGCATTACAAAGACCTGCGTATTCTTTCCCGTCCTTTAAGGTCTGGAAGCCTTTCTGAATTGCTTCATCTTCCATTGAACTGATCCACAGACGCTTCACTGGTTTTTGACAGCCTGCCAGATCATAAACTCTTTTAAAAATCAGTTCTCCCTCTCGCCCGGCGTCACAGCCATTGACCAGATACGCCACATCTTCCCGATTCATTAAGCTGCACAATACTTCAAACTGCTTCTTTTTATCCTCTGATACCTGCACTTTCCATACTTCCGGGATGATCGGTAAATCCTCAAACTGCCATTTTTCATATTTTTCATCATAAATTTCTGGTGGTGCATATTCTGCCAGATGTCCCAGGCACCAACTGACAATGCAACTGTTCCCCTCCAGATAGCCGTCCTCTCTCTGATATGCAGATAAATTCTTTGCAAGGCTCTGTGCTACACTTGGTTTCTCTGCAATCACTAAAAATTTTGCCATATTTTCCTCCTGTTCCTGTCAAAAAGGCAGTCCCAAAAGAACTGCCCTTTCTCCATACCTTATGATTTTTTGTTATTTCTGCTGATTCTCTGCATTTTCTTCATCTTCATTGATGTAACTGTCATCAGCAAATTCCAGACCTTCCTCTACAATGCCGTCCTCTTTTTTCTTTCTCAATTTTCCAAAAGCGAACATGCCAAGACCACCCAATGCCAGCGTTGCAACTGCTCCCAAAGCAATCCATCCAATCATCTTGTTAATGCCAGATTCCTGCTTTGCCTCTGTTTCCGGCTGTGCTGTAGTTTCCGGTTCTGGTGTTGTAGTCGTTTCTGGAAGAACAACCGCAGATTCCTCTTTCTTTTCCGTTTCTTTGGTTTCATCTAAGAACTCTGCCAGGTCATTTTCATCCACAAGTGACATCATGTACACATTTTCAGAAGTACCGGAACGGTCAATGACCATATAAAAGGTATTTCCATTCTTTGTCTGTACAGTCAGAAACTGCTTGGTACTGTCATTCTCCTTATCATCCACAAGCTGTCCGTTTCCCGGTGTAGAAAACGGTGTTCCTTCTGTGGCAGGCTGCTCTGCAGGCTGTTCTTCTATGACCTGCTCTGTTGCTTCGGTCTGTTCTGCATTTTCATTTGCCTGTGCAAAAGCAGTCACACTGGCAGAACCAATCAGCATCGTAGCTGACAGCATGACCATCAAAATTTTTTTCATTACCTTATTCTTCATCTTCCAAATCCTCACTTTCTTCTACCTGTCCGGTTGCCACATTTCTCTCCAGACTCTCTTCTTTCTTTGCATCTGTTTCGGAACTGTCCATAGAGAGATTGCCCTCCTCATCAAACTGCATGGTAACTGTTCCGTTCTGAATCCCATCCAGAAAAGTCAGCATCTCCCGGCTGTCCATTTTCATGGAACGGATCGCCTTGATGATTTCTGCATCCTCCATCTGCTTTTTCTGGATTTTCAGTTTCTTTACATATTCCTGTAACTCCAAAATCTTATCTTCTGTTTTCTGAATATCATCCAGAACCTTTTTCAATCGCATATTCATGTTTGTCTACTCCCTTCTAATGAATCCTGCCAAATGCCATAAAATGCTGCTGCCAGTAAGAACTTGCAATACTTGTATACTGAATCGGATTTCCACAATGGATCATCATATTATTTCCTACATAAATTCCAACATGGCTCGCTCCCGGCGTATCATAAGTTCCCTGGAAAAAGATCAGATCTCCCGGCTTTGCATCAGATGGAGATACATAGGAACAATAAGACCGAAGCCCATCTGCCGTTGTTCTTCCTACATTCCAGCCATTTCCGCAGTTATTGATTACCCAACATACGAAACCGGAACAATCAAAACTGGTAGATGGAGATGCACCGCCCCACACATACGGATAACCCAGATATTTTTCTGCTTCCCGAATCATCTTGGCAAACTGCGGATCAGAAAGTGCTTCTGCCGGAATATCATATCCAAAGCCCGCCCCGCCTGTCGGAATACTGTTAATGTCAAACAGATAATCACGATTTCCATAGTATTTGTTGTAAGCGTCATACTGCTCCTGCTCTTTATCCGTCATACGGTTTCTTAAAACTGCATCCAGATTATGGTTCGTGAGTGTTACATCCAGACGGTTCACTTCTCTTGTCGTTGTTACTTCCACTTCCTGACTTCCGTTGCTGTCTGCTATGTATGCTTCCCAGGTCTGATGCCCATGTGCTGATGCAGAAGCATGATCGCCATAATATACATCAAACTGAACACCATATCTTGCAAATGCTCCCGTATCTTCTACTACATATTCCACTCCATTCATAATGACATGGGTTCCCATTGGCACAAATGGATTGGAAGCATCTACTGCAATCGTATGATTAGCCTGTGGATATGCGCCACTTGCAGTCGGACCACCACTCCACTGCCCGCAACAGATTGAACAGTTACAATATCCGCTGGTAACCACCTGTCCCAGTGATTCCCCAACCCTGACCTTTTTCTTTTCTGTTACAGTTTCTCGTGTCGAGTCCGTATACAACCCATACTGTTCCTTAAAAATCTCCTGAATCTCATCTGCAACCTCTGCATAGGTAAAACCGCCATACTTGACTGTCAAGTAAGAAATAAGCTGATACGGGTTGTGTCCAATCTCATCAATCTGGAACTGGAACTCATTATAGTCGGAATGGTTTGCCTTCATCTGATTGATCTGCTCATTCAGTGCATTTTCCAATGCTACATAAGCGTTTTCCGCAGCATAAATATCTTCATCCTCACTGGAATAACTGGTAGAAATAATGGCATTGGAACCTCCCTGGAATAATGCAGCACAACTTGACAGACTCGTTGCCATCAATGCAAAAAGCAGAGCCATAACTCCTATCGTCAGAAGGATATTCCGGTTCTGCGCCACAATCTCCTTGACTGCTGCCTTGGCTTTCTCCGTAAATCGCTTTGCATTTACAAACACTGCGTCTTTCGCAGCCTTTCCCTGTTTCGCAGCCTGATACTGTTTCTGGTAACGCTTTTTCTGCAGTAATTTCTTTAAGGCAGACTGTTTTTTCTGCTCTGCTTCTTTCTGAACCGCCTTTTTTGCCTCATTGGAAGCACTAGTTCCAAACTGCAAGCGGGATTTTTCCATTTCTTCCAGCACAGATTCCCTTAACCGGTTATTTCTCTGCCGGTTCTCTTTTAACCGTTCCCGGACGTAAATTGACTTTCTTGCAAGACTTTCTCCCGCAAGTTCCATTTGCTCTGCTGCATCAAGAGCCGCATTATCGTCGGTATCCTCTCTGATCTTTTTCTGACCATAGGCAGATGCCGTTTCAGAAACAACGGTTGCACCCTTTCTTGCCATTCCACTGCCTGGAATCATACCTTTGCCTTCATCTTCAAAGGAAAGACGGGATTTTGATTTCTTCTGTTCTTTTAGCGTCTGTTCCCTTTTCGTCTTGCCTTTGATCTCTTCCCGAAAATCTTCCATTGATTTTTCATCAACTTCTGACTTTTCATGGTAGCGTTTCTGCTCTTTTGCTGCATAGGCTGTAACCATCTTTTTCTTTCGACTCTGCCTGTCTGGTTCCGGTGTTTCAGAATCACGTTCAGCATCCTGTCCCGGATGTCCCCGGATACTTTCTTTACGAAGTCTGGAACGTGAAACAGACGGAGATTTCTCCCCGTCTGCCTTATCCTCACTCATTTCTGAGTTTTCCATTTCATCCGCTTCCGCATTTTTTTCCTGTTCCAGAAAAGCGTGTCTTGACTGTAACCTGTGTTTTCCCTCTGTTCCTTCCTCTACTGGTTCTTCTGCAGTATGAGCTTTTCTTGCCTTCCCAAAATCCAGCTCCTGTTCCCTGTGTCCGGCTGTTTTCTTCTCATCTGCCTCACGTCTGGTAATTCGCTTCTCCTTTTTACTGCGAAGATTTTCTTCCCGAAGTCCATCCCGGCTCATCTTCTGGACAGTTTTATCCCTTGCTTTATATTCATGCTCCTGCATGGTCATCATCTCCTGATTTCATAATTTTTGTTCAGAAACGTGTTCCATCTGTTTTCAATGGCAATCGCCTTATCCTTTAATTTCACTGAAACATCAGAAAGACCACTCTGTAACTCTCGCCCCTGCGTATCTGCAAGCAGAGCCAATGAATCCATTACTTCTAACAGACCAGCAATGCAAAGCATATCCTTATGCGCCATTTCTAAAAGTGATCTTTCAGATTCCCCATAAGCCCAGTAGTCTTCGCTGTCCCAGTCCCAGATACCTCCTGTTCTTGCTTTATCTGGTTTAGAATCCGGCTCTACACTGTCCTGCTCATTATCAAAAAAATCATTTTCATCGCACTTAATTTTCTCTTCCGGTTCTTCCATATCACTTATCTCATCAAACCAGTCCTTCGTCAGATCTTCGCAGCCAAATTCAAATTCTTCCGGTTCTTTCTCAGCTTTCATTTTGCTGAATTTTTTTTGCAACCACGACCATACGCCCATTCTGCTGTGAATATTCGCATGTGGACAATGTAAGCAGCTTGTCCCCATATTCTGCTGTGATTCCGGTTTCATAGATTGCTTTTCGCTTAATTTCTCTAATAAAGTACTCATAATCTGCCCCTTTCTGTGCTTTTATAAAACTGTAATAGTTAAAGTCATTTCCGGTATAAACCGGTGTTGTAAATGCTGATAATATCTGATACTGTTCATTTCCCCATATGGTACGGAACAGGATTGTTGGATGCTCCTCATAAAATCCCTTGTCTTTATATTTTTCAAGATCAGCAAACATCTTCCCACTGTTCATATGATGCCCATAGATAATCAGATTGTCTGAATCTCCCGGCACACATTCCTCAGCAAGAAACAGACAGCCATTTGCTGAGTAGTCCCCATTAAAATCCCGATGCAGATAATAATTCTTATCTCCGGGCCTGTACATAACTGGGTAGTCTATCTTTGTTCCCTCAATCGTAAGCCACCCAATACACTCTGGATTTTCCTCATGCAATGCCAGTATTCCAGCATCTACTTCTATAAAAGAATCGCCGGAAGAATTTTCTCCCGGCTCGTCCTCTTTCTCCTGCATAAGTTCCTGCAACTCTTGCTGTAACTGATTGTCCTGTCTTTCCTGTATGAACATTCCCATCAGAAAGTAAATACTGATAGTAAGCAAAATAATCGAAACAATCATCAATATTCCTGCTATAAACCGCCTCACTCTGCCACTCCTCCTGTTAATCGTCCCTGTCTTTGATGCCAAGTTTTTCACGTTTTTCCACATCTTCCGGTTTCGATGACATTAACGCATACAGCATAAGAGAATTATCAAATCTGTCCTTAAACGGAATAATTGTATTTCCATAAAAAATCAAGCCTTCTCCTGCTCCACTGTTTGTCACATAGGAAAGCTGATGCGGAGAGATGTTAAGCTGTTTGGCAAGAATCTGTCTGTCCCCGGATGCCTGGTTAAGCATCAGAATAAAATCAGAGTTTTCAAAGATGTTCTCGATTTCTCTTGAAGCAAGCAGGTCTTTTACATTCTGTGTGATACCAGTCGGAATACCGCCCCACTTACGGAACCTCTTCCAGATTTCCACGCTATATGCTGCTGTCTGTTCTTCTTTCAGCAGCAAGTGAAACTCATCAATGTAATATCTGGTAGATTTATGTGCAGCACGATTGACTGTTACCCTGTTCCAGACCTGATCTTGAACAATCAGCATACCAAGTTTTTTAAGTTGCTTACCAAGGTCTTTAATGTCGAAACATACCAGACGGTTATTCAACTCAACATTCGTGCGATGGTTGAATACTTTAAGAGAACCATTAACATAGATTTCCAGTGCCGTTGCCAGACGCTGTGCCTCTGGTTCTTCCTGCTTGCGAAGCAGATTGTATAAATCCTCCAGTATCGGCATCTTCTCTGGAACCGGATCTGCAAGATAGTCCTGATATACCAAGCGGACACAACGGTCAATAATCGTCTTTTCTACTGGCTCCAAGCCATTCTTCCCACCTACTACCAGTTCACAAAGTGAAAGAATAAAATCTGATTTCAGAGATAACGGATCGTCATCATCCGCATAATTGGTGTTAATATCCATCGGATTGATATAATCATGACTAGTTGGCGAAATACGAACAACCTGTCCATTGAATGCCCGGACTATGGGAAAATACTCGCCTTCTGGATCACAGATAATAATATCGTCCTTTGTCACGATAAAAACATTGGTAATTTCACGTTTTGCCGCAAAGGACTTACCAGCTCCCGGAGTACCCACGATCAAGCCATTCGGGTTTTTCAGTTTCTTCCTGTCAGCCATAATCAGGTTGTTAGACAAGGCATTCAGACCGTAGTAAATGGATTCTCCACCCATAAATAATTCCTGTGTCGTGAACGGAACAAAAATCGCTGTTGAAGTTGTCGTTAATGCTCTTTTAATAGGAATCCAGTTTTTTCCAAGTGGCAGACTGCTCATAAGTCCCGGTTCCTGCTGATAATCAAGCCTCTTTAATGCACAATTATATTTCTGTGCAATACCTGCGGTCTGAAATACCACATTTTCCAGTTCCTGTTTATTTTTTGCAGTATTTAAAAACACCACCGTCACAAGAAACATTCTCTCATTCCTAGATTGCAAATCTTCCAGAAGCCTCTTTGCTTCCCCTCCGTAAGTATTCAAATCAGACGGGATAATATCCATATCATATCCGGAACGAACTGCTTTTTTCTGCTCCTCAATTTTCATCCTGTTAATATCTGTAACCTTTGCTTTTACCAGCTTAATCGCTTTCATCTGGTCGATGGACTGGATATGAAGATTCACAAGCAGATTGCAGTCCATTTCCAGAAATTCCGCAAGCATTTTATCAGTCAGCTCCGGTGCCAGAATCTGCAGGTAGGATACTGCCCCGATAGTATCTCCCATCTGAAAATCTTTTCCATTTTTAAATACAAAACTGGATGGTGCAATATAGTCCTTGGTATTCAGTCCGGTACGCAACACATCTTCATAGTTGAACCGGAACGGAACTTTATTATCCTGGTTGAACGTTTCATACATAATCTGCAAACGCTCCACGCCATTCAACGGATAAGCAGACACCCCTAATACCTTAAAGTTATTGAGAATATCCGTTTCGATACGCTCCAGTTTCGGTTTTGCTTCCCGGATATTGTCTGCTTCGATTCCAAATGTAAGATACTTTGTTCTGACAAGACCATTATTTCCCTTTGCCAACTGGTTTCTGAGCATCTGAGCAAACTCCATACGCAGATCATCAAAACTGTCATTCTGCTTCTTAATGCGAATCACATCTTCATATTCTGCCATATTGCTGTGATGATTGATAAAGGACAACTGGAAATGAATCGTACTGTCAAAATAGTTCAGAAAATCACACCAGTTTTCAAAAATCGCATTTTTATCCTCATTCTGTGCTAACTGGTAGTTAATATCATAAAAACGGATGGTCTTGGAATAATAACCATCTTCCACACGACAGATACCGTCTTTTCCCATTTCTCTGTATGGAATAGACTGTTGTGCGGTAATCTTCTTTTCCTTATTTCCACCACTCGTATTCCTGTTTACTTTTTTTACAGCACCCTTTTTCCCATTGGATTTTACAGAAGATGACACTGCTGGTTTCGTCTTCTTTTTATATTTATTCTCTTTTTTCGCCTGTTTCTTTGCTGCTTTTTCTTCACGAGCTGCCAGCTTTGCCTCCTGCTTTGCACGTTTTTTATCTTCTTTTTCATGTGCCTTATGAAGTTTTGCTTCATACTTCTGTGCTTTTTCCCAGGCTCGCTGCTCTCGTCTGCTTAATTTACGTCTTGGTCTGCGGATACCCCGATGTCGCTCCAGTGCTTCATACCCTGTAACCATAGGTACTCCCTTCAAACGCTGTCTGTCCTTGACAAAATCTTCTTCTTCATCCATGGCAAACACTGGTAAACCATCAGCAGAATCTGCTTCATCTAACCACCAGTCCTCTGGATAAGAAGCATCTTTGGCATGTTCTGGCAGCAATTTATCATTTTCTCTTCTTTCCACGAACTGTACCTCCCTTCGATTTTGTTATAATTTTTCTTTTCTCATACATATTTTCCACCTCATACTTTCGCAACGGAGGACGGATAAATTTTACTGTAATCATATTTTTCAGGACTTTTTCTAAAGGAAGTCCGTCTTTCTCATACATGGCAAACAAAAAAGCCGGAAGCATCAACAAACACATTCCGGTTGCCGCATTACTTGAACCAATCAATCCTCTTGCCAGGAAATAAAATGGAAGCCCTACTGCCGCTGCAATGCCAAGACAGATAAGCTGACGTTTTGTGAGGTTCAGAATAATCTTATTTTTAACTTTCGTCAGATCTTTGGGTACTGATACAAAAGCCATTTTCTATCATCTCCTTTTTTATATTTAATGTGTGTTAAACACACTCTTTGAGAAATTGGCTGTTTTCATAAGGCTGAAGCAAAGTACAACCGTATAAGCCATTACACTGAGCAATGCTGTATGCACGTTATCTGATACCTGTATATTAGCAACCAGTACGGAATAAATGCCCACACACACCATGATAAAAAATCCCTGGAATGCCAATGCGAACAATCCTCTTAAGTAATTGCTGCCAATCTGTCCCCATTCCCGATTGCTCATTGTTGCAAACGGAATTGCACCGATTGACGAATACAAGTAAATCTCAATCATACGTCCATAAAGAATGACCGTTATAAAAACGGAAATAACCTTTAAACACAGGCTTGCCAGAAGTGTTTCCAGTGCCAGTATGACTAGTTCCCCTACTTCCATTGATTCCATTGCCGTTTCCATTGAAGTGACCACCGAATCAATATTAATTGCTGTCTGATGATTGATCACTCCTGATGCCCGGTTCACTACATTCTGTCCCACATCAAAAATTGCCATAGTAATTGTGAATGCATTACTTACGAACCAGACTGCAACCCACATTTTAAAAAAATATTTGAAGAACATCCATGTATCAATGTCATGCATGTTGTTCTTCTCTGTGAGCATGGAAATCAGCTCATAACACAGCACAAAGGTTATAATCATCCCGGCAATCGGCACGATCACAGAATCTGACAGATTCTGAATCAGACTAAATATACTGCCATTCCATCCCTGGGGCGTTTGCCCAACCTGACTTGCAATATCACCGGTTTTTTCATTTACATCGGTAAACATGTTCGTCAGGTTTGAGCTGACCATGCCTGTAAGGAGGTTACGCATCCATTCTTCTATGGACTCAAAAATCTTATCCATGCGTGTTCTCCTTTCTTACTGCCCCGGCTAAAATAAATTCGCCAGTAATGGTACAAGCTGTGTACCGATTAAAACGACACCTCCACCTGCCATAAGCTGCTTGATTCCCTGTGACTTCGCACCCGGATTATCATTACCATAACCTTCCAGAAGATTGATAACTCCCCAAACTGCAAGTCCCGCTCCGATTGCGACAACGAGTGTCTGTAAAATATTAATTGCTGATGTAAAAAACGCCATAATCTATGTTCTCCTTTCGTAACTCCTGTTTTTCATTGTGATTTTTTACTGGTTACTACTCGGAGGGTTCCGCCCTGATGGGCGGTCTTTCATGCTTGTGCATATCGCTACCTCCCAAAAGGGCATAAAAAAAGAGCTATGTATGTTTTACGTTACATGCCCTGTGCCTTCATTTTCATTATTTGATTGTTCTTCCAGTTCACTGCCTTCATACATATAAAGGTCAAACTGTTCTTCCGGATCTAACCGGACTTCCATCTGATGTTTCATGTATTCTTCCACATGGAACTCATTCTTTTTATCATAATCGGATAACTGCTTATACCGTTTATGTTTTGTAATGTCAAATTTATCACTGTAAAACGGACGGACACCACGAAGCTGTAAAATACACTTGTTACCGTCCATGACTGCCAGTTCATCCCGACTCATCAATTCTTTTCCTGTTTTCTGATAGTTCAAACCGTAAGATCTGCTCTGTCCTCTTGTATCAGAAGTGTTATATAAGTCAATGGTTTCCTTACCCAGTGTTTCTGAAATTTCTTTCAGAGTGGTACTTTCCTTACCTCCCAGGAACAACATTGTGTCACAATTTCCCGTAATGGTTTCGGCTGCATCCTTGTAAATTGTCTTGAGCTGCGACTGGGACTGGAGTATAATGGAAGCAGAAATTTCCCTGCTTCGGATCGTTGCAATCAGCTTGTCAAACTTCGGAATCTGACCAATATTTGCGAACTCGTCACAAAGGATTCTCACATGATAAGGCAGTCTTCCATGATGAACATCATCGGCTCTGTCGCATAACAGATTGAAAAGCTGACTGTACATCATAGCAACCACAAAGTTAAAAGTATCGTCTGTATCCGAAATTACAATAAACAGTGCCGTTCTCTGATCTCCAATCATATCCAGTTCCATTTCATCATAAGAAGTCAGTTCCCTAAGTTCCGCAATATCAAACGGAGCAAGTCTGGCACCACAGCTGATCAAAATCGACTTTGCCGTTTTTCCTGCAGCCAGTTTGTATTTTTTATACTGCCTTACTGCAAAGTGGTTCGGCTCGTCCCTTTCCAACTCCTCAAATAACAGATCCACAGCATTTTTAAACTCTTCATCTTCTTCCCTGGTTTCACTGGCATTGATAAATTCCAGCAGGGTTGAGAAATTCTGTTCTTCTTCTGGTGCTTCATAATAGATATAACCAATCAAAGCACAATACAGCAGACGTTCCGCTTTCGTCCAGAAATCCTCGGAAGATTTTTCTCCCTCGCCCTTGGTATTTACCATGATTGTATTTACCAGTTTCAGAATATCTTTTTCAGAACGAATGTAATGAAATGGATTATAATGCATACTCTTGGAAAAATTGATGGTATTCAGCACCTTGATTTTGTAAGGAGCCATTACCACCCTGCCATTTTTATCACGCAAAATTTTTCCGTTTTTATCTTTCTTCGGTCTGCCATCTGCATCATCATCTGGATAGGATCCGGAGCTGCCTGTCCCTCTTGCTAACATTTTACCACATTCCACGATAATCGTTCCCTTTGGATCGGTGACCACAAAACTTACATTGTCCGGCATCTGCATAAGCTGCGGTTTTACATAAAATCGAGTCTTACCGCTTCCAGATCCACCTATCACTATAATATTCTTGTTTCTGGCGTACTTCGGTTTCTTTGGTCTACTGTTCATGGTCAGACGTTCCGTTTGTGTCAGCAGAATATTATTCTCAAAAACCGGATCAATAAAAGGTGCTATATCCTTTTCATTTCCCCACCTGGCAGAACCATATTCCTCCCCCTGGCGAAACTTCTTTCCATTCTTTCCCTTGAAATATACCACTGCCCATATGCCAACTGCTGCGATTGTTCCCGCAACCAGACTTTTCAGCTTCATGCTTGGCAACAGCTTCTTAAAAGCTAATGGATAATTCATAAGAAGAATCATCAGCCTGTCTACTACTGTACTGCCCCTGCAATACTGATAAAGCCAGGTACATTTATTTACCACATAAAACACAACCACATACGGTATATGTAGCAGAACCTTTTTTATTACTTCCACATTCGGGGGACGCACCTGAAAACCTTTCAGTTTTTTCTTTATATTTTTTATCCCACTCATAATGTTGGCTCCTTCTGCTTCTCTTTTGATTTCTCCCGTTCTCTCTGTTTGTCCTGGTTACGGGCTGTGATTGCCTGCTGTAATTTCTTACGGACAGATGGTTTCTTGGTTTTATTCAGTGTCTTTCCGGTAAACTCCCGAAATGCTGCTGTCATCACCTCCACATCTCTCGCCTTAAAGAAAACAAAATATCTTGGTGGATCTACAGACTTATCACGTTTTAGGCTGAAATCAATACCATATTTTTTTGCAACCTTTTCAAAAGCCTTAATGTTATTATCTGTAATCTCAATATTGGAAAGTTGAATATTCTGCTGTGTCAGCTTCTTTAAACTCTGCTTTCCATGATATTCTTTATCCGGAGGTGCCTTTGTCTGCTGTTTTCTTGCTTTCTCTGCTTTTTCTTTCTCCACTGCCGCCAGAAAACGCATCATTGCCTGTTTCAATAAACGGACTGTCACTTTTCCACCAGTGATACATAACGATACGGTTTTCTCATTTACTTCTTCCTGCAATAGAATCACTCCCTTCCTGAAAATCTAAAATTCATATATTCCCTTCGTACATATCATGCTGCACCAAAGATGAGTAATAATTGCTGATGGTCAGCGGTGCATTATATAATACTGCCAACAAATACTGACGCATATTTACTACTTTACTGGTATTTTCTTTCATGCAATGCAATACGAACCGAATATGCTCTGCATCCAGTTTTAAAAACTGGCTTTTTACTACGGATAAAGGTTTTCTGTCCCCTCCAATCCGTATAAACTCCTGTTCCGAACACACCACATCTACCATTAACCCCACAATCTCATCCAACATATGCCGGTTGAAATCATCTACGATATAGTCATATCCAATGTGTTCAAGGATAATCTGCTGATAAGCATTCCTTTCAGCTTCTTTCCTTTTCACTTCACTGGCATCTGAATAGAAAGAAAGATACTCTGTATCGTTATTCTCAGTATTACTATCCTCTATATCATTACCTGGCAGTTTACACCTGTCTGCATCGGTCATTTGTACCTTTCCTGAGAAGTCATTTTGACCTGTCTGGAAGTTCTCTTTGAACCGTTCTGGTGATACGCATTTTTTTACATAGATTCTATCGGGATTTCCCAATCCCTGTCTGACTCTCGTAATCAATCCGATTCCTTTCCGGTCATCCAGTTCCTTTAACAAGCACCGGACTTTTTTTACTCCACATCCCATAAGCCCTGCTATCTGCTCCTGCGAAAAATATATATACACTTTTCCCTCCGAATCCATCCACCGATTCTTCACAGATAACTGCATCCGGTCTAGCAATAGACCATACAACAACTTAGCTTCACAGGTCAGTTTTCCAAATACCGGACTGGTAAAGAGAATCTTGGGAATCCGATAGAACGTATACTGTTCTGCTTCCTCCCCGTAGTGATACGGGAATATGTATGTATCCTTATCCAGATTGTTTTTTCCTCTGCTCTTTTAGAATTTTAGCCATGCAATAGCCAATACAGGGATTTCTTCCATACGGACAGCCTTTGCATGGAACCCAAAACCTGTGTGTCGGATCTGGATCAGGTGGCTTTTCAGGGAGCTGATAAAAGCATCTCATCTGCCTGCATTCCTTTTTCTTTTCATTCCAGAAATAACAATATTCACAGGATTTCGGCTTGTCCTCTGCATATCTAATCGCCATCGCTTTCTGACTCCTTTCTCCTGCTCAGTTTTTCCAACATCTGATCTTCCTGTGATGCTACTCTCAGACAGCAATACATCACAAAATTAACTGCTGCAATAATTGCTACAACCGCTATAATTAATACCTGTTTCATAATACATTCTCCCTTCATTTTTCCTAGTATTAACCAGAAAGAGAGCATTTATGAATCTTTTTCGTCCATAAATGCCCTCTTAACTAACTGATTTTTATTTCTTCTTTCTTGCCACCCATACCGCTGACACTACACCTGCCATACCTGCTACTGCAAGCAGAATCCAAAGCAGCATATGTGTATCATCTCCGGTTTTCGGTGTATCTGTTACCTGTGTAGATGGTGTTTCCGGTGTTGATGTTTCTTCCGGTTTTACCTCATCTTTCATCACAACTTTCTGAATCTCCCCGGTATCTTCCACTGTGAACTTCACGTCCTCAGCTATCAGATAACCATTAGGGGCAGATTCTTCCCGAAGTGTATACTCCCCAATCGGAAGCATTTCAATGTAATGCGGTTTCTCCTCAGAAGTCCAACTCTCTACCGTTTTACCGTCTTTGTCGAGAATTGTCAGTTTTGCGCCCGGCAGTTCCTTACCGGAAATATCCGTCTTGGAGATCTCTACCTTGGTAACATCGTCTTTCATCTCGATTTTCTGTGCTTCTACGGTATCTTCAATGGTAAATGTAATGCTTTCCGCTGTCACAAAACCATCTGCTGGTTTTGTTTCTGTCAGGGTATACTTCTGTCCGACTACCAGTTCTTTGATGATATGAGCTTCTTTACCGGAAATCCAGGAATCTACAACCTTACCGCTTTCATCAGTTACCTGTAACTTGGCACCTTCCAGCTCTTTTCCATCTGTTAGGGAAGTCTTGGTAATCTCAATTACTGTCGGTTCATCCTCAAAAGTAAATGAATAAAATACTTTTTCCTTTTCCGCACCTTCGTACTCAAATGTAAACTCCTGTGTTTCATCTGTCGTTGCAAATCCAGGTGCCGGGGAAGTTTCCTTGATATAATACTCAAAACCAATCGGTAAATCTGCTGTAAAAGTCAGTTTTCCTTCTTTATCCGTTGCCAGTTCTTCAATCACAGTATCCGCTTCCAGAATAACTTTTCCGTCTGCTCCTGTAATATCATTCTTGGCACAAAGGGCAAATACTGCACCTTCCAGTACACGATCCGAATCTTTCTCTTTTTTCACAACTTCCACTTCCGCTTTCTGGCGATTGTTCTGCCAGTCAGCAGAGTAAGTGACTTCTGCAGTATCCTGATCACGATATGTCAGGTCAATCTCTCTTGCCTCATTATCCAGTACAAAACCATCCACTGTAGCTTTTTCTTTGACATAATATTTGCCAAGAGGAAGTCCGGATAACTTTGCAATGCCGGTATCATCCGTTGTAATGGTTGCTACCAGTTCATCTTTTTTATAATAATCTTCACTTTCCCCGTCAGCAGATTTCACGTCCTCTAAAGCAAATACTTCAAAGGTAACATCTTTCAGACTGCCTGTTACATACTGGAATAAATGGCTGATCCATCCTCCAACAGAATCCAATGCCGTTACTTTATCCAGAAACTCTCCATTTTTATTGATGATGATCGTTCCTGTCGGCACATCATCTTTCATTTCCACTTTCTGGATTTCCCCAGTATCCTCAATCGTAAAAGTGACCTCTTCTGCCTTGAGGTATCCATAAGGAGCTATTTCTTCCCTGAGAGTATAGGTTTCCCCTACAGTAAGCCGTTCAATCATATGCTGCTCACCTTTTACAGACTTCCATGTATCAACTACATTTCCATCTTTGTCCAGTACCGTAAGAGTCGCACCAGATAATTCCACGCCAGTAGTCAGGTCAGACTTGGAAACCACAACTTTTGTAGGCTGATTTTTAAGTACAGAAGATAACTGCACGACCTTAACCTCCTGTCCCTGGTACTCTGCCTTTACTTCCAGAACTTCATCTGAAAATACATAGCCATTCGGTGCTGCCAGTTCTTTGATATAATACTCTCCAAATGGCAGATCCTGTGTAAATACAGCCTTTCCATATTCTCCGGAAACAGCTTTTCCAAGAAGTGAGCCTGCTTTCACAATCACAGTTCCATGAGCTTCTATGTCATTCTTCGCATAAAGTCCAAATTCTGCCCCTGCAACTGCTTTTTCTGTATCAGCATCCTGTTTTTCCACCGAAATTTCTACCTTCTGGCGTTCATTCTCAAAAGTAGCTGTCTGCTCAATGACAGGTGTTTCCTGATCTTTGTAAGTAAAAGTGACTGTCTGTGCTTCGCTGTTTAAAACAAATCCTGTTGGCGCAGACGTTTCCACAATCTTATAACTTCCAAGTGGAAGATTCTTCAGGACCGCTTTTCCCTCTTTATCGGTTGTAACAGTTTTTACAAGTGTTCCGGCTGCATATTCCAGAATACGGTTTCCATTGTCATCTTTCTGGAAATCAGCGGTATAAATATCCTCCGCAGCATAAATGGCAAACTCTGCTCCTTCCAGATTTTCTGTCTGATATGTAAAATCATCCTTGAATCCGTCCAGAACTTCGCCCTTTTTCACGATAGTCAGTTCTCCCTTAACTGGATGGTTCTCATAAATTGCTTCAATGATCACATCCCCGGAAGTTCCATCCATCTGATATGCAGTATTAGAATCAACTGTTACCTCATAATAATTTTTATTCAATGTGTAACCGAACGGGGCATTCACTTCCTCAATACGGTAATTTCCGATTTTCAGATTCTGCGGAAGAATCAAATATCCCTGCTCATCTGTAAAATAAGATTTGTGCTTAACCGTTGTCGGATAGGTTGTAACCTGCTCCACATACTTCTTATGATCCAGGTCATAAATCTTAAACTCTGTATTTTTCTGTAATACTGGTTTCTTAGTTTCATCATCCTGTTTGATGATTTTCAGCTTTGCTTCAAACTCATCATCCAGAAGTACTCTCCACGTCTGTGGCTGGTTCGGATTATTCTCTGTGATACACACTGTAAAATCATCTACCGGAGTATAATTGTGAGGAGTTGTAGTTTCACGCACAATATAAGTTCCATATGGAAGTGCGATACTGCAAGCATAACCCTTTTCGTCTGTGAACATTTCTGTTGCACCATTTTCCCCGATCACAACTGGTGTTGCAGAAGCAAACTCATAGTTTCCGTCTGCTTTCTTTGTCAGGGAAGATTCCAGATATGCCGTAAATCCGGCACCTTTCAGCAGATCAGCGTCTGTTTTTCCATTATTGGCTGCTTTGATGATCTGGAACGGCTGTTTCATTACCTGCTCCAGTGAAGTGCAGTCACGTTTAACCTCTGCTACCAGATCGCCTTCATAATTGCAGACCAGATCATGTTCTGTTTCGTCTGCCAGATAACCCACTGACGGACTAATCTCTTTCACATAGTAATCTCCAAGATACAAGCCATCTACAGAAGCCTGTCCATTCTTATCTGTTGTAAGAGTAGCAACCTGCTCCCCGGCTTTATAGATCACACCGGTAATACCGTCCGGATGAACAATATCATTACAAGCGTACAGTCCATAAACTGCTTTTTCCAGTGTCGCATCTCCCTGTGCAACCGCCTGTTTTGTTTCCGCATCTCTCTTTTCCAGAGAAATCTTTGCTTTGACTCTCTCATTTACAAATGTATGAGTGAATGAAACTTTCGGCTCACTGTCACTGGTATATGAGAACTTAAATGTATAAACATCTTTAGAATTTCTCAAATATCCCTGTGGTGCCTGTTCCTCTTTGACTACATAAGAAAATCCAATCGGAAGATCTGCGTTAAATGCCGCTTTTCCATCTGCTCCTGTCGTTAATTTTTCAATCAATGTGCCTTTCTTCACTACTACATTTCCGTCTGCGTTGGCAATATCACTGCCAGCATACAGGGCAAACACACCTCCAGATAACGGATTTTCGGTATCCTTGTCTTTCTTTACAACACTCACATCTGCCTTCTGTCTGTCATTTGTGAATATCACATCAGAAAAGACTACTTCCACATTCTGTCCAGCATAGGAAAGTGTAACTGTCTTTTCCTCTCCAGCATTATAAAAGTTCTCCGGTGCCTGCATTTCTTTGACAACATAAGTTCCAAGATGCAGATTTTTCAGGATACAAGCACCGTTTTCGTCTGTCGAAAGGTTTTCTTTCACAAGATCGCCTTTGCTGTAAATCTTCGCACCATAGGCAGAGATAATATCTTCTCCTGCATATACATTATAAACAGCACCTTTCTGACGTCTGTTTTCATACTGGAATACTGTACCATTCTCGCTGACATCTGCCCCTGCAAGAACCTGTCCTTCTTTATATACAGTCAGTTCGCCAAGCTGCTCTTTATCCGGTACCGTTGTTGTCGTGGTCTTACTTGCTACCAGCTTCACATTGTAAGCGGTTGTATTTACCACATAACCTTTCGGTGCTGTGATTTCTTTCAGATATACCGTATCCTGTGTTTTTACAATCGTTGCAGAAGATTTGCCATTGCTGTCTGTTTCCGGCATTGTAGTAATCAGATTTTTGCAATCTGCATCACTGTAAATACCAAATACGGCTCCTGCAAGGTTTACATCTGCTGCTGAATCTTTCTTCATAACTTCTACAGTTGCAAGTTCAATCCAGGATACTTTAAAATCCACGTATTTTTCATCATCCACGCCTTCACCAAACACCAATGCCAGATCCTGATTTCCAGATCCTGTAGAAATCTTATAAGCTGAATAATCTTTAGTAATGCTTCCTTTCATTGTTGTAGACCAACTCTCTGCCACATCACTTACCTGTGTCAGTGGTGCTGATAGATAAAACTTCGTACCACCGCAGATTTCAACATTTGCTCCAGCTTTGCTTGTTTTTCCTGTTGACAGGTTATGAAGTTTTACACCTGCAGGGAGTTTCATAGTAATTGTCTGTAATGCATCTGCCTTAAATGTTATATCCTTTGTTCTCTGACTGTTACCCTCTACATAGGCTTTTACGTTTGCATCTGAAAAAGACATTGCCACTGATGGAATATCCGGTTGAGAAACGCAATAATTATAAAGTTTCTTTGCAAGATTCTGTGCAGTGCTGTTTGCACCTGAAAAAGCGTCTCCACTACCATTTGCATAAGATGCTGCAAGGTGTACCAGAATAAATTTGGCTCCGGCACTTAAATTGCCGTATCCATTCTCTTCTGTGAAAAATCCATCATCTCCAGAAGCTTTTGTGCCATAATAACATACCTTAGCAAGTGCTTTTCCATCTCCCACCTTATTAATTGTATAAGTTCCACTTCCTGGTCCTGGCTTTGATGGCTGTACACAGTATGCTGTGGCAGATACATTACCAAATTTCACAGTATACTGATAAGTAAGGTAACTACCATATCCATAATCTGCGTAACGATACATGGTTCCCCTTGTAACAGAAACCTGCTGTGAACTTCTTGCATTTCCTGCAGAAGCCATAAAGGTTACGGTTTCTCCTGCATCCATTGCATACAGATCAATTCCATTTGTCTCTGCCTGTTCTAGCACTTCAGACACCGTAAGTTCAGTTTTCGTATCAACTGTGTTTTCCCGGTGCGACTCTGAATCGTCATCACTCTGCTCTGTATCTCCAGTGCCACTATCATCGTCCACTGTAATTTCAGAAGAACTCTCTGATTGCATTTCTGTTTCAGGTTCTTTTACAGTGATATTTCTGCTGATTCTGTAAGATGGATGACCACTTACCGGCTCTACCGCATATACTGCCTTGTAGGTGTCCGGTGTATGTGTATCGAAATCAGCTCCGGATTCATTTTTTGCTTCATGGAACATGATTTTTATTTTACTCTCATCCACTCCGTCAATACCGGACAGATCTACTTCCACTTCAAATTCCTGTCCATAGGCAAGTTCAATGTCATTTGCTGCTACAATTTCATCTGGATCAAGCGAATCCTGTACCTCTTTTAATTCCGGATACTGCTGCTCAAACGGTATTTCTTCCGGTTCTAATTCCGATGCAGAAACAGCTACTGGCTGAACGATTACAGACGCTAACGTGGCAACTGCCATGACTCCTGATAAGAATCTTTTGAACTTCATTTTCATTTTGACTTAATCCTCTCTTTCTTCACTTATCATCGTTTTTCTTTTCAGCAGGTCTATACCTGCACTATTCAATCATTGGAACCACCTCCCGATGTTTTTGTTACTGATACCTGTACATTTCTGAAAAGATAACAGCACATGCATATAGCGGCACCTGCACTAAGCGAAGCACCGCCACATGGTATCTGCTGTCATCTCCATAAAAAATGGAAATAACAGTTTTAATAAGGATCAAGCATTTAAGCCGCAAGAGGCCGTTCCTTGTAAAAGTGCCTTTCAGCCGTTTCTCTTTCACGTTCTCTCCGAATCCTGGCCGCTGGTTATTATGCGTAGCTGAGTTTTCGGGTATCCCCTCTTGCTATCTATATGAAATTGTCAAGGTACAAGTCCGGGCTTTTTCTTTTTGAAGAATTAACCCTTCACCTATAAAGCTCGGCAGAGGGTGTTTACCAACCCCTTTTGCAAACTTTTTTATTTTTTTCTCAGTTTCTTTTTCTCATTACTCTCTGCGAGTTCTTCTAAACTGGCTCTCAGCTTGGCAACTGCCTTATTTCTCATGTTGTTGACTGCTGCTGAACTGATTCCATGAATATCGGCATATTCCTGATAAGTCTGTTTCTCAAAATAAAGAGCATAAATAAGTTCTTTCTGCTTATCCGTCAGCATATCCATCATGTTTTCTGTCACCATCTGCTGAACAATCATTTCCTCCATGTCCGGTGCCACACTCTCTCCAAGCTGCATTTCTTCCATAGCAGAAGATAAGGAAATACAGCGTTTCTGATTGCAGCTATCCAGATTGATGCTCAGGCGATCTTCTCCTCGAAGAACAAAACGCAGATACCACTCAGCCTCTTCAAAGTAAGATTCCGTCAGATTACATCCATATCCATTTCCAGCCACAGAAGAATAGCGATAACCGGAAATATCTTCGATAGGAAATACTGTTACTCGATTCTGTGCCTGATAGACTACATATCCGTTCTTATAAACAGTGATCGTGACTACGCCTACCTCGTTCTTAATAATCTTCTGAGCAACAACCGGGTATTTCCCCTCCCGTAAACTTTTACAGCTCGGTTTCTTTTCGCCTTTCTTTGGAGATTCCACCATTTCTTTCAGTTTTCTAAGTGTCAGCATGACAACCACCTTTCTGCCTTTCGGCTCCGGGCTGTCAGCAGACAAAAAAAGCAGCAAAAAAAGACTCCGATCTGCCCGGTTTTTTTTATACCGAGCGACTTGCGAAGCCTCTCCTTGCTGCTTTATGTATCAATCAGCTATACAGGGCACTCCCTGCACGCAGATTAATCAGTGTTCATATTGTCATTTTCTATTGTAGTGTTTTCAGCCTTATCAGACTTTTCATCTAAAAGGAAACTAAAATCTCCCATTGCGTCATAGGGCTGATGTGTGATAAATTCTAAATATTCATCCTTACTCATTTCTGTTTGCCTCCTCTCTGTTCGATGTATTAATGGTATCAATTCTCCCCTCAAACAACCAGCCCAGTACTGTCCGAATTAAGCTGAAACAACGGACAAAACTGTCCGAATTTTGAGCGTAAAAAAACGACCATCCAGATTATCCTGTAATGATCGTCACCAACTTACTTTTCCATTCATCAATTCTATTAATTCCATACTACCCTCAAAATTCTTTTCAGCATTTTCCATCAGTTTATTTCTAAGATTCTTGTCCGGAATATTATAAAGTCTTTCAAAAAATGCCAACGCTTTTTCCACAAATTCCTTATCTTCTTCTGTCACATTTTTAGCTTCAAAATGAACAGACGTAACCTCTTCTTTTCCGCACTCTTCCCATGTAATATTTTCCTTAAACCATGACTCTGGCTTACCTGTAATTTTAGCTAAATCAGAAGCATATTTAGTAATAGGCCCCTTTCCAGCAACCATTCTGTCAACTGTTTTTTCAGAAAGGTTGAGTAGCTCTGCAAGTTTGGCATGTGTCATATTATTCAAATCATCCAAACAGTTTTGTATATCTTTTCCAATATCCATACGTGTTCTTAGTTTTTTCCCTGCCGACCCCAAGACGAGCTACCTCCTTTCTGAACCGTTTTTTGTATTACCGCCATATAAATGAAGACAATTATAGCCGGACGAAATGATTGACATTTCTATTCCGGCTATCTCATACATAAAATCCGTTCCAGAAAAAAGTAGTGCTTACGTTTTCAGACTTTTATCCTGTAATACCTTCGCAAAATAATTTTCCTGCGTTTATCGTCAACACGTAACAGCCTCCTGCCAAGTACTCTATCAGCAGAGACTTTTCCCCCAACTACCGTTATCATTTCGTTGTTTACCGCTATATAATTTTCAAGTGTATCTTTTCTTGAAACAGTTACTCCTACAACGCTGATAACACTCTGGTCACTTGCTATCATACGTACCGTTTCTCTTATCGTATTTTTATCCATAGTAATTTCTCGCATTCTTTTCGTCTCTCCAGCCACTATACTCACTGGAAATTGTTCTTATTTTACATATTTTTCATACAAATTTAATATATCTATTGCAAAAAAACCTTGACCGGTTTTTCTACGTATGATATACTAATGCATGTTGTATTTAACAACTTTTTCTATATGTTCCTCTAAAAAAGGAAAAGAAAATCTGGGTTGAAGGTTCAGATCTAAAGTTACTTATTAGAAGGGCATTCGTATGTGAGCCACAACTAATGTTATATACAACATGATATAGTACTGATAAAAGCCGACACCAATCCTGTTATTTCCAAGTGCCAATTGGATATAGACCAGTAGGATGATGTCGATTTTGTCTGTCTAAGCGTTTTTTAGACCTACTCTCGTGCCAAGGGAGTAGGTCTTTTACATTATAGCATTGCTACCATTTATTGTCAATATGCACTATAACTAATGCGTTATAGTGTCTTTTTTTGTGCAAATTGCATTATTTTACACGTCTATTTTTTAACAGCGTATATCATTTCCTTAATATTATTTTTTTGTGCAGTATTTTGCAATTTTATTATTTTCTTTTCCAAACACATATGGTATCATATATTTAACCAGTAAATGTTGCTTTTTCAGAAAGGAGTCCTGCCTTATGAACAACCAAGAAATTCTCCGCAAAATCGTCAATTACATTGAGAATGTTATGAAGGAAAAATCTTTAACCTCTCGTGATCTGGCTGATATTTGCGTCAAGAAAACCGGGAAAATGTCTCCAAGAACTATCGACAACATGTTTAAAACCCCTTCCTCTACAACTTTATCCACTTTGTTAAAGGTCTGTGATGGATTAGACTTAAACCTTAATGCTGTATTTCATTCTATTGAAATCGCAAAAACATCAGCTGAAAATGGACAGCATCGTTTCATCTTCGACATCGAGCATCCTGCATATAATGGTTACACCGGAAATTATCATGTATTCTTTCTTCCAACCTCTGCTTATCCAGAAGATCATTCAGGTCAAACCCTGGTTCATGGAACACTTCGTCTGGGAGATTTCAATTCTATGCATGAATGCTCCGCTATACTTGACATTGATTCTGGCGATTTTACAAATGAAGGTACCCCATTTTCTAAACACTATGAGGGAACTTTAGTTTATTCATCTAACAGCCAAATGTTCTGCCGACTTGTTTGCAGCAAATACGGAGATATGTGGTTCATGGTTTTTAACCATGGCAATCTCAATAACAAAGAACTTGCCTGCGTTATCGGCTGTGCTGCAACTGCCTCATCTGGTCGTTACCGCCATCCTGCGATACACCGATTCTGTCTGTGTAATATGCAGCAATATCCAGAAATTGATTCCGAAACCCGTACACTCATCGAAGGGCTTCTTCGAATACAGGAAAAGCATATCTGGATAAAAAAGAAAACTTTAAACGAACTTCTTCTTCACAATAATTTTGATCCAGACTTTCGACGAAATCTTGAAAATTACTTAAATATTGCTACTGAGTACTATGCACTTCCCAAAAATACATTGAAAGAAGACATTCCTCTTTCTACCTCGGTAAAAGAACTTGCCAAATTATGTAATGAATCAAATCTGGAAAAGACCTTCCACATCTTGAACGAAGATGATCGGGAGCTGTCATGTATTTTAAAGAGTTGCCTTGCAACACCTCCTGCACCAGCGACTCCATCCGAAGCAGAATAACAAAAAAGGAGCCAGGAACATCTACTTCTCTGTGTAAATGTTTCTGACTCCTATTAGTCCTTCGCTTAATACCAATTTATTAAACGGTCACAATATTCTTTTTTACTTCATATACAGTTAAAGTTCCGTCTTTCTTGCGTCTCACTTCTGCATTATTTCCCCGGTCTGTAATCGTACTGATTACATCCAGCAAGTATAATGCTCTCTCTGTCTGTCCCACTAAATATGTACTCTTTTGTTCGCCAATCTTTTTCAAATCTGATCTCATCTCCAGTCCTCCAAGCAATATAATATCACTCAAACGGATAAGGGAAAGAAAACCGCTGATGAGTTTCTGATAAGCCATCCCGAAACAGTGCTTGACTGTTGCTTACCATATAGATTCTATCCAAAGGATCAGTGCTGACCTCCTGTTTCCTTCTGACATTTATGATTATACTATCAGAACATACGTTCGTCAATCCCTAATTTTATTTTTCATAAACAAATTGATTATCATGCTTCCGATCATACAACCAAGCCCATTATGAATCATATCATCCCATTCGAATAATCCACGCATAAATACCAACTGACTGGTTTCTATTACTGCTGATACCAGAACTCCAAACAATAATGTCCGATACCATTTCACTTTATGGTTTGCAATTATCGGTAATAATGCTCCTGCCGGAAGCAGCAATATACAATTCAATAAATTTTCTTTTAGCAATTCCCAGTCTTTGTATTTAAAAATTGCCTTCCATGACCAGAATGGTATCAATTCATACTGGCGAATAGTACTTGTTCTGGTAAATACCGTAGAGCCAAACACAATTCCAAGAAATATTACCATCGTCACAATAGCCATTGCCTGCATTGTATTAATCTTTTTTCTACATACACATCCTGCTACCACAATAACTGTCAAAAGCAGCAATACGCTGAATGCCAATATCTCATATTTTGACCACTTTTTATTATACGTTGTCCATATCTGGTAAATATCCATTCTATTCCCTTTCAGTTTTGATCAGATCAAACCGTAAAAATATCGGGTACAGATAACTCGCTCCAAAAACCTTTAATTTCTTCGGTCCGTTTACATTTCTCTTCATCTCCATCGTTTCTTTCAGAGCAATATTTACACTGCTTCTGGTTATTGATTTCTTTTTCCGGTCAATCAGGATTTCATTTCCATTGACCGTATAATGAAATCTTAATCCCTTTACAGTCGTAAAAGAATAGCCTGAAAACAATTTTAACGTCTCCCATAAATGATTTTCCAGTAATTCATATGATTTACCGATGCAGCAATGCAATTTTTCAACAGCCTGTTTTCTTTTCCGGTACACTCTACACCTCTCTGCATACAGGCTTAATTCATCCGCATTGTATATCATTTTTGTATACGGCAAATAGGAATGAACCGAAGATCTGCTCAAACCAGTCTCCTGCATAATCTCTGAAATATTTTTTCCATTTTCTCTTAATGAAATAACCTGCTCACTAAGCTCAGTATGATACACACCCGCCGTAATTAATATTTTACGTGTTTTCATTAAGGTAATGCTGAACTGCTCTGATATTTGCCGTAATGAATTTGCTGATCCATCGCCTGCTCCAGACATATATGCTTCAGCAATACAGTTCGTAAACTGTTCCATTATCTTTTCCGAATTATATTCTGGTTTCCTTTTTGGTCTTCCCATTTCTGTTCACTTTGCTCCGTCGATACTTTTTATAATTATTCTTCTCTCGTTCATATTCATCCCAGGCATCTACCGCCTCTATGCCAGCCATCCATAATATCAAAGTGTCAGCTCGAAAAGCCAGCCCTAATTGCTTTATTATAATTGCTTCTGGTAACAGAGATAGTATAAAAATCATCAATAGCATCATTGCTTTAAAAAATTTTATAAAATCTCTACGCATACGTTTCCTCAAAAAAGAATATATCAGAACATAAAATATGATTACTCCTGCTTTAATCCAGACCTTCATTCGTTCTCCTTTTTCGTGTCAATCCAATCATTCGATAACCAAACGAGGGGTACAGAGTAATCTCCCCTCGCCCTCGTTTCTCCCCATGAGAAAGGGAGATAGACTATTATATTACCGTTACTACAAAATATGTAAAAAACCAGTACCAATTTTTGATTTCTTATATATTTTCTGTCATGATTCATTAGTAATATCAATTTCAATCGAATTTCCCCAACGATCCCTTGCCTTTATCAACAATGTGCCACTAATAAATGAAAATTCCTGAAATTTATTAGAATATTCTAAATAATAGTCTCTCTCAAATTGTGCATCCCCTTCTATATATACATGTGCATCATTTGTACTTATCTCTGGAATTATATTTAATATTCTATTATATTGGTTCTTTCCACAGGAAGAAATTAATACACGTGCTCTATGCATATATTTGTTTTCTTCTCTGTAATACATATAATCGCAAATTGCTTCCTGTGAATCTGCCTGATCTGCAAGGCTCTTGAATCTTGCCATATTCCTTATTCCTCCCATTAATCTTCCAATGCAGCACACTCTAGGCATTTACCATTAAAATCATTGTAAACTGATAGTGGTTTCCCGCATTCCGAGCATGTCGTATATGCTTCCGGATCTGGTTCCGGTTCGTATTGATAATCTTTATACACTACTTCTGAAAGATCACCTTCTTCTATTTCCGCACTTGCATAATCGTCATCTTCTTCATAGTCAATCAATAAATCAGCCTCTCGGCATACAAGCACACTAATTTCACCTTTCACCTCATGATAAAATGGTTCAGATAATATTACAGCTTTTGTATCTTCATCTCTGCCCCAATAATCATGAGAATACCCTGACAAGCATACCGAATAATTTAACCTGTAATATATTGTGTTTCCATCCCTTGATTCAATTTCATATCCTAAAAACTCACAATCTTCTAAATCCCAAGATTCAATTCCTTCAGTTCCTACATATGTTACCGTGTCATTCACGTACTGAGTACCTGAGAAAATAAGATCATCTAAAATATCATCAAAGACTTTTTCCTGAATATGCGATATGTAACTCTTATCCGTAAGATTCATTGCCAGCCCAATCGCATCAGCTTTTTCTATATTATAACTATTTGCAACTGCTGTGTAAAAATCTGATGATATAAATGGTATCAATTTTAGCGATTCCAGCTGAGTTCCCTGATTCTGATTTGCCCTAATTTTTGTTTCCTTTTCAAACTCTGTAATCAACTCGCCTCGAAACAGATACTGTCCCTTCTCATCAATCGTCCACCAGTCTTCTTTCACGTCATCCGTTACAAGGACAATATTTTTTCTACTTTTTCTTGCATACTGAATGACTTCTTTCCACCAGATTAAATCACTATATTTTCTAATCCCGTCTTTTTTCTTTGCGTCCTTATATCCTGGAGGATTTTCTTTTTTATAACGTTTTTCGCCATCATCACATATACCATAGATTTCAGAGAGTTCCAGTGGAGCCATAATCTGTTGATTATTTTGTAATTCATCTAAAAAATCTTCAGGTAAATCAGAATTCCATGTATCATTTATCAGAGTAAGAACACTATGCTCATCAAAATAATCATCCAATAAAGAGGTTGCCTTATCATAACAAGCTCCAACAGAATTAAGTAATTCGTCAATTTCTGGAAAATTTCTTTTTTCCAATACAGCAATCGCATTCAAGACTTTCTTTTTATGATTCTCTATCATGGTTAGATTATCACTTATAGAATTTTTTATAGAAAGCTGTCTGTCTTTATACAGCTTTCTATTATGCCTTGAAAATTCTAATGCTACAACATATGGTATTCGAATAAAACTCTTTATTTTTTCTAAACATTTCAATGCAAAATCAGCATAGTCCGGAGAAAGTCGATATAATCCAAGCAATACATTCGTATCAACAACAATCAAATAGTCCTGTTCTATTAATTCATTTATCTTAACAAGTGGATTACTTTTCATATACCAACTCAACCTCCATCCAATTCATTTGCATTTTTTAGTCTCGACCATATAAGTCTCTTGTATAAACTTTATCTTTCACATCATCCAAACAACTGTCATATCTATTTGCAATAATTGCCTGACTCTGTTCCTTAAATTTCTCCAAATCATTTACAACCTTGCTACCAAAGAAAGTACTTCCATCTTCCAGTGTTGGTTCATAAATGATAACAGAAGCTCCTTTCGCTTTGATTCGTTTCATAACTCCCTGTATTGAGGACTGACGGAAATTATCTGAATTAGATTTCATAGTAAGACGATATACGCCAACCACAACTTCTTTCTCCAGAGTAGCATCATAAGTATTCTCGTCCTCATATGCATAATACCCAGCTTTCTGAAGAACCCGATCTGCAATAAAGTCTTTTCTGGTTCTGTTAGACTCAACGATTGCAGACATCATGTTCTGCGGAACATCTTCATAGTTTGCCAAAAGCTGCTTTGTGTCTTTCGGTAAGCAATATCCACCATATCCAAATGACGGATTGTTATAATGAGAACCGATTCTAGGATCAAGGCACACACCATTAATGATCTGCTGTGTATTAAGTCCTTTCATCTCTGCATAAGTATCCAGTTCATTAAAATAAGAAACTCTGAGTGCCAAATATGTATTCGCAAATAATTTTACTGCCTCTGCTTCTGTGAATCCCATAATCAGAGTATCAATATTCTCTTTAATAGCCCCTTCCTGCAGTAATCCAGCAAATGTATTCGCAGCCTTTACAAGTCTAGCATTTTCAATATCTGTTCCTACAATAATTCTTGATGGATACAGATTGTCGTATAGTGCCTTTGACTCACGTAAAAATTCCGGGCTAAAGATAATATTATCACAGTGGAATTTTTCTCTGATACTTGCAGTATAGCCTACCGGAATGGTTGATTTAATCACCATAATTGCATCCGGATTATATTCTATAACCAACTTTATTACGGCTTCTACTGCTGACGTGTCAAAGAAATTTTTCTTACTATCATAATTTGTTGGAGCTGCAATTACAACAAAATCTGCATCTTTATATGCTTCTTCTGCATCTAACGTAGCTGTCAGATTCAATTCTTTTTCCTTTAAATATTTCTCAATATATTCATCCTGAATAGGACTGATTCTTTTATTAATCTTCTCAACTTTCTCTGGAACAATATCTACTGCCATTACCTCGTGATTTTGAGATAATAATGTAGCAATAGAAAGTCCTACATATCCTGTTCCTGCAACTGCAATTTTCATATCGAATCTCCTTTTTCTACAAATTCATTTTGTTCATAATTGACTCTTTTATATCTTTTCTAAAGCAAAGAATATACAAACCTGTCAATATACAATATATGAGTCCTCCCACTATCAGTTCTAATCCCAATTCAATTAACGATGCTTTTCCCATCATATCAACATATTTAATACCTAGCATCATTAAAAATCCAATCAAAATAAATGGAATCAGCTCTTTTAATATTTCTGTTGCCTTAACAAATTTCCGACAAATAACCATTTGTACTAGTAATCCAAAGATTTCTGCTGATACAGAACCAACCACTGCACCATAAACACCTATAATTGGAATTAAAAGTACACTTAAAATCAAATTAATAACTGCATTAAATATTATGCAAATGTTAAATTGCTTATCCATATGGTTAGGTATCATATATTGTGTTCTTATAATATCGCCTGCTCCTACAATATAAACAAGCGGTGCCATATATGCCATTATTTTTCCACATATTTTGAACGATTCACCATAATATACTATAGAGAATGTATCCGCAATCCCCATCAACCCAAATAAAGAAGCCATACCCAAAAATGAAGTAATAAAATACGAATATTTAATATATTTTTTTTGACCAGCAACATTACCTTCAGCAGCCAACCTACATGCTCTTGGAAACATAACTGTTCCAGTTACTCCTATTATAGTTTTGGGTACATTTACAATTTTGTTTGAATATTCATAAAAAGCAACATTCTCTTTTGTGCTCATTATTCCTAACAATGTTTTATCAAACACTGTATACATAAATGATGCGATTACAGATATTGAGAAAACAAGTAACGGTTTTATATGTTTCCTAACATCTTCTTTTGTAAACTTAATCGGTCTAACAGCTTTCACAGCTTGCGGAATCATAATTGCCTGACCAATTAATATACTAGTTGCATTTATAAATGCATATATTCCCAAATCATTCGGCTGTTTCACAAATATAAACACACAAATACATTCAAATATTTTTATTAATGCATTTTTTATTACGACACTCTTAAAATTCTCAAGTCCATAAAACAACCAAGTAATATCAAATATTGCCGATGCCACATATAACAGTTCAATAGTAAATATAGTTTTATTATCTTTTATAAAAAAAACTACGAATGCCAAGTATATCAATAAAGAAATTATAGATACTATAATATGAACTGTGAACAAACTCCAAAATGATTTTCTTAGTTTTATATCGTCATTCGCATTTTCTGAAATAATGCGCTGTCCATGCCTTGCTATTCCAAGCATAGACATAGCAACAAAATATGCCGCTATAGAATTTGCATATGAAAAAACTCCCAGTGCTGTTTCTCTAAGGGCTCGTGATAAATAAGGTGCTAAAACGAGTGGAATTACCAATATCAATATTTGATACGCATATTGGAAAAAAAAATTTTGCGAAATACTCTGTTTACGAATCATTTTATTTTTTCCTCTCTTGATCTATTGGAAGTTTCCAATAATCCCCAAGAACTTTATCGTATTTTTCTGGAACTATTGGATCTAAACCACTTCCATTTGTAAATGTCATTTCGCCAAAATATATTTTACCATCTACATTATACAGATCCACTCTAACATGTGAAAATCCTTTTGATAAAATTGTCGCTATCTCAACCATCTTGTCAAAGTTTTTAGGTTTTGGAATCTCATGACTTGCAATTCCATATGTTGCTTGAGTCCATGGTTGTAATTCCCATTTCATATTAAATACCGTTCTAGTATGTTTTGAAAAACGTCCTAAATCAACCCAACAAAAATATGGTTTCCCATCAAAACATAAAAATTTATAATCTTGTAATTCCCCCAAATCAGTTTCTAAATATTTTTCAGCAATAATCTTTCGTGGGATTTTTCTATAATGTAACTGTAAACTATTCGTAAAAGCATAGTCAATTTTCATCCAGTCATCAAACATTCTTTTCGTTCTTTTTATATTAAGTTTTTCTTTATCTTTTACAATTAAATTTGTTCCAGTTCCATGATTAGTTTTTAAAACAAATTGATCCGGTAATGAATTAAAATCTATATCATCAAAAGAATCCCATACTCCTATCAGTGGAATCAAGTAGTCATTTCCAATTTTATTTTCAATCCACTCTCTGACACGATATTTATCCGCCAATACTGTTTTCATTGGATTTTTATCATATATTTTTTCCCATTGCATTTTTTCTGTATAAGTTTGTAAATTGTCCCAATCTAAACTATGACCTAAAACTTTTAGATATTCATTTTCTATCAATTCAGCATATTCATCTTCTGGTACATTTTCCATTTTTTTTATTTTTTTTAATATCTTCATCCGCTGAGTATGCTGATAAAAATCATATAATCCTGGAAACTGCTTTTTTAATGTATCAAACAAATTATTTCCCTCCTCGTCTATCTTTATATCTAATTTGCAACAATTTCTGTTTCTTCAATAAAATTATTTCTACAAATCGCCAACAGTAACCATAAAACTGCATCGAAAAAATAGGATTCTGCAAGTCCATTAATAAGCAAACATATTAAAATAGTTACAAACAAATATGCCTCTTTGTATATTTTACAAACTCCGTAAATATTTTTTAATGATTTTTTTATACTCCAAATTAATATAAGTAATCCCATAATTCCTAATTCACCGAAAGCTTCCAAAAAAGTATTATGAGAATGTGCATAATCCCATCCAATCAACGACATAATAACTTGACGACTACACTCATGACCTGGTCCGTATCCTATTTTCCAATATCCATTTTTTATTATATATGGAATTAGTGATTCATAAATTAAGCTTCTACGTGAACCACCTGATGCTATAATTTCTGCAACACTAAACCTGCTTGTATCAAGACCAGTCAAAATAAGCACAAGATACATACCTCCTAACGCCACAGTACCTGCAATAGCTAATTTAAACATGGTTCCTGTTAATCGCCCGTTTTTTTTGGCATAAATAATTACCACAATTGCACTTGCCAAAGCAAAAGCCAACAAAGCACCTCTTGAGCCACTTAAAAGAGCTAGCATAACAACTATTGCACACAAAACTAAATTTTTTCTCATTTGGGCTTTATTAAGAAAAGCAGTCATTAATAATATACACCCTAACTGTGCACATGACATTCCAAATGTATTTGTATTCACACTATTTGCTATTGTTAATCTTCCATCAATCAAAGATCCTTTTATTAATACGCTCAAAAGATACCCAACAACCATAATACTGGCTGTTTTAGGCAACATTTCACAAATCACAGATATTTTCAATCTTATAAAATTACCAACTACCACTGATAATAACAGCAAATATAATAACCTAAATAATCCGTTAAAATAATGAAATGGCGATTCTATGTAAGACCAACAAGCTAATACACCTAACATAATTATTAGTATTAAATTATTAGCATTGAACTCCAACTTTCCTTTATATAAGAATAAAACTCTTGCCATAATCAATATCAGCAATATTGTATATATACTAAATATTTCTTCATATGCTCCAGTAAAATAATAAGATATTGTTGACAACAATAATGATATTACAACAAAATGTTCAATTGAGTTTATAAATGGTAATGCCAAAACAAAATATAGTATAAACATTACTATGTTGAAATCTGAAATAAAAAGCGAAATTAAAAGAATCATTATAACATATATATAAGACCACCAATCCATAAAGTGTTTACTTCCAATTTTCATCACTCAATTTCCTCCTGAATGTTCTATTAATCAATACTACTTACATATAAAATGTTTTTAATAGAACATTCTATACAACCGATACGACAATCTATCATCAAATAATTACTGCAATCTACGAAAAGCATCTAAACCACCATTTTTTTCAATAATTATTTTAATATGCATAATTAATATTGCCAGATTGATATGTCGCTTTTTTAGTAATGTAAATATAATTTTCTGATAACGACCTAACGATAAAGGCATAACAACTTTTAATACTTGTGATCGTTCAATTTGTTTTCTAATCCATTTTAGACGATTTCTACTACTTAATTTCATCTTAGGTGAATAAGACAGCTCAAAAGCTTTAATCATATTGCAAATATATTCATGTTCTACAATTTCCTTAGTCTTTCTATCTTTCTCATTCCAAGTTAATATTGTTTCTTTTCTTGTCTGATACAACCCAATTACAGCATCCACATAATCAACCGGATACTTATCCCATTCTTTTTTCAAATCATTTAAATAATGATTGTATAAAATCGCTTTAATAAAATGAATATTTTTCACATAGCACATATAGCGACTTATAAAACCTTCATCTTGGTGTCGTCTTAAAGAGGGGTATCTTATAGAATGTTTTCTAATTACATTCAAGTCAAAAAATTTATTCCACGGTGCACCTTGAATACCATATCTTCTTGTTGAAACCACATAATCTGAATAATCTTGGCGCACATCTTCACCATTTCTTTTCATATCCGGATATTGTTTTTTCAATACTACATTCCCTTTAGCATCAATACTTTGATAACCAAATACAACTAAGTCATATCTCCCATTTTCCATTGCATCGACTAAAATGCCAATCGCATCTTCTTCTAATTTGTCATCAGCATCAGGAAAATAAATATATCGACCAGTTGCTTTTTCAATTCCTGTATTTCGTGCCGGCCCAGACCCTCTATTCTCTGTATGATATACTTGAATTCTACTATCTCTCTTTTGTAATTTATAGCATACTTCAAGACTATTATCCCTTGATCCATCATCTACTAATACTATTTCAATATTATAATATTTTTGCTTCAGTAATGAATCAACACAAACTTCTAGGCTGTTTCCCATATTATATACAGGTACAACAATGCTCACTAATTCTTCTATCATCACTTTTCTTTCCTTTTTATAAATTTCCAATCTTCTTTACATTTAGCAGCACTAAGCGCTTCTTTACGTTTCATAGATTGATTTCCCTTGCATTTAAGCTCATCCCAAGTACCAATTTTTCTTGCCGGATTTCCACCTATAATTATATTTTCTTCACCAAAACTATTACATACTACACTACCACTAGCAACTATAATATTATTAGCTAATGTGCAGCCATACATTATCGTAGAATTTTGACCTAAAAAACAATTATCCCCAATTGAAATATATCCAAACAAGTTAACATATTGTGGCGAAATCTTCGATATACTATTGTCATGTGTTACAAATGTAACATTTCCAGATATAGTAACATTTTCGCCTATCCTAACTAAATATGGTTCAGATGTCATTATATTACAGCAAATGTTGCACCCCCCCCCGATCTCCATACCTACTTTTCTAAAATATTTATTAATTACTTCTTTATCATTTCTCTTTATTTTAAATTTGACTTTTGCTAGTAAATATCCAAATTCTTTCATGATTTTTCCGCCTTATTCCTTATTCTATATATTTAGCAGGAACTCCTACTATTGTTTTTCCTTCTTGATAAAAATCTTTATTTACAACCGCATTTGCTCCTATTTTTATTCCATTTGCTATTCTAATTTTCCCAAAAATTTTAGCTCCAGGTCCAATATAGACATTATTTCCTATTTGCGGTGAACCTGTTCCTATATTAACGCATACATGCAAACGACAATTCTCTCCTATTTTTGCTTCATGATTAACAACAATAGTGCCAATATGTGAAATACTTAATCCTTTCTCAAAGCAATTAAGTCCGATTGAAAATCCACACATTAATCCCAATATATTCCATATCGATTTACAATATGTGCCTGCTATTTTATGAAGCACCCCCCCGATACATTATTATAATATTCACTTTTTCGCAAATATATCTCATATCGCCATACAATATCTCTTATTTTGGGTTTTTTATATTCATATCCTAAGTGAATTCGATCAGCTTCCATATATTCTCGTAAATCTGCTTTTGATTGAATCATAAATACCTCCCGATAATTTCAATTATTCAAACTTATCTTTTACAAATCTGGACAATCTTCAAAATAGTTTTTTTCAATGCTAATCTACACGCTTTTGGACTTTTTAATATTGCTTTACAATACATTATCCCCTGAATCTTGTCTCCATTTTTTAAACATACATATCCCAATTCATATTTATGCATTGCATAAATACATTTTCGGTCTTTATCACCAAGTGAATCCATTATTGGTTTTATAGATTTAAAAAACGCTTTTTTGTATTGAATTAATTTATGAGCATCTGGTCTGTTCTGAGTATCTGAAACATCTACACAATGCAAATATTGATTTACTTCTTTTAATTTATATTTTGATGTAAAGTCTACTAAAAGCTGCAAATCTTGATGTCTCAACAAGTTTTCATCGAAATATCTAGTTGTATCAAAATAGTCATGTCTCATAAGCAATGTGCCAGTTGCAACATCTGACATAAGATTTAATATATCTTTATAAATATATCCGTCTCTATATTTCTTTGTTTTTCCTATAACATTTCCATTCTGATCATACAATGTAAACTTACATGACACCGCTCCCCAACTATCATCAAGAGACTTTAGTTCTTTTACCTGTTCTTCCAGTTTATTCAGTTCCCACCAGTCATCATCATCCAAAAAAGCAATATACTGTCCTCTTGCCTGGCGAATACCTACATTTCTTGCAACTGCGCCATTAATATGTTTATCCTGAAGAATCAGATGGAATCTTTCATCATTCGAATATTTCTCTACTCTTTTTTTCAACAATTCCGTATATTCATCAAATGGCTCATTATCATTTACTAGTAACAATTCTAAATTTTTATATCTCTGATTCAATACACTGTCTATTGCTCTGAGTAATTTTTCTGAGCGCTTGTAAGTCGGCATAATAACACTGACAAGACCTTCTACATACTTCATGATACTTTTTTCCTCGCAAATGTTCTAAATACCCAACCTCTTAGCTTGTTAGGCATCAATTTTTGAATAATCAACCTCTTAGTTACATTTTTTATATATGTCGAATGATTAATCATCTTATTCTTCAGCATATAATCCTGAAGTCCTTTTTCACTCTCAAAATACTTTGAACCTCCTCGTCGTTGATACATTTCTTCACCGACCCGAACATTCACAAGCACGCTTCCTGTATTTGCGAATACTGCTCCATTTAACCACATTCTTATCCATAGATAATAATCTTCATTCCAAAACCAATCTTGGTATCCGCCAGCACTTTCCACTGCTTTCTTTTTATACATGACTGAAACATGATTCATAGCACAACGTGTTTTCATATATTCTCTTATAGATTCGTTAGATAATGGAACAGATCTTTTCCCAACAATATTATTTTCTTCTCCGATAAATTCTGTTATATCTCCTCCCACAATATCTATCTCAGGATTTATTTCAAAATATTTTAATTGTTCTTCAAATCGTGTAGAAACAGACACATCATCGCTGTCCATTCGAGCAATTAGTTCATGAGTTGCATTTTCAACTGCGATTTTTAACGCATTTCCCAAGCCACCATTTTGTTCTAATCGTATAACATTAAATACTTCATACTTTTTTTCATATTTATTAATAACATTATTTATCTCGTTACTTACCGGGCCATCCACAACTAATACAATTTCATTTGGTTTAATCGTTTGCTCATCAGTAATACTACTAAGTGCTCTATCAAAAAAATCGGGATTATCACTTTTATATACTGACATAGCCACGGAAAAAGGTACATGATGATTTCTATCTACTTTAACATCTTCTTTAACATCACTTTCCTGATTTAAAATTTTCTTTGCTTTCATTTGTTTATTATTGTAATCTTCTTGACTCACCTTTCCATTATTCAATAAATAGTCACCAAAGTCTTCTGCTGTTGCCATATCTCCATCTGTAATTCCCTCCTGCTTAATAAAAGCAGTTTTTACAGTTTTTAAGATAATACCTAAATCTTCTAACAATGACACATTTTCTATGTACTTCAAATCCCAGTCCAATTTATCTTCCCACTTAATTGCATTTCTTCCATTCACCTGCGCCAATCCACTCAACCCTGGTTTTGCAGTGTGACGCATACGTTGTTCCTTTGTCATAAACGTAAGATCTCTGACCAGTTGTGGACGCGGACCACAAACCGAAAGTGTCCCATTTAAAATATTAAAAGTCTCTGGAAGTTCATCAAGACTTGTACTTCTAAGCCACTTGCCAAATGAGGTTAACCGCACCTCATCTGGCAAAAGCTCTCCATTTTCGTCTCTTTCGTCTGTCATAGTACGAAATTTATACATTTTAAAAATAGTTTCTTTGCCATCTTCTCCAATCAGACCTGGACGGTCCTGAGTAAACAATACCGGACTTCCAAGTTTGAATCTGACAAGAATTGCAACACCTATATATAATGGACTAAAACATATAATCGCTGCTGATGCACAAACAATATCTATTGCTCTTTTAACGTATTTCTCATAAAATCCCATTTCACGTGTCGGAATTGCTTCTATGCTTTCAGCTTTATAAGAGGTTTTTTCCGCTTTTTTCTTCATAATCCAAGTCACTACCGCTGTTCCAGCAACAATAGATGATGCTATAATTCCAACTACTTTTTTCTTTGACACTATAATCTCTCCCACAATATATTTCTACTCAAAACAAGCTCTAATCACTTCAATAATTCTATCCTGCTGCTCCGCAGTCATTTTATTATCACTTGGCAGACATAATCCTCTTGCAAAAATATCCATTCCTACATCAGCTGCACCACCAGCAATATACGCATTTGATCTTGCACGTCCATTACCATCTCTGACAACAAATGGATTTAAACGATAAATTGGCTGCATATGCATTGGTTTCCAAATCGGTCTGCCCTCTGCATTAATAGATGCAATTGCCTCCAGAATTTCAGTCGGACACGTTTTTCCGGCTTCTTTGACATAGCAGACATCCTGCTCTCCACGAACCTGTTTGCACATTGCATCTTCATCAACAATCAAGCAGGAAAGCCAGTAGTTTGGTTCTGAATTTTCCAGATCCATTGGGTTCATGGATACTGGCAAATCCTTTAATCCCTCTTTGTATCTTTCGTAGATTGCTTTTTTCTGTGCAATATGTTCATCCAGATAAGGAAACTGTCCACGAACAACACCAGCAACCACATTACTCATCCGATAGTTGTATCCCAGTTCTTCATGCTGATACCATGCAGCATTTTCTCTCGCCTGAGTTGACCACTTACGAACCTTATTTGCTGCTTCTTCATCATCTGTCAGGAAGCATCCACCAGCACTACCAGTAATAATCTTGTTTCCATTAAAGGAAATCGTATTATACTTTCCAAATGTGCCAGTCTGTACTCCCTTATACGTAGCTCCCATAGATTCTGCAGCATCTTCTACCAGAATTGCATTATGTTTCTTGATAACGGCATTTAATTCGTCTACTTTTCCTGGTGTTCCATAAAGGTGAGCAACTACTACTACCTTCGTATCCGGATAAATTTCAAATGCTTTTTCAAGTGCCACCGGGTCCATATTCCATGTGTCATATTCCGTGTCAATGAATACCGGTTCACCGCCCTCGTAAACAACAGGATTTACAGTGGCATCAAAAGTCATATCTGAACAAAAAACTTTCTTTCCTTCCAATGCACCATGTCCAACTTTTGGCATACCATATGCTTCAATACCAGCTAATTTCATAGCAAGATGCAATGATGCTGTTCCGGCAGATAATGCAACTGCATGTTTGCATCCAATATATTCACATGCCATTCTTTCAACTTCGTTGATATTTTTTCCAACTGTGGACATCCAGTTTGTTTCATACGCTTCTTTCACATATTCAATTTCCGGACCATGCATAGTCGGACTGCTCAACCAAACCTTTGATTCAAATTTTTCAAAATTATTGTTCTCTTTAAACATATGTAATTACCTCTTTTATATCGCTCCATGTTGTGGTTATTCTTTATGCAATCTCTTTGTTTACCTCTTCTGGTGTCTTAAATGTTGGTACAACACTTCGGAGAGCTTCTTTTGCAATCAAATCATCACCTGTATCACAGGCATCTCTAAGAACTTTGATTTTTTTATAAATCTCTTCTTTATTTAAAGCTGTATCTCTTTCAATAAAAATCATACTATTATCCGTTTTATCCAGTTCCTCTGTCTTAACCAAAAGCTCCTCATACAGCTTCTCGCCCGGTCTTAATCCCGTTTCAATAATTTCAATTCCCTGTACACCAGACAGACGAATCATATTCTCTGCCAGATCCATAATCTTTACTGGCTGTCCCATGTCAAGAACAAACAGCTCTCCATTATTGGCAATCGCACCACTCTGAAGAACAAGCTGTGATGCTTCTGGAATTGTCATAAAATATCTGATGATTCGTTTATCTGTAACTGTAACCGGTCCCCCATTAGCAATCTGGCGTTTAAATAATGGAATAACCGATCCGGCACTGCCAAGTACATTTCCAAAACGAGTCGCACTGTATCTTACTTTTCCATGAGTACTTGCGCTTTGAACGATCATCTCGCACATTCTCTTAGTTGCACCCATTACGTTTGTCGGATTAACCGCTTTATCCGTGGATACCATCATAAAGCGTTCCGCACCATACTCCTCACAAAGCTCCACCAGATTCTGTGTGCCAAATACATTGTTGTAAATGGCTTCTACACAGTTATGCTCCATCAATGGGACATGCTTGTGAGCGGCTGCATTGATAATGATCTGTGGATGATATTTTTCAAATACTCTTTCAAGAGCTTTTCTATGAGTGATGGAACAAATTTCAATCTGCAAATCCAGCTTATTTCCATATGCGATCTTCAATTCCTGCTGAACATCATATGCACCATTTTCATAAATATCTAAGATAATGATCTTCTTCGGATTCATCTTGGCCAACTGTCTGCACAGTTCTGACCCAATAGAACCGCCACCACCTGTGATCAGTACGACTTTATCTTTGTAATATGCATTGGTACGCTCATCCGAAACAACCAGAGGTTTTCTAAATAAAAGTTCTTCTATATCAAATTCTCGAAGATGACGTTTTCCTCCTGCCACATACATAGTCGGATAATCATATACTTTTAATTTGTATCCTGCATTCTTGTAATACTCATAAAGACTTTTCTTTTTAGCTGCATCCATTGATGGAATTGCAAAAATTATTTCCTGTACTTCAAATTCGCCTAACTTCTTAAAAGTTGCTTCCGTTTCAGACCAAACCGGAATGCCATGTATATCTCGTCCAACTTTTTCCTTATTAATATCAATAAAACATCTTGGTACATACGCTGCTTCTGAATTATTCAAAAGTTCTTCTGCCAGACTCACACCAACTCGTCCAGCACCAATAATTGCAACTTTGATCTTCTGCACTTCTTTTTCATTTCCAGCTTCAATACCTGAAAATATATGTAATAATATAGAAAGAATTTTTCCTCTTGTTGTCTCCTGGTTTCCACATTTGTATGCATAGCGATACATCATGCGAAGCGCCAATGCTCCTAATAAATTCAAGCTAACCAATGAAAGTAATCTTGCAAATGTAATTTTTTGAACTGGAAGTAGGAGTTCCAGACATAGATACGCCACAAAAGCGATAGAATCAGTAAACAGCAAGCGGATATAACACTGAATCCCACCATATCTCCATACTTGCCCGTAAATTTTACCTATTAGACGTGCTGTGAAAATACACAGAACAGAAAGACCTACTTGTTGGAAGATCCCAACAGTTGATAATTTATCCATTCCCCCATATAACACCAGGAGTATAATTGCTACTAATGCATATACAATCAAATCATACCCGACAAGCGTCCAGCGTATGTTTGGCGTGTTATTTTGTTTTGCCTGTTTCATATCCATCTTTGTTTCATTTGTATTATTCATTGTGTACCCCCCCCACGAAAATCAGGGCGGTTTCATCCTTCCTATAATTATTGATCCTTATCAATCCTTTGTTAATGATGTAAACAGAACACTTCCTTGTTCTGTGCTTGTGTTCATTGCAACCATACTTGTTGATTTCACAATTGTTCCTGATTTTAATGTACAACTATCTCCAATAAAACAATATGGTTCTACCACCACATTGGCACCAATGATCGTTGCCTGCCCAATAGTACTTCCGCAGCCGATAACAGCCCTTGGCTCAACAATACAGCCAGGCATTAAATTAGCTGATGGAGAAATCGTAGAATCCATATGAGCTAAAACTGGAATATTGTAAAGTGTCTCCAACTTTTTATTCCACTCAAGTCTTTCTGTTCCATCGTCACATGCAGCTATTGCACAGTTATATTCCGGATAAAAACTTTCCACGTCCTCCAGTTTTCCAATAGCTCCTTCTCTGTCATTATCTACAAAGGAGATTTCCTCAAAGCAACCCATTGACTCTGCTATCTCTTTTACATAATCTCCATATCTTTTAGAGGCTACAATTAATAATTTTCTTCCCATTTTCAACACACTCCTCATAATTATTCGTTTTTATTAGGTAAGTTCTATAACACGACGACTAGCCTGTGAATGTTCTTATTAAAAAGATCATTCGCAGGCTAGGTCAAACCTCCTTATCATAATTTTTCAGCTTATAGTGTGGGTCAAAATAAGCATCCAAGAAACCATTCTTTTATATTTGTTCCCCCGCTCAATCGACACAACACAAAAAAAAATTATCATAACGAAATTCGACTAAGCCAGCGAAACCCTTGTAAAATCAAGGTTTTTCTTGGTTGTCCCTATTATACCGCTATCTCCCTTAAGAATATTGAATGCCTCTGGCAATTCGTCAAGCGATGTCGATCTTAATATTCTTCCAAATTTAGTAAGTCTGACATCATCTGGAAGTAGATTTCCTTCTACATCTCTCTTATCTGTCATTGTTCTGAACTTATACAGATTAAAGATAGTTTCTTTTCCTGTTTTTTTGTCTATTTTTCCTGGTCGTTCCTGTTTAAATATAATTGGACTTCCTAATTTTATTCTAACTAAAACTGCTACAATTAAATAGAGCCACCAAAACACCATTATTGCCAATAATGCACATATAATATCTATTATACGCTTTACATATCTGTTGTAAAATCCATTCTTTCCTTTTAACATAGTCCGTTTTCCTCTGAGATATTATTCAAAACAAGCTTTTATTATCTCTATAATTTTTTCCTGCTGCTCCACCGTCATCTTATTATCACTAGGTAGGCAAACCCCACGCTGGAACACATCTGCTCCAACATCTTTAACTTCACCAGCAATATAAGCATTCGTCTTTGCACGACCAGATCCACTAATCGTCACAAATTCATGCATTCGATACATCGGCTGCATATGCATCGGCTTCCATATTGGTCTGCCTTCTGCATTAATAGAACTAATTGCCTCCAGAATCTCTGTCGGACAACTCTTTCCTTCCTCTGCAATATAAAGCGCTTCTGTCTCACTTCGAACCTGCTCACACATCGCATCTTCATCTATCAGCAGACTACTTAACCAATAATTTGGTTCAGCTTTCATTTCATCAAACGGATTCATCATAATCGGAAGGTTTTTTAAACCTTCCTTATATTTCTCATAAATTGTTTTCTTCTGGGCAATATGATCTTTCAAATGATCATACTGTTCTCTGATTACGCCTGCAATTACATTGCTCATTCGATAATTATAACCCACTTCTTCATTCTGATACCATGCTGCATTCTCTCTAGCCTGTGTAGACCATTTACGTGCCTGATTCGCATCCTCAAGTGAATTTGTTAAAAGGCATCCACCTGCAGAGCCTGTAATAATCTTATTACCATTGTAAGAGACTGCCGCATAATCACCATAAGAACCACACTGTTTTCCTTCCCATGTTGCTCCCATTGCTTCTGCTGCGTCTTCCACCAACAATGCTCCATGCTTCTCACAGATTTCTTTAATCTGTTTTACATTTCCCGGAAAGCCATAAAGTTCTGCATAAACAACCAGTTTTACATCCGGATACATTTCAAAGGCTTTTTCCAGTGCAACCGGATCCATTCCCCACGAATCATACTCAGTATCAATAAATACAGGAATTCCACCTTCATAAACAACTGGATTTAATGTGGCATTAAATGTCATATCTGTACAAAATACTCGCTTGTTCTGTAATGCACCAATTCCAACAGGCGGTTTTCCGTATAATCTTTCGCCTGCAAGTTTCATACAGAGATGAAGTGCTGCCGTACCACAAGACAATCCTACCGCATATTTCGTTTCCGATGTCTCTGCTGCTATCTTTTCTACTTCGTTGATATTCGCACCTACTGTGGACATCCAGTTCGTTTCATACGCTTCCATTACATAACGCATAGAATCCGGATACATAGTCGGCGAAGAAAGCCATACTTTGTTTTCAAACTTTTCAAATTGATCATTTTTCTTATACATTTTTTCCACCCTTTGTTTATGTCATTTGTTAACTGTTCCAGATAAATCGAGATTTAAAATAATGCAACTTTAAGTCCTTTTTTCTGTTTTTCTTCATTTTCTTTTTCATTTTTTTCAAAAGCAGTTCTGTTTACTTCTTCCGGTGTCTTAAATGTCGGTACCGCCTTTCTAAGTGCTTTCTTGGCCTTTAAATCATCATCCGATGCACACGCATCTTTTAAAAGTGCTAATCTCTTATCAATTTCTTCAGCACTTAATGCTGTATCTCTCTCGATAAAGATCATACTATTTTTAGTTTTATCTAACTCTTCTGTCTTTACCAGCAATTCCTCATACAACTTTTCTCCCGGTCTAAGTCCGGTCTCTATAATTTCAATTCCATGTACTCCGGACAATCGAATCATATTCTCTGCCAGATCCATAATTTTCACCGGTTTGCCCATATCCAATACGAACAATTCTCCATTCTTCGCCATCGCACCACTCTGAAGTACTAACTGAGAAGCCTCTGGAATCGTCATAAAGTAACGGATGATTCTCTTATCAGTGATTGTTACAGGACCACCATTTGCAATCTGTCTTTTGAACAGCGGAATTACTGATCCCGCACTTCCTAGTACATTACCGAATCTCGTAGCACTATATTTTACATGTCCATGCGTACTTGCGCTCTGTACGATCATCTCACACATACGCTTTGTAGCTCCCATAACATTTGTCGGGTTAACCGCTTTATCGGTAGATACCATCATAAAGCGCTCTGCTCCATACTCTTCACAGAGATCTACCATATTCTTTGTACCAAATACATTGTTCTCAATTGCTTCGATGCAGTTATGCTCCATTAACGGCACATGTTTATGCGCTGCCGCATTGATCACAATCTGTGGATGATACTCTTCAAAGACTCTTGCCATTGCTTTACGATTTGTAATCGACGCTATTTCCACCTGAAGATCAAGTTTCCCTTTATAAGCAATCTTCAATTCCTGCTGCACATCATACGCACCATTCTCATAGATATCCAAAATAACCAACTGCTTTGGTTTCATTCTTGCCATCTGGCGGCAAAGCTCGGACCCAATTGATCCTCCACCGCCAGTAATAAGTACTACTTTATCTCTGTAATATGCATTTGTATTTTCATCTGCAACTACCAATGGTTTTCTGAAAAGCAATTCTTCGATATCAAATTCCCTGAGATACATTTTTCCACCTGCTGCATGCATGGTAGGATAATCATATATCTTCACTTTATATCCAGCATTCTTATAATAATCATAAAGTTCTTTTCTTTTTTCTGTTTCCATCGTTGGAATCGCAAAGATAATCTCCTGTACCTCAAAGTCCTCCAATTTTTCAAGCGTTACATCGTTCTCTGACCACACCGGAATTCCCTGTATCTCACGTCCCACTTTTTCTTTATTAATATCAATAAAGCATCTTGGTATGTAAGAGGCCTGCTCATTGTTCAGCAATTCCTCTGCCAGACCTACACCTACACGTCCGGCACCTATAATTGCCACTTTGATTTTCTGTACCTCTTTTTCTTTCCCGGCATCAATACCCGAAAAAGCACGTAATAGTTTTGCTAAAAACCTTCCCCATGCGTTATCCTTATTTCCACATTTATATGCATATCGATACATCATTCGAATCGTTAATGCTCCAAGAAGGTTCAGGCTCACCAGAGAGAGCATTCTTGCAAATGTTATCTTCTGTACCGGAAGGATCAGTTCAAGTCCCAAATATAACACAAATGCTATTCCATCTGTAAATATCAGTCTCATATAACATTGGATTCCGCCATATCTCCAGACCTGATTATATATTTTCCCAATCATTCGCACAAACAGAATGCAGATTGCCGAAATAATCATCTGTTCTGCTATGCCGGCAGTCGTTAATTTGTCCATTCCGCCATATAATATTAATAATAATATTGCAGACATCAAGTATATTAACGCATCATAACATACCAGCATCCATCGGATGTGATGTTTTTGACTTTTCTTTTCCTGTACTTTCATAACGTTTTTTCTCTCTTTTACCTTATAATCATTTCAATACTTTTTGCATTTTCTCACTTACATCTGACACAACATTTTCATCCGGCCACATCACATATAAAAGTTGCATTCCCGAAGAATAGCATGCCTGTGCATCCCCCATTCCCGACGCCGCCTGGGACTCAATATTCCAACTCCCCCCGTTATTAAGCTGCATATTGATGAATTTTGCCATCTCATCCGATGTCATATTCGTCTCTACACAATCACCGACTGTTGTCAGAATCTCGTTAGCACTCTTAATAATTGCCGGAGATGTAGCTTTCTGAATAATCGCAGTCAATACTGCTTCCTGATCCTTACCACGCTGATTGTCACCCTCTGCAAAACTATATCTCTCTCTTGAGAAAGTAAGTGCCTGCGCTCCATTCATATGATTTACGCCTTTATGGAAACTATATCCATTCTTCTCAAACTCCACTTCCGAATTCACATCCACACCGCCAAGTGCATCCACAATCGTCTCCAGTGATGTAAAGTTCACCCTCGCATAGTAACTGATGTCAATTCCATACAGATTCTCCAGTGTTGCCATAGATGCATCCACTCCATAGATACCTGCGTGTGTCAGCTTATCCCTTGCATCACCTGATACACCCGGGATCGTAACATAATAATCTCTCGGTGTCGTTGTGAGCAGGATCTGTTTCGTATTCGGATTCACCGTCATAATAATATTTACATCACTTCGGCTGTTCGTTGTAATAGGACCAGCCACATCAATACCGCTGATAAACACATTGAACGGTTCCGTCACATCCGCTTTCTTCTCACTTTTCACCTTCGTCTTAACACCATACTGATACAGGATTTTCACTTTTTCTGAGAATCCATCAATCGACTCATCAATCATACTCATATAGCCTTCATTGAACACTGCCGCATCCACTTTACCATCCAGCAATGCTTGTGCCTCATCCGTCAAAGAACTATATTCTTCAGATTTTACATCTTTTCCAACTTCAGATTCAATTTCATTAAACATCTTATCGGTATTTTTCTGATCCACTGCCGTCTGATAACCGAACCGGTAATCCTCGGCATCCTCGATGCTCTTAGCCGAATCACCTTTCTTCACAACCACGACCATGTTATCCGTCTTGTAGGTGGCTCCGCCAACTTTCTTAAGTACATCATCCGTCTTCATCATTCCCATGCTGATCACCGCCAGTATGATCGTCATCAGGAGACTGATGATCATCCCCGTATAGCGCAGCACCTTATTCTTCGGATACTGAAGAATATGTGTCGCACCAAAGAGTACTGCCAGTGCCCCGATCAGGAAGATCAGGTACTTCTTCGGCAGCATCCCGCTGCCTGCCACAGTCACGATGCAGATCACCGATACCAGAAGCTGGATCAGTGTGATCAGTTTTCCTATCAGGTTCTTTCTTTCCATTTCCAGAAGTCTCTGTCTCATATCATTCATCCTTCGTCTGTTACTGTACAGTCAGTGTAAATGTGATCGGATCTGAAGTATTACCGTCACTGTCCTGTACATAATACTGTAATGTATAGGTTCCTGCCTGGTTCACATTGTAATTACCGTCTATGTGAAGTCCGCGGAACAAGGTGTCTCTGTCGTCTTTGTCATCCACTGCATCTGTCACTTCATTCAGCGCATTGAATGATGTTCCTCTGGCTATCGTCTTCGCTTCTTCGGCAAGCTTCATTGCCGGACGTGTACCGTTTGGCTGCAGGGTTCCACTCTGCTGATCTGCGCTCTGCTGTTCGGCTGCCGCTGCATCCTGTGTGGTCTCTTCTGCCTTCTTGTCTTCAGCGGTCTTCTTGCTCTTTGCTTTTTTGGATTTCTTCTTCGTCTTCTTTGCCGACTTTTCATCCGTCTTCTGTGTTGTATCTTCCGATACATCTTCTGAAGCCGTATTCTCTGCGGTCTCTTCTGCTACATCGCCGTCTTCTATTTCCTGATAGATCACTTCCTGGCTTGCTGTTCCTACATTTTTCGCCTTATCTGTGACACCGTAATAGACAACTGCTTTCTTCTTACTGACCGGCACGACCTTTTCTACGAATACCTCACTAGTCAGGTCTCCGTCTTTATCGTCCTGTGCCGTCACGCCTTCCAGAAGCTTTCCGTAATCTTCACCTTCTGTATAGGCAATCTTTTTACTCTGGTCTACTTTTATCTCCGGTGCAGTGCGGTCCTGATTCTTATAAGTCATATATCCTGCACCCGCCAGTGCTATACATCCGGCCGTCAACAGGCCAGTAACCACGCGCTGGTTCATACGCTCACCCTCTATTTCTTTCCGTTTTCTCCGTAATTACCATAGTAATTACCGTAGTATTTACCATAATACTTGTTCTGTTTCATATCTACTTTATTCAATACCACGCCGAGGATCGGGCAGTCTGCCTTCTCCAGCTGTTCTTTTACCACTCTGGCGAACTTGTAGCTGATCGTTTTCGCTGAGATGACCATCACGGATGCATCTGAATTTTTTGCAATGATCGCCGCATCGATGACGTTTCCGAGCGGTGGTGCATCGATAATCACATAATCATATGCCTGTCTTGCACCATCAAGAAATGCTTCGAACCTTCTGCTGCCGAGCAGTTCTGCCGGGTTCGGCGGAACCGGTCCTGCGAATGTCACGAAGAGATTCGGTTCCTGTGTTCTTAAGATCACTTCTTTTACATCAGCCTGTCCGGAGAGGAAGTGTGTCAGTCCCTTCACTTCTCCTGTGACTCTGTGCCGTCCCACCAGGACAGATTTCCGAAGGTCTGCATCTACGAACAGGACTCTCTTGCCGCCTTCTGCGAGGGACGCTGCGAGTCCCATCGACACGGTACTCTTTCCTTCGTTCGGTGTACAGCTTGTGAATACGATCACTTTCTTATCTGATCCGGAGAATTCGATGTTGGTACGAAGTGTCTTGTATGCTTCGTTGCTCCGGTAATCTTTCGTTAGATTCTTTAATACTATCTCTGCCATGTCCTTCTCCTATCTTCTGCTTTTTACAGCATTTCTTGATTCTCTCTGCTGCTTTGCCTTCTTCGGTGCGCTGCTTCCTTCCTGGATCGGGATGGAAGTCAGTACATTCAGTCCGAGGTACTTTTCTACGTCATCCGGAGTCTTGACCGTATCATCTAAGATGAAGATCAGTACAACGAATCCCATTGAGATGACAAGTCCGAGCAGTGCGCCGAGCATCATGTTCTTCTTGACGTTCGGGGAAGACGGGCTGGTCGGAAGGTTCCCTTCTTCTACGGTATTGACAGAATCCGCATTCATGATCTCTGTGATCTGTACGCTGACTGCTTTTCTGAGTGTGTCTGCGATCTGTTTTGCTTCTTTCGGATCATCGTCCGTCACGCTAATGCTCATGATACGTGTGTCGGTCGGTGTCTCTGTGGTGATCATCTCTGCCAGTTCTTCCGGCTCCATATCAAGCTTCAGCTTAGAGATGGCCTTCTCCAGTACCGGACGGCTTTTTACCAATTCCATATAATCCTTCGTCAACATGCTTCCTGACTGCAATTCCGAATATGTTGCACTGGCAGAAGAATCATCATTCTTTGCCATAACATATAGCTTCGTTACTGACGTGTACTTCGGTGTCACGAACATCTTCGTCCCGACGAACGCTACCAGTGCCATGAATACTGCAGACAGAATAATTATCGTCTTCTTTGCCCATAAGGCACTGAATAATTCCATCAGATCAATGGTAACTTCGTCATCCTGAATCTCCTGATTCATCATTCCATAATTTTCTCGGCTCATCTTAATCTCTCTTCTTCAGCATGCTCTTGGCGTTGCTGTAGAATATCCTCCTTGTATAATCTTCTCCGTATCGTTTTTCTACGTGAGCGGCCGCCTTCTTCATCTTCGGCGGTCTGTGCTTTGTATCGTGTGCATCGGTTCCGACGCAGAATACCAGGTCGCGGTTCATCAGTTCTTCGATGAACTTCCTGATCTTACGGCCGGATCCCCCGGTGATGCTGTCTGCATTTACCTGCAGGTTCACACCCATATCGTACAGTTCTTCCGCAAGTTCTACATTTTCGGCGATGCAATGATAACGCTCGACATGCGCCAGTATGACTTCGTATCCTGCGAACTGCAGCTGCTGGATCCCCTGTCTGATGTAGCTGTATGTCTGTGAGGGTGGAAATTCTACCAGTACATACTCTCTGCGGTTCATCGAAAGGATCTTTCCTTCTTTTAATTTGTCTGCAACATCCTGCCCGAAATAGACTTCCGTTCCAAGGTATACCCGGAAGCGTTCATCGATCTCGTGTGCTGCTTCGCGCACAAGCTTTGCCCTTTCACGGAGATTCTCTACCGACGCCTTTCCGCGGTGCGGATGGTGGTGAGGGGTTGCTATGATACACCGGATTCCTTCTGCGTATGCGATCTCAAGCATCTTCTTCGTCTCGGCAAGATCTTTCGCCCCGTCATCGACTCCCGGCAGAATGTGGCAATGCATATCTATGTAACATTCTTTCATCTGGTGGTTACTCCTTTATTCTCTGCTTTTTTATTGGTTTCTTATAAGTTGGAATAAATTCATTATATTTTTTCCTTCTCTGCGCAATTTTTTGCGCACCAAAATACCCCCCCCCCCGGTATTTTTATCATTTCATACCAATGGAAGGAAGGGTATCTCTCGAGCTCTTCGCATATTTATACATTTTATAGGTGTTATGTAATATCTCTATATTTGGTTTTCTGTCTTTAAAACACAAATAACTGGGATTATTATATATCATTTTTTGCCCACATCCCTCATCCATTCATAAACATGTATGATTTTATCATATCTTTAAGCAGGCTTCAACTATGTATCAACAATTTGTACAATTTTACCTATTTTTGTTTTTTTTTCGACATGTTTTATACGTCCATCTCTTCTTCGTAGTACTTGATCAATGCCTGGGTGCCGAGATCTCCGCAGCCTTCTGCCTGAAGGAGTTCGTAGTTGGCAAGCACCTGACTTAATACGTCCAGATTGAGATTGCTCATGTTCGCTTCGGTAAGGGCGAGCTTCATGTCTTTGACGAAGTGCTTCAGGAAGAATCCCGGTGCGTAATCTCCTGCCAGGATCTTCGGTCCGAAGGTATCTAACTGTTTGCTTCCTGCCGCTCCGGTCGCTACGGAATCGAGGACTGTCTGAAGGTCAAGGCCTTTGGCCTTCGCGTAGGTGAGTGCCTCGCAGACTCCGGATAAGGTGCCGGCGATCATGATCTGGTTCGCAAGCTTGGCGTGCTGGCCGCAACCGGATCCTCCCTGGTAGTTGATGTTGGTTCCCATCGCCTCGAATAACGGCATGCAGGCTTCGTAGTCTTCTCTGGAACCGCCGACCAGGATGGAGAGTGTACCGTTCTTTGCCCCGGTGTCACCGCCGGTGACCGGTGCGTCCAGTACGTGGAAGCCTCTTTTGGTTCCTTCTTCTGCGATCTTCTGGTCCAGCATCGGGCTTGTAGTCGTCATGTCGATCAGGTATGCGCCTTCTTTTGCGCTATCTAAGATGTTGCCTGCATCGAAGTAGACTTCTTCTACGTCGGTCGGGAAGCCTACGATGGTGATGACTGCTTCTGCGTCTTTTACGCAGTCTGCGATGGTGTCATGGAAGGTGGCTCCTTCGCTGATCACATCTTCGACTTTGGATCTTGTTCTGGCGTAGATGTGTAATTCGAATCCTGCTTTCATGAGATTGCGGACCATGGATCTGCCCATGATGCCTACGCCGATGAATGCTATTTTGTTCATTGATTTTTCCTCCGTGTGTTGATTACTCTTCTACTTTCTCCACTACTTCGCCCTGTCTCTTGTAGATGCTGTGTGCCGGTACGAATCCTCTTACGCTTGACAGTGGGTAGATGTTGCTGTGGCTTCCTATCACGGTTCCCGGATTCAGTACGCTGCCGCAGCCGACTTCTACTTCGTCTCCGAGCATGGCTCCGAATTTCTTAAGACCTGTCTCGATCCTTTCGTCTCCGGCTTTTACTACGACAAGTTTTTTGTCGGATTTGACATTGGATGTGATGGATCCGGCCCCCATATGGGATTTGTAGCCGAGGATGGAATCGCCCACGTAGTTATAGTGCGGCACCTGTACTTTGTTGAACAGGATGACGTTCTTAAGTTCTGTCGAGTTACCTACGACTGCGCCTTCGCCGACGATCGCATTTCCGCGGATGAATGCGCACTGGCGGACTTCTGCGTTCTTTCCGATGATCGCCGGTCCGTGGATGTAGGCTGTCTGGAATACGGTTGCGGATTTGGCGATCCATACGTCTTCGCCGACCTGATCGTATTCATCTGCCGGAAGGGTCTTTCCGAGTTCTTTGATAAAGCCGCTGATCTTTGGAAGGATTTCCCATGGGTAGGTGGCTCCTTCGAAGATGTCTTTTGCGATGGTTTCATCCATGTGGTTGTAGAGGTTTTTGATGGTTAATTGTTCTGACATGTTGGTTCTCCTTTTTTATTTTTTAGTTTTTCCGGTCTTTCTCACCGGCTTCTTATAAAACTGTGCTGCCTTATCATAGCACGCCCGCATCTGATACTGATTGTTCAGACCTTTGACTGCAAGTGTGCGTCTTGATACAAAATCATCCAGCTTTTTCATATATTCATCTGATGTGATATCTCCGTCTGCCACATACGTCAGACCTTTTTCCCAGCTTGCCGTAAGTTCCGGGTTCAGGAGCGGCCGGATGGAATGGTCTACGACATCGTAGATCATTTCCCCTAACATCGTCGGCGTGACGATCTGGGTCTTTTTATTCAGCGCCAGATATTTATTATTGAATAATTTCTTCAGTATCTCGCCTCTGGTGGCACTGGTGCCGATTCCGCTTCCTTTGATCTGAGCGCGGAGTTCTTCGTCTTCGATGAGCTGTCCTGCATTTTCCATGGCAAGGATCAGTGAACCGGAATTGTAGCGCTTCGGCGGCGAGGTCTTGCCTTCTTTGATGTCCAGGGACTGTACCGGAAGGGTCATGCCTTTCTTGAGGCTCTGGATCCTGGCGAAGAAGGCTGCATCAGTGTCTTTGTCCTCGGTACTGTCTGTATTATCGTTATTGTCGTTCTTCCTGCCCGGCACGCCTGTAACTTTCAGATAGCCTTCTTCTGCCAGTACTTTGAAGCTTGAGAAGAAGGATTCTTCTTTGATCTTCGTCACGATCGATACTTTCTGATAGACAGCCGGTGGGTAGAAGATGCTTAAGAATCGTCTTACGATCACATCATACACCCTCTGTGACAGATTCGGAAGTCCTTTTAGTGCTCCCATGCCCTGTCCTGTCGGGATGATCGCATAGTGGTCTGTGATCTGTTTGTCGTTGACGTATCTCGTCTTCTCCAGTCCTTTGTGGCTGCCGAATTTCACGATATCCTGAAGATATGGCTTTGCCGGTTCGTACTGCATCAGGCCGTTCAAGTTCTTGTGGATCTCTTTTGCCACTGCTGTCGACAGCACGCGGGCGTCCGTTCTTGGGTAGGTGACGAGCTTTTTTTCATATAGTTCCTGGATGATCCGGAGGGTCTCATCCGGGCTGATCTTGAACCGCTTGGAACATTCATTCTGGATCTCGGCCAGGTTGAATAATAACGGCGGGGTTTTTTTTTTTTTTTTTTTTTTTTTTGTTAC
>ERZ772900.85-NODE-85-length-84156-cov-9.421267_pt1 | contig 84156 bp, 100 predicted proteins | sample MGYA00512124_ERZ772900 | MGnify/ENA primary metagenome ERZ772900 (study PRJEB29015, sample SAMEA2737716) | human gut metagenome | biome: human gut; feature: human-associated habitat; material: faeces | place: China | collected 2012 ... | reverse complement strand
CGAAATCGCTGAAACCCGCATAAACACTGGCTTTTTTAAGCAACTCGATTTATTCAAACTCAATACTACTAGGCAGGCTTTTCTGTGTATCATTGCATACATAAGCCATTTTACACCGTTAACAACGCTTAAATACACTGGCGTCATTTTATCTTGGTGTCATTTGGGTGTCACTATATCTCGAAACCTCGGCAATCATTTTTTTCATTATACCTCACCCGACTTCTATACGCAAGGCACACGTTCAACCATCTATAGCTTTTTTAAATATTTACTGCAGCAAAAGCCGGTCAATCCATTGCCGGTGACATACAACCATTTCACGCCGTTTACTTCCGTGTAATAGCCGTAACAACGGACAAAAGACCCTCGGCTAAGAATTCCTAGGCTGGACTTATTTAAACTGGAGCCTGAGCGTATATGTAAGCCAGAAGCGGTAACGGTGTAGGTTCCAGAGAGTTGCGTGTTCCTGCTTTTGGCGCTTTCGATCTTTGGAGTGGTGAAAGCCTCGTCTTTTTTCTCTGTGGTATCTGCCGCCTGTGGTGTCCCGATGACTGCCTTAAACTCCTTCCATTTTGCCTCGTCCATGACATACGGGTTCGGACAATTCTTCCCGGTCACGTCATAGTGGCGGATCACATGGTTTGCGGGAATGCTGTACTTCTGCATCAGTGCCTTGGTTAGCTCAATGGTGGTCTTTACGGTTGCTTCCTCGAAATACCAATCGCTGGAATTATCGGCCTTGCTGCCACGGTTCCGGACGCACATCTCAATACCGATGGAGTTGCCATTGGTACAGATTCCATGATAGGTGCCACCTTTAGTGTTGGAATACTTTTTCCCGCCGCAATGCCAGGCAATATTCTTGTCTTCCACTGCTTGCCAGATCTCACCGGCAAATCCAACAAAATAATGGGCGCTGGCTCCACGGTACTGCTCCGCATAATATTTACAGTTAGCCTCGGCTCCTCCAGTGGCTCCAACGTAGTGGATCACGATGTATTTGATACGATGGATGGTTCCAGCAGTGAAATTGTATGGTGTCAACAACTGATTAATCTGCATACTTTATCCTCTTTTCTTTCTGAGGTATCTTGAAAACCGTTTCTGCATATGCTATAATGCCGATAGGCAAAAAGATATCAGTATCCATGGTGATACAAAACAAAAGCCCCTGAGTCTCGACCACTCAGGGGCTTTTTTCCTACTTTTAAGCAGTTAGGCATCTGCAGGCTGGTTACCGTTGCTTATCGCTTGTCCAGCCATTTGTTGATGCAGTGGCAAGCTACACCAGCCATGACAGCGATTAAAAAAGATATCAGATGTTCCATGATGATACACCTCCTTCCTGTCACCAGAATGGGAGGCGGTAACATTCGCATTATACCATAAAACCAGTTTTCATTCTACCTGTTTCTTTTCATTTCGACATGATCTGCAGCCATCACCCGGACCGCAAACGGGAGATATTCGGATCACCTCCTCCTACTGTTTGTCACTGTATTTAGTTCTCTTCCAGATCTCGGCCACACGCTCCCAACCGTCCATGGCAACCAGGGCCACGATAAATGCCGCAATCATACATCCGAAAATCATATACCAGGTGATCGGCTGTCCCAGCCACGCCATCAGGGCAACCAGGGCCACTGGGCAAAGTAACAGGCTTAACACAATCACAACCACTGCTGTGGGGATCTCTTTCAGCCCTGGCAGTTCTTTGATCACCTGGGTAATCACAGATACTAAAAAAGCCATCACTCCGATGGCCACCATCAAATAAGTAACGTAAGGTAACATCTCATTGATATTCACGTTCATAGCTTTTCCTCTCTTTCTTTATTCCTTGGTTTTCACGTCATCTTCAATGCCATATTCCCGGCGCTTGATTTTTCGATCCATGGCCGCTGCCTCCTCCTCGCTGAGCGTTGGGAGTTTTTCGCAGGCCTCATAGCCGATCTGACAATCACCATTTCCTCCAGCCGCCCGGTATGGCCGATAAATATAATCCAGGTTCCGGCGCTCCTTCAGCGTGATTCCGCCTCGCTGGACAAACTTATCTGTCAGATATAGGAGCTTGTCATGGCCCAGACCGATGATCATGTCGTTCTGGGCCTGCTCGTGCTTCGATAATGCATTCTTCTTCTGATCATGCCGTGTGATCAGAAACTGGATAAATGCAAAAAGTGCATTGGATCCAATCACTGCAGCAACCACCTGTGATGTATCATACAATTCTTATCACTCCTTTCATGTCGGCATCCAGATAATCCATCTGCTTTGCCGTGTCAGTCCTACGTTGTACCGTGGTCTCTGCTCCCCGAATGTCCGGTACCGTATCCAGTCATCCAGGACAATTCCAGCCAGAGACACCGGCAACCACAACACAAAATACTGCGGGCAGATCTGCCCCAGGAGGTTACCTGGTATGCCACTGTAATCCCAAACGCCCCAGCCAAGCCACAAATTTACAATGCAACCGGTCAAGAATTCCAGAGCAGTAATGCCTACTGCTCCGATTAAGATCTGCTGCCACAGTGGTGTTTCCCAGTGCAATGCCTCGTTGATCAGTCCCAAGTAGATAAAGCACAGACCACCCAACACAAACATCGTCCAGTGGCTCCAACCACGCCAGACCAGCTCGATGAGCACGTAAAGTACACCCCCGGCATCAAATAAGAAACTGTACTTGCTGATCTGCTTAAGCATCCACATCATCTCCTGCCATAGCTTCTATCTGTAAAAGGTATGCTTTAAGTACCTCACTCTGGTACCGATCCGGCACATCAGCCCCATAAAAGATCTGCTGCAGCTCCTCCGCAGTCTCTGATCCAGCTACCCACATATTAAGGGAATTGCAGTAGGTCGTGTGATAAGATACGTGCCACATAGCCCTTTTGACGATTAGCTGCATGTCCGCAGCACTGTAGTACTTGCAAGGCTGACCGTCAGAATGGTACTCTAGTTGTTCTGCCCCTGCTGCCAGTTGTACTTGCTTACCAAAAAGATTAAGCTGATCATGCTCTGTCAGTGCAAAATGCTCTACTGAACCATCTGCCAATGTTACGCTGACGCCGGAATAGATAGCCTGCTCACATGCCTGGCTGATCTCCTGTTTTTTACTGGACTGCAGCTCCGTAATGGTTGGCTCATATGGCTCCGGTGGTGTAACTGGCTCTGGATCCACAGGTGGCGTATATACGCTGCCATCATCTGACAGGTAGATCGTCTGGCCATCTGACCGATATACTGTGGTCCAACCTTTCAAAGTTGTCGCCAGGATGCCACCAGCAGTGTACAACTGGATCTCTCCCCAGTCTTCCGGAACGGCATCCTTAAATGCAATCTGTAAGATGTGTTCTGCTGGATGCATGATACTCTGGATCTCATAAGAAGATCCATTGATTTTGATGTGTTCCATTTTGCTTCCTCCTTAAAAATGTATTTTTATGTATAATAAAAGACCCCGAAGGGTCTGAATTTTCTTAATTTATTTACTTAAACACGAAGATGCCGATCGGCAACAAAAAAATTTACTTTGACGGCAACATACAAACCTTTGGTGTTAGATCAGGTGAAAACGGCCTTAACAATGTTTATTTGGATTTTTTGGACGAAAACGGGACTCACTGTTATATCGGATTCATGACAGAAGGTACTAAAGGCGTTGTTTTCTATTCCGGTGGTAAGCTTGTTTGGAAAATTACTGTGTAACGTCAGTTTTTTAGTTCAAAAATTATCCTATCTTTATTGCTTGTAAATAAACTCTCATATGAAGTGTTTCGGCAAATATTCACAAGTCCATTTATGATATGCTCGTTTGTTACTGTATCGGACGGTCAATCCATTCACGTTTTATAATTTCACGCACCACATAGCTACTGCTTGTTCCGCTTATTTTTATTTTCGTCTCGCTGATAAATTTGATTTCCACAAATCCGCCCGGATAAGGAATACTAACAACATCTCCGGCTTGAATAATAGCACATCTCTTTTGAATGCGTGAATTTGCGCCAACAGCAATATACAACCCCATTGGAAATGCAGTATATCGGATATTATATTCGCCGTCTGCGTAATCACCCCAGCTTAAAATGCGGGTATTATAGGTGCGTTTTTTCTGGTTCGTGTTTTACCCATCAGTATAAAAATTCCCACAATTTCGTCTTTATGCATCTTTAATAGCTTCACAAAACACGAAGAAGGCCGAAAGGTTGGATTTAGTGAGAATTTCAAGTTCACAACCTCAGTATGTAGAGTGTCTAAACTGCCTTGTTTTGATCATATCTGCTAATGCCAGTTGCTTTGATTTATATTCATGCATCGGATATCAATCTGACAATGTACGAAGCGTCATAACACATATCGCTGGAAAAGGACGTAGTAAAATCGAATACGCTGCAGAAGGCAGTACATTTTGTGGACAAGGCAAATATAAAGTAATAAATGAAAATTCAATAAATGAAGCAGTTGTGTATAGAATCCGGTTAACTTAATTACAGAATATTATGCCTTTGTTTCTGCTAGCCTAAATCAGCAACACTGATCCACTGAATAACGTGGCCGCTTGCGTCAGCTTTTATATAGGCTAACCGTCCAGATGACTCGATTTGCAATCGATATACGATGTCAGAGTCTGTGTTATGATACAACATTACTGTACACGTAGAATCGTTTACTCGAAATCTTTTCGAGGTTTCTTTCTGGTTCGTGTTTTCCCTGGTAGCGTTCAAAATCTCTTCTGCATAACAATTCCATCAATTTCTCCTACTGTGCTAAACCCTAGCCACTGGCCGCACTTAAGCAAGCCCCTCCGGGCCGGTATTTAGTTTTTCGCCACCACTGGCGTTACTTATGCCGATACATACAAGTCATAATCATATTTCAACTTTTGTCGGGAGTTTTTAGCATATATCCTCGTTGTCTCCACGCTAGCGTGGCCCATCAGATCACACAGTCCGGCCAGTGGCATACCCTTATTCAAGGCGTGCGTGGCAAATGTGTGCCTTAATAGATGTGGAAATACCCTCTTTTCTAGTCCTGCCTTCTCTGCGATCTTCCGAACAATATTTTCTAATGCATTTTTCTTTACTCCATGATGTGGAGCCCGAAGAGAAAGAAATACCGGTCCTGATCGGCGAGCACCCAGATATTGTTCCAGGAATTCTATTGCACGTGCCCCTAAAAATACGATTCTTTCTTTATCACCTTTTCCAAGTACCCGTATACACTCCTCTTTGATGTCAATATCCTCTATTTTCATTCCAGCCACCTCGCTTACACGACAGCCAGTAGCCAAAAACACCTCTAAAATAGCATTATCACGAACATCTGAACCGCAGGCTATCCGAAGTTTCTCGACCTCTCTGGCTGTCAGTGCTTGTCTGACTGTCTTTGTATACTCGATAGCTTCCACTCTGACCATCGGATTTCCTTTCGGTAAATGACCATTATTAAGCAGATACGTAAAGAAGCTACTTAAAATCCGTCTTTTTCCATCCTTTGTACGTTTCTTAATCTGGCGTAATCGCTCATACTCGTCCAGAAAGCTCCGGATATCTGTGTCCGTGATCTCCGCCACTGGTTTTCCAACATAGACCAGAAATCCAAGAATCGTTGTTCGATATTGTTTTATGGTTCCCTCTGAGCAATTCCTATACCGCAATCTCCCCAGGAACAAGTCCAGCTCCGGAAACTCCACAATATTTGTTGATAATGCCGTTTCCTTTCTGGCCACTTCATAATTCCGCAACACCGATCCAACTGCTGCCTCCACCATCTGTAACACTTGCCTATCAATAATCCCGGCTAACTGTGCCAAAATTTCCTCTTGAAACCTTGCATTTCCATCCATGTAAAAGCCTCCTCTCAATATTTATATCTCTATCATATCGAAAAGAAGGCTCTCAGCATATACTCCAGTTACTGTGCAAAACACGAAGACGATTTTTGCCGGTTCTGCACGTAGTCTTCATGTAAGATCTGGAGACAATGGCATTAAAAATATATACTTAGATATTCATGATGCTGATGGAAAATACGCATCTATTGCTTTTCTTTCTGATGGAGAAAAAGCAATAAAATATTCTGTCAATGGGAATGTAATGTGGAGAGTAAGTCTATAAGTAATTATTTTGTTACCCATGCTTGCCATGTACCTGCAGTTTTGCATCTTGTAAAAATGCGAATACCAACTGTATCATATTTAATCAACATCTGCCATTCGTGCGTGGCATTGGTTTTTGATCCGAAAAGGTTAAGTGTACCACCACCAAAGATGGTATGGGCAATTCCAAGCGGAAGTAATCCGATGTAAAAGATGCGATCAGACATGCTATTCGACCAATTATCAAGGGCCGAATTGATGTTGGCGATTGTATCAAGATCTCCTTTTTTAGGCGGAATTTTCTCAAAAATCGTCTTCGTGTTTAGCACATTAACGGCATCCATCAACGCCTTCCCCTGCGCCGCCGACAGTGGTAAATCCGACCGATCTGTCACGCAGTTATTCACGATATGCCCCAAGAGGCACACCCCTGTCATCCAGTTTTTAATGCTCTCGAAAAACTTTTTTGTCTTTCCAAGAAGTGTTTTGGGCGTATCTCCGGCCACTGGAATCGGATATTCATCCTCCACAGCAGCAGCTGACTGAATAATCGTGTCTGACACATCTCCGCCATTCGCACTTACCTTGCTTTTCTCAAGGAAAAGAGTATTTTCAAATACCTGCTTCGGAGCCTTATTGATGTTGTCGGCATGGTTGGTGTCTGTGATTTCTGTAATTGTGATTTTCTTCGAAAATTTTGGATCGTCAACTGTATAATCTTTCATTTCAACCTCCATTTAAAAAATATCATCGATGTTAAATGTCATTTCGAGATCATCGTCTTTTCCCTTTCCGGAAAAATTCTTGATTGCGATCAGATCTCCATCTTCATCATACAGGGCCAACTCGCTAATGCTTTTTCCGGCCAATTCGCTGGCTTCCAGGGTACAAGAATAGCGGCACACGGTATCGTTTAAATACTCATGGCCGCTAACCTCTTTCCGGAGCAATTCGTTATGAAGTTCTGTCTGATCCACGGAAGGTACGATAATAGATCCGTCACCATCAACGCCACCATCTCCAAACGCCATACCTTTGATTTTGGGCAGGACTAGATCTCCGGCCCTGGCTTTTAACATTTTATTTCTAGCACTTTTTGTTACAACCGCATCCATCGTTTACAATACCTCCTCTGTAATTGACGCATTTAATAACCTGGACCCATCCAATAATTCCGAACCATTCAGGTAATACAAGTTCTTTTTTAATACCACTCCACCAGTTATCTCATTTTCAATCCTGGCCGGAATCGCCCCATGAAATATATCAAGCTGCATTGGAACTGAATTTCCGGTCAGTCTGTACCGGCCATCCAACAAGCAGGTTCCGTCCAAATACAAACCATGCCAAAAGCGGTATCCTGTGGTCATAGTCAAATGTGGGAACTCTATCTGCTCCAGCACCTTTTGACTCACATCACCGGCATACTGCACGCTGTAATAAACCGCAACTCCAGCGGCCCTTATCAACAGGATTCTATCAACCGTAGGATCCTCATCATCCATGGAAAACTCTGGGAACTTGAGTAAAACCGTTGCCGGTCGTTCCCGGTCTTCCACATACGTCACATTATCAAGATTCCAGATCAATTTGATTCCATTGACAATATCATAGTAGGTGGCTGCCGAACCATGGACCGCAATCATATACTTCAGGACCTTCCGGTACAGTTCATCGGTCATTTCAAAAGACTTATCTTTTCTCAGAATCTTCTGAGCGTCTTCCCTGCTCAAACACACAATGTCTCCGATATTATCCAGGTTTACGCCCTCCTGGGTGTCAATATTTGTTAAGGTCCGAAGCTGCTGCTGGATTTCAAATACTTCCTGCAGTTCCTCGCTGATGGCCCGCATAATTCCTTCGATTTTCTTCTTTCCCCAGAACTGTGATAAGGTAAGCTGCTTCCACTCCTCATACATATCAATCAACTGACAGCACCACCTTTATTCTGTTTTCGGAAACAATGATCTTTTCCCGCTTTTTGGCTAATATGTTAGCGTCCTCATACTTGCTATCCTCTGGCTCTTCCTCGCTGGAATCCAACGTATGATACTGCAGAACGGAGACTCTCGTAAGCCCTGGAATTTTCTTGTATATGTCGGAGATCAATGTCTGATTATACAAAGCCTGGCCAGAGGAAAGGTTCTCATAAGCATCTAACAGCATATCCGTTACGATACGTCGGTAATTACTTGGTACGGTATTTATATCACCATTCATTTTCACCAGTAACCAGGCGTAGATCTTGGATGGACGATTAAACCGGATATTGATGGTTTCTCCATTTTCACCTTCACAATCCACTGACACTTCACCATTTGTCTGGATCCCTCCGGAACGGGAGGCAAGGATTCCATACGCAATATCCTCATCTGTTCCACCATCAGCGATCACTTCAATAGAGTGAGGCAGACGCCCTTCGCTATCCACGCTATCACCGATATTTTCATATACATTTACCGTCTTGATATTGTCCACATTCGCCAACAGATACGAGCTTATAGATGCCACCATATGACTCGAATGGCTATTGATCTGCGCAATATAATCCTGCCGATACTCATAGTCTTCAGCAGCTAACCTGCCCTCAATGGGGGATATACGGTTCTCACACCAGTTAAAACCTGTCGATTTATTACTGATGATCTTGTTGATTGTCCGGTCCGGCATGATGATTGATCCATACTCTCCCGTCGAGAACTTTACCAGTCCAGTAATCGATGCCGTTGTTAAAGTCTCCGACAGTGCCAAGCGGCGTGTTTTCTCTGGTGATGTACATTTTAACGTCAACAGATTTTCACTTACCTCTGTCTCAATTCCTTCTATCTGTACCAATGCAGCGATTCCTTCCAGAATCGTTTTGGTATCCTTAGAATCAGAAATATAAGTAAACGTATCATCATCAATCGTCAGCGTGTAAGTTGTACCTGCCTCCGCAGTCACCAGCCGTACATATGCCTCATTCCAGGCATTCCGGCTTACCACTGTATCCGAATCACAAAAAAGGTCATGCCGTGGGTTGGTATCCGCAGCAATGATCGTTCCGGAAAGTAGGGTATTTCCATCGGTCATATTGCAAGAGATCTGATACACGGTCTTCTTGGCCGCTTTTCTTCGGATATTGGCATACTGGCAAGCATCATCTAAAGCCACACCCTCTGCGGTGCTTGGATGCAGGCTATTATACACATCCAGACTTTCCTCATGCAGTCTGGCGATCAGGTCCGCCACCGGATAAAAAATAGCCAGATTCAACACCGAATCTGACTTTTTATCAATGTCAATCCCAGCATAATCCTTTACTTTTTCTGCCAGGCTCTCATATACAGCATCAAAACGCTTTAATACAAAGCCATTTTTTGTGACGCCATATTCCCCCATAGTTTCACCTCACTTTTCAATATGTCCTCAGTTGTCTTCGCTACCCACCGGATCACCGCCGTCCTGGTGGCATTGTCCATACTCACGGATACATTTTCTACGTTCTTGATCCCATCAATACTTGCAATCTCGCTCCGGACCATTCGGGCGATCTGGTCCGTGTCTGGATTCTTTACAAATGCTTCACCAAACCAGTCAACGCCCTTTGATTCATCAAATGGCCAATCACCAAGGAACCACCGCAGATGCACATTGACATCCTGAATCACGGATCCGGTCAAGGAAGCATCACCATACTCATTCAGGCGGATGTCTCCAGACTCATCTAAAAGAATGTCTTGATTTTCCATACCGTTCACCGCCTTTATGGAATATTGGGTGCGTTGCAGTTGCCCACACAGGTGATACTACCGGACACATACAGATTTCCTTCGATGGCCACGCAGTTATTGGCATTGGCATAGCTCTGGAGCTTTCCAGGCGTTTTATGGACTTCCGGAATGCAGATTGCGTTCTGCAGGCTGTGAGCCATGGACTGTACCGCCGTCTTTCCAGACAGCCACCCGGATATATCTGCGTCACAGATCACCAGAAGGCAGGATTGGCCGGTTTTGATCGGAACTGCAATCGATGATGGAGTACAGACTGGAATCCCCGCAATGACCGGATATTCCATTTCCTGCCCATCTCCTTTTTTGACTTTACCAATGGGCTTTACCTGGCAAAGCCCGGTACTCCCATCATATCCCATGATTGTCGCTGGAAGCGCCACGTGCAGTTCACTGACCTGCGACCGCATGGCGTTTCCTATCGCATCTACCATCTCACTTCTCATCCACTCACCTCCACAATCTTTGCCGTACAGGTCCAGTCACCTTCCAGGTTATCCCCGGATATCTGGATATTCTTGACCCGGAAATAGCCGGAGACCTTGGCCGACTGCAGCTGTACCAGATCATTTACATTAATCGCACCGTTTAAAAAATACTCAACTTCATAACCATATACGGTCTTTCCGTCAGACGCTCCCTGGGTACTCTCCGCTGACATGGCCACTCGCTTCGGTACTCCGATCAGTCCGGTTTCTTCACTTAACAAATACGCCTGCTGCGATATTGGCTCTGAGATAAGTAAGATCTGGCATACCCCGTTCTGGATATTCCATTTCAGCCCATACGCATTGCAAAGCTGAGTCAAACAGTCTGCTGCCGCCCCGATAAACGCATACCCTAATGGTAATTTTGTGGCCGCCAACAAGGTTGTCGCTCCCTGGCTGTAAATGCAGGTGATCCCCATCTGTGTGATACAGTCCACAAAGACTGTCTGCAACAGGGTCTCACCCACATAAGATAACGATACATAGGTATCCCGAACCGCTACCCGGCCATCTACCACATCCAGATCCGTTTTCCGGTCCGAACTCTCCATGGATGTTTCCGGATTTATGACATTCCCGGAAAAAAGCAATGGTTTGGTGTTTCCATACCCGGCATACAGGGCAACGATACAGTCTTTCTGTTCCAGGATACTCACGTGTTCATCATTCAGATTCCAGATGGAAATAGTTCCGGTATTGTTTGATGATACATCCGTCTTTTCCAGGTCAAACTTGATATGCAACGCACGTCCCTGATCACTTTCCTCACCGATTTCAAAACCAGACTGTCCAACAATTCCCGCCACCAGCCGGTAAGCTCGTTTCCAATTTCTCATGGGCTCCATCCCTCCAAATCACTGTTTGGTATGTACGTAAAATTTGCCTGGCCATCCTTGAACGCATTTCGCCCAATGCTGGCCAGGTTTGTGATACATCCGAATTTTCCATCCGGAAGCCGGACATCCGTATAATATTCCGTGAGCGGAAACAACGGCAGGATCTTGATCATTCCAAGAAGCAGTTCATCCTCCGCAGAGTAAAGGCTGAAATACCAGTGGTCGTGTACGGAAGAATAGGTAAAACGGATCATAAATTCTTTGCCAGACAGGGTAATTCGACTCTTACTGTCATTCATGTCCGGAACATCAATATAAATGGTCATGTTTCTCTTCTCCTCTACTTAATGAGTCCAAGCCCCTTTCCTGCGTTGTACAGGATCGAGGCTTTCTTCTGTGACTCTGATTTTTGTTCACTTGTTGAGGTCTTAGAAGCACCGCCGGAAGTTCCCGCAGATGCCCTTGTCGATGCCGTACCGCCGCTGGCTTCGCTTTTTCCACCTCTGGCGTAAGATTCTGGCACCGTGACGGTTTTGGTCGCTGTGATCTCCACCTGCTTCAACTCAATAGGAATCTTACGGGCATACCCGTCTTCCTCGGTTTTGGAGATTGTAAGGGACGTAATACACATATTGCTCCACCGCTTATCAGATGTCCTGTATGTGACCGGCTCCCGGTTCCAGAAGATCTCACGCAGGCGTTCCTCTACGTCCTGCACCCTGGTACTACTCAGACCGATCCGGCTCTTCCAGGTAACCGGCGTGTTTGACAAATACAATGTGGTCTTGATCGTCAACGCTTCCGGCAGAACAGAATCATGCACGTTGTATCCACTTTCTACCGGGTAATCCGGCACCTGGGCCGAATACTGCTCGTCCTGGGACAGCAACGCATCAAACTGAATGCCGTCTAACGATGCCGGACGCTTTACTTTTCTTCTTTTTCCCATCGTTATGGCCTCCCGTATGCAAGTCCTTTGGTGATCTGATTGGTAACATCATCACCGCTCTTTTCCATCTGCTTCGCTGCTGCTTTCCCGGCCTTAGTGTCCGTGGTCTGAACCGTATTATTGATTTCAACTTTTTGGTTGATGACATTTCCAGCTTTATTAGATCCCATGGAATTGACTGAGGTGCGAATAGTTGGACGGATATTAAGTGCGCTGCTGACGTCTGTAACAGCCTTGGCTAGGATTCCACGGTTTCCCCTTAAGGTTCTTGCAAGCCCACCAATAAAGTCCGGCATCCAGGTCTCATAATCCGTCAGAGGGCCTTCATCTGGGCGTGAGAAATGCAGGAATGACTTAATCTTTCCTGCTACATCTTTTGCCGCCTGCGTAACCTTATCAATTTTACTCCGGATTCCATCGACAATTCCGTCAATGACATCGCCTCCCCATTTCAGCGCCTCAGACGGTAAACCTTTAATCCAGCTGATTGCTGCTTGAAATCCATTTACCACAGCATCCTTGATCGCTGATACCTTAGCGGCTGCTCCCGCTCTCATGTTCTCAAACGTTTCAACTACAGACTGCCATAGGCTGGATGCATAGGATACAATGTTATCCCAGTTTTTATACAGCAATACACCGATCGCAATCAGTGCCGCTATCGCAGCGATTACAAGGCCAATCGGGCTCGAAAGGAAACCTATCACAGCCCCCAGCGCAGTAAAGACGACCATACCGGCTTTTACAAATGCAAAGACGGTAAGAAATGCTCCTCCAAGTGTAAGAAGAATCTTGCCAAACGTTTCAAATGCCGCCCGATGCTCAGAAACAAATTTGCCAGCAGTAGATATCACCGTCTGGATCGTTTCTTTGACCCGGTTCAGTCCATTTATGATTGTTTCCCGGACCTCATTAGAATCAATCCCAAGCTTCTCAAAGAGCGCTCCAATAACGGAATCATTTCCCTGCATGAAGTTGATAAAATCTTCAACGATAAGAACAACCGCCGTAATCGCAAGCGCAATTCCCATTAGTTTCAGGTTTTTCGGATCAAAGATTCCACCAAGAACCTTTTTTACACCAATAAGGCCATTTACAATCTTGCTAAAATTAAATGCCAGCCAAATGGCTCCAGCAGCGATCAACAGCAATTTTATAGCATTTTCCACGCCGCCTATTCTATCGACCAGCCGTCCCAGAACGGATCCGACTCTTGATATCCAGTCTGCGATCCTTTCCAGCCATCTCATGGCTTTCGTGAGCGCTCCAGTGACCACCGGCTGGGCTTTATTCAATACCCGCATGAAGCTATTAAAAGCCCTGATCATCAGCTTGCCGACCGTCTGAGATACCCCAGCGCTATCCCATATCTGAGATACCCAGAGTCCCCATTGGTTCCGGATGTTTTTCATGGCGTCGTTGATACTGGCTCTGGATTCCAGAAAACGTTCCTCAATCGTATCAGCAGAATCCGTGAACGCCTCCTTCAGATCCTTCAAGCTGATTTTTCCATCGGATGCCAGCTGCTCCAGCTTGTCCTTGGTGGTGCCCAGCTTTTTCTCAAGCAGTACCGCCGCTTCCGGGGACTGCTCCAGCATCTGACCAATGACATCTGATTCAACGGCTCCCTTGGCAAAGGATTTGTTCATGGACTCCATCAGACCTGCGATCTCCTCGTCCGTCTTACCGGCAGTCTTAAACAGCATGGTAGCGGCGTTGTTGAATTTCACGGCTTCGTCCACGTTACCAAATAGATCTGCATCACTCTGAACCAGGGAGGATACAGCTTTTGCGGTATCACCGTAGGACGTTCTGGTTAGGTTTGCCGCTTCCAGGATCTTTTGCTGAATATCCCGCTGGTCTCCCAACTCCCGTGTAGCGGCTTTCACTACCTTATTCACGGCGCTAAACTCATTGGCCAAAGCCGTTACCTTAGCCAGCGAGATCCCCACCATGATGGTTCCAAGCGCCTTTTGGGCAAAGTCCTTTAAAGCGTCTACGTCTTTCCTGGCTTCTTTATCATCAACCTCAACGCCAAGAGCGATACCGATCCGCCTTAATATTCCACTTGCCGCCATCCTATTCACCTCCCCTTTCCATTTCCTGGGCCTGAATCCGCTCAATATCCCGATCCATGGAATACAGCGCATACAGCTTTAAAAAGTCATCCAGGGTATAGGTCCCGTCAGACAATTCCCGCTTGCTGCATATCCCAGCCTTAATTAAGGTGTAGCATCTCAGTTCGAGATCTCCGAAGCAGCTGGTGTTGAGTTTTCCGTACCGTTCGAGTACATTTTCAGAATCTCCTTCACTTTTGCATTGCCAGATGGGATCTTGAACTTCCCGAAAAAACCGCCATAGTTCTCCTTGATCACATGGAACGCCAGAATATACATGTTCTGGGTATTTCCGGCAAAAATGGCATTGACAGCGTCTTCCGTCAAAATCTCACCGTTTGGATAATCCTGATTCTTGAATGCGATATTTCTGGAATTCACCAGAAGCTCCCTAGCCAGCTTTTCAAACTCTACTGGTGATAAGCCCTGCATAGCGGCTGTAAAAGCTGGGATTGCGGCCACCACGTTTTCTGACAGATCTTTCTCTGTATCTTCCCCCGTCTCATCCTCCGATCCAAGGAGGGCAATCACACCGCCAAGAATCGGTGACAACACTTTGCTTAACTGGGCCGTGATCCTGGCCGCTGTGAAAACAGGGAACGGGGAAATAAAAAATGATATACCATCAATCTGAACTTCTTTGGTATTTAACATTGCGTTATACATCTTATGTCCTCCTAATCTTCAAATTCACCGACTGCACAGATCTCCCATTCGCAGTTACTCACTGCTTTTCCACGGCTGAATGCCGGTTTCTTAACTACCCAGGCTTCATCCGCCGAAAAAATATCTCCAGATGTCAGATCCTTGATCAGCAGTGGGAAAGATCCGCTTCCATCAGCTTTATCCATTTTGTATCGCCGCATGAAATACGCATTGGATGCGCTTGTCTGCAGCAATGAAATCTTAACCGTACATCGTGGATCAGAAGAGACGCTTCTTGCCACCTCCCCATCCGCTCCAGCGACAGACTGAACACCGTCTCCGGTTTCTTCAATGCTGACAAAAGAATCTTCCGCAAATCCAGTTACAATATGGTATCCAGCAGTTACCGTAACCTTTTTACTAAAATATGTTCTTGCCATGTCGTTCCTCCTTAATAGCCAAGTTTACCACTCAGTTCTGTAACGTGGATGGCTCCCGCAAGGTAAGCACTCCACTTTAAACCAGTAAGTTTCCTGGATTTTTTCTGTGCTGCTGTAAAGCTGCTTGCTAATGGCGCATAAATGGTAAAGCCTGGCGTTTTATTACCATCCTCATCGTAAAAATCTCCAGAAATCCCGCCTGCCTCCTGCCCTTTCTTTAGGGCATATGATACAGCATTCTGAATCAAAGAAATTCCGGAATCAAGGAACGGCACCTTTGTATTTAACAGGTACACATTGTAAACTCCTAGCTGAATTTTGTTCTTCAGCCAATCACGGAAACGAATCGTATCAATCCACTCATCGCCAAGAACTTTTCCATTTTGGGTAATGTTTTTTTTGGTGATGCACACATAATAGTTCTCGTTGGCTCCGTCCATGGTGTTGATCTGGTTACTGTCAAATTCACCAGGTGTGATCAAAGACAACTGTTTAAAAGCCCATGTCTCAGATCCCGGATCATATCCACTCGTTTTTGCACAGATTGCCACGTGCAAATATGGATCATACGCCGTCTTCTGATTGGACGCCAGTCTCCACACATGGGTTCTCATAAGTCCGCTCTGCAAGATTGGCGTCGTCTCCCCAGCATCCAGCGTTAAACCAAGCAGTTTTTCTGTAGTTTCTACGAAAACCGCCAGAGCATTGTATTTATTATGATCAACCCCCGCTGGAAGGATGTGATACCATCCATCCGTATGCAATGCTCTCTGTACTGCAGCTGTTGGCTCTTCTTCATTTTTCACAGCAACCAGGTAAATACCGTCTGGTGACGGCTGCTGGGCAAATGCTGTCTGAACAGCTAAATAAGCAACGGAATCCGTTCCATAGCCTGCTTTCTCCACAGATTCAAGATCCGTATAGTATTTGACGGTTCCATCATCTTCCTCGGCTTTTTCTCCAACCAGAATTAAAAGCCCGGACATGGACTCTTCAGACACTGCCGGGCTTTCAATGCTGATGTCACATTTTACAATTCCATCGATCGTGTTTGCCATCGTACTCCTCCTCAAATTCTATATGTTCAATAAACTCATTTTCTTTGGATACCTGTTCAAGGCTTCCGCCACCTGCCGATGTTGGCGTCCATTCCTCAGGATCCTTTTCTGACTGCTTCAGGTCATACGCTCCGACTGTTTCCTGCGTAAAGCCGACAGTCAGTTCCACCATTGCCCGGAATTCATTCTTCGCTTCTCCAAGCAAAGTTGGAATGGATTGCACCGGCGTTCCGATGTCTATGGCCAGATCTTTGTCAAACAATTCATCCGTGATCTCCGGACTTTCCAAATACAGAAGGAACTCATTTAAGTCAGCCACCGTATCATCCGAATACCCGCCGCCGATCTTTCCGCCCTTGGAAAATATCCGGACCTCCAGATCAATGGTACTTCCGTAATACCGTACCGATCCGTCTTCTCCTGACTCTTCTGATGGGAAAGACTGTCTTGACAGGTTACCCAGTCTCAGCATCACTAACGGCAATGACGGCTTGGTGCTGACCTCATTGGCCCAGATCACTGTGGCCTGTTGGAAATACCTTGACACCAGATCATACAGGTACTCTTTTAGATCATATAATCTCATTCAGACACCTCCGGTTCTGCAAGGTACTCTTCCGGCTCATTCTCCGGGACTCGGACAAACTCACTCACGTAATGAGATAGCATGGTGTTTCCAGCATACCGGCACAGCATACATTTCCACCAGTGATCGTCATACCAGACCCAGTCCGCATGAATGCCGTCAAGTTGATCCTCCGGCTGTATCTTCTCATTGGTCCATGCCTTGATACGGGGTTCCCGGCGGCCACCCTCTGTCTCCTTCTTAGAAGAATCCGAAGGAAACTGGATATCCGCAAAGATTTCTTCATCCGCAAAGGTTACGGATTCTCTTCCGTGTTCGATGGAAGATCGAAACCTACGGATAGGATACATTGTTCCAAATATAACCATTACAGCTTTCCTTTCTTCTTGATTTGATATAGCACTCCATCATACATTCTGCCGGAATCAATAAGTGGTTGATCCGATTTCTTTTTTCGGATCGTTTCTGGTGCATTCGGTACATATTCTCCATCGGTGATCTCTTCTTGCATTTTCCCCTTGAGATAGGATCCCATTTGATTCAGAACGTATTTCGCCGTTGCTCCATTTAAAACCTGCTCCACCATCTGATCCAGCATCTGGTTGATCTCGTCTTGATGCAGATCAACAGTATTACGAATAAACGGCCTGGAAGGTACCCCCCGGCTAGTACCAAGTTCATTCCACGCCGCTACATCACATAAATCTTTGCCGTTCTCCTCGGTTCCATTGCCATGCTGAAACCCAATGAAACAAGCCAGCTTATTCAACTCCTCCAGCGTTTTCTGGAACTGCCTGCCCTCTGCGGTGTACTCATCTCTGGTAACCCTTACGTTTGCCAAGATCTCACCCCGCTTCCATCAATGGCGATACTCATGACCATCTGGCGGCGTAGGGAAACAAACTGGAGACCATAGACTGTCTTGCAAAATTCTGCGTCTGCAGATCCGGAAGATAACAGGGTTCCTGCCGTTGTGTCCATTGAGACGCTGGTTTCGCCCTCAGAGACGCTTGACACACCACTATTAGACAAAGCAGCGATCACCGTTGTTAAGCCTCCTACAGACTCCACAGTGCCATATCCAGCCAGTTTCAGCTTATGGCCTACAAGTAATGCCACCGCCTGCTCATACTGGCTTTTAAACTTCACTCTGCTCACCAGCGGACGGAATAAACTAATCCACTTTTCAAGTTCTTCATCCTTTACTTTCTCAAATTCCGGCATGGTAAGCCGGATAATTTCAAGGGCGGTCATTCCATTTGACGGTGTTGGCATAGCCTGTCCTCCTTATTTTGTTGCTTTCCGAACTCCTGTCTTTTTTGCTACAGTATCACTGGATTCTGGTGTCTTCTCTGTTTCTGGTGCTTCATCCGGTCCCGGCTCCTCATCCGCTTCCAGATCAGCGTCTTTTGTCTCTGCCGGAGCGGCCTGTGATGCCGTTGCCTCTACCACAACTCCTGCTGCCAGGTACATCTTCACCCACAACTCCGTGCCGGTTACTTCCATGGTCCCGCCTGGAAGCAGCATAAATTCTTTGTTACCGATTACTTTTCTACTTACGTTTTTGATCGTCTTCAACATGACCATCCTCCTATGATTTTTTTATAAAAGGCGGAAACGAGATTCTTCATCTTCGCTCCGCCTGTATCAATACCTATTCTTTTATCGGTCCAGTGACTAAATACCCTTTGCAAGCAGCATGGACAGTGGATAGTAGATCATCAGACCCGCACATCTGGATTCACACGGGATCACGGTCTCCAGGTTCTTTACCTGTACCGGATACTGTTTAAACTGCATCGGTAACTCCAGGCTGAATTTTTCCGGATCTTTGGTGTAGAGGAACGCCACGTTCTTATTGGTTGGGTTAAACAGAGTCGCCTCGGCGCTCAGTTCGTTCCAGGACTCGAAGTTATTAATGTATGGGCTGTTCTCTTTCAGGAATGCCAGAATTGTGATCTGTGTATCTGGAATTCGTCTGGTAGAAAGATCCATGAAAATGTGGGATGGCAGTGCAAGTGTATCTGGCCGCTCAATGGAGTTTGTCAGCTTATCAATATACGCCTGCATACTGTTCAGATCCTCCAGGATCTGATCTGCAGTCTTGTACTTGAATTCCGTATGCTTTACGCTGTTTACCTCCACCTCGGACAGCGTAAACTCTGGAATTCCAGCCGCATCGCTAAACAGGCCTACCAGATTGTCCTTGCTGGATCCCATAAAAGCGATCTTGTTAACGGTCTGGTCATTGGCTCTTCTTGCGGCGATTGCCTTTCTGGCATCCAGGTTCTTTCCAGTGTATACACTGGCTCTCATTTCCTGGGCATTGTAGCCATAAGACACGCCCAAGGACTTAATGTGGGAAGTATTTGGCTCTCCCTTTACATCGGCTCTTGGAAGGTCATCTGCGTAATTGGCAATGATCTCCGCCATGCCGGTTGGCTCATAACCATACCAGGTTGCGGTCTCCGCACCTTCCGGGACATCGGAAGTAATCGGCATATAACGAAGAGAGGATAACTCCGGAAACAGCTTGTCGTATGCCTGAGCCTTAATGTAATCCAGCTCACGGGCAAAAAAAGCAGATGCATCATCTACTCCGTCAAATCTTCTCACACCGATTTCTGTTCCTGCGACCTCCTGCACGATCACACTTCCATGCAGGTTGCGGTAGTCTGCCGCATCATATCTTCTTGCATTTCTTTCCATTCGTTCGTTCCTCCTTATGCTTTGATCTCAATGACCGCAATACCGTTTTCTTTATCGACTTTTCCGGTAAAGGTCACACCAGTAAGTGCCACTTTCTTTGTTTCGCTGGCATCGGAAGCATCAGTAAATTTACCAGCGTTTATACCCTCTGTAATCAGGGCCACGCCTTCGCTATACGCCACAGTCGCTGTGGAAGCAATCAGCGCCCAGATACGGCCCGATTTCATAACACCTACGGTATCGGCTCCAACTGCTGCCACGCTGCCATTAGCATCATGCTCTAACTGTTTTGATCCGTTGACAAATACGCCCTCAAACTCAGCGGCGGTGGATGCTGTCACCGGAAGTTTTACGGTCTCACCAGCAGTGGCACCTCTCACCAGACCCATACCAGGTTTGGCGCTTACTCCGCTATCCAGGGTTTCGGAAACGATGTGGTGTGGGGAAAGATCATAAATTCCTCCAGGCACACCCAGGGCCATGTTAAATCCATAATTTGTCTGACTCATACTTATTTGCTCTCCTTTCTTAACTGACGGTTTACCATATTTCTACGAGCAGCCTCCGCACTGCTGATTCCAGCACTATCCTGGCGCTTTGTACCATTGCCAAGCAGAGCCTTTGTATTGGCTGCCGCATTCTTTCTGCTACCAGCCATGGCCACGGCCGCATTATACGCACCGTCAATGTATGCACGACTCTTACCGTCCAGCTTCACCGCTGGGTTGATGGCCTTGATGATCCGTTTCTTGCCGTCCATAACATTACGTGGTACATATCCGACCAGACCAAGTTTGGAAGCCATCTGAACGATGGAATACATCTCGCCAAAATTACGCTCTACGGAATCCATAGTCATATTCTTGTCCTCTGCAGGTGCCTGTGTATCATCATCCATGTTATCTGGTGTCTTCTCCGGGTCATCATCATCGGTGTTATCCAGATCATCGCCCTCATCCTGCTGAGTCTTGTTTGGATCATCGTCACCATCATCGGTGTTCATATCGGCATTGCCTTTCATTTCATCGATCACGTCTAACAGAGTTTTGATCTCCTCCTGCATGGCCGGAATCTCTTCAACACCTACTGCGCTGATGTCCTCGTCACGGCGGTCAACATTCTGTCGCACTTCCTCAACCGGATCCTTCTGCTCGTCATCGTCCTGCTGAGTCACTGTGTCCGGATGTGCGGCCAGATACATATCAACCGCCGCCTGCAGCTGCTCTGGTGTCAGGTTCTCAGCGAGACCATCTCTTCTTTTCTTTCTCATGTTCTTTTTCTCTCCTTTTCTTGTTTTTTCATCTAAATTCAACCTTGCCTTGTGACCAGCTCTGGCCTCGTCAACGATTGCAAGGTGATTGATGCGGATGTTCCTCTGGATGCAGTCATACGGCATCCCGTTCCATGTTCCCGGATTCTCTTCCAGATCACAGTCATATCCCAGGGACAATTCCCGGAGACCACGCTTCAATACGTCTGCGTCATGGATCACAATATCTGCCAGGACGTTATCACCGTCCCGGATACCGTCACTAAGGATCGTACCAATGATCTCCTCATGAACGTTATCCTTGGTGATCTCCCCGGCCTCATGGGTGAAGATGATCGGCTTTCCCCGATAGCTTTTCAGGCTTTCCTGGGCGAATACATCTTCCGGAAGTCTCAACTCCCGCTCAATGCTGCCATCATCCCTCTGGTACTCAAAAATACCGCAGGTAGTAACGATGGGTCGATCCCTCAAGTACCCCTCTTTTGTAAAATAAGCCGCATTCAGCGGGGTACTATCCAGGCGGCTTACTCTTTTCAATTTCAACGCTTCTCTCACTCCTTTCATTTCTGCATTCCATTAACGGGAACATCTAGCTTCTCAAACTCAAACACGGGAATAGCAACGCAGCGGCACTGGTAATCCTCTCCTGGATGACAACGTCTCAGTGGTTTGGTGCTGACTACCGGCGGATCACTCCAGCTGAAAATTTTTCCATTCAGTTTTCGGTGTGATTCCCGTACACGCCCATCTCCAGTAGTTCTCCATTTGTACTTTGTCACCCCACAAGAAAGCTGCTGGTGCTTCGTGACCTGGCTGCTGAGCTTTCCCATCTGGTCCCTGGCAATTAAACGGGCATGGGATTTGGTCACGCTGTAGTTGCGCTGGATTTCTTTTGCGATCGTTGTTATTGGTTTACCGTCCAGATAGGATCGGATCACGATCTTTTCCATTTCATCCAGGGCATCATAGGGAATCGTAGCAATTAGATCCACATTTTCCTTTACCCACTTATCCAACATTTCAGCATAAAAAGGGCCATCGAAATAATCCTCCAGGATATTCACCCCAAGAGTTTTTCCGATAGCCTTTTTCCATTCCTTGATTGTCAGCTTTCTGGTCGTATTGGCAATGGCATTTAATTTTTTCTTAGTCTGATACATTCCGATGGAACGATCCAGTTTCTGCCGAATCGTGTTGATCACTCTCCGTAAACGAATGACCGTGTTATCAATGTTTCTCCACCTCTGCAAAGACCGCTTCTTTTCGTTTTCCTTTGCCTGGGTTTCTTTGGCATCTGTCCGTAATTCTGTATCAGATTCTTTTAATGCCTGCAGCAGATCCGGCATTGATTCTTTTAACACCGCACCATAGATATCGGCAAGAAAAGCATTTGCAAACCTCTGATAGTCCCTTTCCGCTGATTCTGGAAATTTCGGAAGGTATTTGCTTGTAACAGCCTTTTTCCCGTGAAATTGTTTCCGGATCTGATCATTGATTGTCTCTCTGCTATCCATTTCTCACCCGCCTCTAAAAATAAATAAAAAAATACCATCAACCGTCTCCAGTCAATGGTACATCACTGTATTTCTTTTCCATTTTTATAAGCTTCCCGCGCCTCAATTAAATTCATATGGTAAAATCCCCTAAGTGTTGGAACCTCAGTTAAGATTTCATCATCAAACCACTTACAAACTGGGCAAAACTCATAGGAATTTTTCTCTGTGAAAACATATTTCCCACATACCGGGCAAACATGCTTTTCATTCTTCTTTTCTGACTCACTCATCGCTCTCGATTCCTTCCCTCCTCAGCATTTCCTGAAAATATTCAATTCCAGACTCTGGCTTAAACATAGTTCTTATTCCTTTCTGCGGATCGGCTTTTACATAATCATTTTTTTCAACGTCATAACGGCAAATATACCCCTCTTTGGTCTTGTATCCTTTAATACTTCCACCAACCGATTTTTCCGCCAATTCAACAGCCCTCTTTTCATACTGCTTGGCCGTCGTAATTCCATCTGCCGCATATTCCGCATGGTGGCTTCTTCCATTTTGCCAATGGTTATTTAAGTGCTGCTTATTTTTGAAACCACGCACGCTGAGATGGTTACTGCCTGCTGCCGAGCTTCCGCCGGAATCCCCAGAGCCTCCAATCTGCCCAGGCCTTCCTTCATGTCCAAAATTTCCAGATCCTTCTCCCCCATCGGCTTCCATCATATTATCATGTCTCTTATCCCCCGTCAATGCCTCCAGCATCATCTTGATTCCAGCCGCAAATGGCGGAAACAATTTTTCTTCGGCCAACTCTTCTAACGACAACCACTGAGCATTTGACATTTCCTGGTCATCCGTTTGCACGTCTCCCGTATAGGTATTGCTTAAATACACGTTTGATGGCAAATATAGAGGCGGGGAGCCTTCATATGCACCTATATGGTATAAATTATGGGGCATGATAGAAAACTCCTCCTGGGTCTCTCTAGTGGCCGCCTGCTCCGGTGTCTCACCTGACTCTACATGACCGCCTGGGCCGCATATGGTTCCATCATCACTTCTCCTACCACACAGAATTCTCCCATCGTGGATTACAATAACGGCTGCTCCTTCTGGCTCCGCCGCGGAATCATTCTGCTCGGTGGCAGCTGCTTCACTCTCCGAGCTTCCCATCTGACTCAGAATCGCTTCCAGGCTCAAATCCGGATCCAGATCTTTCTCCGATAGCACCTCATCAATCTGATACTCATCCGTTTTTGCAAGGCTTCTACGGACTTCTTTTGGATCCAGGACCTGCATGTCAACGTAGATCTGCGTTGCCTGGGCTTTGGTTAACTGCGCCGATGCTTTTTGGCTTTCTAATTCCGCTTTTTCTTTATCTGATTGATTCCAGAGTGGATTTGCTTCTAACTGCATTTGTGGCATTTCTGAAATTTTTCCTGAGTTAAGATAGCTGGTCAATATTAATCGCAATAGGTATTGTAAATTATCCCGTATGCAAAGTTCTTGAATCTGTCCGACATAATCATAATAGTTTGTCAGATCTCCTTCTCCTGTCGCATTCTCACCGGCTGGTGATCGCCCAAACAGAACTGTCTGCGGAATATTGGTCACTGCGGACAACATATTGCAGCTCTCGTCAATGATATCTTTTACACCGCCAAGCTGGAACGTCTGAAAAGCCCAGTCTTCTCCATCCGCATCAATCACCATGGTATTCAGTAAGCTCCGGGCCATATCGATCAGCTGCATTCTACGGATGACGTCATCTTCTCCATCTTCTGTTGCCATAATGGCTGCAAGATTTTTCATCTTGTATACTGCCTGCACACATCGCTCCAAGAGTCTGTAACCATTTCCATGTGCTGTTATGGTGTTCCTTAATTCCCTTTTAATCCGGTCGTATTCTGGCGCACCAAAAAACATGTATTCGGTACTCATCGAACCGGTTCTTGGCAGCCTGCCATTCCGGAAGATCAAAAGTCTGCTTTCATGTACCCGGATCTGGCTTCCTCCATACATCGGTGTAATAAAATAATATTCTGGCCGGTCAAACCGATCCACATTGGAATAATCAATCACGCGATTTACAACAGAATTATAATCTGGCTGCACCTCCGGTCTTTCAAAGACCACCAGATTTGCCACTTTCTGTATCGCAGACAGATCTAGCGGCTCATCCCAGTCTCCTCCATCATCGGCTCCGATCAGAACCACGGACCCTCCAAACAGTCGAGACCATTTGAGCGCTGTTGCTGCCGTGTCCTTCCATTTCAATTCCGCCAACGTATTTTCAACTTCTTTCACAAGATCAGCGTCACCAATTCCAACATCATATCCGTTTTTCACTGCCAGCTCTGCCGGTTTGTCAATGATCCTGGTAAATATTCCATTTGTATTATATATCTGCGCAAGCTCGATATCAGGAGTCGCCGTTTCCGGCTGATAGTGATACCCTTCTAGCGGATCTTTCAATGTACCAACTTTGTTGATCATATTCACATATCCATCTAACCGGAACGCCTGTCCATATCCCATTTTCCCACCACCTTTCATTATGCAATCAGTCCTTTAATATTAAATGCCTTTTCTCTGTAAAGGCTTAATGCTAATGCATCTGCCCGATCTGGCGAACTTAAACCGCGCTTTTTCATATCGTCCTTGGATTCCAGTACAATCTTTCCGCGGCTGGTTAATCGGTATTTACGGCACGTTATCTGTGCAATCATCTCATTATCCTTTGCGACATCCAGCATATACAGGCTTTCCCTCTCTAATCCAGTCTTTATCAAGGACCACATGTATGTAGTTAGATTTTCGTATACTTCACTAGCTTTTACGGTCTTAGTGCCATCTTCTACCACATCATCTGGCACTCTAGCGGCCGCATTGACTGGCACAATTACAAGACGGCTTAGATGTTCTTCCACCTTTACCTCTTCCAGTCGATCTGTAACACCGCCGCCAAGTCCAGTATCATCGATATTGGCATATATCATCCCAGTGTATTCCGGATACTCTTCCAGGACCTGGCGATACAGACGAACAATTTCGCCAACTGTCTGCATCAAACTTTTCCCCTTAAACCTAACCGGACAGGTAATTTTTCCACCCATATTTTGGGCAATAATCGTCTCATCATCTCCATACCTGGCCACATCCACACCAAACGATATCCTATCAATTCTCTGCCCCGCATCACGCTCCAGCATACATGCGTGTTCCACTAACGGAAGACCAATATATACATCGTCTTCCTGTTTCGGAAATTCACCAAATACCCGGACCAGAACAACATTGCTGTCCTTTCCATATTTTCTGATCAGAGCCTCTATGTTGGCTTTATTGGTTCTTGGGCTGTCCGCTGATGAGACCGTATGACATCGGTATAACATCCGATCTGCGTGAAATGCATCGAAAAAAGTTCCAGATGTCTTGGTTGGGTTTCCACACATGAGCAGCTTATTATTTTCTCCAGACAAAGTACCCAGGATTGCCTCCATAATTTGATCCGCCACGCCCGATGCTTCATCGACAATAAAGAGCATATTGTCCTCATGAAAGCCCTGCATATTCTCCGGCTTTGTAGCTGTTCTGGCAACCGCAAACCATCTTTTTTCATTGCCGACCATATAAATATAGGTCTTCGTCCATTTCAGGATCCTGGACAAAATAGGAGACCGTGACTGCCACTTACTGACCTCCGACCACAAGACATCATTCAACTGCTGCCTGGTCGGTGCTGTTGCGACAATTCTTGGATACGGAAAACAAGTTAAGAACCATAATAAAACCGCAGCTTCCATACCCGTTTTTCCTACGCCCTGACCGGATTTAATGGCCACTCTCGGAGATTCCGCCAGATCCGTCATCGCTTTTTTCTGCCATTCATCTGGTTTGAATTTTAAAATTTCTTCGCAAAAAAGGACTGGATTTTTTCGATACTCTGGTATCCGTTTTTTAAAAAACTTTTTGCGTATCTCTCTATTCTCCATCTTCCTGGATCACCGCCTTCATCCAGTCATAAGCCTCCGCTTCATTTCCATCTTCTCCAAGCTTGGACCGCATCACATCAATGCGGGCTTTCTGCTCTTCCGTAGCCATATTCATATGCTGTGTCAGCCACTCTAGGGCTTTCATACGATCCGCCAATTTAATAGTGGCTCCATCTCTTCCCTGCTTTACTTCTGCAATGATCGTGCCGTCCACATCAGTAGATTCCCGAAAGCGCACTGTATTTACTTCTTTCATCAGTGGTTCCTTTTTTCCGGTCTTTGGATTTTCTACTTCAATGGGGCCAAACGCTCCCATTACCTGCACTTTTTCCCGACCAAACTCAACATAGTCCGTCATATCCGCAAAAGCAATGTCCATGTACTTTTGGAAAATATCGTGTTCATCCAGGAACTCCCGGTTAAGTCGATCCTGTTTTAGGCGCTGAATTTCCGCTTTTACCTTGGCATTTTTCAGCATCCGACTACCATTTTGCGCAGCCGTTATATAATCACATCCATATGCCTTTTGGTATGCTTTAGTCGCATTAAAGCAACGAATATAATAAATGCAAAAAAGCCTTTGTTTATCAGATAAATCAGGATTTTGGATTACTGCCTCCACCTCTGATAGCACAACGGCTTTTTGAACTTTCGAAGTATCTTTTTTTCTATCCGAACGTTCGCTATTCTTATCCGAACGTTCGCTATCCCACTTATGAGTGGATTTCCAACGGCGAACCGTTCCTTCTGGCAGCTTTAGTTGACTTGCAATCTCAACTAACTTTGCGCCTTGCAGGTACATGGCCTTCGCCTGTTCAATTCTTGGATCTGGCGCTCTGGCCATGGTATCACCTCGCATTCGTCGGTTTTTAGGGTATAAGAAAAGAGCCACGCAGCGGCGGCCCTTTCAGATTGTCTTATTCATATTCTTTTAATTTCATTTCATGAACATATTCTCTATATAAATCCATTAACTCTTCACGTTTTGAATTTATAGTTTTACTTATTCCTGATATTTTCTCCATAATACTATCCCGATATTTTTTTGCATCTTCTTCACTATTTATAACTGGAATTTTATCCAAGTACAAATTCAAAAACAGATATGTTCCCGTTGCACTCAAACACATTAAATATTTATCTCTTGCTGTTTCTCCTTTATCATCAAATTGTATTTCTCGAATTTCATATTGTGCATCCTTAATATCCTTTACAAGACGTGAATAATCAATCATCATTGTATTTATATTTAAAAAATCATACTTGTCCAGCAATAAAACTTTTTGAATATCTTTTACCACCTCTATTTCTTTTTCAATTTCATAATTTCTTCTTAATCTCTCCTTTTCTTCCTCTAAAGCTTCCTGGTTTTCTTTCATTGTTATTTTCAAAACTATAAATGTTGCTATCGCTCCAGTATAAGATGCCATAAAAGAAAACCAAGTTTCATTTGTAAACCTACTTACTACAGGTGTAATATACAAAACATATTCTAGCGCAAACGGAAATATTATAAAAAATCCTATCACCAATATATCGATTATCTTTCCGCTCAAAAATACTTTTTTCTTTCTATTCTTCATAAAATATTTCCCCTCCCCTTTCTTTCATCATACCACCTAACATCGCAAAAGAAAAGCACCCATCTCACGACAGGTGCCCTCAGGAGAAAATCAATTATGGTCATGAAACCATCGGAACGGAAGGACTTGAACCCCCGCCACGCTGGATATAAGCCAGCTGCTCTGACCGACTGAGCTACGTTCCGAAAGGGGTTGGCGGCGGGCTTCTGCTGACCCGCCGCTTGTGGGGGAAGCCGTCAGCTGTATGCCTTTGGCTTCAGGTTACACTATAACATTTTAAAAACGGAAAAACAGGAAAAAACGGAAAAACTTATGCCACTTTCATAAAATTTTCATATTCTTTTCGAATTCCATCTGGTGTAGCTTTTCGTCCCATTCTAATCGCTACCTCTGCCCACGTCAGTCCCTCAAATATCTTATACCGGATAATCCGCTGCATCCTCATAGGAATCGTATTCAACCACACTTCCACATCATGCTTAATCTTCTCCGCATTCTGTAACCGCTCCTTCAATGTCTCCTCCAGCCGATCCAACTCATCTGGATTTTTCACTACTGAATAGGCAAGTCCCTCTGTCCGATATGTCTGAAGTGTATATGGAAAATCATGTGATGAACCTTTTACAGTATCTGTCAAAATCCGTTTTCTATTTTTCTTCAGTTTCCGAATCTCCTCCTTAGTTTCTTCAACGATCTTACAAGCATCTATGTAATCGATTAAAATTCTTTTGTCCACTGGCCTCACCTCCAACCTATATCACTCCATAGATATCTTCCCTGACATTAGTTCTGATAGCAACGCATCCCTTAACTCTACCAGATATCTATTTTCCTCCTGATTGAGATAATAAATATGTTGCTTCCACATCTGCATGATCATCATCAACACACTGGATAAAATCTCTTTGCTACAATTTTCAAACTTTATTTCATTTTTGTTTTTTGATGTTACAAAATAATTATTTCTTTCCAACTTCTCCGCTCCCAACTTTTCAAGCAGTGCATTCAGATCCTGATCCTGGCTATCAGCTTTGTACAATTCAAGATCGAATCCCAGTTTCTTGGCAAGACTTTCATTTATCGTCAACTTACAGGCATTTTTTTCTTTCACAACCCTATTTAAATCCCGAACAATATCTGCGTAACTTCTATGCTCTTCCTCTGCTTCCACAATCTCCATATAATGGCTTGGCAATAAATTATATCTGTCTTCTCTTATCTTCTCAATACTGACTGCTTTGCAAAATCCTGGAATGTTCTCTTCTTTCTTTATTGCTTGTACCACCTCATTCATGACATTGTCAGGCAATATATTCACGTTTTTTCGATACACCCTATTTGTATGAGATTTTCCTCCATACTGCCCCCGCTGTTCTCGCACCTCTTTTTCTGCTTTTTCTCTTAAATCCACCATTTCTATTGTTTTGGTACTCTTATTACGATCAAAAATCAGAATGCAGGTAGCTATTCCCGTACTCTCAAACATATTTTCTGGACAAAGAATTGCAGCTTCAAGCAATTTTTTGTCCACTAGCGTGCTGCGTATTTCCTTTTCTTCCTTTGTTCCTCCCTGTAATACAGAGCATGGAAGCAAAAACACACACCTATCATTTTTTTCGATGCCGCTTAAAATAAAGGCAAAGTTAGCATTACTTTTAGGTGGTATTTCATAATCCACAAACCGTGGCTGTAGCTGTGCAAAAACAGGCGGCTGCCACTTCATGTTGTACGGTGGGTTAGAGATTAGCGTTCTTTTCATTTTCTACCTCCCAAAATATTCCAAATTTTTCCCCTTTTTTGATTTGATATGTATGATATATCTCCTGCTGCAGAACATCTGCATGACACACAATACATTCTATATTTCTTACAGCCATATTAAATAATAAAATTGGGATTACGTTCTCATCCACCTCATACAATTCAAATTTCTGATCATTGTTTCTGCTCCAGCATTGAATTGTCAAAGCCCCACTGCCCGCACACAGATCAGTTATGACATCCCCGTCTCCTGCAAGTTTGCTCATAAATTGTGCAAGATTTTTAGGTGTATAATCCTGCATCTTTTCCTTTCGATCTGCCATATAGTATTGATATATTTGTTGTAACCAGTCAATATTTAAATCTGGCACCATTTGGGAAAACGCTGTATATACTGATGTATCATTCATCCTAACTACCCAGAATATTCTTTCCGGCATATCCTTCACTTCCGAAATGCCCAACAAATCCAACATTTTTTCTGTCAGTTCTTTTAATTCCATTCTTATCTCCATTTTTTCCATATTTTTACATTTCTATTTTCCATAATAAAAGTGAAATCAATTCAAGGAGGTTTTAATCATGAAAAACTTATTTTTTTATCTTCTTATCACGCTTTTAGGCATTCAATTTGGAAACTATTCCATCGGAAAACCACTTCAATACATGGGATTTCTTTTTTCCATAATGGATCTAATTCTCCACCTTCAGCACTAGAAAATCTCAAAGAGGAAGCGCCTTTTAGCGCTTCCTTCACTATCTTGCTGCTTCCAAACTTTAACTAACTTACCAGTTCAAAATAACCTTCCAATGTTTCTTCCGTTATTTCAATCCACTGCAATTTTTTTGAAGCAAATCGCTCCAACTTCAGCGTACTCCTATTTCCACATATACGATTTTTATCATTAATAACTCGCTGCCACTTACTTCCTTTCACAACAGCCATCTGCTTTTCCATCCAAAAACCATCTTCATCGTACTTATCAATGTAAAATGTTTCTTTGCATCTATATTTTTTCATCATTCCTTCTCCATCCTCCTATCCATATTTTCCCAATCATTCAACTCAAACAAAAATACCTTATGATTAATCCATCTCTTATCTGGGAATTCTTCCCAATACATATACGTTCCAGAAATCAGACATCCTACCGAATACTCTTCAATTTCCTTTTCAGACTTAAGCCAAAGGCAATTCTTTTTCACATAACCCTTTATTTCTTCGAGAAGTTTTGTCTCCTGAACAGCCTGAATTATTTGCAAAGCAGTTTCTAACCATTCTTTCGGAGCGAATTCCCCCATATTGGTTTTATAATATTCTTTAAACTCGGTTCTGTGCCTCGTGTTCCCGGCACGAGTTACATAAAGTTCTCTCGTTGGAATGCTCACCCCTACTCTATGCTTTATCGCATAATCCGAAACACTCACCACTCTCATTGCCGCCTCCTATCTTTCGCTTCTAAGCATACAAAACAGTAACTCAGTAGTAGATCTCTTTCTCAGCCCTAGTCGGCAGTTATTTATAACAGCCAACTTCCATCTGCCTTTTTCAAAATCTAACTCTGTTGGATTTTCAAACTCATCCGTTAACTCCGACATATACGGAACTGCTACCATTATTCCAAAGTGCCCTGATGAATCTGGTGATACCTCATGCAAATGTTTATAAAACTGTCCATCTCTCATATCAGGCAACAGATCCTTATAACACTTCATTGTTGTTACTATGTAATTCTTTTCTCCAATAAAATTTAATCCATTTCCAGAATAAACATCCTGCTTGCAGCTTTTTATTTCATAGCAAACAAATATTCCTTTTTCAATTTCAGATATGGAACATTGTCCAGCGGGAATAAACTGCATAAAGTCAACTCTTTTAGGTTTTCCTTTTGAGGCCCACGGATCAATACTGACTTCACTCGCCCAATACTTTCCAATCCCCCCGAATTTATCTGACACAAGAAGTTCTCCAAGGAACTGTGTCGTTCTCTTTCTATCCATCGTTATTCTCTCTCCTTTTCTCATATCCTAAGCATTTCATAAGTCTCTCTGGTTTCCCGCAGGCTTCGTAATATCTACAAGAAATGCACACATTTTCTTTCTCACATTTGTCTATCAAGATACTTCACCGCCTCTCACAATTCTAAGTTTTTCCCTATTCTGCCTTGCGTGATGATCATCTATCACATATTCATAGCATTCTTCCCTCTCCATATTTTTGGGATTTTCTCCATCAAAATTATTGCATATATCGCAAAAGAAGCACGGGTGCCAGTTGTATGGCACTTCTTCCGGATTGACAGTAAGGCTCTCTGCATTATTGATACATGACCTGCATAAACAGTAGTAACATGGATCCACCATCGGAACTCTCTCTTGCTTATGTTCCGATGGCTTTTCCCCTGTTATATTCATAAATTCATCAAATTTTAGTTGTCCATTCATAGTTACTCATATGTTGGCTCTGGCTTTGTTTCTGAATATACATAATCTTCATCGCTCAACTCGTCAGCAATAATTCTGACATCCGCTCTCTGCAGCTTTAAGAGTAATAAGTCAAACTCATCCAGATTTCTAAGGGAATTCAGATTCGGATTTGTATCTACTCTTATTTCCCATCCATCCTTCCTATCTCCATCCCACTTAGAGAGACGTATTGTTCTGTTAAGTTTCTCCTGCTGTTCCTCTTCATCCACTGTAAAATCAATAGTGGCATGTTTGAATGAACTCCAACTTCTCTCATGATCCTCCTCAAGTTCAAAGAAAACAGTCATTGCCTCATACTCTGGCGACTCATCCCATTCAACTTTTCTATCATAGGTATCCATATTTCTCGCGACAAACTTTTTGTATTCCTTAAACAAATCCGTTAATTTTATTTCTGTTATCTGAGGTTCTTTCATCAAATACTGGAAATTTTTCAACATTTGCTTATTATCCATAAGGACAGATTTATTAACTATTTCCGTAAGAACTGTATCTAATTTTGTAATATATGCAGACATATCATAGTTCTCAATAAAAGGTACCAAAATCTGTTCAATTCTTGCTTTTACAGCCTTTCCAAGTTCTCCATAATTGAATGAGTTCGATATTGCATTTTCTATACCATTTGACAGTTTTTCTCTGATAATCTGATCAACCGTACCATCCTGCAAAACCTCATTCGTAATTCTTTTAATATCTTCATCAAAATTTGCCATTCTTTTTGCCTCCTGTTTTAATTATGCGTATCCCTAAAGTTCTCCATAGCCCATTTATTACCATTTACCTGTGCCTTTGCCCTTGCCCGTTCCTGCGGTGTAGAGCCTCTTCCAATACAACCGAGAATTGCATTTCTTACCGAACTTCCCTCTGTAAGTCCTGCGGCATCCAGAGCCTCCTTTGTCCCACACTCATCACATATCATTGTTTTGTTGTCTACTCTTGAAAGGGCTCTCAACCACTCTGTTTCTTTTCCACACTTTGGACACTTCATATTTTTGTTTATAGCCGGTGTGATTACCGCACCAATGGTCCTTACGGTATGCACCCATGCAATACCCGTCATGAATGCAGCTTCTACACATCTTCTCCGGACCCATATTTCTCCCTTCCGGGCGGTGCACCATGACCGCCCTATTTTATTTTGTGATATATCATTCCTTGACCATAAGGTAATTGGTGCCTATTGATTTTCCAAATAAGCTTTATTTGCGGCAGTCATAACTGCGAGCACATCCTGCAATCTACAGGCGATATGTAAATTCTTTTCTGGAATTGCTATTGTAAGAAGACCACCCTGTACAGTCGAAGTTATCTTTACATCGCACTGCTCCAGATTAACCGCTTTCCCCTTCTTTAAGTTTTTTCCTGCATTAAGCTTTCGCACGATTGCTTTTCCATCTATCATCATTGCATCTGTAAATCCTGCCATTTATGCCTCCTTAAAATTAACCGGAAGTACCAAAGCTGTCATGTCACTGTCATCTGCCTTAATCGCAACTGGAAACTTTGCTGACGTAAATATCAGTTGAACCTTATCATTTTCAAAAACTTTCAAACTGTCCAACAAAAATTTAGGATTAAATGCGATACGCAAGCCTTCCCCCACATCAGTCTGAAGAGGTACTTCTTCCTGGTAGTTTGTAAACAGGCTTTTGTATGTAATCTGGATTGCAGTACCCTTTATGTCTAATCCTACCGGAACCTTATCTTCCAGCGATCCACACAATTTTGCCCGGTTTATGGCATCAACCAAGAGTTTTTTCTCAATGGAAGTATGAATTTCTCCGAAAATAAACATTTTTCTGTACGCAAAATAGTTTCCGTCAATCAGTCTGGTATATACCTCATAATCTTCTGTTTCAAATATCGCAGCGTATTGATCACAGGAAATCCGAATATCACCATTCAAATCCAACTGCAGCAATTTTTCTACCGTTGCTTTGGGAACTATGAACTGAAAATCACCATCTAATTCCAGGCTATCCCAAACGGCTCTATGCCCGTCCAGTCCGACAATGTTTAATCTCCCGCTTTTGCATTCAAAATACATTCCATTCATCATCTGATTGTTGGATCCTGTCGGAATTGCATTGATCACATGCCCCATTGCCTTTTTCAAACGTGCTGCAGATACTGAAGTTAACATCTGGCCAGAAAAATTCTGGCGCTCATAAGCAAATCCGTCTGCTGGAAATGTTTTGAACTTATTCTTGATCTCTCCCATCTCTAACACAACCATATCCTGATGGAAGTCCAGAACCATATCTCCTGCCGGAAGACTGCTGATAAAATCAATCATCTTGGCCGGAATAACCCCTGGACACCCTTCCACGCCTTCTAATTTCGCCTTTACGGTCACTTCTGTGTTAGATGCAGTTACATATCCATCTTTCAACAAAATCCCCTGTAAAGCACCCATCGATGGATTTTTCGGAAGTATACTTTTCATCTGGCTGATTTTCTTGGTTAGTTCATTTTTATCTAATCTCATTGTCTCCTCCCATATCACTTAACCTTACCTCCACCCTTGGCCTGTCCGAATAATATTTTTTGCAAATGATCGTCACGATCTGCGAATCATCGTGATACGCCAGTTGATTTAAGGCATCTGCATATACCTTGACCACATTATCCAAATCCGGCTTTTTGACAGGCCGTTCTTCACCGCATTCCATCAACGACCGTTTCTTTTTACCCGCACTGGCCGGAATGGAATAGTACGCTGTGATCTCCATCACAACCGGGACTTTCTCCGGAAAGCAGCCATTACACTGCCTCCGGTATTCCCATCCAATCAAATTCTCATATACCAGCGTCTGCTCTGGCGTTCTTGGCTTTGATCCACAAATTTTAGGATTAAATCTGGGACGTCCTTTCCCCTTCGGTTCTCCCAGGACGGTAAACTCTTTAACCATAAATCATCTTCCCACTTTCTCTCGTAATGCCAGATGCAGACACCTCATAAGCTGTCAATGTATGTGCGATTCCATCGATCACCTTGTTATATTTCCTACTCTGGATTCTTCCATCAATTTTGATCTTAGATCCCACGTTTAATCCCGCAGCAAACAATGCGTTCCTTCCCCAGCAGATACATGGAATATAATCTGTCTGGCCAACTGGCCGGTTCACTGCCAAGAGCAAATCTGTAATTTTTCTTCCAGATGGTGTTTCCCGGTAAATAGGTGTTTTACAAAGCCACCCGTCTAACAAAATATTGCTGGCATCTTCTTCCCCATAATTATCACTATAAATCTGGATATCCTCCGCCAGCACATACAGGATCAGGCGAATTTTTTCTTTCTCATGCCAGTTGAAGGATCGGAACTGTCCTACCACATCCACAACAACGCCTTCTTTAATCTGGGAAATGTCACAGAGTTTGTCAGAGACCATACACGGAACCAAATCCTGTATCCTGCTTAAACGATTCACCTGAACAGTAAATCTATAAAAGTTCTCTTTCATAGTTCTATGATTCATTTCTACGGTACCTACCACAGTTCCAATTACATGTGCAATATTATTTTTCATTCTTCTCCCCCACGTATGACAATTTCGGTATCTCTATTCCATGCTCCGTACAGAACCGTTCAAAACAATCTGGACATAAATAGCAAAAATTCTTAGGCTGAGTTCCTCTTCCATATCTGGCCGTCATCGTTACCATCTGATTTTTTCGCAGATAGGCCCCACAATCACAGCAGATATCAAAGAGCTTATCTTTCATCTTCTCACTGATTTCTTTACGTTCCAGTTCCTTCGGAAACTCTCTGCGCATATACTTTTCCCCAATAATCGAAATCATACTGTCTTTCATGAACACAGGAATCTGGAAACGGTCACAATGACACAGGATTTTATCAACCCATGTCTTTTCTGGGACTACCTTATTTCTGTTTTTCCCTGTCTCTGCACCTATGATCACCCACTTTGCCACTGGATTTAGAACCGTTTCATCAAACAGTTCTAAATCCTCCAGAATCGGCTCCACACTGACAAAACGATTCTTATCTCCATCCATGTCTTCCCAGATCTGGCAATCATTATTGGTATAGGAGAATCCGTACCACATATTTGTCTGATCTGGAAGGAGACCTTTCTTCTCCAATTCCAAATACCTGCCAGGATTTTTTGTCAGAAACATATAATTATGTTTTGGATGTTCCTCACAAACCTGAAAGATTTCCAGTATCCATTCTTCCGGCACCCACGGACCAAATACATCAGCCATAGCACCTACAAAAATATTGTTTCCCATCTTCAATTTTTCCGGATAATCCAAGCGGTATCGATGCAGCGTCGGTTCATACCCAAACGGATATGTTAAAATACTTCCGGTCTCATTCTTCATGGGTTTATCCAGAACATATAACTCTTTACTGCCAAGTTTTATCGCCTCATAGCTATCCTTGGCCATTTTATTTTTTCGAACATTACCAGAAAAACGATTAGCCATGGTTCTAGCATAACAATAAGGACAGACAAAAAAGCACCCTGTGATTGGATTCCATGTGTGATCACACCACTCAATTTTTGATCTATTCATTTACAGAACCTCCATTCATTTCCCAGTATTCTACAAAATACTCACACGGAGCATTTTTCCCTTCTTTTCCCTGGATTGGTCTTCTGCCGATTCTAACAGCATATCCACACTTCACCAGCATTGCTGCCATCTGAAGCCGATCATCCTCATTCCATTGAATAGAACCCTTCCGGATACTAAATATCTTCTGTGACATCACCCACACCTCCTATTTTCCATCTGCTTTTTGCCACAACCTATCGTTTCCAGCATCTTTTTCTTAAACACCTCAACAAAAGCTTTTACCTCTGGAGGCATACCACAGTTACGCGTTCCTCTACACTGAACCACATCATTGTTTTTCCATTCCATCGTAAAATATGGTTTGTTTGGTTCCTCAGATTTACGGATAAAGAATATGCTTGTTTCACCACGTGCCACCCGATCCACATAACTGCCCACACAGTGGTGCAATACTTCTCCTTCCTTGCGAATCTCATCTCCACTCTGGGGTACCAGCAGTATCAAGCCTTTCCCTCTGATCTGGAATGCACTTGTACCTCTATTCTTCATGAATATCTCTTCCATAGCTTTCCTGGTCTGCTCCATCGCCTTTTGGACCGCAACCTCTTTTCTTCTCTTTTCCGCTGCGGCCTTCTTATCCTGTAATGCCTGATATTCTTTGGCTGTTCGATCGTGCACATATTTAAAATTATTTGGCATATAAACAAACATGTTATTGAGGTCATACTTCAGTTCGCGGCACCAGCCCAGATATTCAAGCCAATCCTTTGCCATATTCTGTTTTCTTTCGATCTGCGGATCCGTTCTTTCCTTGTATCTCATGTATGAATACTTCCAGCATCCTCCCTTTTCTCCGAGAGGATATCTTTCACTCTCTTTTGCTATGTATTTACAGAGCTTATGAAGTGACACTTTCCGGTCTTTTTGTTTCAGAAGAGTTGTATTACATTCAAAGGTCTCATAAAACTCCTTCAGCTGTTCTGGTTTCATCTGAATTCCACATTTCTGCGCTACCTGCAACAGTCTCAGTTCATAATGATTCCCATCTATTGCCTGCAACACTCTTGTATTGACCTTGGACAGCCCTAAAATCTCATAAATAGTCTTGCCTTTGTAATTGATTTTCCCAACACCGTTATATCCGTATCTATTACCGACAATATCCTTGGCCAGCTGATTCAGTCCCATCTTGCAAATCCATTCCAGTTTCGGAAATTTCAAATATGTTTCCATAGCATCCTCATACCGCAACGCCTCAGATGGAATATTCTGCGCCAATATTTCAAACGCTGAATATTTCATTGGTGTATGCTCCCATGCCTGTGGAAGATTTCCCGGATAGAGTATCGATTCCATACAAGCAATATTTCCCTCATCCGGAATCCATCTCGAATGTCCTCTTTGGCGATATACTCCCCACTCGTAACTTTCTTTCATCGGAGTATTTCCAGCAAACGTCCAAAAGCACCGGCTGTACTCAAATAATGATTCTTCTATTCGTTTCTTAAATATACTCATCTCTATACTAGCGTCATTTTTAATATGTCTCTTTGCGTTGAAGTACCGAAGCAGAAAGCCTTTCTCCTGCCTGTCCACATATATGAACCATCTTTCGTCCACTATCTGATATGGCATCTTTCCTCTGGCTTTATACGTTACTTTACTTCCGCAGAAAGGGCATTCACCCTTTTCATTATTGCGAAGTCTTACCTTTGATCTATCTACAATTCCTATTTTCTTACAGTACGTACACTCAAACTCTGCCTTTCCTTTCGAGATTTCCTTGTATATTCCGTACCGACTGAAGCTCATTCCGTGTTCCCACACCCAGTCTCTGAACTCTTGCGGTGGTTCTACTATCGGTTTCATTTTCAAATCAATCGGTGTAAGCACTTTTCTGTGTTTTTCCTCTAATCGTGAAGCTTTGACTTTATCCTGAAATCTTCCGATGGCACTCCACACAGATTCATCATTTTTTTTGCTATAGGTTTCAAAGAATTTTTCTATCATCTGCTTATCATTTGCAGACCAGATAAATACCAATGGAATGTGTTGGCTTTTGCATCCATCCCACTTATAATCAAATACTCTAAAATTCTGCATATTATCGAATGCAGCTGTAAACCATTTAACCTTTGACACAGATAAATCCTGCGTGATATAATCATTTTCTGACAGAAATGTCCGGAATGCTGCTTCTGTTTTTCCCTTTTTGAGTTTCGCGACCTCAAAGAAATTCAGGAGCAGTATTTTTCCACTTTCAATCAGGTGGGCTGTTACCAGGTGCCTTTCATTTAAATTCTGTGCCTGTTCCAGCATATCAATGGTTGCCGTCTCAACCGGCACTTTTATAAGCTTTCTTTTGTCCATATCCTATCCCTCACGATATTCCCATGAATGCAAACATATCCAACTGACCTTCCATATCCTCATTGCTTTTTCTAGGCTTAGATTCTGGCTTGAGTTTACTGGTTTCTCCTTTTACACTTTCCTCTGACTCAGCCACCCTCGCTTTCTTCTTTAGCATTTTTTTCGCTTCCTGTACATTTTCCTCCTTTGCTTCACGATACTTCTTCATTCTGTCTATGCGTTTCTTCTGGTCTTCCTTCTCTTTTTTCTCCCGCTCTTTTGCAGCCTTGGCCTTCTCTTTGACTTCTTTCGCCTTCGCTTCTTCCTCTGCCTTATCATCCTTGTGAAAATAATCCTCTGCCCACTCAACTACCGTTTCATCGCATACATAATAGGCACCAGACCTTCCATTTGCCATCATCCTCGCCTGCCTTAAGATGTACTGATGGCACGCTTTTACTGTTTTATGCTCCTGACAAATATCGTCTGCCAGAGAAGCCGATTCCTCGATTCTTTTCGTGAGATACTGAAGCAATAACATATCCGATGGATTGTTTTTATCCATACCATTCTCCAGTTTTTCCAAAGCACGCTGCTTCACATCATCATTTTTCACAACGCTTTCAAATGCCTGTCTCTCAATCCCCAAAATGGTTTTCCCGATCATTGATGTAGGCTCTTCCTCTGTCGGTGTCTCCATAACCATCTGATACTCTCTCTCCATCTGCTCCTTTGGTACATCAAATAACGTATTTCCATCTGCATCATAAAACGCTATCACATGTTCCCTCCGAAGCACCTTATATGTCACACCCTGGACCTCAACATCAGTTGGGTTCTCTTCCACCTGATACGCAGTTTTCAGATACTGCATAATCAGATCTCCTTTGTCAGAGCCAAATTCCATTTCTAGTCTTTTCTTCTGCTCCATCATTATCCTCCGCTTTCCATTCTTCTCTCTCGCTTCTTAACCTTTCCACTCTCTACCTGGTGGATCCCGCATACCACTCCATCCCATCCTCTTCAATGTATCCTCCAGCTTTCCCAGTTCATATCAATTCCAATGCATGTCTCCTTCAGACGATCCAAAGTTTTTTCCGCATTCCTACTGTCACCACTCTCCGGCGTCATGCGCCGCACCAGTTCAGATCCGCTGTAATTCGTTGTAATAATCGTCGGCATATATCCCTCATACCTGGCGTTGATGATCGCAAATATCTTGGATACTCCCCACTCGGTAGGCTGTTCACTGCCTATATCATCAATAATCAGCAATGGTACATTTTCATACTGTCCCAAGATGCACGCCTCATCCACATCACTTTTTGCCGCTTTGTATGTCTCGCGGATCCGGTCAAGGAGATCGATCATCGTCATGCAGATACAAGCCGTTCCTTGACTGATCAACTGATTTGCGATTGCCGCCGCCAGATGTGTCTTACCAGTACCATATCCACCAGCAAGAAAAAGGCCATTGCGCTCAATCTCTGGTGGCGTTATATGATTCCGTCCATTTTTTACCGGACGCATCCGTTGGAAGTTATCCACATACTTTTTCGTCTGAGCATATGCCTGTTTTCGTCCCGGTGTATCCTGGACAAAATTATCAAATCGACGGTTCTGAAATCTGGCTTTCATGCCACTTCGCTCCATCAATCCGCGGTACCTCCACATTTCTTCTTCCCTGGCTTTCTGTGTGGCTTCTTCCGCCAGTCTCTCCTGTTCCTTGACATCCCAGTTTTTCCAAAAGCCCTGAGCCTTACTGCAGGTGCATCTCTCTGGTTGGCTTCTCCAGACGATCACCCTTTTGGGAATCACCGGATTGACCAAGCCATAATATTCCAGCCGTCTGCCACAGTATTTGCAGGTCACCGCTTCTGGCACCGGCTCTGGAAGCATATAATCGCCTTGGACGGCTTCTGTTGCACTGATGCAGTATTTCCCTGACTTAGTAGTCTGCGCTGGTTCTAAAGCCTGCTGTATGGCTTGCTGATGGCTTACTTTCTCCATCCGTTCTTACCTCCTCACTCACATCTTCCCACCGTCCCTGGTTCAGCCAAGTCAATGGAGCAGGCACAAATCCCTGTTTCCAGTCTCTCGATCCCTTACTCACCTCGATGGTGTGAAGCATCCGGCTTACCATAGGCTCATTCGGCTTTATGGTCTGCCATTTCCGCCAACATGCGGGCTTTGCCCGTTTCCGTACATCCGGATACGCATCCCAGAACTTGCAAAAGCCAACCTCCAACGGTGTCCGAGCTGTTTTCCAGTCAGGGCTTTGCTGCTGTCTTTTGGCAGTTCCTGTCTCTCCCACTCCGTCAGCCCTCTCCTGTTCTGGAATCCCGGTCGGCGGCTTGGTGAGGGCGGTCGGCGGCTCAGCGACGACCATATGCTTTTTAGAATCCGGAATCAGAGAATCCGGAATCAGAGAATCAGCCGGGCAAGTTCTGTGCCTTTCTGATGCCTGTACGGTGCTGACACTGTGCTTTTCTGGTTCCTGCATGGTACTTACACTATGCTTGCACTGTACTTTTCTGGTATGATTCAAATTTTCAATGTCCGTCTCGGTCTGATAAGTCCGGGGATCCTGGCTGTCTCCAGCTGTTTCCGTACGCCCTTTTACACGATCTGCCGCAACGTCTAGGCCCATATCCTCGCCGGGTGCAGGTATGATACTTGCCTGCTCTTTACAATGTGGATTCTGATGTTTCAGAAAATTCACCACCTGTATGTATCTTTCACCATCTATTTCATATCTTTGAATAAATCCACTGTTATATAACTGCTGTAACATGGTATCAACATCATTTACGGTTATGTCATCATACCCAAGCAGTTCTTTTTTGATCCGCTTTGGACGATCCTGCAGCCGCCCTTCCCGGTCTGCCAAACACCACAACCCTATAAACAAAAGTCTCGTCAGTGCTGGTAATTCTCCCAGTGTTTCGTTATCGAAAAAACCTGGTTTTATGTTCCTTGCTCTTGCCATCTTCAAAGCCCTCCTTTAGCACACATAAACTTCTCTGCCTGTCAGGGCCTGTACCCGCCGTTTGAAATCGGCGGCCTGGCTGTTATCATTGCTCAAATGCAGTAAATATATCTGCTGTAACCTGCTTAAATCAAATGATTTCAAGGTTTTGATCGCTGTATCAATGCTCATATGGGACCGAATGATTCTTTGGGCCCTTCCAGCATCAATACGTCCTTCCCTTACATTCCGCTCCATCGTTTCCAGATCATAGTTCGCTTCCATCATGATGTGTGTCAAACCGGTAAAGGTATACCGGATATAATAGGTATCCGTAATATATAACAATCTTTCTCCTGTCACTGTGCTTTGGATCAGGAATCCAAGCGGCTCTGGAACATCATGCTCTACATCAAAAGGAAGTACCTCAAAAGTGCCAGTATGGAAGCGACCCAGTGCCTGCACCGTGCGGATACGGTGCCCGGTCAATTCTGCCATTTCTGCCGTTCCACGGCTGGTATAAATATTGACCCCCAACCGCGCCAGGTCTTTTGCCGCTTTTACGTGATCGCTGTGTCCATGTGTCACAAGACAGCCACTCAGCTGTGACACTTGATAGCCACATCCGGCCTGGATCTGTGCCAGCGGTATCCCTGCATCCAGCAGTAAACTGCTCTGCCCATCACTGATGTAATAGGCATTGCCGCTACTGCCGGAAGCAATCGGATGAACCATCATTAAAAAGTTGGTCCATAGCTGCGGGATTCACTGTTTCTTGTCCCTGCGGCCGGTACAGGCTGTGGCTGCGCCTGAGACTTTGTCTGGCTTCCTAAATCAAAAGCCTGTTGTCCACCATCATCAGTCAGAAAAGAAGGCTGTGCGGCTTTGGGTGTAGCTTGAGACGTATCCGATGTTACCTCATGGGCCACCGTATCAATCACCACCTTATTTGCCTGCTCATCGATGATAGCCTGAGCCTCCATCTGTGCCATCCGGATTTCCTGCATCCGCATATACTCATAAGCATCATCAATCTTTTTCGGATCCCGTGGCATATTCTTGGCACTGTAGACCTCCCTCTTTACGGTCTTGAGACACATTTCTTCAAACCACCCATCTGTCTCAACTTCCACTTTCTTGCCATTTTCCCAGACGTTTTTCTTGCCTCCCCAAAATTCTCCGGAAGCTTTCTCCGGCTTGCGTTTCAAAATATCTTTCAGGGTCATAATGATCAGCTTGTTTTTGGTCGGTTCCTCATACTCAATGTAACCGAAGCCTCCAACAACATCTCCGCGGTTAAAGGCGTCATTAATCTCAAACTCATAGCTTTCAATCCGTCTGTCCCTATTTCTTTTCAGCGGGCGGAATGTATCTGAACTGTAAACCAGCTCAATGGTTACTGCCACCGGCTTGTCCAGGGCATATTTTTCGGCAATATACTGAATTCCGTTATATCCAGGCATCAGGTTGACCGTGTACAACTTCGTGCCAGTTCTGGCTGTGCGATTGTTATCCTTAAATGGAATAGCGCTCAAGTGGTTATCCTGCATCATGTCCAGACCCATACGAGCATAGTGCACAACATCCAGCGCCAGGGCATTTAAGTCTACGGTATTCCAGTTAATCGGATCCAGGTTATCCCACTTGTGATCCTTGTTATTCTCATTCTTGCTTATACGCTTTTCCTCAGCCATCTTCAATGCTCTGTCTGTTGCAATGAAATACCCCTGAATCAACTGCCGCTGGTAATCCGTCACCTGGATACTTCCCGCCACATTACTGCCAAACTCTCTTAAAACCTTGTTTGTAAATGCCTCACTATTGCTAAGGCTCTCCGTTTTCTGTGCTGCTACTTCATTTGCCATACTTACATATCTCCTCTCTCAAATCTCAATGTTTTATCTGATTCCGATACTACCAGACGGATAACCTGCGCTTTTGTGCGCTGCAGCTTCGTCACGGACTCTGCATTGTCAATGAAAACCGGCAGCTCTACACCATAATAATTAGCCAGCGTATCAATCAATTCCAGGCCTGCATTGATCCTCGCTGCGTTATTTGCGCTCTTAAATGGCACCAGACCATTCTTACATGGAATCAACGCCTCACAGTCATCTGCGATTCCTCCATTCTGCTGTTCAATAAACAACCGGAACCGCAACGTCTTAAAGCGGCTGTTGATCTTCTCATCCAGAAGCTTCGTTTTTGCTTTCACAAACTGTTCGCAAAGGTAAAGGCCTTTCTGAATCTGCTCATATTTTACGGCCAGTTCTCTCTCCTTTTTCTCCAGTTCTTCGATCCTGGCATCCTGACGTTTTACCATGGCCAGCTGAGCCTTTTTCTCCTGCTCTGCCTCCAAAGCCACATCCAGATCCTTTATTTTTCTGCAAAGTTCCTGCTCTGCTTCAGACGCTGTCCTCTTTAAGTCTCCAAGTTTATTTCTCAGTTCTTCAATCCGCCCTGTGATTTCTTCATACGCCTTTGTAAAACGGTATTCCACGGTCACTACGGTGCTCTTCTCCGCTTCCTCCAGCATTTCCTTGAATTCTCTATCCCTCTTTTCCAGTTCTTCAATCGTTTCATCCAAAGACTGGATCTTTTCTTTGGCATCCCTGATCATTGCGCCGCTGCACTCTTCCGTACCTCTCCGATTAATCTTCTCCAGTCTCTGGGCTTTAGCCAGATGGAACATCTCCTTGGAAGCGTCAATCTGATCTTCTGGAAGACGCTGGCCACAGGTCGGACAGGTTTCTGTTCCACTCCACTCCTTCTCATCTTCTTCCTTCCATTGTCTCAGAAGATTCTCTCTTAAATCGTTCATGCGGTTGATATCATCTTCATAAGATCTGCGCAGCCGCTTTGCTTTCATCACCTCGCCCCAGGCTTCTTCCTGCTTCTTGCGAAGTTCACGGATCCGATCATAGATATCTTTATTTTTCTCGGTTTCCTTTTTCATGTGCTCGGATTCTTCCGTCGCCCTCTGACTCTCCAGCTCTGCGATTTGCTGACGAATCATCATTGACGCGCTGTCTTCTCCTGCTGCTCTCTGGTTTTCCAGTTCCTGGCGTTTCTCTTTGATCTCAACCATGGTATTTTCAATGGTCTGTGAATCTAATCCGGCAACATCCGGCTTTGCCTTCTCCGCTTCATCAATTCTATGCGGAATATCTGACAACTCCCGGTCTGTCAGCATCTTTTCCTTTGCCGCAATCGCCCGGTATTCATCCACAGTATAATAGTTTTCCGTATTTCCAGGTTTTCGGAGATACTCTGGTAATTCTTTTAACAAAGTTTCCTGGCTCTCGATCACTTCATCAAAATCAGCATCTCCACATACCTGAAGAAGAATCTTACGGCGATCTGCAACCTTCATATTATCCAGGAAGTAATCATACATCGTCAGCATCTTGGCCAAATCTTCATTTCGGTAAATCTCCAGCAATGTCTTCTTAAACTGGGATTCATTGACTGGAACCCCATCCACACTGTAATCTGTAGTATGGCCGGATAATAACGGTTGTGGATTTCCTTTCATGGTCTTATAAACCTCATGGAAATCCTTTTTCAGTACCATCTCAGAACCATCAGCCAATTCCACCGTCATCTCCACGCTATGATGCAGATTGTGACTGCCCGTAGTCTTCGGCGTATAATTCTTTTCCTGGGTACTTGGCTTCCCATACATCAGCCAGGTAAAGGCATTGTATACGGTACTCTTACCAGTTCCATTGTCACCATAGATCGCACAGCTTTCACCCCGCGGATCAAGTTCCAGTTCTTTCACGCCCTGGAAGTTTTCCAGTTTCATTTTCAAAATTTTCATGTTTTCTAATCCTCCAATCCCTTTACTACCGCCCTACTCCATGGTAAAATAAGCACAAGCGGTTATTCGATAACTGCTTGTTTCATGCCTCGGACGCTTTGGTCGGTGTTGCCGGGGCATTTTCTTTTTCCATATTTCGCAGCCGTCTGCACAGTTCCATCGTATATCTGGAAAATGATAAGGAAATCACACACTCTTTGGTAAGCTGGAGCAGATACCAGTCCTGCAACACTACCTCACGGTGGTCCTTCTCATAAATGTAACGCTGCTTTTCTTTTGCGTATTCCAACGCTTCCTCAAACTGCTCATCGGTGATTTTCCGTTTTAAAAGTGCCTCTACTTCCCTTTTCTCCATGATCCCCTCCGAAAATATTTAAAGAACTGATTCATAGTTCCATAAGCCACCAGAAAGGCGATAACGATCACCAGGTACTCTCCGCCATAAGCTTGATACCCACGTTCTGCATACGCCATTGGAACCACCCAAAGTGATGTAAAGTAAGCAACTGAAAAACCAAAAAACAAGCTGATCACTGTTACTTCCGCTTTTTCGAATACGTTATCTTCTCTTTCCTCGTCCTCTCCCTGCACCAGGGACAGATATAACCGGATCTTGGAATCTTCTGCAACACACTGATGTTCCAATCCTTTCCGCATTTGATACACCTTTCTCTCACGCATCTTCTCCATCCTTATCTACTATCTGTAAAATCGAATATCACCACTCTGGTACAGAAAGTCCAGATTCCTGCTATGCCAGTTATCCTCATTTCGGCAAGCCTCAAAATACAAAGCTCCCTCAGAATCATCATCCTGGCGTTCCAGCCGAACCATCTCCATCACATCCCAGCAGGTCTCGTCCGGCTCCACAGCATCCCATCGGCCATTACCGATGCAAGAAAACTGATAAGTCCGGCCTGTCTTTTCAAAAATCACATCATGGATATTATCTGGAAACTTCTCACTGGAAACCCGGTTCAGAACCGTCTTAATCACCAGTTTCTTGGTTTCCGCATCCTGGTTCTCCGCCTCTGCCATGGCGATTTTGGCCAACAGATAGCACTCTTCATCATTCCAGTCTTTCCCGCTCCAGAAAGCAGGCTCCTCGGCGGTTTCTTCCACCATGGTTTCCAAGACCACCTCTATTTTCCCCACTGCCAAATCATCTCTAACACCGATCTGATCACTTACCAGTGGCGCTTCTGACTGTTCAGGATCTTTTCTTTGATTGGCCACTGCTGAAGCAACTGACCCTGAAACCAGAAGAAATACCGCTGCCTGCGCCAATCTGTATGATCGCCTACCCATCCGTCTCCTCCTCTAATGGCGTCAAAATCAACTCATCCAACGTCTGTTTGAAATATTTTGCAAACCAGATGAGCGTATATAAATCTGGTTCATGCTTCCCTCTCTCCCAGTTTGATACACAACCGGCACTAGCACAGACCATCTCTGCGATATCCGCCTGTGACAGCCCCGCTTTCATTCTCAGATATCTAATGTTCTGGGCTAAATAATTCATCCAGATTCCTCCTATATGTAAAACCGCTCATCAAAATATTTTTTCGAGATGGTTCCCTGCTTTCGCCTCTTGAATCCTTTCTCCTCAAGTTCATCGTTCAATTCCCGAACTACATCCTGCGCCTTTGTTCTCTTACACCCTAAAATGGTCATAACATCACTTATGGTGTAATAAGATACTGTTACTGCAGGTTTCTCTACCTGTCTTTCCATATGTTCACCTCGCTAACTATATCTTTTATTATTTTCGGTTTCCGAAGCTGCCAGGAAACCATCGTTTCCAAGGATATAATCGATGGATATATTGAAAATTTGGGATAATAACAAAAGCGTTTCTCCTGTTAAGGGGATTTTTCCTGATTCATATTTGGAAATAGCAGCATCCCTAACATTTAATAATTTTCCAAGTTCTGCCTGAGTCATTCCCGCCTGTTCCCGCAATACTCTAACTCTATTCCCTGGCGTAGGCTTACCTTCTGAATTTTTCTTCGGACACTCCTCAAAAAACTCCATAAGTAAATTCTTTTTAGCTGTTATGCTCCAAGATCCATCATCCCTTGTTGATAATGAAAAGTCGGTTATGTCATCGGTTGATACCGACTTTCCATTGATCGTCAGTAGCCTCTTCTCTAAATCCAATTCCAGTGTTTTTAATTTAAAAAATTTCATTTTTTACCTTCTTAATAACTTCCCATTGTTTTTACACCCATATCCTTCTATACTATTTTTACAGGTTCCTGCCAGAGCCGAGTATAAAAAGGAGGTACTTTTTACATGGAGTCTAACACAACAAGAATTTCAAATTCTTGGCTTGAAAAAGAACGCAATGCTCATGGAACTGGATATGTTCCTTGCTATATAAGTGAGCGTTGGTTACAATTTGCTGATACCTACGATAAAGATCTTAATTTTGTTTTTTTAGATGTTATGACAAAGGATAGTAATGAAAAAGACAAAAAATTATGTACCCTGTGTCTCAACATCAATGAATTAAAGGCTACCCTTGAAAAAATTAAACCTGAATAAGATACTTCTCTAGGATATCCTTGTAATAAGCCTGTACAGTGGAAATATGTTTTTCCTGCAAGTTAAGCATATTTCCGCACAGGTTTATCTTTCTTAAGGATACATACTTCAACTCTTGAATGATGTCTTCCTGCTCTTTCTTTGAAACTCCTTTTTCTGTCAAATCTTTTTTAATATCTCTTAACAGATCAAACCAAATGCCTTGCATCCCTTCTCTCCTTCCATCGCCTCTACTCTTCTATCTTGGCTGCCAACGCACTTACATGAACAATCCCCTTCACAGATAACCAAAGCTCCATTTCTCCACATCCGGAGCTTTTTAATTCATATCTAGAAAAGATATCCGGCAACGCCTTTCCATCAACTGTGACCAGAACTCTCGAATCAACCTGTGAAATATTGATATTCACGTATCTCACCTTCTTTCGTCTTCTATGTAAACTATTGCCTCTATACCTCCTTAGCGTTATACTTTCCATACAGGCTCCCGCCAGAGCCGAGTAAACATGGAAAGGAAAATGCCTATGAATATTGATCTTTCAAACAAAGAATTGCTTTTTCTGTATGGTCGCATAAAAAAGGAATACAATGCCATGAAAAACCAAAAAGCAATTATTCTCTCTAAGTCTGAAATGAAATTTTACGCCGACTTAATTGCAAAAATGGAAAAAGCATATCCAGCTCTTTCTAATCTCCCACTTTAAGATTATCAGCCGTAAATACACCGCTATTTACGGCTTCTTTAAAAGCATCTTCAGGAGATATATAAGGTTGAATCGAAACCCCATACACTTTTCCTTTGATTTTCATAACCGTAAAAAGATCACGCTTTTTTCCAAGCAAAAGTCTTAGTAATAACTGCTCTCTCCACCTTCTCTGCTTCAACTTCTTTTGTTTTTCCATCAGCATAACAAGCTGCTTCGCCTTTTCTATAGCACGATCCAGTTCCGTGGTATCCACTGAAATCTTGATCATGCATTCTTTCTTGTTCTTCTCCATGCCTCTCATCTCCTACTCCCTCTTACAAATAATTCACCCGAAATCAAATTTAATTTGATTCTGTTGGTAAAAAAATATAATCCAACGGAATTTTATAAAGATCACTAAGCTCTCTGCTCTGCGACATTCTAGGCTCTGACTTTCCTTTTTCCCAATTTACAATGGTCTGCTTTCCTACTTTTAATGCTTTTGCAACATCATCTTGGGTCAATCCCGCATTAACCCTCGCCGCAGCTAAACTTATCTGAAATTTTTCCACTCAAGACCACCCTCCTTTCTCAATTATAATAAATCAAATTTAATTTGATGTCAATACTAAAATCAATTTTTTTTTGACATTTTGTTGCTTTTAGTATTATTTTATTGTATTATTTCTTTTAGGAGGTAATATTATGGCAGACGAAGAGCAGAAAAAAATTTTTTCTAAAAACCTAAACAACTATCTTACATTAACTAATAAAACTCAAAGGGAAGTTGCCGAAGCTATTGGAGTTTCTCCACAAACATTTAATACTTGGTGTCAAGGCATAGCTCTTCCACGAATGGGAAAAGTCCAACTTCTCGCTGACTATTTTAAAATAGGAAAAACAGATTTGATTGATAATAAAACTCCAGAGCTCACTGCCAGGGATGAGAAGGATATCGCCAAAGACCTTGACAGCATTATGAATAAACTTGCCGCAGGTGAATCCGGTCCCGCAAGTTATAACGGAGAAGAGTTGGATCCAGAGGCTGCGGAACTATTTCGCGATGAGCTTGAAATCGCTCTTCGGCGGTTGAAATTGATCAATAAGGAAAAATATACAAACAAAAGATACAAAAAGTAGGTGACACCCATGGAAGATCTGTTACGGATCAAGCGCCTTGTCGCATACTGTATTAAAAAATACGGTACTTCTGATCCTTTTGAGCTTGCAGACCGCCTTGGTGTTCTTTACCAGATTGGCAACTGTAAGCACGAAGGATGCTATATGTTTTTAAAAAATCACCGATACATCTTTTTAAGTAATCAGCTTGAAGATGCTGAGCTCCGTCTGGTTATGGCTCACGAGCTTGGCCATGCTCTGCTGGATCGAAAATCAAATTGTTATTTTATCCGGAACAAAACACTGCTGCTGGTATCCCGCCTAGAACGCAGGGCCAATCTATTTGCAGCATATCTACTGATATCTGACGATTTGCTGACTGAATATACAGGATATACAGAAGATCAGTTTTGCCAGGGTACAGGATACCCAAAGGAACTATTAAAACTTAGAATTTTATAACAGATAGGAATGATCGGTATATGAGTTTAATTTCTACAATAAAAAAATTGTTTAACAACAAACCAACTTCAACATCTACATCATTGTTATCTGATGAAGAAATTCGTTTTCTTGCATATGCTGACGGCCATGATGCTGATGTAAAAACTTTTTCTCAATTTTATAAATATAAATGTGGAATCAATGATTACACTTCCACTTTAAAAAAATTATCTATAAATAATTATCTTACAATAACTGTTTGTGAGAAAAGCCTGGAACTATATAAAGTAGATGAGCTTAAGTTTTATTTAAAAAGCCATAATTTATCTACATCAGGAAAAAAAGCGGACTTAATACAAAGAATTATTGATAACACGCAAGATTATCCACAACATTTTACAAAAAAGGTCTGCATATTAACCGAAAAAGGAAAAAACACTGTCGATCAGTATACTGCAAAACACCTGGAAACTTTCAAAAATCAAATTCATAATACTATCATTTGGCTTCGCACTAATGATATTCAAAGCATTATTAATGAATATGCTTCCGAGGAATGGCCAGATGCTCCATTTGCCCTTCCTTATAACACCGAAGGTGTTACTAACGATGTCCGTGCCATCCAGGAATACCGCAATTTAGGGCATGACACAGACAGAGAACTTTCCATTTGTATCATATCTCTTATGTTTCACCGTACTTTTAAAGGCACATTAAAACTTTTAGCTGATATTGGTTATAACGATATCAGCGATTCAGAGTTATATACTGCCCATACATCACTTTGTAGCCTGCAGTCTATTAATGAATTTAAAAAAATAAACCTCGAAAAATATAAAATAAGAGCCATTGGAGATGGAAGAACCTGTCCTAATTGCGCAAAAATGGATCAGAAAATCTTTCCTGTATCTCAAGCAGTGTTGGAAAAAAATCTGCCTCCATTTTGTGATAAATGTAGGTGTATTGTTTTGCCATACAATCCTAAATTTAAATAAAATAATTTATCCAGGAATTATTTTTACCAGAATGGTTGACTGGTTTTAAGTAATGTACGGGTAACCACTTGGTTGCCCGTCTTTTATCCTATATCTTACAGATAAACACAGAAATGAGGTGCCTCTTATGCCTGCCTACAAGGAATCCAATGGAACATGGAGTTCAAAATTCAAGTATAAAGACTGGCTCGGAAATAACCAGCAGAAAACTAAGCGTGGCTTCTCCAGAAAAAAAGATGCTCTCGATTATGAAGCTGATTTCAAAGCAAAATATATTCATTCAGCCAATATTCCATTTCAGGCCCTGGTTGACAATTATATGGAAGATCTCACTGGAAATCATAAAATCAGCATTACCACTGCTGCCCGGAAGAAAATAACCTATGAGAAGTTGATCACTCCATATTTCATGAAAAAGGCCATTAATCAAATTGATGAACTGGATATTTTAAACTGGCAAACCTGGGTACAGAAAAAGGGATACGAAAAGTTCCCGGATACAGGATATGCTCCAACCTACTTAAAATCCGTTCACAACGAAATGTCCGCCATCATGAATTATGCAGTCCGATACTATAAGCTTCCATACAATCCATGTGCCAAAGCCGGAAGCATGGGAAAAGGAGATGCCGATACCATGAAAATCTGGACTCTGGACCAATTCGAGCAGTTTATCAGCGTTGCTGATAAAAGCGATGCTAAAGTTGCATTTGATATTCTGTTTTGGACCGGAATTCGAGAAGGCGAGTTACTGGCTCTCACCCCTGGTGATTTTCTTCCAGATTTCCATCTGAATATATCCAAAAACTTTGCTGTTGTTGAAGGTACGCAGATCATCAAGGACACCAAGACCGAACACAGTACCCGCTGCATTGCAATCCCACAATTTCTCTATGATGAGGTTCAAGAATATCTTCATGGACTTTATGGTGTAGAAAGCACAGACCGGCTCTTTTTATTTACAAAATCTTTCCTGATAAATGAAATTAAACGAATGGCCAAAAAAGCAGACATGGAGCCAATCCGAGTTCATGATCTGCGTCATTCCCACGCTTCACTGCTTATCGAGATGGGATTCAATATTCTTGCAATCTCTGAACGGCTTGGCCATAAAAATGTCCAGACAACCTGGAACACTTATGCTCACCTTTATCCAGATAAGGGCAAGCAGATTGCCTTTGGATTACAAGAAGCCAAGGCAACAGGCATTACCGCCAACCAGACCGCTGAAGATCAGGTCCTCAGTCTGCTTGGATCCATTCAAAAGATGCTGCCCAACTACTCTACTTATGAAACGGATGACATTATTTTATGGGATACCATTGAGAAAAAGAAGGAAATTGTAGACCGTCAGAAATTTGATGCTATGATAAAGGATTCCTTAGATCCCGATGAGGCATTTGTTATCATGATGCAGGATGGATACTATGAATTGAACCAACGATCCATCTTCTGCTTTTCCAGCAGAGGAATGCCAATCAAATATCTATAAGTTACGTTATCAGCGTTGTGTGTCTAATTTTGGGTGTCATTCGGGTGTCAATTTTACTTAAAAAAGTCCAGAAACCCGCATATTTGCTTGGTTTCTGGACTTTCTTTTACTACTCGAATTCAATCGTAGCCGGTGGCTTACCCGTGCAATCATACAGCACGCGATTGACATGTTTCACTTCATTGACGATTCTGCTGGACACAACTCCAAGCACCTCCCAAGGCAGCTCTGCCGCCTCAGCAGTCATAAAATCAATGGTATTTACTGCTCTTAAAGCAATGGCGTAATCATAGGTTCTCTCATCACCCATAACGCCTACGGAACGCATGTTGGTCAGTGCTGCAAAATACTGTCCAACGGAACGGTCCAGTCCAGCCTTAGCAATCTCCTCGCGGTAGATGGCGTCTGCTTCCTGTACCATTTTTACCTTCTCAGGAGTGACTTCACCGATGATACGAATTCCAAGTCCCGGGCCTGGGAATGGCTGACGGAATACTAATTTCTCCGGGATTCCAAGCTCTAAGCCTACTTTGCGGACCTCGTCCTTGAACAAATCTCTTAACGGCTCGATGATCTCCTTGAAATCAACATAGTCCGGAAGTCCTCCTACGTTGTGGTGGGATTTGATCACCGCAGACTCACCGCCAAGACCGCTCTCCACTACATCCGGGTAAATGGTTCCCTGTACCAGGAAGTCAACGGCACCGATTTTCTTCGCCTCTTCCTCAAAGACACGGATAAATTCCTCGCCAATGATTTTTCTCTTACGTTCTGGCTCCTCAACACCTTTTAATTTGCCGTAGAAACGTTCCTGGGCATTGACGCGGATGAAGTTTAAGTTATATGGGCCGTTTGGTCCAAATACTTCTTCTACCTCATCGCCTTCATTTTTACGGAGCAGGCCATGATCAACGAATACGCAGGTCAACTGATCGCCCACTGCTTTTGCCAGCATAACGGCTGCGACGGAGGAATCAACTCCACCAGACAGAGCACACAGAACTTTACCATTGCCAACCTTCTCACGGATCGCTTTGATGCTGTTCTCTGCAAATGCGTCCATGGTCCAGTCGCCGGAGCATCCGCATACATTGTATACAAAGTTGTGAAGCATCTTGCTTCCTTCCTGGGTATGCAGCACCTCTGGATGGAACTGAATAGCGTACAGGTTCTTCTCCTCCCACTCAGCTGCTGCCACCGGGCAGTCTGGGGTGTGAGCTACAATACGGAAACCAGGAGCGATTCTCTCAATGTAATCATTATGGCTCATCCAGCAGATCGTCTTTTCTGAAACATCGCTGAATAACTTACTGGTCTTATCCACGGTTACCTCGATTTTACCATACTCACGGACCGGGGCTTTGCACACGTTACCGCCTAATACATACTGCATTAACTGTGCGCCGTAGCAGAGCCCCAGAACCGGGATGCCCATCTCAAATAATTCTTTGCCGCATGATGCCGCCCCCTCTTCGTAACAGCTGTTAGGACCCCCTGTCAAGATAATTCCCTTTGGATTCATGGCTTTGATCTGCTGGATATCGGTCTTATAAGAATAAATCTCACAATATACATGGTTTTCACGAACACGTCTCGCTACCAACTGATTGTACTGTCCGCCAAAATCAATGACTACAATCTTCTCTCTGTTCACAGATTTTCCTCCTGGTTCTCTTGATGTTCATTTAGGCGGAAAAACCGATCCTCTTTCTGCTAAGAACCTGCATCTGATGATCAGCCAATTCCGTCCGACTTTTGTTACAACGTATTATAACTATTCAGTACCTTCATAGTTACGAGCAAAAATCCATTCCAGATCAGCTTCGCTGATGGGATTTTTGCTTTCTAGCCTATGTGTTCTTACGGTCAGCGCAGCATGTGCGCAGACCTACTAAATAGTTACAACGTATTATACATAACTTCGCCCTATTACACAAGTACCATTTCATTTTTCCATAGCTTAAACGCCCGGTCCTATCTCCCTGGTCGTCTCGAACACTGCCTGATCCGGCCCAGATGGTTTGCTCTCCGCTGCTGTGGTCTCTGACGGAGACGGTGCCGGTGAACTCTCTGCCGGATCTGGATGTGGTCCTGCCGCTGAACTTTCTGCCGGAGATGGCTGTGGGGAAGGTGCTGCTGCAGTCGTTGGCTCTGGAGCTGGAGAAGGTGCTGGCGCAGTGGTCTCTGATGGCGCTGACGCTGCAGCTGTCGTTTCTGCCTGGGTCGGAGCTGCAGTTGTTTCCGCAGCCTTCGTCTCTGCCTGCGTATCCCCGCTACCTGTGGATGTACTCTTACTTCCTGTTCCATCCAGATGATAACAAAGCACCGGATCCCCTGTGGAAATGTTCTGGAAAATCACCTTTGCCACTGCAGGTGGCAGATTCACGCAGCCATGGGAACCATTGGTCATATAGATCTGCCCGCCAAAGGATGAACGCCATTTGGCATCATGCATACCAATATTTCCATTAAATGGCATCCAGTAGCTGACCGGTGTCCGGTAATTCTCGCCCTTTAAGGTGGCATCCTTCTGTTTATAAGTCAGTGGATAAGCGCCTGACGGTGTATCATACCCTTTTGCATGGTTTCCGGACACAAAATCCGACTCGATCACCAGTTTTCCATCCTTATAAAAAAACAGATGCTGAGCCGTCAAATTGATCTCCACATAAGTATTGCCGTAATCATTTGCTCCATGGCTGTTGGCTTTCTGGCTGTATACCGGCTCCCTGGTCTGGCTTTCCCCGGACTGGATAATGTCATATAACTGACTGGTTTCTTCTCCCTGATTGATCTTCCAGCCATAAAACCCCTTGCTGATGGTGACGGTTTTTCCATAACTGGTATTTAGTGTCTTGCTCTTATAAGCAGTGTCATATTTCGATGCCAGTCCCTTCACATAAGCTGCTACCTGATCCCGGTCCAGCAAAACAGTCGTTCCATCTGCCCCTACAGAGATCCACTGGGAAATCACATCTCCGCCAAGAGTTTCCCGGCTATCACCAAACTGATAGGTCACCGTCATATTGACATAGCGGTTTAATTTATCCGCCAATGCCTTCAACTCTTCATGATCCGATGTGATCTCTGGCTTTTCATAGGCATCTAACTCTTCCAGATCCAATTCCTTGCTTAGATTGTCAATGGCATGAACAACTCCTTCTGTCAGAACGTCTTTTTTTAACAGATTCCCCTGTTCTTCTGGAATGATCGAAAATCCAATGCCCGGCTGGTACTCCGACATATAAGCGTCCACGGGAGCTTTGGCATAATCTTCACGCAGACAGACTAAACCGTCAATTTTCTCTGACAGCTTTGTCTTATCATACGCGATCATGGTCGGGATTTCATATTCGGTCTTCTTGGAGCGGTGGCTGAACCACATCATCGGTTCCTGAGCCGCCAGATAATTCTCCAGGCTTCCGTCAAACTCTGATTTTAAGTCGATTTCCGCGCCAAAAATCTCCTCGGTATCACCGCCTCTTTCCTTTAAAACCAGGCTATAACCCTGGATTCCGGACGCAATCATCTCTTTCACCTGATCCACGGTCTTTTTGGATACATCCATGCCGTTGATCACCGTATTGGGGAAAAAGACATGGTTATACTGCTGCGCCTGATATACATAATAACCAATCCCGCTGCCTGCACACACGACCAGCACTGCTGCTGCAATCGCCACCGCTTTTACCGGAAATGGTTTCTTTTTTCTGCTTCTTGGCTGTTTTTCATTCATTGTCACTCCTATCCCTCCGTTACAGCTGTTTCATTCCTGTACCTAGTATACTCAAATCTTTGTTCCTCTGTCCAGTAAGACAATCTTACGCATATCTTACGAAAAAATTACTGTTTATTGCTTTCCCCAACCCGAAACTGCTTTCGATACTGCGATGGAGTGGTGCCGGTCACGGATTTAAACACCCGGTTGAAATGAGTCAGATTGGAAAATCCGACTTCCCTGCTGATATCTGTGACATTGCTGTTGGTTTCCATAAATTTGCGCTGTGCATTCATGATGCGCGTGACATTGATGTACCGAATGATCGTCGTATTAGTCACCTTCTTAAATTCCCGGCATAGGTAATACGAACTGATGTAAAATTGCTTTGCCAGCATATCCAGATTGAGTTCTTCCTGATAGTGCATATGGATGTAGCGGATCACTTCTCCGATCCTGCTGCTGTTTTCAGAAGCCCTCTCCGGATGTTTCTGTCTCAGAATCAACAAAAGCAGCACATTGATGATCCCCTGGTTAAATTCATCATGATGGAGTCCCGGATTGTTCTGCTCTTTTAAAAGAATTTCCATCAGACGGTGGATCTCCTGGCGTTCTCTGATATCCACCTGATAGACTCCGATCTCCTCCTTCAGTTCTGTCAGTATGGAAGGCCACAGCACCTCCTCCGGAGTAAAATACAGCACCAGTCTTTTAAATGGGACATTCTTCTCCCCGTAGGAATGGTGCATCACATATGGTGGAAAGATCATAAACTCTCCCTGTTCCATATGATAGAGCTGATCCTCTACCATGTGAAAACGTTCCCCCGCCTCCAGATAATAGATTTCAAAATACTCATGATAATGAGACTGGGACATATTGTCATTGACTCCCTGGATCCGTTCGCTGGCCGTTCCGAGTCCCTGGGCCATCATGATCCCCGCCTGATCGATCATATCATCCTTCTCCTTTAATCTCATTCTTATGTATTGATTTTAATACACTTGTGCAAGAAATGTAAAGTATCTGCCTGAAATGTGCAATTTTTGTCTAGTTTTAATTATGTTAATTATTTATCATATAACAGCAAACAGCAATTTTCATATTTAAAAATATCATATCACAAAAATACTCTAAAGTGAAATATGAACAATATTTAAGGAGGAACAGTTTCATGAAGGTATGCACCAATGCACTGGCCGTAAAACAGGAAAACAACTATTTTTCTGTAGCTACTAACTGCACTGAGATCCGGATCTTCTTTCTCACTGATCATGTGATCCGTATCAGAGCCGGATTTGATGGAGATTTCGCAGAAGAATCCTACAGTTTAGTCACAACTGCCTGGGAAGACAGAATGGATTCATTTTTAAAGGACTATAGAACAAGAATCAAGACTGCCCATGCAGTTTTAAAGGATGAAGCACATCAGGCAGTGATCCAGGGAAATGAGCTGAAAGTCGTTGTGGAAAAAGATCCATTCCGTATTTGTGTGTATGACAAGGAAGGAACGATGATCCACGCAGACATCGTAGACCTGGCTTATCGTGAGGACAGCAACCATCGCAGGATCCACACCAGCCAGATCGAGGCTGACGATTGCTTCTATGGCTTTGGTGAAAAGAGCGGTGAACTGAATAAAGCCCAGAAATACATGGTATTAAGCCCTGGTGATTCCATGGGATATGACCCAAAGGAAACGGATTCTCTTTACAAGCATATCCCGTTTTACATCAAATTAAATCAGACCACCAAAAAAGCCACCGGATATTTTTATCACAGCACCTGGGAATGTGACTTTAACATGGGACGTGAAAAGCGCAATTACTGGCACCGCTACAGCAGCTATTCCACCAATGGCGGTGATATTGATCTCTTCCTCATCTCCGGTCCTTCCATCCGTCAGGTAATCGAGCGTTACACCGATCTCACTGGAAAATCCGCCATGCTTCCTAAATACGCTTTGGGATATCTCGGTTCTTCCATGTATTATCCGGAGTTAGAGGCAGACTGCGATGATGCGATCACGGAATTCATCGACACGACAAAAGAAGAAGGTATCCCGGTCGATGGTTTCCAGCTTTCCTCCGGCTATTGTGCCATCGAGACCGAAGAAGGCATCAAGCGCTGTGTATTTACCTGGAATAAGAAACGTTTTAAAGATCCAAAAGACTTTTTCACACAGATGAAGCAAAGAGGCGTCTGCGTATCCCCCAACGTCAAGCCTGGCATGCTTTTGATTCATCCAAAGTTAGAAGAGATGAAAGCAAAGGGAATGTTCATCAAAGCGAGCGAGACTGACGAGCCTGGTATCGGAACCTGGTGGGGCGGCAAAGGCATGTTTGTAGATTTTACCAGCCAGGAGACCAGAGACCACTGGAAAGAGATGTTGAAGGAACATGTCCTGGAATACGGCACAAGCTCTGTATGGAATGATAACTGCGAATATGATAGCATGGTTGACAAAGACTGCCGCTGCTATTTTGAAGGAAAAGGCGGTACGATCGGACAGTTAAAATCGGTTATGTCCAACATCATGTGCCATATCAGCAATGAAGCCATCCACGAAACCTTTGACAATACCCGTCCTTATGTGGTATGTCGTTCTGGACATGCCGGAATCCAGAGATATGCACAGACCTGGGCAGGCGACAACTTAACCTGCTGGGAATCCTTAAAATACAACATTGCTACCATCCTCGGAATGGGCTTATCCGGTGTTGCAAACCAGGGTTGTGATGTCGGCGGTTTCTACGGTGTTGCCCCAGAGGCAGAGCTGTTCGTCAGATGGATCCAGAACGGTATTTTCCAGCCTCGCTTCTCGATCCACTCCACCAATATTGACAATACTGTGACTGAACCATGGATGTACAGTGGCTGCACCGACTATATCCGGACTGCGATCAACTTCCGTTACCGCATGTTCCCATATCTGTATTCTCTGATGGAACGTGCTCATGAATCCGGTCTTCCGATCATGGAAGCCATGTGCAGTGCTTTCCAGAATGATCCGAACTGTTACGAGGAAGGTGTCGATTTCATGTTCGGTGATTCCCTGCTTGTAGCAAATGTTGTAGAAAAGGGTGCTAAAACCAGAAAAATCTATCTGCCGGAAGGCCATGTGTTCTACGATTTTTATACCAGAACCCCTTATCACGGTGGTCAGACAATCGAGATCCCGGTAGACCTCGGAAGCATTCCTCTCTTTGTTAAGGGCGGTGCGATCATTCCGATGGCCACCAATCAGATGAAGAATCTTATGACAGAGCAGCCAGAAGGACTCTCCATCCTCTGTGCACCTGACCAGGATGCTTCCTTTGTGCTGTATGAGGATGACGGTATTTCCATGAACTATGAAAAGGGTGAATATTTAAAGACCTTGATCACGATGTCTGCCGGAGAGCGTACAGTTCTTTCCTTCCAGCATGAGGGCTCCTACTGCACCTCCATTAAGACCATGGCTTTGGATGTGATCCACAGAGAGAAAGCTCCATACTGGATCACCGTTGATAATCAGGAGATTCCGCATTTCCTTCACAGAAGAAAATTCGAAGAGGCAGACTGCGGCTGGTACTATAGCCAGACTTTAAAATCCGTACAGGTGAAATATCCAAATCCGAAAAAAGACTATCAGGTTGTTATTTCCTTTGAGCAGTTTGATCTGATCGGTATGTAAGTTAGAAAGGGGATATTAGAAAATGAGAAAAATTGCAGCAATCGCAGCCGCTCTGAGCCTGACTCTGTTCAGCCTTACCGGCTGTACACAAAGCGGTGCGAAAACAAGCGCAGAAGCAACCGCACAAAACCCATTGGTGCTGACACTCGCCCACGGACTCAGTGAAACACACACAGTTCATATTGCCATGACTGAATTTGCGAACATGGTCGAAGAACGCACAAATGGAAGAATCCAGGTCCAGATCTTCCCAAACGGACAGCTTGGATCTGAAAATGAAAATATGGAGCAGCTGATGTCCGGTGTCATCTCCATGACCAAGGTGTCCGCTCCTGGTCTTGCAACCTACAACGAAGCCTACCACACCTTTGGACTTCCATATATTTTTGACAGTACTGAGGATTTCTATCACGTTATGGACTCTGACCAGATGCGCGATTTCTTTCTCTCCTCCGGAGATGACGGTTTTGTAACTCTGACCTACTACACCTCAGGTGCCCGTTCTTTTTACACCAAGAATAAGGCGATCCGCAAACCAGAGGATCTCAAGGGCTTAAAGATCCGTGTACAGGATATGAAATCCCAGACTGATATGATGAAAGCACTCGGTGGTATCCCGGTTGCAATGTCTTATGGTGATGTATACACCTCCCTGCAGACCGGAATCATCGATGGAACCGAAAATAATGAAACCGCCCTCACAACCGGAAAACACGGCGAGATCTGCAAGGTCTATTCCACAGACCAGCATGCCATGATCCCTGATGTTATGGTCATGAGTGAAAAAGTATGGAAAAACATCAGCCCGGAGGATCAGCAGATCATCCTTGAAGCCGCTCGCGAATCAACAGAGCAGCACAAGATTGCCTGGGATGCTGCGATTGATCAGGCAATTGAGGAAGCAAAGACCACCATGGGTGTCGAATTTGTCAATGATGTAGACAAGGAAGCCTTTCGTGAAGCAACAAGCGGTATGATCAGTGATTACTGCGAGCAGTACCCTGGTGTTAAAAAGCTTCTTGATATCATTGATTCCGTCGAATAAGGAGGTTTGTCATGCGAGAATGTTTATCATTTATGAAAAAATGGATGACCCGTCTGTTAGCCGGCATCGCCACTGTGCTGCTGTCTATCATGACATTGCTGGTATTATACCAGGTATTTACCCGCTATATTTTAAATAATCCAGCCGCTTTTACTGAAGAGCTGGTACGTTATTTTCTGATCTGGACCGGCTTCATCGGTGCTGCCTATGCCTTCATTACCAGAGAGCATATGTGCCTGGTATTGGTGCGTGACAGTTTAAGTCCATCCAGAAAACGGATCTTAATGACACTGATTGATGTTCTGATCCTGGTTTTCGCGATCTTTGTTATCACGATCGGCGGATTCAAGCTGGCTTTAAGTGCGAAAAAAGTATACTCTGCACTTCTTGGCATTCCGAGAAGTCTTGTATATGCAATGGCTCCTGTCTCAGGAATCTTTATTATTCTGGCTCAGATCATTAATATTTATGAAGACATTACCGGAATCACTGTTGAAGGAGGAACTGAATCATGAGTATCGGACTTACTACCGTTCTTTTATTTGCGGTATTTGGCCTGCTTCTGTTTTTAAGCTGCCCAATCTCCGTAAGCATCGTCATCGCATCCATTGTGACTGCCATGTCTACCCTGTCATGGGATCAGATCACATTTATCACCATGCAGAAGATGAACAGCGGCGTAGAGAGCTTCTCTCTGCTTGCCATCCCCCTGTTCATCCTGGCCGGAAACATCATGAACAACGGCGGTATCGCACGCCGTCTGGTAAACTTTTCCAAGCTTTTTGTTGGCTGGATCCCAGGCTCACTGGCTCAGGCTAATATCGTCGGAAATATGCTCTTTGGTGCTTTATCCGGTTCTTCCGTTGCTGCCGCATCTGCTATGGGAGGCTGTATCTACCCAATCCAGAAGGATGAGGGTTACGATCCGGCATTTGCAACTGCTGTCAATATTGCCTCTGCCCCTACTGGTCTTTTAATTCCCCCAACCAGTGCATTCATCGTCTACTCCACCGTAGCAGGCGGCGTATCCATCTCAACCCTGTTTATGGCCGGCTATGTTCCGGGCATCCTTATGGGTCTGGGTTCCATGGCAGTTGCATTTATTTATGCCAAAAAGCATAAATATCCTACTTCCGGAAAAACCCCTGCAAAAGAAGCCTTAAAAGTCACTCTGGAAGCGATCCCAAGTCTGCTTCTGATCGTGATCGTCATCGGCGGTATTGTGGGCGGTATTTTCACTGCAACCGAAGGTGCAGGCATCTGCGTTCTTTATTGCCTGATTCTCTCTATCTGTTACCGGAGCATCACTGTAAAATCCTTTACAAAAATCCTGGTAAACAGTGCCTGCACCAGCGGTATCATCCTGTTTTTGATCTCCGCATCCTCTGCCATGTCCTTTGTCATGGCATACTCCGGAATCCCTGCTGCCATCTCCACCGGCCTCATGTCCATCTCCACAAACAAATATGTGATCTTCCTGCTGATGAACATCATCCTCATGGTAGTCGGTATGTTCATGGACATCACGCCTGCAATCCTGATCTTTACACCAATCTTCCTTCCGATCGCACAGAGTCTCGGAATGAGTGATATCCAGTTTGGCGTTATGCTGATCTTCAACATGTGCCTTGGAAACATTACACCGCCTGTCGGCTCTGTTCTGTTCGTCGGCTGTGGAATCAGCAAGATCAGTATCGAAGAAGTAACAAAAACTCTGCTTCCTTATTTTGCAGTCCTCTTCCTTCTGTTATTAGCAGTTACTTATATTCCTGCCTTATCTTTAGGTATCCCTACATTAATGGGACTTATTTAATCCATTGGATTGGACGAAGTTTCCTATAAAAAAGTGTCTTCGACACTTCAACTCCCCTGCCCCTCAATCTTGAGGGGTTAGGGGTTTCCTTTTGCTTCATTTTCCTGCATAATAGACATATGAATATCTTACAAAGAATTTTTACAGACTATTATGAGAAAATCAAATATACTCTTCATCCCAGATCTTCTGAGATGGAAAATATCGAAAAAATGATCAACTGTGGTGATCCTTCTTTTGGTGGCGCTATGTATGGCTGTCCACACTGCGGAAAACTTAAGTTCGTTCCTTTTCGCTGCCACAGCCGTTTCTGTCCTACTTGCGGTAACAAGTATTCTATGGATCGCTCTACCTCCATGTCTTTTAAACTGGTTAACGTCAAGCACAGACACTGTGTCTTCACCATTGATGAAAATCTCCGTGATTTTTTCCTTCAGGACAGATCTCTGCTTCCTTGCCTTTTTCATTCTGTTGCCAGCGTTATTTCCCGCATGTTCTTTAAAATGAACAAATCCAAGAATTTTACTCCTGGTTACATTATGGTTCTTCATACTTTTGGCAGGGATCTCAAATGGAATCCTCACATTCACTGTCTGATTTCTGAAGGTGGCTACAGCGATGACGGGGAGTGGCGCCATATCACCCATTTTAATTATACTTTCCTCCGAAACGCCTTTCGTACTGCGTTACTTAACGAAATGGAAAGCCTGCTTGGTTCCTCTTTCAAAAAGGTCAAAGCCTTATGTTATTCCGAACACAAACAAGGTTTCTATGTTTATGCCAAACCGAATCAATGCGATCCAAAAAACGTAGTCAAATATATCGGTCGTTATCTCGGTCGCCCGGTTATCGCTACATCCAGAATTGATCACTATGACGGCGAATCCGTTACCTTCCATTACAATCGCCACGAAGACGAAAAATATGTCGAAGAAACACTCCCGGCTATTGATTTCATAAAGCGGTTAATCAGACATATCCCTGAAAAGCACTTTAAAATGATCCGATATGGCGGAATCTATGCGCGCCACCGTGAAATTGACAAACATTTGCATCGGGCTGTAGCGAAAGAAAAACATCATGTTTTTCGTTGTTTCAATCAGTGGCGTACTGCTATTCTTTCTTCTTTTGGGTATGACCCCTTGCAATGCCCTGACTGTAGGCACGAAATGGAGTTTCTTGAACTCTACTATAACCACCAGCGCGTTTCTCTCGAAGAACTTTACGAGAAAGCAATGTCCAAATCTCGTGGAAAACGTTCCTCCGCATGAATTTTGATGTTATAATCTCCCTGAAAGGAGATTTCCATCTATGAAGCCTGATATCGAGGAACTGCGCAGAAAATACATTGAAACTCCCCCAGAAGGTATGACATCCGCGGACATTCGCCATATGAGCGAGGAGGATCTTCTGGATATGGATTATTTCTTAAATGATGACGAACTTGATGACGATTTCGGTGAAGAAGGCTTCTATATCTTCTAAACCGACAACCGTTTATTTGTCATGCCCGCCTTTGTGCGGGCTATTTTCAATTCAACAGAACGCCAACGGCGGTCTTTCCTATAAAGCAAAAAAGATCCTGGACAGCACATCCGATCGTGTGCTTTCCAGGATCTTTTTCTAATTCATCAGATTATTCAAATAATCCCTCATAAATATTCAGGACCTGATCAGGCATTCTTCTCTTTTAACAGGTCACGGATCTCTGTCAATAACTCCTCAGTAGTCGGTCCTGCTGGAGCTGCCGGTTTCTCCTCTTCTTTGTGAAGTTTTGAAGTTACCATGGCAACTGCCTTTACCATAAAGAACATACATGCGCCAATGATCAGAAAATCAACGATGTTCTGGATAAAGCTTCCGTAAAGAATCGCTGATTCCGGCGTGATCACATTCTGCGCCTCATCCAGAACTGCCGGATGGATCACCAGTTGCCCAATGTTTTTTCTAACTGACCTGCTTCTCTCTTACTCATACGTTTTTTCCTTCCTATTCGGATCTGGATATTCAATGATGTAAAATTCATATGCATTTACAACGGTCGTCTTTCCATAAGTAACCTTCCGTTTAAAATTTGATAAATATGTTCTATGGACATGACCATGGACAAAATACGTCGGTTCATATTTATCCATCAACTTACGGAAACACTTGAAGCCTCTATGTGGCAGATCATCCATATCATTGATCTGATACGCCGGTGCATGGGTCACTAAAATATCAATGCCACGTTTTCGGAACAATTTCCACCACAGCCTCAGGATACGTATGGACATGGCCCGTTCTGTAAACTGGTTTTCAGAATGGGGAATATACTCCATACATCCCCCCAATCCCATAATTCTGATACCTTTATAGGTATAAATATCATCATCAATACAGATGCACCCCTCTGGCGGACAATAGGCATACTTTCCATCATGATTGCCTTTCACGTAAAGCACCGGCGCATGACACATCGTTGCAAAAAATGTTAAATACTCCGGGCTTAGATCTCCGCATGATATGATCAGATCCACATCCTTAAACTGTTCAGGATCGAAATAATCATACAAACGCTTCGACGGCTCATCCGCCATCACCATTATATACATACCTTACTCCTCCGTATGCTGCTCCTCATCCACATGGACACCCTGAAGCTGAAGCAGTCTCTGGGCGTCATCGGTCAGTTCCTCTGCTTCTGGAATCCGTCCGATCACATTCTCTGCTAACCAGTTCATGGTGATGATCTCCTGTGGAGAAAGCCGTTCGCCGTCCTTACATTCGATATTCCCACTCTGAGAATAGATAAATCCCTCAAATGGTTCAAAGCTGCCCGCCCGGATGGAATTCTTTAGAAATTCAATGAGACGGTGGGTTCCATGAGGCATATTCTGGGTGCAGATCACATCGATCACATCCGCAGACAGTCCCCACCAGTAATTGACGGCCTTTTTCCCCTTCATGGCCTCGGTGTCAATGCCCTGGCAGATATTTCTCACAATACGCTCATAGAATTTTCCCCAATGCCATACCGGCATGGCGATATTTTCCACTGTTCCGTCCTCTAACTTCCGGTAAAGTCCAAACTCCCTGCTGCGATGTTCCGGAACGATCATATCCGCACCGGAAATGTAACGGATTCCCTGTTCTTTGAACCATTCTTCCGGATCTGCGCCTTTTAGTCTTGACCATTCCAGATGCACCTTCACATCCGGGTTGATCATACGGGCGCCCATGGCAAACGCATTGATATTGGCGATATTTCCGTAAACCGGATAATCCGCAATGTAGCCCAGATCATCGCACCTGGACATAGCTGCCGCAATGGCTCCTGTCAGGAATTTTGCCTCATACATTCTTGCATAATAGGTACAGATTGAAGAATAGGACATGCAGATGGAACAATTATAGATCCGCACCTCCGGATGACGGATAGCGGAACGGACACTCTGGTTGACCATCTCTGAGGCTGTTGTGAAAATGGTATTACAGCCTGCCGCAATGGCGTCTTCAATCGCTTTTTCCGTTTCCTCTTCCGTATTGACCTGTTCAAAGGCCATCGTTTTCATTTTTCCTTCAAATACCTGCTCCAGATGCATCCGTCCTAATTCATGGGCATAGGTCCAGCTGGAAGTAGCGCCGGTTTTCGCATGGATAAATCCAATGGTCAGCATCTCTGGCTCGATCTTGCCGGATGGAAGAATCCAGTTAAAAAGATTGTTCTTCTTCTGGCCCTCCAGTTCGTCCGGATTTTCTACCAAAGCTACCTGACTGCCTCTGGAAACCAGCTGTATTTCCTCCCACATCTGTTTTAATGCCCCATACATTTCCCGTTCCGTCTGCCCCTTGGTCTCTTCATATCCGGTCAGTTCCAGATAGATCAGAAACGCATCCCCGCAGGTCAGATCCAGCCGATCACCTTTTGCCAGCTCAAATGCCTTGGCAAACCGGCCGTAGGTAGAACGAAACATCATACGTGTCTCGTCATCCCATTTTTCTTCTGGATTTCTTCCCATCAGTTCTAACAGTTTCCGGTAACTTCCCTCTTTGCTGAATGTCACATCACAGTTTAACGAAATCTGATAGAAATCCATAAACTCATAATACAGTTTTACTTCCCTGTCTTCACTGCGTTTTGGAACCAGGCGCGTAACTGAACCGGCAATGCTGTACGCGCCTACAAATTTCATGACGCTGACACGCTTATTGCCTTCCTGGACGTAAAACTTGTTCATATATTCATATGCAACGATCGGATCATGGATTCCTTCTTGAATCTGATGATCATAAAGCATGGACCACTTTGCCCCAAACTCCGACTTTTCTGGAAGAAGAGGCATAAACTGATTGGAAAAAGCAGTGGTTCTGCCGGTTGTCTTCGTTCCAACAATCTTATCTAGTGGAATATCCATAACTCCCAGACTCACTTCTGCCACGATGTCTTTTCCTTCCAGAATCTCATCCAGTACTGGAAGATATGGGGATTTTCCCATTAAAACTGCTTCCTGGTACTGTCTACGTCCCAGCTTTAGCGCTGCCTGATATTCGCCTAATGCCATATTTTTCCTCCTATATTTTTCATGCCGTTCCAGACACCCTGAAACATTTAACTTTCCAGCCTATGTGTTCTTACGGTCAGCGCAGCATGTGCGCAGACCTGCTGAATAGTCACCTTTCTTTTTCTGTACAGAAATCAGTATACCATCATCCATTTCTGATTTCCACACAAAAACCGAAAGAAAATCCGATTGTTTTAATTGTTAACCATTTTATCTTTGTGGTTGACAATTGTTTTTCTCTATGATATACCATTAACTGACATAAAAATCACAGGTATCCAAGATACTTAAAACCCAAAAGGAGCATTAATATTATGAATTCTACTCAGAGTACTTCTTCCGCAGCAGTTTCCAGTTCCCGCCGTATGTTCACTACCCGTGAGCTGGTCATCGGAGGCATGTTTGCAGCATTGTTAGCCGTGATCTCCCAGTTGTCCATCCCGATGCCATCTGGTGTCCCGATCACCATCCAGATCCTGGGGGTTGCCTTAGTCGGTTCCGTTCTTGGCTGGAGACTTGGACTTTTCGCCACCATCACTTATATTCTGATCGGCGCTGTCGGTCTTCCGGTTTTTGCAAACTTCAGCGGCGGCTTCAGTAAGCTGGTTGGCGTCACCGGCGGTTACATCTGGTCCTGGCCTTTTTTAGCAGCCCTGGCAGGTGTTCATCCACACACTGGCAACAAAACCAGAGATTTTGTTCTCAACGTGATCTGTGCCCTTGTCGGCCTTGCCATCTGCGAGACCATCGGAGGACTTCAGTGGGCAGCTTTAGCAGGCGATAAATCCGTTTCTGCTGTGTTCGCTTATGCAATCGTGGCATTTATCCCAAAGGACATTGTTCTGACGATTATCGCAGTTGTCATTGGAACAACCGTCCGCAAGACCCTGCTCTCTACTATTTTATCCAATTAAAACCATGCAAAAGCCAAACCCCGGATCACCGGATTTTTCACCGGTGCTGGGGTTTTTGTTATGTTACAACCACATACCTCATTGTACAGAAGAAAAAACAATCTCTTTTTCATTTTCTTGTAAAACGTCTTGACATAAGCCACTCATAAGTGGTAATTTATTTTTAGGTTCTATTTATACTATATTTTAATAAAACGAGGTGTAAAAAGGTGCAGGAATTAAAACCAATCAAAGAAGGAAAAGTACGTGAGATTTATGATAATGGTGACAGCCTCATTATGGTTGCTACTGACCGTATCAGCTGCTTCGATGTGATCCTTCATAATGAAGTGACCAAAAAAGGAACGGTTCTGACACAGATGTCTAAGTTCTGGTTTGATTATACCAAAGACATCCTGCCAAACCATATGATTTCTGTTGATACCAAGGATATGCCAGAGTTCTTCCAGCAGAAAAAATATGATGGCAAATCCATGATGTGCCGCAAGCTCCAGATGCTTCCAATCGAGTGTATCGTCCGCGGTTATATCACCGGAAGCGGCTGGGCAAGCTATCAGAAGAACGGTACTGTCTGCGGCATCAAGCTTCCTGATGGCTTAAAAGAGTCCCAGAAACTTCCTGAGCCGATCTACACCCCTTCCACGAAAGCGGAGATCGGTGACCACGATGAAAATATTTCCTTTGAGCAGAGTATCGATCATCTGGAGAAATATTTCCCGGGCAGAGGCCGTGAGCTGGCTGTGCAGCTTCGTGACAACACCATCGCTTTATATAAGAAATGCGCAGAATACGCATTAAGCAAAGGTATCATCATTGCAGATACCAAATTTGAGTTTGGTCTGGATGAGAATGGCAACATGGTTCTGGGCGATGAGATGCTGACCCCGGACAGTTCCCGTTTCTGGCCGGCAGAAGGCTACGAAGCAGGTCATAGCCAGCCATCCTTTGATAAGCAGTTTGCCCGCGACTGGCTGACTTCCCATCCTGGAAATGACTGGACTCTGCCGCAGGAGATCGTGGATAAGACCATTGATAAATATCTTCAGGCCTACAAGATGTTAACCGGCAAAGAACTGTAATTTTACTTTTCATTTCTATAGTATTTCTTCCTAAAGAATGCACATAAGGAGCGTGAAAGTGTCACCCCACATTTCACGCTCCTTTTTTATGGATTACAGCTCTTACACGGGCTATACCCGTTCTTGATTGCTTCTTCCCTGGTTCCCACAAAGGTCTGCTTGTTGGAATCCTTGATCTTTCCAACAGAAGCACAATCTGGCTTGTGGAAGGTTTTGGAATTGGTATTTAACACATACGTTTTTCTTGCGCTCTGGGAACTGCCTCCTGTCCCATCGTCTAATCTGGAATCTCCCGTTGCGTAATCAATGATGATTCCTGGCTGAACATTGTATACATAGACACAGAACTGAATGGCCTCTCCGTCATCTTCTGCAGATTCCCCTTCCATCAAAACACCGGAAGCCACCAGATTATCCCCCTCAAAAACCGGAGTCACCCGGTATAACACATGGTTTCCCGTTTCTTTGATATAATCTGCAGTCAGGTTCTCAAACGGAAGCATGCCCTGCACATTTAAATATCTGGTTCCGGTGATCAGATTTTTTACATTGGCATTTTCCGCGGTCAGCTGGTAACCGATCAGATGACAGCGGTTGTAAAGATATTTGCCGTCTACGTTATCATATTTCACTGCATGCCAGCCAGTTGGCTTTACCTGACCGATGCTTCCACGCTCCTCTGTTGGCATGGTCTCGGTTCCAACCATGGAATAAGCCACTGTGCACCTTCCAAGGCTGTCCAGATCCCCATAGCTTTCAAAAGCCTCTGCTTTTAAGTCCTCTTTGGAAAAAAATGGAACGTTGTTGTTGACCACCACGTAAGGGTCCCCAGAATATTCTGGAATCGAATCCAGGGAAACCGATGTCTGGGAACGATTTCCTGCTCCAGATAACTGGCTGCCATTCTGGGTCGAACTGCCATTACCACTTCCATCCCCGATTACAATTTCCACCTGGCCACAGGCACACAGCATCAGTGATACCGCCATCAACAGCCACAACAGATTCTTTTTCCAGTTCTTTAACATCGCTTGAAGTCCTCTCTTATCTCGTCGTAATGCTTCCATAACCTCCCGGTTACCGCTCATAGATCTCTTCCGTGATCTTCTCATGGGAAGATCCGGCAAACTCCTCTGCCTGTACCAGCTTCCACCCACTAAAATCAATCGGAAAATGTACATCCGCCGGATACACCCGGTTCCATCGGTACAGAATGATCTTCTCGATCTTCTCTTCCACTGTCCCAGGATTTTCTTTTTCTACAAAGCAGAATTCACCATCTGCCGCATATTCCAGGCATTGGTCATCAATTTCTAACTGTTCCCGGCTTTCTGCCGAAAACAGTCCTGCTGTGTACGTATCCACCCACAGCTTTGCCCCACCGGTCCGCTGCAGCATCCGCTGTCTCTGCACCCGGTCCTGACTCTGTCTCCGGTGATTGAACAGCATTCCCTGATTATCATCTGTACATGCAATTATGATCATGTCCTCTCCCCCATTTTCTCCTGGAGCCATGCCAAGACATCCTCGTAAACTTCTGCCCGGTTGATCTCATTCAACACTTCATGGCGGGCTTCCGGGTATAAATGACAGGTAATGTCATCCACGCCAGCTTTTTCATATCGTTTTACCAACCGTTTGATTCCTTTTCCACCCTCACCCACCGGATCATCGGACCCGGAAATGATCAGATACGGGATATTTTTCACAAAATGACCACGCTTTTCCGCTCTCTGGTCTTCCAGAATGGTCTGGAACATATCCCGGTAAGCGCCTGCCGTAAAGATAAAATCACAGTATGGATCTTTAAGAAATTTTTGCACCCGCTCCCGGTCTCTGGATAACCAGTCATACTCCGTTTCCACCGGAGCAAATTGGCGATTATAAGCGCCAATGGACATTTGATACAGTGTTTTGCTTCTATCATGGGTTCCCTTTTGTATACAGAATCCATTCGCCAGGCCCCAGCCAAATCGCACCAATTCATGTGGCGGATTTCCCGTCCCTGAGAGAATGACCCCATCCGGCTCCTGCTGCCATTCCACCCCAAGTTTCCGATGTGCTGCTTCAGGATTCCCGCACTGATCTGACTGTGCTTCTGGTTCTTTCTCTTTCCAGCCATCCGCATACGCCGCCAGATATCGCCTGGTCATAAATGAGCCCATGCTGTGCCCCAGGATCACATGTTTCGCTTCCGGAAATATTCTTTTTCCATAAAGCGCCACTTTCCGGATATCCTGTACCAGAAACTGATGTCCCTGCCTCTCTCCAAACCAGCCCCGATCCTCCAAAGAAGCTGCCGTCTTTCCATGACCAATACAGTCATGCCCCATGACTGCGATCCCATGCTCTGCCAGATAAGCAGCAAATTCTTCATATCGGCCCATATGCTCATTCATGCCGTGGACCAGCTGCACCCACATGTTCAGGGATTCCTGATCCGGAAGCCATCTGGTCACATGAAGCTTGTTTTTACCATCACTGGAATCTAAAAAACCTTCTTGTTTTTTCATTTAGCCACCTCATTTCTACTGATTTTGTAAAAAACTGTAACTGTTTCCTATGACTAAAAAAAGCAGTCCGTTTTCTCTTCATGTTCCAAGAATCCGCACTGCTTTTTCATATGTTACGCAATTTCCTGCGCCAGATTTCTCAGCCACTTTTTCTGCCGGTACCGTATAAAACCAATGATCGCTTTATATACTTCCTCCAAAAGCACCATTGCATACACGATATGGATTGGAAATTTCAATACAAGGGCCCCAAGAAATGCCAGAGGAATACCGATAAACCAGACGCCGCTGGTATCAATAAACAGGCACATGACCGTATCACCGCCGCTTCGCAGTACTCCGACTATATTGACATAATTAAACATCTTAAATGGCATAAACAACGCAAATACGATCAGACAGGCACTGGTGGCTTCTGCCACTGCATCGGAAATACCCGGCTGATAAAGCCCGATCACCTTCCATCGGATTCCCACAACAAAAACAGCTGCCACTATAGTCAAAAAGAACTGGAGGATCAAAAGATATCTGGCATAATTTTCCGCTCTCTTTAATTTTCCGGCTCCCAGCTCATTCCCCAGTATGACTGCTGTTGCCGCGCTGAGTCCCTGGAATAACACGACCGCCAGATCCTGGATCGTGGTTGCAATGGTGATGGCCGCCACTGCCTCATCCCCCATACGGCCATAGGCCATGGAATAAATAGTTGTTCCCAGTCCCCACATAAACTCATTGCAGATGACCGGAGCAGATGTTCTGGCAAACTGTATCAGAAATTCTTTGGAATATCCAAATAATTCCCGCACATGACAGGCTAAAGGCGTCTTTCCTACGTAAACAGTAAGTAAGATCAACGTCATTTCTAAAATTCTGGCGATCAGGGTCGCCAGAGCTGCACCTACCACTCCAAGAGCCGGAGCTCCGAAATGTCCGAAAATAAAAATATAGTTAAAGGTAATATTCGTCAGAATTGCCACGCAGCTGATGATCACCGGTTCTTTTACCCGGTTCACTGACCGCAGCATCGCCACATAGGTGTTCGTTATGGCCGTGCAGGGGTAGGACAGTGCCGCCACCATCAGGTAAGCTGCTCCCATCTCAATACTGGATTCACTGGTAGTGAAGATCCGCATCACCATTCTGGGATTCCACCTGGCCGGAATCAGAAACAGGATCGCACCGCTCAAAGCGATCATCAGGCTGATTCCCAACACCTTCCGGATATTTTTCACATCATGATTTCCCCAATACTGGGCTGCCAGAATACCAGAACCACTGACCACACCAAATACCAGAAGGGAAAAAACAAAAAATACTTTATTGGCAAGCCCCACCGATGCAATAGCCGTAGCGCCCAGGCTTCCGATCATCAGATTATCCACCAGGTTGACCACGGTATTCAGCAGTCCCTGCATCGCCACCGGAACGGCTAACAGAACGGTCTTTTTTAAAAAATAGGTATCATGAATCATGTCCCTGATATCATTTGCTAATTTCATTTATAATAGTGAACCTTCCTTTTCTTCTGTCTGTTTCTCAACCGGCACTCTCGTGGCCTTTACGGATCGGATCGTCTTATTCTCCATACTTAAAATATGAAATTGATAACCGCCATACACCACATCGGAATGCTCGTCCTTCTTTGGAATATGGCCCAGTCTTGACACCAGAAAACCATTCAACGTATCATAGCTGTCCATATCTTCTTCCTCAAAGGTAATTCCAAGAGCTTCCTCCACCTCTTCAAGCGGCGTCATGCCATTCAACACAAATCCGTCTTCCAGTGCGGAAATATATTCCTCTTCTGCATCATACTCATCCAGGATATTGCCCACGATCTCCTCCAGGATATCTTCCATGGTTACAATACCGGAGGTCTGACCATATTCGTCCACTACCACTTCCATATGTATCTTCTGGGACTGCATCTCCCGGAACAGGGAATCCAGATTTTTCGTTTCCGGGATAAAATGCGCCTCCCGAAGAAGTCCCGGGATTTTGCCTACCGGAAGTTTATTTCTCTGGGCATTTTCCGCAAAGATCATGGCATCCTTCATATGAAGGATGCCGATGATATTGTCGATGTCCTCCTCATAAACAGGATAGCGGGAATTCTTGCCTTCTTTTAAGATAAAATCCACAGCCTCTTTTAAGGACATCTCCCCATCGATGGCCACCAGATTGGTTCTGTGGGTCATGATGTCTCCGGCCTCTTTGTCATCCAATTCGAAAATGTTGGTGATCATCTCTGCCTCACTGGCCTCCAGCACACCCTGTTCATGGCCTTCATTGACCATAGACATGATCTCTTCCTCGGTTACGTTATCATTATCATTGGTAATATCTACACGCAAAGCCCAAAGGATCACCCGTGAAAGCCCTGTCACCACCATAATAAATGGAAATACCGGAACCATCACCACGGAAACGAGAGGAACCAGCCGGTAACACCAGTACTGCGGCTTCTTTGCGCCACAGCGTTTGGGAATTACAATACCGAAACTGATCAAAACCACTAAAATCACGATCGCCGCCAAGATCAGCCCCAGAATCCCTCCCAGCTTCACATCCCAACCGGTTGTCTTCACGATCCACTGCCCCAGACCGCTTCCCCAGCTGCGAAGCACATAAGAGCCCAGGATCAGACCGATAACATTGGTCACTGCCTGGAGAGAATACACGAAATACTTTGGCTGCTCCACGATCTTTAACAGCCACTTAGCCTTTTTATTTTCCTCTTCAGCATCCTTTTCCAGATCTGCTTCGCTGACATTCTGGATTGCTGATCCTAATCCGTAAAAAGCTGCTTCCAGGCCGATAAACACCAGAAACAGCAACATACTAAGAGGCGAAAAACCTTCGTCCATACTTTTTCTTTACTCCTTTAAACTTACTTGTACCTTCGTTTCCACTATATCAAATTCCATACCTTCCGTCAACGGTGTCCCGCTCCACCGGTATTGTAACCTATTTTTCCACTATGTAAGCAGCTCCAGGCTTACCTTCAGGGCACAGTCCACCTTCTCCAGAAGTTCTTCATCAATGTGACAGATTTTCTCTTTCAGTCTCTGCTTATCAATGGTACGCAGCTGCTCCAGCAGGATCACAGAATCTTTGATCATATCGCACCGTCTGGTATCCAGTTCCACATGGGTAGGCAGCTTTGCCTTGTTCATCTTCGAGGTAATCGCTGCACAGATCACTGTAGGACTGTGGCGGTTTCCTATATCATTCTGAATAATCAGCACCGGACGAACGCCCCCCTGTTCGGAGCCGATCACCGGACGCAGATCTGCATAATAAATATCTCCTCGCCTGATAACCACATCTTCACACTCCGTCAATCATATTTAATACCATTATTGACTCATTTTCTGTATTCTATACGTTCCTATCGTATCATCCTATGTTGGAGTCAAAAGGTTCGCTTGCGCCAGACTTCTAATCTTTTGCCCCTGATATCATCATATGTTACGGAGAAGAAAATGTTCGACGTTGACTTACTCTAAAAAATCCTCATACTGGTCATGGAAATAGTCCTTGGTCCCGACGATCTTTCCGCCTTTCACATACACTCTCGGCACTCTCTTTCCGAAAATGCATGCCAGCTCATAATGAAAGCCGCCGCTTGCTTCTGCCAGTTCTTCCATGGTAATACCGTCATCACCATCACGGCCAACTAAAGTTACCAGATCCCATGGCTGAACCTCCGGTATATCCGTTACATCCACCATCAGCTGATCCATGCAGACTCTTCCCAGGATTCTGGCGCTCTTTCCGTGGATCAACACTCTCCCCTTATTCGAAGCGCTCCTCGGATAACCGTCTGCGTAACCGATGCAGACCGTTGCCACTCTCATCGGTTTCTCTGCCTTGAAGATGCCTCCATAGCTGACTTCAGTACCTGCTTCGATGGTCTTTACATAAGTTACATAGCTGTTCAGGGACATGGCAGGTCTTAACGGAACCCGGTTCTTTTCTACCTCGTCTGACGGATACATTCCATATACCGTAATACCGGCGCGGACCATATCACAACTGAATTCCGGGAAATCAATGATTCCGGCACTGTTTGCCACATGTTTTCTTGGAATCTTCAATCCCCGGTCTTCTAATAATCTTGCAAAATAAGTAAACCGCTCCATCTGTTTTCTGGTGGATTCCTTCTCTTCCTCATCTGCCTTCGCAAAATGAGTGAACAACCCCTCCACACGGATTCCATCCATCTGGCTGATCTCCTCCACCAGGGCTGCAGAATGTTCATCTGGGATCACACCGATCCGGCTCATACCAGTGTCCACTGCGATGTGGATATTGGATGTCTTGCCAAGGGCGGATGCCTCTTTGGAAATGTCTTCTGCCTGCTCTCTGGTAAATACCGTGATACGGATGCCTTCCCGGATCAGTTCCTGAAACTCTGACGGATGCACCGGACTTAACACCAGCACCGGTTTGGTAATACCATGCGCCCTCAGCTGCAGGGCCTCCTCAGAGGTTGCTGCCGCATATCCCCATACATAAGGATCCATGGCTTTTGCCACCGGCACAGCTCCATGACCGTAACCATCTGCTTTTACCACACCCATCATCTCTGTTCCGGGTTTAATATTCTGTTTCATTGATTCCATATTAAAAACGATCGCGTCAAGGTCGATCGTGACGAATACTCGTTTGTAGGGTACGTTCTGATACATCCCTTATTTCCTCCTGAAGCAAATTCTATCCTCAATGGCACAGTGTTCTCTCACCGGCTCATCTTTCTCTATCTCTGTCGTGATCGCAGCGATCTCTTCTGTTAAATCACGCGCTAAAAGCCCATGAGACCCCTTTTTCTCAAGGACCCGGTCACCGGCTGTCCCATGGATATAAACGCCTAATACCGCAGCATCCCAGTTCTCCATTCCCAGGGCCAGAAGCCCTGCAATGGTACCGGACAGTACATCTCCAGAACCGGCCTTCGCCATGGCGCTATTACCGCTGGAGTTTACATAACACTGTCCGTCCCGCCCCGTCACCACAGTTGCCGCATCCTTTAACACACAGATCACGCCGCTGTCGCTGCTGTACTGCGCACCACAGGATGGCAGATCTTCCTGGATCTCCGGTACCGTTTTCCCGGTCAATCGCGCCATCTCTCCCAGATGAGGGGTCAGGATCAGATTTTCTGTATAAAATCCGGTCAGATCCGGATCCGATGCAATGATATTCAATCCATCCGCATCAATGATCATGGGCACATAAGCATTGGATAAAAATTCCTGTACCAGAAACTTGGCGGTACTTCCCTGTCCCATGCCGGGTCCTAACACGATCACATCCGCCCAGCCACAGTTTTTCTCCACCTGGCTGCTTAATTTTTCCAGATTTTCCGGTTCCTGTCCATTACGGTAAGAGGACAGAATCGCCTCTGGGAGTAAGGTCTGCAGGATCTGACGGTTTTCCTGGGGCGTCATGATCTTTACCAGACCGGCCCCCATGCTGTACGCCGCTTTTGCGCACAGATAAGCCGCGCCGCTCATGTCCGCTGAACCCGCCACCACCAGCACTTTTCCAAAAGTGCCTTTGTTGCTGTAAGCCGGGCGGGCCGGAATCCGTTTTAAATCCTCCAGATCATAGGTGAATTGCTCTGCTCCGGCTTTTTTCCGGCTGAGCTCCGGAAATCCAATGTCGCATACCTCAGTCTGTCCACAATAACCTCGACCCGGATAAAGGGCGCTTCCCATCTTTTCATATCCAAACGTCACCGTCACATCGGCCTTCACCGCTGTTCCCATGACCGCACCAGTATCACTGTGAATCCCAGACGGCATATCTACCGCCAGTACCCACTCCGTCTCTGCCTTATTGATCCAGTCTAACACCTCGGCATAGGTTCCTTCCACATCTCTGGAAAGCCCCACACCAAAGACTGCGTCGATGATCGCGCAGTCTCCTGCTTTCTGCTCATCCTCACCATGTAAAAAATGTTCCCAGTCCACAACCGGGATCTCCAGCTTTTCTGCAATCCCCTTCTGAACTTCAAATTCCTTTGTCGCATGGTCTTCATTCCCCACTACGACCACCAGCACATCAAATCCATGAAGATAAAGCATCCTGGCCGCTGCCACTCCATCTGCCCCATTATTACCGACACCACAAATTGCCAGGATCTGCAATGTTTTCTGATCACATAACTGTTCTGCCTTCCGGGCCACACATTCTGCCGCCCGTTCCATCAGCACCAGGGACGGAATCCCGATATTCTGGATCGTATCCTGATCGATGGCCCGCATCTGACTTCCAGTTACAAGATATCTCATATGGTTTCCTCCCTATTGCTCTTCTGCCACCGCAAACGCCTGTGCGTACTCTTTCGTATTGGTGATCGTCACATGAATGATTCCCACATTCAGTTCAAACGCCCGCTTGGCTGCACCGCCATACAGGTTTACATAAGGTTTCCCCAATTCATTCCTCAGCACCTCGATATCGATGGGCATAAACTCCCGGAAACCGGTTCCAAGTGCTTTGGAAACTGCCTCCTTGACGGCAAAATTGCCAGCCAGCCGAGAGATACTTCCCCCAGCCAGCCGGCATTCTTCTTCTGTATAAATCCGTGAAAGAAAAGCCTGCTTCCTGCAGGCCTTCTCTATCCTTGCAATTTCGATCAGATCTGTTCCAATCCCTACGATCATGTAGTCTTCTCCGCCTTTTTTGCTTCCAGCTTTCTGGCTTTCTCTTCTTTCTGATCCTGCATGCTGCAGACACGATAAGACAGTCTCATCAGACTCTCTGACAGATGGACGTTCTCCACCACCACATCATCCGGAACCTGTAAATCCGTATGGGCAAAATTCCAGATTGCCTTGATTCCGGCCTTTACCAGACGGTCAGCGATCTCTGGCGCTTTGGTCTTCGGAATCGTCAGGGCTGCGATCTGGACATCGTTCTCCACGATAAACTTCTCCAGTTCTTCCACTCCACGGATCTCGATTCCACGGACCACCAGACCGATCAGTCTTGGGTTCACATCAAACATTCCCTTGATGATAAAGCCACGACGTTCAAAATTCGCATAATTGGCAATGGCCTGTCCTAAATTACCAGCTCCGATGATGATCAGATTATGCTGGCGGTCAATACCGAGGATCTTTGCGATCTCAGTATACAGATATTTTACGTTATAGCCGTATCCCTGCTGGCCAAATCCACCAAAATTATTCAGATCCTGCCTGATCTGGGAAGCGGTTACTTTCATCCTGGCACTTAACTCACTAGAGGAGATTCTCTCTACTCCATCTTCCATAAGTTCTCCCAGATACCGGTAATATCTGGGCAGCCGGGCAATCACGGCCTTTGATATTTCTTTATTTTCCACTGTAATTCCCCTTTTCCATGCATACACGCTCCTGCGTGCGAACTAGAATGATTTTATTATACCCTCAGGTTAAAACAATGTCAAACAGAACTGTTATTGCATCTGGCTAAAATCTATATTATAATGTAGAAATGTTCGTATTATCGTTCGTATTATCCTCGGAGGTATTTATGATATTATCATGCAGTCATATCAGCAAATCATTCGGAACCGACGTGATCCTGAATGATGTTTCTTTTCATATAGAAGATTATGAAAAAGCCGCCATCGTCGGTATCAATGGCGCTGGCAAGTCCACTCTGCTCAAGATCATCGTAGGAGAATTATCCGCCGATCAGGGGGATGCGGTGCTTTCCAAGGGCAAAACTCTTGGCTATCTGGCACAGCACCAGGATCTGACCAGCCACAAGACCATCTACGAGGAACTTTTAGAGGTGAAGCGCCCCATCATCGAGATGGAGGAGAAAATCCGCAGCCTGGAAGTCCAGATGAAGCATGTAACTGGCACTGAACTGGATCAGATGCTGGATACTTACACACGTTTAAACCATGAATTCGAGCTGGCCAACGGCTACAGCTACCAGAGCGAGATCACCGGCGTCTTAAAAGGTCTTGGCTTTGCAGAAGAAGATTTCACGAAGGAGATTTCCACCCTTTCCGGAGGCCAGAAAACCCGCGTTTCTTTAGGTAAACTGCTTCTGTCCAGACCGGACATCATCATGCTGGACGAGCCGACCAACCACTTAGACATGGAATCCATCTCCTGGTTAGAGACCTACCTGATGAATTACAAGGGTGCTGTGATCATCGTTGCCCATGACCGCTATTTTCTGGACCGCGTGGTTACCAAGATTATTGAGTTAGACCGTGGCAATGCCACTGTTTACCAGGGCAATTACACCGCTTACAGCGAAAAACGCGCCATGATCCGCGATGCCCAGCTAAAAGCCTACTTAAATCAGCAGCAGGAGATCAAACACCAGGAAGAAGTCATTGCCAAATTAAAGTCCTTCAACCGTGAAAAATCCATCAAACGGGCAGAAAGCCGCGAAAAGATGTTAAATAAGATCGAGGTTCTGGACAAGCCTACGGAAGTAGATGACGAGATGAAGATCCGCCTGGAGCCTAACATCATCAGCGGCAATGACGTGCTGACCGTGCGGAATTTGAGCAAATCCTTTGGCGACACCCATTTATTCGCAGGCGTGGACATGGACATCCAGCGCGGCGAGCGTGTGGCCATCATCGGCAACAACGGTACTGGCAAAACCACCCTCTTAAAGATCATCAACCAGATGATCCCCGCCGATTCCGGTGAGATCACCTTAGGTTCCAAGGTCCATATCGGTTACTATGACCAGGAGCACCAGGTTTTACACATGGAGAAAACCTTATTTGACGAACTCCAGGACACTTACCCGGACTTAAACAACACCCGCATCCGCAACGTGCTGGCTGCTTTCCTCTTTACAGGAGACGATGTATTCAAACGGATCAAGGATTTAAGCGGTGGCGAGCGCGGACGTGTTTCTTTAGCGAAGCTGATGCTCTCCAATGCTAACTTCCTGATCTTAGATGAGCCGACTAACCACTTAGACATCACTTCCAAGGAGATTCTGGAGGAGGCATTAAATAACTACACTGGAACTGTCCTCTATGTGTCCCACGACCGTTATTTCATCAACAGGACCGCCACCCGTATCCTGGAACTGACCAGCGAGACCTTCATTAATTATATTGGCAATTACGACTATTACCTGGAAAAACATGATCTGATGAACCAGCTTTATGCCGGAGTGAACGGAACTGCTTCTTCTGGTGATCGTACCGCTTCCAAACATGGTACTGCTGATCCTTCAAGCTCCGGTTCCACTGCCGCTGTTTCCACTGCTTCTGCCCCGGTTTCCAACGGCAGATCCGACTGGAAAGCCCAGAGAGAAGAACAGGCAAAGCTTCGTAAAAAACAGAATGAGTTGAAAAAAGTCGAGGAAGAGATCGCCACCTTAGAATCCCGGGGCGAAGAATTAGACGAACAGATCCAGCAGCCGGAGATTGCCTCCAACGTAGGAAAACTTATGGAGATCCACAAAGAAAAAGAAGCCGTGGACGCCCGTCTGGCAGAGCTTTACGAACGCTGGGAACAGCTTGCGGAGGATATGTAAATGAATTTAAAACGGATTTTCGCCATTCTTGGCGTGATTTTACTGGTCTGTCTTTACGCCTCTACCCTGGTACTGGCACTGATCGGCAGTCCATTTTCCAGGCAATGTCTCATGGCGGCTATTTACTGCACCATGATCGTGCCGATTTTGATTTACGCTTACAGCCGGTTTTTGCATTCCCGTAATAAGAAAAAAGAGAATACATAACAAAGGGGCTGTGAAAAAACATAGCCTATAAAAAAGAAGGACCAAGGGTTCATAATGAATCCAAGGTCCTCTTTTTGTGTTAAAATTAATCTGCAATGAAAAAAATAACACATATTTATTCTAACCCCAAACAGGCAGTTTTGCCAATACTAATTCAAGATTATCTGGACATTTGTGATCCGGTGCTGACATTTGATCGATTTATGGGAGAAATCGATTTGGAGAAATATCTGAAGGAAATCCCGAAACATGAGGTGGGAAGACTTCGGTATAACCCGGTCAGTATGCTGAAAACAATCCTGTTCGGATTTATGACAAATGGATATGTCTCTCTTCGTGAGCTGGAAGATAGCTGCAAAGTGAATCTAAGGTTCATGTATCTGATGGATCATGAAGTCCCATCCTATCGGACTTTTGGATATTTTATCAATGAGATACTCAGCGATTCTATTGAGAAACTATTCTATGATATCAACCAAAAAATTTTTGAGAAAGAACATACGGACCTGCAACATTTATATATTGACGGTTCTAAGTTTGAAGCCAACGCAAACAAGTATTCCTGGGTATGGAAGAAAGCGACTGAAAAATCCAGATACCGCTTATTTGAGAAGATCACTTCCCTGTTTCAGGAAATCAATCTTGAGCTTCAATACACGGGGATAAAGTTCAGTATTAATACGGAATACTCGCCAGAATACTTAAAGGAAGCCGCATCGAAATACGTAGAAATCTGGCAGTTGGATGAAACAACGTTTGTCGCCGGTAAAGGACATCGAAAGTCAGTCCAGCAGCGCCATTATGAAAAACTTAAGGAATATCTGTCAAAGCTGAATGAATATGTAGAAAAGATCCAAATCTGTGGAGATGGACGCAATAGCTATTCCAAGACTGATCATCCCGCTACTTTCATGCGAATCAAAAAGGACTATATGGGGAATGACCAGCTGCTCCCGGCGTATAATGTCCAGGTCGGTGTGGCGGATGAGTATATAGCGGTTGTTGATGTGAACCAATACCGGTCAGATATGGACTGTTTCATCCCCCTCATGAATAAGTTCCATGATATTTATGGATTCTACCCCAAATATCCGGTAGCGGATGCCGGTTACGGCTCTTATAATAATTATATTTTCTGTGAACAGAATGGACTGGAAAAATATATGAAATTCCCAATGTTTAAGAAAGAAACCACCGACAGAAACTATCATGAAGACCCATTCCGGGCAGTTAATTTCAAGATCGATGGAGATGGGAAAATGCGATGCCCTAACGGAAAGGGATTCCATTTGCAGTACCGTAAGGCAATAAAAGGAAATGCGTATGGACGGGAAGAGGAAATTTATCAGTGCGAAGACTGCAGTGGATGTCCTTACGCGGAAAAATGCAAAAAGGGAGAAGGAAATCGTACCGTGCGTGTCAATCAGGAACTAACAAAGATGCATCAGGAGGTAATTGAAAATCTTGAGAGTATCCAGGGCGCACTGCTTAGAACGAACCGTTCCATCCAGGCAGAAGGTACCTTTGGTATTATAAAAAATGACCGCTGGTATAAACGGATTGTGCGAAGAGGGATAAAATCCGTTCAACTTGAAGTATACCTTGTTTCACTGGGACACAATCTTTATAAATTCCACAACAAACAGATGAAAACAAAATCAGCTGCATAGATTTGAAAATCAACAAATTTATGGGGTAAGGGGGAAGTGCGCTTTTAGAGACTACTTCGTTTATGATTTTTTAGTTTAAAAGAGCGTGTGAAAAATGATTTCTCATTTTTTCACACGCCCTCCGCCTGCGGCGGGTCGCTTTAGCGACATTCTTCCACTCCGCCGCAGTGCGATCCTTAGCGGAGCGTTT
>ERZ772900.67-NODE-67-length-89857-cov-11.584753_pt1 | contig 89857 bp, 94 predicted proteins | sample MGYA00512124_ERZ772900 | MGnify/ENA primary metagenome ERZ772900 (study PRJEB29015, sample SAMEA2737716) | human gut metagenome | biome: human gut; feature: human-associated habitat; material: faeces | place: China | collected 2012 ... | reverse complement strand
ACTTGCATGTGTTAAGCACGCCGCCAGCGTTCGTCCTGAGCCAGGATCAAACTCTCAATAAAATGGTATCAACACAGACCTAAGTCTGAGCTAATCTTTATCGAGCTATTTGTCATAGCTTAAAACTTTTTATCCTTACGATTCAGACGTAATTGACTTAACCGTCCTCCTCGCAAGCCACTGTACATATTGCACAGTTTTTCATCTGGTGCTTGTCAAAGTTTCGTTGTTTAATTTACAAGGTGCACGCTCCATTCGCGGAACAGTACGTTATTATACACGCATCCCAGGAAATGTCAAGCGTATTTTTCAAAGTTTTTTCGGTCTGTCACTTCTTTCAGTTTCATCATCTAAAATCCGGCCTTAGCTGTGCACAATGTCCACATTCGCTCCTCTTTCACCTTATTTTGTTAAAAACATCATCCTCAGCGCGCTGCAAAATCTTCCAGCCGCGGCTTTGGATAAATTGGCGGCTTTTCCAAAGACTAAGTGCAGTTTATCGAGTATAAAAGGAGTTTTGATAGATGAAAGCAACCGGAATTGTCAGACGGATCGAGGAATGAGATATAATAGGGCAAAGTCGGAAACCACTATAAATGGCCGGGGTTTTTGCTGATTTTGTCCGAAATCCAAAACATATTTGCCATCTTTATAGGCTCCGACATTTTAAGTCCTTGACGAAGGGAGGGCTGTGTCGGAGCGGGCGAGAGACGCTCACTCCAAAATACCGGAGTGGGCGTTTCCTATTCCGGGGCATAAGTTTATGGAACAGAAAGAAGGTAATCGGATGGCGATCACTCTGGCGATCACGAACTCGAAAGGCGGCGTTGGAAAGACCACTACCTGTGCCAACCTGGGTGCTGCTCTGGCAGCCGCGGGAAAACGGGTCCTTCTTGTGGACAACGATCCGCAGGGAGACTTGACAAAGGTTATGCGGGCTGATCCGAAATCTCTCAAGTACACACTGGCAAACCTGATGAATGCAGTTTTGGATGATACAGAATTTGAACTCTTCGCAGAAAGGGCCGTCGTCCAAAGAGAAGGTGTCCACTATATTCCAGCGAACTCAAAGCTGGCCGCCGTGTCCAGCCGGCTGGTTGCTCTGCAAATGAGCAGCCGCTATCGGGGCGGCGACAGCAGCGGTACCCCCTGCGAGTTGGTCATGGCCCGTGTTCTGACATATTTTCAGGACCGGTACGACTACATTCTGATCGACTGCGGCCACAGCATGGATCTGCTGACCATCAACGCCTTGGCCGCTGCGGACCAGGCTATCGTTCCCGTGCAGGCGCATTATCTGGCAATGGAGGATATGGCCGATACTCTGGAAGTCATCAAAACGATCCGTCAGGGGATCAATCCGGCCCTTACAGTGGGCGGGATTCTCCTGACCATGTATCAGGGGCGCACCAATCTGTGCCGCAGCATCCAGGATGAGATTCAGGCGGGCTACGGCAATGCGTTCACCGTATTCTCTGCCCCCATTGATTTCTCCATCCGTGTTGCGGAGCATCCCATTGACGCGGCAAGTATCTTTGAATATGAGCCCACCAACCCTGCGGCGAAGGCGTATTCTGCGGTGGCGCAGGAGGTGCTGTCCTATGCCAAGGAATAGAGTGCAAAATGCGCTCAGACAGCGCAAGCAGGACGAAGCAAGCGCCAGCCTGACCACCGGACAGCCGCAGGAAAAGGCCTATGATTGCTTTTTCCGTCATGATGACCTCCCATCACCAATGGAAAACGGGACCCTGTGTACCCTTCCGCTGAACCGGCTGGACGGTTTTTCCGGACATGAGGAGCATTTTCCCCTCTATACCGGTCAGCGGTTGACTGATATGGTGGACAGCATCCGCCGGCTCGGGGTGCAGCCCCCTATTCTGGTCTGGAAAACCAGCAATGGGCGCTACATCATCATCAGCGGACACAATCGAGCCAATGCCTCGATTCTCGCAGGTTGCACTACCATTCCGGCAGTGGTACGAACTGATTTGACCATAGAAACAGCGGAGGAGCTCTTCTTTGAGATGAACTTCCGGCAGCGGTCTCTGGCAGACATGCTCTTTTCCCAGCGGGTGCTCTGTGTGGCAGCCCATTACAACATGCTCAAGCGTCAGGGACGCCGGACGGATCTTCTGACAGCCGCAGGCACTTCTCCTGACACTCAGGAAAAGTTAGATACAGATGCTCCGGCCACTTTTCCTGACAGTCAGGAAAAGTCTCATACAGATGAAAAGGTCGCTCAGGAATATGAGCTGACTCGGGATAAGGTGTCCAAATACTGTCGGTATGCGACGCTGTACCGTCCCCTGTTGCTGCTCATGGATACCGGAAAACAAGTTGGGCAGCTGGCCGCCTATGAAGTCAGCTTTGTGGAAGATCACGACCTTCAGGAGTGTATCTATCGGCATCTTTCTACCGGGAAATCTACACTCTCCACAGCAAAGGGGAAAAAACTCCGGGCACTCTTTGAGGCCGGAAATCTGGATGCGGCCCAAATCCAAGCCATCTTGACCGAGGAGACTTCCGATGTAAAGCGGCCTGGACGCCGCATCTCTGTCAGGCTCTCGCCGGATTTTGAGGAGTATTTCTCGAAGGAGGTCACTACAAAGGAAATTGAAGAAACCATCCAGAAGGCACTTGAGCTTTATTTTAAGACGACAAAGAGTTCTTGATCGAATCAAGCAAAAAAGTACAGGCTCGGCGCTTCCGATAAGGAAGCGTCGGGCCTTTCTTTTTCAAATTTTACAGGAGGTAGGTAATATGCCAAAGAACCTTTATCTTCGTGTTCCAGATCCCTTTGACGAATCCACCACGGCACGGTTGGAGCGCATGGGTATTCTTCGCCCCACCGGCGAGGTAAATATCGAAACCATGCGGGCCTTTGTGCAAATATTCGCAGGCCTGTTCTTTGACGATCTGTGTGACTTCTACTCGGATCAGGAGGAAGTCGCTGCTGTGGCATCCGCGTTCTCGGAGCTGTCCGTCCGAAAGGACTGCCAGAGCATTTATCTGCTGATCTCGCTCCAGTATGATACTATCCGCAAACCGCTCCCTGATCCCATCTGGTGGTTGGCCGGCTGTGCGCCCGCCTTGTCTCTGTTCTGCCTAGGATTCGTGGAGCAGCTTCTGAAGCTGATGAAAGGCCAAGCCGGCAATGGGAAGGAGAGGATTGCGCATGAAGTTGCAGATTGTTGTACCGGCTGAGGGTGCCACACCCTTTCTGGATTTCTTTGATGCTCTGGATGAAAAGCAGCGGCAAAAGCTCCTGTCACTTTTCGCCCTGCTTCTGCAATCACCCGCGGCAGTGATGCGGGAACCCTATGTGAAGCATTTTTCCATCGAACGTTATCAGGCCCTTTATGAACTGCGAGCCAAAAGCAAAAATCTGGTTCGGATCATCTTCACCCTTACCGACAGTGGGGATATTCTCTTCCTCGTTCCATTTATCAAGCGCCATAAGAGGAACACCATGCAGGCGCTGGAGCGATCTTTGGACTACCTGGCGCACATCAAGGATGGGTCATGCTCCATTCAGGAGCTATCCATAAAATTCTTTCTCAATGGAGGTATCACGGTATGACGAAACACAAACTGATTTGGGCGGGACTCATCATTGGGCTCCCAACGCTGTTCCTGGCGCTCTGGAAAGGCTGGTGTGCAAAGGTATGAAGAGAACGGCTGTATTATTGATGCTCCTGTGTATGCTGTCCGTCACGGCTTCTGCAGCCTATGTCCCGGAAGATATGGTATCAGAAAACCGAGACGGCAGGCAGCTGATCATCAAGACCTACACCCTTCCCCCTGATGCCGACCCCGGCGAGCTGATTGAGGAACCTTTTGAGCTGGAGGGCTACACCTACCATCACCTTGAAACGGTCAAGGAAGAGCAGGCGTTCAAAGATGCCAAGGCACAGACGGAAGTTGTCACATTGGAAACCAATACGAATGATCTGGCGAAAATCCTTGAGCAGTTGGCTCCTACGATGGAGTACAGTAAGGATGGCTTCTCTGGTATGTTGACTCTGGATCATACCACAATCCAGACTGAGGCTGCGGGTTACACCACGAAATACTATACCATCACGGATACCAAGCAATTCCCGGGGCTGTCCCGGAATGATCCGTCCTGCGTCCCCACTACGACCATGAAAAACGGCAGCACCCTGACGCTGAGCGATATTTCCTGGACGGTTACGGGCACCGGTCTGGCTGATGACACTCTGGTCCCCACCTCGTACACAGCCACGGCAACCTATACGGCAACGGGGAGTCGGAGCGTGGCTACCGGTTATGTGACTACGGCCAGTTACACCGGAGAGGTCACGGCGGAAGGGATTCGGTCAATTACTTATACGGTCACCTACTTGGGCACCCCTGTTGAAACACCGGCCACTTTCCATCCAATCTGGCTGGCTGTGCCGGGCGCGATCCTACTGATCCTGGTGTTGGGCGGCATCGTATATGCTGTACGCTTCCGTCCCAATGCGGTGATCTATGCCATGAACGCAAGAGGTGTGGCCTATAAGAAATTGGGGAAACAGAGAGTCTCCATCCGTACCCCCAAGCTGGACCTGACGAAGCTCCGGGAATACCCTGCTGGGGATGCAAGCGTGGAACTTCCCAGCAAGCTGGCACAGAAGCTCACTGGCAGGATCATCACCATCCAGATGTACGGCGGGAGCCGCACCCATCTGGTAGAGCCCTATGATGGTCAGGATAGCTATTGGTTTGCTATCAAGGAAGATGCAGAGGAAAAGGAGGACAGCAAATGATGAGAAGACTCAAGGGACTTTGGATTTCCCTGGCAGGGCTCATGCTGATGGCTACACCAGCCCTTGCTGTGGACTATAACTTTGAGACACCGGCCCCCAAAGACTTCTATGGAAGCACTTCCTATGAAGAGGCCTATGGAGCTCAGTACAACTACGGCGGCACAAATGCCGTGGATTTTCTTGATCCTCTGGCTGACAGTGCACCCGGGGCCACGATCAACAACGGCTCATCACTGGAATACGGAATCAATTCAGGGAGCGGGAACATTTACCCTGACAGCTCTGGAAGCAACTACCCCATTCAGTGGGGGGATGTTCCCACACTTCCAGCTACCAAGTTCACAGCGGTAAGTGAAGTAGAGCGGAGCGATGGCAGTATCGGCACTCTGGTGATCCCCAGATTGGGAATTCGCTATAAGGCTTATGATGGAACTGATTCGGCTTCCATGCGGAAAGGTGTGGGCCACTTTCCCAGCACAAGCGCCTGGGACGGAAATATCGGCCTGTGCGGGCACAACCGCGGCTCCAGTCACAACATCGGCGCAATCAAGGATTTGGAGATCGGCGATACCATCCGGTATCAGACCAGTCTGGGGACGAGGACCTATGCGGTGAGCTCGGTCAAAATCATCGACTGGACAAATTGGAGTTATCTGAATGCCACGTCTGATAACCGCATTACCATCATTACTTGTCTGGCCAATCAACCTACCAAGCGAGTATGCATTCAGGGAGTCGAGGTCAGTTCATAAAAAATTAAAAATAAACTTTTTTCCACCAATTCCCTGGGTGATGGCAAAAAATTATCGGTAACAGCAACATATTAAGTAACTTTCATTTTATCGGCAAAGGCGTTTCAAAAAAACCTTTGACATGGACACTTTTTCGCATTATTTTGGGCTTGAGGAAACGTTTTCTGGTAGGAAGGGGGCTTCGTTATGACATGGAAATTTCCAAGCGAAAAGGACCGGGAGCCGGATGACTTGACGCTTCGCATTTGTCTGGATATGACATTTGATGTCCCCAACGAGATCGCAGAACAGCTTGAATTGTGGGGGCTCAATACATTCCAGAACTGTGAGTACGATCAGGATTGCCGGCAGTTAAAGGTGAGTGCTGAAACGACACTGTATCGAAAGGGGGCTTAAACCTATGAAACGGAAACGCCTTTTGCCATTCCTTCTCAGTTTTTGCTTGCTGTTTGCCTTTACCGTAGAAGCGGCCGCTGCGGCCGTTTCCTCTGAGCAAAAGTCAGCAGCAGCCTATCTCAAAGAACAAGGTATCATGGTTGGAGATCAGGCAGGAAACATGAATCTGGACAAAGGACTGACCCGGGTGGAGTTGGCCACAATTCTGACCCGATTGAACGGAAACCCGGAGCATATTCAGGCAGAACAGGCATTTTACTCCGGCCAGTGCAAATTCCCGGATGTCCCGGATTGGGCACAACTCTATGTTGGCTACTGCTATTTTAACAGTCTGATGGTCGGCTATGATACTGGAGTATTTGGCGCCTACGATGGTGTAACACCTGCGGCTGCCTCCACAGTTGTTCTAAGGTATATGGCCTTGCCGGAGGTGGACTGGAGCTATTCCACCGCTTGCCAAACTGCTTTGGAGCAGGGACTGATCACATCCGAGGCTGCGCTCAAAGCCGAAGTTACGCGAGGCGATCTGGCAGTCATGATCTACCGGGCTTTGGGGAATACAGGTCCGACGGACACAGAGGAGCCGGAGACTCCGTCTACCACGGGTATCAGTAAAAATCCGGATGGTTCGATCAATCCGCCCGTTGACGGTTCTCAGTATGTTCCCCAGGTCGGAGATGTGATCCGCTGTGATGACGGGACCAATTATACCATCACAGATGTGAGCCGTTGGGATAAGAGCATGTTCGCATCCGGACCAATCGGTGCTTTGCCGGAGCCCACCTGTGACTGGAGCCTTTTGGAACAGCCGGAGCTCCCGGAAATGGAAGTGCGACACTGGCAAAATGAGACTGGCGATCATCTCCGGGTCCGCAATCTGTATGAGACCCGACGGATGCTTTACACCCTTTACAATGCCATCGGAGATACTTCTTCCATGTGGGAAAATGGACAACCGAAGCTCACATCCAAAGGAAATCAGCTTGTTCATATGAACCTTATCTTTTCTGATGACTCGGATTATCAGATGTTCTGGCCATGGCGTGAGAGTGAGATTCTAAAAGTGTTCAACGGAATCCCAGGAACCTATTCTATGCAGGCATGGGACGTTTATAAAGACGGGAAGTTCTTGCATACGGAATATCAAATCAAACTCAACTGACTACTTTTGAGTAGAAGGTGGCGCGTCAAAAGACGCACCACCTTTTATTTTCCCCATTTTGCATTCCTTACAAGTAAATCAAACCCAATCAAGGGGGGATGCAGCTGTGGGGCAGGGGCATCCTCCCTACTTTTATGGAGGTTGCTCATGAAAAAACGATTCATCTCAATCCTTCTGGCCCTTCTGGTGGTCATGGGGCTTTTGCCGACTGCTGCTTTTGCGGCGTCCACACCAGAAGAAGCCCTTGGTGAGGTCCAAATCTATAATGGTGGCTATAAAATGTCGTACCTGTCCATCAACGGCCGAGTCCGAGAGCTGATCTATACCTATTACAATTTTGACAATGGAAGCGGCTCTATCCGCGAAATTCCGGCATACTGTGTCAATCCAAACATTGTCGGCGTTCCCCAGTCTGTGCCAGAGGGAGAAAGTATTGAGTATCTGGCAGACGAAAAGGCCAGTGATCCCAAGGTGGTCGGCATCGTTGCCAATGGCTATCCGACCCGCAGCTTGGCAGAATTGGGACTGGAAAATAAATATCAGGGCTACTACGCTACGAAGATGGCACTATGGTGCTATCTCCTCAGCAACTGGGACATCAACAATCTCAAGGTCAATCCGTCGCTGAAGGGGGCAGAGTTACAGATTGCGCAGAAACTTCTCGCTGCGGCAAAAGACATTTACGCCCGCGGTACAGCCTGGTCAGAGATGCTCTCACCAGAGGTGACCTGTACGCCGGACCGGGAAACCGCCTACGAAGTGACGGTGGATGGAAAGCAGTATAAGCAGCAGATTTTTACATTCTGGTCCAAAACCTGGGTGTGCGATTATGCTGTCAAGGTAGCGTTTACGACACCTGATGATGTTCCAGAAGGTACACGTATCGTGGACATGAACAATAAGGACATCTCCACGCTTACTACAAAAGCCACCGGAGATGGCTATGCAGGCAAGTTCAAAGTCCTGTATCCGTTAGAAAGTGTAGCTGGAAAAACCGGCAGCGTCCAGCTTTCTTTCAGCACAGACGTTTATAAATATGCCGTCTTTTTTGCAATTTGTCAGGAAACAGATCAGTATGGAAATCTCCAGAACTATGTGGTAGATACTGATCCGACTACTACCATGCAGTTGAGCGCATACAGCAATTACGCTGACGGCCCAACCATCGAATATGATACCGGCCTGCGTATCCTCAAATATGAGACTGGCACAGAGATCCCTATCAGCGGCTGCCGGTTTGAAGTCATCGGTCCGGATGGCGACTCCGTAGGCACATTTGTGACCAATGGGGACGGCCGTATCGAGATTCCGCTCAGCAAGAGTGGAAATTATACCGTAATTGAACGGGAGTCCGCCTCGCATCATATCATCAGTGAGGAACCCGCCCAGAATGTCACCGTTGTCTACGACGAAGTAGCCGAGGTGACATTTTTTAATGACCCCTATGGCTCCCTGCGTATCGAAAAAAAGTCCAACACCGGCATGAACCTGCCGGGGGCGGTCATCAAAATCGAGCATATCGAAAGCGGCCAGGCCTGGACCGCAACAACGACCAGTGCGGGAGTCGCCATTTTCGATCAGATCCCCCTGGGGGCCTATCGAATTCAGGAAATCACTGCTCCGGTAGGCTGGCAGATCGATGATACTGTCTATACCGCCACTGTGGTGACCGGTGAAACCACCACCATCCCCATCATCAATGAGGAACTGCCAGGGTTACGTATCATCAAATATGATCGAAAAAATATGGTGGCGATGCCCAATGTCACGTTTGCCATCTATCGGGACGGCGAATTTTTGGGCAATTACAAAACGGATGAATTTGGTGAGATCTTGCTCACCAATGCAAAGCCAGGCACTTACCGGGCATTCGAGGTAAATACCGGCGACGAGGGGCATATCCTGGACACCACTCCTCAGGAGGTGGAACTGCGTGCAGGAGACGGCATCAAAGAGCTGATGTTTTTCAACGACATGAAGCCGGGATTAAAGCTCATCAAGGTGGATTCCGACGATCCCTCCAAGGTCATCCCCAACGCAGTTTTTGAGATCAAGTCTGTGGAAGGGACCTACGGCCCTCAGGAGTTTCGGACGGATGAAAACGGAGAGATCGACCTCTCCATGCTCCCCGCCGGCTCTTATGTAGTAACTGAAAAATCCTGTGATGGCTATGTGATCGATGAAGCCCAGCGCATCATTGAGCTGAAACCCAATGAGAACGCCCAGTTCGTATTCACCAATCACATCAAGCCTTCGCTTCAGCTCATCAAACTGAGCAGCGACGGCTCCCGGCTGGCTGGCGTCACCTTCCGGATCGCCAAGATTGAGGACGGCTCTCACTATCTGGACCGCACCACCAATTCCGCAGGGGAGATATTGATCTCCGGTTTGGAGCCTGGCGTTTATTCCGTGCGTGAATTGTCCTCGGTGTTGGATCACATCCCGGATGATACCGAGCACCATGTGGAGCTGTTTCCCGGCCAGACCAGCACCATTACCCTGACCAATGACAAGCGCCCCAATCTCTATATCCATAAGGCCGATGGGGACACCGGGGCTCCGATCCCCGGGACAGTCTATCTGGTGAAAGGCGCCGACGGCCATTCTATTGCCGAGGTAAAAACGGATGAGACCGGTGTCGCCGTGGTGGAGAACTTGCTGCCCGGCGTTGTAGAGGTCATCGAAAAGTCGGTTCCGGAGCCCTACCTGCTAGCGGAGGAGTCCCAGCTGGTGACGCTGTTCCCCAACAGGGATCGGGATGTCTATTTCCAAAATTATAAGCGCCCGACCATCGAAATCATCAAGGAAAATTCGATCACCCATGATCCCATCGAAAATGTTCCATTCCAGGTCTGGTATGCTTCCAATAACACAGCTACGGGCGAATACAACGACTTGGGCGTTTTCTATACCAATGAAGAGGGCCGCATCGTGCTCTCCGACCCGGCCCTCTCCCTCCGTGACGGCTGGTTCCGGGTAAAAGAACTGGAGCCGGCGCCGGGCTTTGCTCTGGCGGACCCGGATACGCAAGAGGCGTTTATCGCCGCTGGCGAGGGGCACACGTTCCGCTTCAGCAACCGTCCTCTCTCTGCCATTTCTGTGTGGAAGTACGACAGTAAGACCGGAGAAGCCATTGAGGGGGCTGTGTTCCAGGTCCGGTATCTATCCGGAAATGCCTCCGGCACCGGCGGCACGGTCATCGGCACCTACCGCACATCGGTAAACGGTTCCTTCACCGTCACGAATTGCCGGGCTGGCACTTATATCATCGAAGAATTATCCAGTGACGGCTCTCACGTCATCGATACCCCACCTCAAACAGTATACCTCTCCGGCAAGGATCAGGAGGTTGTTCAGGTATATTTCGGCAACAGTCCCAAGGGGGCCGTCCTGGTCAAGAAGGTGTCGGATGATGATAAGAAGCTCCCGCTTTCTGGGGTGGAGTTCTTCGTGACCACCTCGGACGGAACCGTGGTGGGCGACGCCAATGGCAAGTTCGTGACGGATTCCTCCGGCTCCTTCCTGGTGGAAAATATCGCCCCCGGCACCTCGCTGGTGGTGAAGGAAACCAGAGCCAAACCTGGATACCTGTTGGATGATGTCCCCCAGACCGTCCAGGTCAAGGCGGGCCAGACCGTCACTCTGGAATTTCGGAATAAGCCCTTGGGTAATCTGGTGATCGAAAAGTGGGGCCGGAACGGGACCAAGACCGTCCCCCTGGAGGGCGTCAAGTTCGAGATCAAATACGCGGATGGCCGCTATGTGGATGACGGGGGCGGCACCCTGTCCAGCAAGGGCATCTACTATTCTGACTCCACAGGCAAGATCACCCTGTCCGGGGTAACCGGCACTGTCATCGTAACAGAACTGGAGAGCGTACCTGGGTTCACCATTGACCCGGACACCCAAAGTCAGACCGTCACCATCAACCCCAGCGATACACAAACCCTGCGTTTTTATAACGATGCCGTGGGCGGCGTGGAGATCATCAAGGTCAACGCAAGCAAGACCTCTCAGCGGATTCCCGATACCACCTTTGAGATCCGCCGCATGGATGACGCCCTGGTGGATACCATCACCACCGATAAAAACGGCAGGGCCTACCTCGCTCTGGAGAATGGCTCTTATTACGCAGTTGAGATCGAGGCAAATCCCGACTTCCGTCTGGACGATACACCCCATTATTTCGAGGTCAAGGACGGAAATGTGACCACCCTGCGGATCAAAAATGAAGCCAATTCTGGCATCCTGATTCATAAGGTGGACACCAGCGGTGAAGGCATCTACGGCGTCAAGTTCTTGCTCTATGACAAGGACCGCAATCCCATCGGCGAGTTCACCAGCGACGATGAGGGCTATGTTTATATTACCGCTGATGATCTCCCGGATGGCGCCAACACCAGCGGCCGTTTTTATCTGCGTGAACTGGAGGCCGCCGAGGGCTACATCTTAGACAAGGAATATAAGACGGTCTATGTGCGCCCGGGCCGCACGGCGGAAATCGAATGGGTCAACGAGGCCATCACAGGTCAAATTCAGATCTACAAATATGCCGCCGAAGCCAACCCCGTCACAGGTGCCCCGGCAGGAACACCCCTTCAGGGTGCTGTATATGAAATCATCCATGAGCGCAGCGGCCGCGTGGTAGACTACATCACAACCGACGCCCGGGGTGTCGCGGCCTCCAAGCCCCTGCCTTTGACGCGCTATAAAATCCGTGAAGTTTCTGCCCCCGCCTACTTCCAGCTCGATCCCACCGTCCACGATGTCACACTGGAATATGCGGGACAGATCATCAAAATCGCGGCATATGACAAGCCGGCAAATCTGAAGGTCACTGTCACCAAGACCGGCAACAAGCAGCTTCTGGCCGGGGATTCCATGCGCTATGACCTCACTGTGGCGAACAACTCCAATGTGGCCCTAGAGAACTTCTATCTCCACGACCGTTTCCCCACCGACTGCGCCACAACCAAGACCATCACCACCGGCACCTATAATACCCGGCTCAACTACCGGATCACCTATAAAACCAATTTCAATGACTATCGGGTGCTTGCCAGCAATCTGCTCAGCACCAACAACTACGCCTTTGACCTTTCTGCTATCCAGCTGATGCAGGGCGAGCTGGTCACCGATGTGCGTCTGGAGTTCGGCAAAGTACCTGCTGGCTTTGCTTCTGTGGTAAAGCCCACCGTTACCATCCAGACCAGCGTCAGTCTCGCCAATGGCTATCAGGTGGTCAACCGAGCCGATGCAGGTGGCCAGTATATGAGCCAGTGGGAGACCGGACGGGCTGCGCGGATCACCTTGATCGTCAAGCTCAATCAGCCCAGTCTCCCCAAGACCGGATATTAACATGATGGGGAGGGACGGCATCCTGCGTGCTGTCCCTCCTCTCAAAATGGAGGTAAACAGGTCATGACCTATTCATCCTATTTGAATGATACACAGCTCCGTACAGCTGCAGACCGTTATGTGGAGATGTATGGAGGCAACTTTGAATGTGCCGATACGGGAGATGTTCTCCTTTATCGGGCCAGCGATGGAAACACATATGTTTCGGTAAATGCTGATTATGCACTCCCTCTTTTTACGAAGCGGCTTCAGCAGGCAGCCATGCACAGATACAGGGTGAATCTGCTGACTCTCTGGTGGGTCCCCATTGATGAAGTGGAGCTGCAAGACATTCCCGGCTTTTATCAGAGGCTGTTCCAGGAAAGTGAGTGTAGCCCGACGTCGGAGTGTATAATGGGGTTCCCCCAGAAATTCGGACGCTCGAATAGGCAAAAATAATCGTTAATCAGGGACTGCGCGAGCACTTACCCTACGAAAAGGGAGTGCTGCGCCGTCCCTTTTCATGCTCCAAGGAGGAAAGCTTTATGAAAAATCTTCTGGCCCGTCTCGGGCCTAAAGCCCCGCGTTACTATGTCCAGATGATGGTCCTTATCTTGATGGTGACCTATATGATTACGCCGGCTCTGGCCGTTGAGGATATGTGGACAGCTGCAAACCGCATCATTGTAGATGTCTATAATAAAATCGCCGGGATCAGCACCGTGCTGGCCGGCCTGATGTCTGCCGTTGCAGTAATTGGAGCAAAAGTCTCCAATAACCAGCACAAGACAGATCAGGCATGGGACTGGCTGAAGCGCATCTGGATCGCATGGGCTATTATCAACGGAATGGGCGCCTTCCTCGCCTATATCGGGCCCCTTTTTGAAGGCCTGGCTACCCTTCAGTAAACCTCTCAGCTATACGCCAGTTGGGAGGTGGTTTTTATTCTTGAAGGAATTTTTAAGGGTTTTGTTCAGTGGATTTACAGTCTGTGCCTTGAGATGGTCCAGTACATTGCAAATTCTCTGCTGGATGTATTTCAGATGGATCTCAGCTACTTCCGGAGCGTGGCCCCGGTGACAGATGATATTCTGAGCATTTTGATTTCCGTAGGCTGGGCGCTGCTTTTAGGCAATCTGGTCTTTCAAGCGCTGAAGAGTATGGCGGCCGGACTGGGCTTTGAGGGCGAAGATCCCAAGTTGCTGTTTACCAGAACCTTTGTATTCGCATTTTTACTTTTGGCGAGTCAACAGATTTGTGAAATTGGCCTGGGAATCTCAGCCCAGGTGATGGAAATGCTCCAGATTCCCACCAGCGTTACCATCACCATCCCGGACGAAAGCAACTTCAATATCGGTGCCTCCTGGCTCCTGATCATCATTGTGGGATTTGTGGTGATGTGGCAGTTTGTAAAGCTGTGCTTCGAGGTGGCCGAGCGATATGTGGTTACAGCGATTCTCGTTCTCTTGGCCCCGCTTGCCTTTGGAATGGGTGGCTCCAAAAATACGGAGGACATTTTCAAGGGCTGGTGCCGGATGTTTGGCTCCATGTGTGTGATGATGGTTATGAATGTCATATTCCTGAAACTGTTGATTTCAGCTTTGGGGTATGTACCGAAAGGGGTCGCCGTTCTGCCCTGGATGCTCTTGATTGTAGGCATTGCCAGAGTTGCCCGCAAAATAGACAGCATCATTGCCCGCGTGGGCCTAAACCCCGCCCTTACCGGAGACGGGCTTGGCCGCGGACTTCCCGGCATGGTAGCTTATGCAGTTGTCAAGGGCATCGGAAGCTCCATTGCAAAGGCCGCCGGACATTCTGTTGGCAGCAAAAGCAGACAGGGTGGCGGCTCTGGCGGAAGTTCCTCGGAACCACGCACCAATCCGCGCACACCTCCTCCGCCGCCTCCGCCTGGCAGTGGCCCTGGTGGTGCTGGCACTCCGTCTGGACCTGCCGGCGCAAGTCAACAGGCAGGAACACAGACAGACCCCCGTTTTGCTTCTACTCAAGCCGGAGTATTTGTTTCCAATCAGGCTGTGCAGAACGGCGTGCCCAATGTGGATGAAGCACCCCAGGGCGGTAGTCATATAGCCGGAGCGGAGCAACCAGCTGCTGAGCGTAAGAGCGGCAAGGCTCCGACAGTCCATACGCATGGGACAAGGCGCAGTTCTGTTCCCCCGGAGGCACGGGGGTCCCGCAGCGTCAGGCCCTATACTGCCGCCTTTATACGGACTGGCAGTGTGAATAACGAGGCCTCCAAAGTGACGGCAGACCATACTGCCACTTCGAAGGATGGAACACTCCGGCCGCCAGTTGCTCCCCCACATGATCTGAAAACCGGCAAGCGGCCCGCCAGCACTGCCGGAGCCCGCAGATCTACTATGATGTCTGGGGCAACCACCATGGCCAGCACAGAACGCACGGCGCACACCAGTACCCGTGAAGCCCTGCGGGAGCGTCCATCACTCCAACAGGGTCGGACACCGAAGATTCCGACGCCTCCCGGTGTCGGTGGTGGTGAAAAGCCGGGGGATCACCCACCGTTTGCTTCGGCAGGGACCGTCTCTCACAGCACAGATGCTGTATCTCATATGAGTGGTGCTGCATCTGCTGTAACAGAGGACGCTGTGGCCCGTCCTCCGGTCGGAAGCCGGAAACCGCCTGAAAATGGCGCTCCCACCCCCGGAATGGCAGGAATACGGGCACCTGTTGGCGGCGATCCATCTCACGGTGGTAAAGCATCTTCCTCCGGTACGGCAGGAAGGCATACCGCCTCCCCCAAGCCACATACCTCTTCAGGCGGTGAAGGTGTTTTGCCGGATATGGCAGGAACGCCCCACTCCACGGCAGGTCATTCCCGGATCAGCCATGTTGTACCTCCGACCGGAACAGTAGGGACGGTATCTGCTGCCGGACATAAGGCACATTCGGCTGCAAGTGGCTCTTCTCTGTCCGGAACGGCAGGAACGCGCAGACCTGGCAAGGCGGGAGGGCCTTCAGCGAAAGCCCAGACGCCTTCCGCAGCATCGGCAGGAACTACTCCGCAAGGAGCCGACACCTCTCCAAAGGTGAACCGCGGCACCAGACGTATGAAAGGTGGTGTGCCGCCGACACCGGGCAGACCGGGAAAGACATCAAAACCCAGAAAGAAAAGGAGTGAGTCATGAGTAATCAATCTTCGGCGGGCCAAAAGGCGGTCCGGGCGGCTGCTGCCGCTGTAAATATTGCACGAGGAGCAGCTGCGGGCGGCGTCTATGGCGCTGCCGTGGAGGCTGCAAAGTCATTTCTGCCGGAACTGATCCGGCTTTTTGTTATCCTCCTGTGCGTTGTGCTTCTGGTCCCGATGCTCGTTTTTACGGCACTTCCCAATATCCTATTCGGCTACTCCAGTTCTGCCGATCAGGAGATCATCGACTTCACCGCATCCGCTCAGGAGCTTGACGGGATATATCAAAATCTGGACAGCTACCAGCAGCCCGCGCTTTTGCGTCTGATAGACAGTATTCTTCCCAACTTCTGGTCCGATACAGGGCCGCTGTATGATGATTATCAGGTAGATCAGGAGTTGGGATACATAAACAAATATTGGCTGATGGCGATTGGCTCAGTCCGGTACAAACAGGACCTTTACACCATGGATGAAAGCGCTATTGAGGACATGATGTATGGCCGCCTGACCTACTCCACCTCCCTGATTGACCGCATCCTGAACATCTCGGTCCGTGATCTGACAGCCGAGGAATACATGGATAAGCTGAACTTTACTCAGGAGGAGCGGGACTGGGCGGCACTGCTCTATTCCACACTGGCGGAGGATCAAAGCCTGTCCTATGGGGACAGTGACGGGGACGGTTACTACAACACGGACTATGGAGACATCACTTTTTCTGATGCGGAGACACCGGTTGTCTACTATAACCAGACCGATTCCCGCTGGGGAAATAAGATGTACGGCAAGTCCGGCACCATCGGAGAGGCCGGCTGCGGCCCCACTGCCCTGGCGATTGCCGTGGCCTCGCTGACAAGCAATCAGGTAACGCCCTACGATGTGGCCCAGTGGTCTGTGGTAAACGGATACCGCTGCGAGGGGAACGGGAGCTATCATAGCCTGATTCCCAGCGGTGGCGCACATTATGGGCTGACCGTTACTGGGATCGGGAACAACAGCAAAAAGCTGGTGGACGCGCTCAAGGAGGGGAAACTCGTTATCGCCATTATGTCCAAGGGCCATTTCACCAGCTCCGGCCACTTCATCGTCTTGCGGGGGGTGACCGAGAGCGGAAAGATTCTGGTGGCAGATCCGGCCAGTGTGAAGCGGAGCAATCAGGCGTGGGAGCTTGGGATCGTCGTCAATGAGGCATCCCGTCGCGCCGGCTCCGGCGGTCCCTTCTGGGTCATGTCCGCTTAGGTGGTTTTTATGATGCAACAAAAAATGTGTAGAATGACACAGCTCCGCCTGCGCTACGGCATCTCGCAAGCAGACTTGGCAAAGGCGGCTGGCGTCTCCAGACAGCTGATCAGCCTGATCGAACTTGACACGGCCAGCCAGAGCAAAGGCCATGAGGCATTGCTCCGGCGGGCCTTTGCCGCCGTTATTGAATCCCGGCGGATGGCGCTGGACAGTCTGGCATGTGAGTTAGACACTACCACATGGCTATTTTCGATGTCCAAGGAGGACGACGAGCATGGATTCTGAAACTTATTACATACCAGTCAACTATACCGATGCGGGAAAGCTGTTCGGACTCTTTGAGATCCGAAACGCAATCGAGGCGGTTGTTCTGGGGGTGCCAGTCCTGGGCCTTTGCACCGCACTGCTACCCTTTACGATCACCTGGAAAATCATTGCGACACTGTGCCTACTGGTGCCCATCGTAGGCTTTGCGCTGATCGGTCTGAAAGACGACAGCTTGACCCGTTATTTGAAAATCTGGTGGACCTGGCGCCGGCGGCGCCGGGTCCTGACCTATCGCGGAGAGGTGAACGCCCATGAATTTGAAAAACGCTATCTTCGGTGGTTCTGTCACCGGAATCAGTGACCGCAGCGGAGCCTATGACGGAAGTATCCAGGCTTGGCTCCCCATCAAGGATATTGTCCAAGGGGTGGTCGTCACCCGGGACAAACGCTTTGTCAAAATATTAGAGCTGCTCCCCGTCAATTTTTATACTATGTCCAGTATGGACAAGAGCGCCGCCATAGAAGACTTTGCTGCCTATCTGAAAATCGCACCTGCTAATCTTCAAATCAATGTCCTGACCCAGCCCTTTGACCTGGACGGTTATCTGAAGCTGCTCAGGGGCTATCTGGAACGGGAAACCAACGAACAATGCCGGCTGATGCTGGAGGAGAGCATGGACTATGTGCCTCAGCTGGTGGAGCGGGAAGCCATCACCCACCGATTTTTCCTGTCCTTTTCCTATGATCCGTCCATGAAGGCCGCGGACCACACCCCAGAAGCCATTGCGGCCGTGCTCAACGAAAAGGCGGAAGTGGCCCGAAGATATTTGGACCGGTGTGGTGTGGCTGTTTTGGAGCCGGAATATGCAGACAATTTCATTTTGGAGCTGTTCTACAAACTCATCAATAAGCACACCTCCCAGCACCTCCGCCTCCCGGATGGGGTATTCGATATGTTGGGGATGGTACACGGCGTCTATGATGAAGAAACCCTCAAGGTACTGGATACAGCAGCTGGGGAAAGTTCCGAAAAAAAGAAACGGAAATGGTTCTCCCGAAAGCAGGCTTCCCCGCTCTCCCGTCTGGAGGCCGGAGCCACCACCATTCCGGATCTGATCGCGCCGCCTGACATAGATACCCACCATGCCGACTATCTTCTGCTCGATGGGGTATATCATGCCTATCTCTATATCAGCGGCTATGGCTACTCAACAGTTGTAGGGAAAGGCTGGCTCACACCCCTGATTGAAGCCGGGGAGGGAGTCAGCCTGAGTTTTCATCTGGTCAAACAACCCCGGGAAAAGACGGTCAACGCCATCGGCCAGACGACAATGATTAACCGCTCCCGGATGCGAGATGTGGGCGATACCCGCCAGGATTTCGAGGAACTGGGGGATGCCATTGGTGCAGGGCTGTACCTGAAGGAGGGAATGAACCGGGAAGGCCAGGATTTTTACTATATGCACACCCTGATCGAGGTCGTTGCCGATGACCCGGAAACTCTGGAACAGCGGGTGACGGCGGTAGAGACCTTGTGCGTGGCCTCCGATATGCTGGCCAAACGGTGTGAGTATAAGCATGAGGCAGCGTTTTTGTCGTTTCTGCCGCTGCTGATCTCAGACCCGGACATTGAGCGAAAAAGCCGCCGGAACGCCCTGACCTCCGGTGTGGCTGCCTCGTTTCCTTTTGCCTCCTTTGAGCTGAGCGATCAGAAGGGTATCTTCCTTGGCCTGAACCTCTACAACTGCTCCCCGGTATTCATCGACCTGTATGATGACTACAAATACACCAATGGCAACTTTGCCGCGTTCGGCAACAGCGGCGCGGGCAAATCCACCCTGCTTCAGAGCATCGGCAAGCGGCTTCGGGAGCAGCAGCGGAAGGTAATCTACATCGTCCCGGAAAAGGGCCATGAGTACCGTCCCCTGTGCGAGGCGGTGGGCGGCCAATTTGTCAAGCTGGGGCCATCTTCTCCAGACTGCATTGGCCTGATGGACATTCGACGGCTGAAAGCATCTCCCTACGCAGCTCAGAACGGAGGCACTCGGCGCCGGGAATCCCTGCTGGCAGAGAAAGTTTCCTGGCTCTCCGTATGGTACTCGCTCCAGAAACGCAATTTGTCGGAGGAGGACATGAATTATATCGACGCCTCCCTGATCGAGTGTTACGGCCGTCGGGGGATCACCTTTGACAATGCCAGCCTGTTTGAGGAGGATGGCACAACCATCAAAGAGATGCCCGTCATCCAGGAGTGGTACGACATCCTGCGGGAAAAGCCGGAGACCAAGCACCTGTCGGTGATCCTGACCCGCTATGTATCCGGGTCGGCCGCCTCCATGGGCGGGCATACCAATGTGGACACGGAAAACCCCTACATCGTGATCGACCTGACCGATATTCCCGATGACCTTCAGCTGGCGACCGTGTACGCAGCTACCGGTTTTGCCACCGACATCACCGTGCAAAACGGGGATGTGGGAACGGCCCTGCTCTCTGACGAGCTGTGGAAGCTCCTGGGGGCAAACTCCAATCCTCTGGCCGCCGACTACACCATGCGTATGGTAAAGCTGATTCGCTCTCAGGGCGGCATTGCCGGCGTCACCTCCCAGGGCATGGCCGATATGATGGCGCTTGACGGCGGCAAGTACGGGAAAGGTATTTTGGACAGCTGCCGCGTGAAAATCATCATGCAGATGGAGGAGCAGGAGGCCCGGTTGATTCAGGGTATCCTCAATCTGACTGAGGAGGAGACCAAGATGATCACCCGTTTCCGCCGGGGTGAGGGCCTGCTCTGCATCGGCCACAACCATGTCCCCATCGCCGTCCATGTGTCCCCCAGGGAGTATGAGGCCATTACCACTTCGCCCACTGACCTGCGGGCCAGAAATACAGATTGATTACGAGTGGAGAGACACATTGCACAGTGTCTCTCCACTCATATACAACATCAACGCTTTGAAAGAATGAGGGAACAAAGTATGACGGATCAGAAAAACCATATTCAGAGGATTCAGGGAATCACCTTTGAAGCCTACAAGGCCAGCGGGCGCATAGCGGTTTTGCTGGAAAACGGAGATGCTTCATCTGAAGCCCTGGCAAAAGAGCTGGAGCAGGCGGCCGCTCAAATCGAACAAGGAGCGGTAGAGCTCCGCACCCTTTGCGCTCACTATCAGCTGCCACTTCCGCCAGTGGGACAAAAGCCCGCTCTGGAACCTCTGAACATCGCCGGCCATGCAGAGTGCAACGAATTTGGCTGGCTCCATATTCAGCTCAACTCACTGCTTCCCAACTGCCGCTTTGCAAGTCCCCTGTGGATCACAGACACCATAACCAGGCTCTTGGATCGGTTGGAGCGGAGAGAGGGAAAACTTCCTTTATTGGAGACAGCCCTTCTGGTGATCGACGAACACTGTGACATCTCCGCCCGGCAGGTCTATGACCAGGACAACAAGGGGTGGAAGGCTATCTCAAACGCGCTCAAGGGCCGGGTCGTGGCGGATGATGACCAGTACAGCTTGGGTGTGTGCCTGCTTTCCAGTCGCTCGCCGGAAGAGGCCTGCCACATCTATGTGCTCCCTGTTCAGGATGCCGGGGACTTTTTCTTTTTGCGCTCCGACCAATATCCCCTTTCCCGCTGACCTAGAGGTACATCGGTCCGCCTGATGGCAGTGTACCATCGGTTACAGCGGCGGGCAAATCTTCGCTTTTATCCGTTACATACAGCATACGATTTCAAACCGGACCATCGGGGCATCCCACCGCAGGATGTAACCGATGGTCCGGGCACATTTTTCTGTCTGCACCGGCGTTTTACACGGTGCTTCATCCGTTACATTGAAAATTTGTAGATGTCCTATGCTACCTACCGATACAAACAGACCACAAATCTGAGAGGAGGGCTACCATGCTCTATGACCGCAGGGATTTTGGCCTGCTCCGTCTGGCCGGGGCCTATCAATGCCTCCCTCTGGCCCCGCTGCGGACTCTTTCCTCCCTGAAAAACCTTTATCGTGAGGCGGAGCTCCTGTCCAAACTGGGCCTGTTGAGTTTCTCGCGCAGCAATCAATACCTGATGCCCTCCCCGGAGGGCTATCAATTTTTGTCATCTATGGAAATAGGTTGCCATGCCCCCACCAAACGCCCCTATGCACAAAGTCCCGCCCTGCGCCGGCGGTTAGAAGTAGGAACAGTTCTGCTCACCTGTCTGGGGGCAGGAATTGAGCCGGCCTATGACAAAGTAGACCGCTTAAAACACCAGCCGGTTTTTCTCCCCGCTTTCGCTCTGCGCGGTGGGGACGGCAATCTGATGAACGCCGCCAGCTGTGTCGGCTTTGGCCACTGGGGAGACCACGCATATCTCCTCCAATATGTCAGCCGGCAAACGCCCGGCTTTTTTATGAACAACGAGCTTTCCCATCTCTATAACCTGGCAAGCGTGTTCAGCGAGCGTCTGGACACGCCCCAGGTTCTTCTTTTGGCCGGAGAGCGTTACCGGTCTATTTATGAAGTGATCTCCGCCCCGACGCCATCGGAGCGGAACGGGAAAAAGGGCTTTACCGATTACAGTCAGGCCTATCCACGACTTGGTATCCCGGTATCTCTGGTTTCCTGTGACGATACCGGGGTCATGCAGCTGGCGATCATGCGCCAGATGGACTATCGCTCCCGTATCGCGCAGGCCGCCTTTGGAGCCAGATGGAAACCGGAGGATGACCGTCTCCCGGAAGCAGACGGCCATGTGGACGGCAATCCTCTGGTGATTGCTGTGGATATGGACCTGCGCCGCTTGGAGCGGGTCTGCCGTGACGCCTGCCAACAGGGACGGCGCGAAATCCTTGTGGCCGCCTTGGAAGGTCAGATGTCCGGCCTGCTTCTGGATCAGTTCCCGCGCGGGTCGCCGGTCAGAGCCCTTCGCATCAACACACATGTGCTGGCGGCGGCTTTTGGTGAGGGTTTCTCTACGGGCGATCCATGGCCGGATGAGCCGCTTCGATGGAAAGGCGGGCTGATCCATGTTTAGGCTGTCGGACAAGCTGGCCAGACTGGAGGACCGCATTGCGGGCCGCTGGGGAAAGAAGCTGGACCGCTTTTTTGACCGACACAAGGGAAAGTGGAAATTTTACATTCCACTGGGATTGTTTTGCTGGTACTTTTACGGAATGCTCATTAACTCCGTTCATCTGGGGATCAAATCCACCTTCAACGCGACCGGCGAGCCCGTAGGCTCCATTTGGATCGTCAACCCGTTCCGTAATCTGCTGGCTGTCTTCACCCCCACAGGTCTGGGGGTCACGGCAATTTGCCTGATCCTCTTTTGTCTCATTACCAAAAAGGGCTATATCTGGTTTTCCGGCTACAAGTTTGTCCGGGATAAACGCGGCTTTGACATCCTGCCCGATGGCACACACGGCACCTCCGGCTTCATGTCCAAAAAAGAACAGGAGAAGATTTTGCTGACCGGCCCAATCTCAGAGCTTTCCGGGACGCTTCTCGGTAAGCTGAAGGACGATCCGGACGATGATGACAAGTACGCTGAGTACGTGACGCTGCGCCCCAATAACGGCTTGACGGAGCACATCATGGTGTACGGCGCCACCGGCGCGGGCAAGACCCGGGGCTTTGTGAAACCCTTTATTCTCCAATGTGCCGACAAACGGAGCACGCAGGAGAGTCTGATTTGTGTTGATCCAAAGGGAGAAGTCTATGAGAGTATGTCCTCGTTTCTCCGGGAACAGGGCTATGAGGTCCGGATGTTCAACCTTCTGGACATGGAAAACAGCGACGCCTGGAACTGCCTGAGCGGGATCGAGAAGGACAAGGATCTGGTGCAGTCTATCGCGGAGGTTATCATCAAGAACACCTCCAACGCCAACGAGCGGCAGGACTTTTGGGAAAAGGCGGAACTCAATCTGCTCATGGCCCTGATGCACTATGTTGCCACCCAGACGATCCCCGGTACCACAGAGCTTCTCCCCATTCAGCAGCGGTCTCTCGGGGCCATTTACCGGATGCTCTCCAATGAATCCTTTGCAGATTTGGAGCGACGCTTCGAAGCACTGCCCAAAGGCCATCCTGCGCTGGCCCCCTATGGTATTTTCAAGCTGGCCAACCGGCAAATCTGGGGAAACATCGCCATTGGTCTGGGCAACCGCCTGTCCGTGTTCCAAAACCCTCTGGTAGATAAGATTACCTCTTACAATGAAATCGATCTGACACTTCCCGGGCAAAAGCCCTGCGCCTATTTTTGCTGTATCTCCGCTCAGGACTCCTCGCTGGAGTTCCTAAGTTCTCTGTTCTTCTCCCAGCTTTTCGCCCGTCTCATTGAGTACGGCAGGCGCCACGGCAAGCATGGGCGGCTGCCCATGACGGTCAATGTATGTTTGGAAGAGTTCTGCAACATCGGAAAACTCCCGGACTTCAAACGAGTACTCAACTTCTGCCGCGGCTCCGGGATATTCTGTCAGCTCATTGTGCAATCCATCCCCCAGCTTCAGGACCGATATCCAAAAACAGAGTGGGAGGAGCTCATCGGCTGTACGGACATCCAGATCTGCCTTGGGTGCAACGATGTGGATACCGCGACCTACATCTCGAAAAAGTGCGGCATGGTCACCATCAAGGTGGAGAACAACCAAATGCCGCTTTTGCCGCTCTTTTCTCCAGTTTATAATTCCACCCGGCCATACAGCCAGACCAAAAGCAATACGCAGCGGGCCCTCATGCTTCCCGATGAGATCATGCGTATGGACAACCGTGAAAGTCTGGTGCTGCTCCGTGGTCAAAAGCCGCTGAAGCTTTACAAGATCACACCGGACGAGCATCCCCGTTTCCAATGCCTGCATGATGTGCGTGTGTCGGACTATATACCACAGTGGCGCCGTTGGGAGGAAACGCCCAAGTCCTCAACAGAAGCCTGTGGCAGGAAGGAGGCGCCTGTGCCGCCTCCAGCCGCCACAGAGTCCGTTCCACACGAGGAGACACCGCCGCCCACGCCACCTATTGGCTCCGAGCTGTCCCCTCCGCCCCCAGCTGCAGCTCCCAAAGAGCCAATCCAGCCAAAGGACGGGCGAGCCCCTGTGCAGAAGTATGACTACGGCCTTTTGGACACGGAGCCGGAGGATCGCTCCACGCAGCTTCCGGCCACCGATTCCCCCTACGGGGCGTTTGATCTGATCGAGATGTCGCCCGACGAAGTGGGCGGACCATAATCTGGAGGGGACGCACTGCTCTGCGCCCCCTCCTCCCTTGTAAAAAGACCGCCAACAGCAAGCAGATTCCCAAGATTGAAAAAGGAGTGAATCATCATGAAGGCAGCCCCTATGACAAAAAAACCGTCTTTCCCGCTGATGAAGCAGGGGGACATTCAGAATATCTACCATTTGCAGATGCCCCGGTGGCTGTTTACCGATCCCCAATACATGGGGCTCTCCCTGGAAGCTAAAGTAGCATACACCTTTTTGCTCAACCGCTTTCAGCTCTCCCGACTCAATGGCTGGATCAATGATGATGGTGAGGTATTCATCGTCTACACACGCCGTTCTCTGGCCAGCGAAATGCAGGTGAGCTATCACAAAATCATTGAGGCGATGAAAGAACTGTCCTCTGCTGGACTGATCTGGGAGCGCCGGTGCGGCCGCGGAGATGCCAATCAAATCTACCTTGCCTTGGTGGAACACCGGGAGATGGTGGGCGGCAGCGCCCCATTTGTCCCCCAAGAGCACGAGGCCGCCGGAGGGAAGGGAACGACACCCACAGACGGATCGGCCTTGGATGACAGGCCATCCGGGCAGGACCAGCTTCCGCCGAAGCTGTCAAATGCAGGGGAATACCCCGCAGCGCCAAGAAGTGCGGAAACGGAACCTCTTACACCCACCCTGCCGGAGCAGCAGAGCCTTGAGTCCGGTTTAGAAATCCCGCCCACAGACTTCTTGAGGTCCCAAACCGGAACTTCAAGAGGAGCAGAAACAGAACTTCCAGAAGTTGACCAGCGGGACCCCAGTTATACTGACCTGAAGCATACTGAACGGATTCATACTGAATTCAGTCTGTCCGTTCCGCCTGAAACCGGAGACCGGATGGACGGACTTGGGCCATGGTGGAGAAATCTATCCGAGCAGGAACAGCTCGCGCAGATTCTGGAGAACTGTTCGCTGTGGGTCTTTGATTTGGAAACAGCAAAAGTGTTTGAAAATGCCATCGAGCGGCTGTTCTACACGCAGGAATACCGGATTGGGAAAGCTGTCCTGCCTCAGGCCAATGTGCGCTCCCGCCTGTGGGATCTGGACAGCACCATCCTTCAATCCGTAGAGGGAAAACTCCGTCAAAACCAGCGTGCTGTCAAAAATTCGACCGCCTATACCATGGCGGTCATTTTTAATGCCATCTGCGAATCGCAAAGTGATCTTCTGCTCGACCCCTATCTGAACAGTATAGGCGGTTATCCCGGCGACGGAGTGTGAGAGGGGGCGGGGCAAATGCTTTTGACGAAAGATCAACGGTTTCTTCTCGGTGTGCTGCGAGAGACGGGATGGATGCGGCGGGATCAGTTGCTTCCCCTCATGCGGCTTTATGATCCCGCCAAAGTTCAGTCTCACTGCGAGGCCATCCTGCGGCACCTACGCTACGCCGGAGAGCTGATCCCCATGGACGACGGGTTAATCTGTCTGGCGGAGCTCCGGGGAAAGGGTGTGGATCATGCGATGCTGTGCGCCCTTGATATTCTCCTCTCGCTGGCGTCTGGACCGCCGATTCAGCTGACCAGCCGGGTGCCACCCTATAAGCTGTGTTTTCTGCTGGAGCGGGAGGGCGGGCGGATCGACGCCTTCGCCGTGTTGCCGGTGGAACCAGGGCGGGAGTCAATCACCGATATTCTCCTGGCCCAGCAGCCCCAAAATGTGACAGTGCTCCTGTTTCTCACGAGTTTGGAGCAGCATCAGCTTCTGCATCTGCGCCAACGGCACTACTTTGTCGTCCGGCAGGACGGCAGGCTGCGGTTCTTTAAGGGGGGTGAGGCCAGTCAATGACACCACAGCAAGCACAATAGCCCAATCAGAAAGGAGCCAGATTATGAACTATACAGAGCACGATGAATCCATGGACAGTCTGGGTTTGGACGGCATCACGGCTTCGCCCGAAGGCATTTCTCAGGAGGCACCGGCCTTGGAGAATATCAGTCCCACCGAAGATGGAGCGGAGTGCATAGCCCCCGTTCCTGAGGCCAATGCCTCGGAGGAGGTGACCATCCCAGTAGATCAGACGGAAGAAGGTTTGCTGGACCCGCCTGAAGACCCACCGCTTTCTGACGAGAGCGAGCAGTCTGATGAGGCAGGGCCGGAGGACACAACTGTGGAAAAGCCTAAGCGCAAACGAGTTTCCCGCAAAAAGGCGGCAGAGTCTTCCACAGAAGCTACATCCGACAGTGCCAAAGAATCCGGGGAAGAAGATGCCTCCAGCGACGTTTCGGAGCATTTGAGTTCCCAAGAAGCCGATATGCCAGAACATGATGGCGATCAGGATATGGAGACGGATGCCTTTGTTCTGAATGAGGAAGAAGCATTGTCCTCCTCTCCTCTGGAGAACGCGGACGCTGGTGATACGGCAGACACCGCAGTAGAAGAGCCGGAGCCCACCGTGCCACCCAAGGCGCGGACGGCGCGGCGCACAGCATCGGCTGCCAAAGCAGTCAACAGGCCGAAAAAGGAGTTTGTCAGCAAGCCGCTGGAGAATAAGCCGACGCTCCTGTCTCTGGACCTGAACAAGCTGGACCAGGAGCTGTCTGAAGAGGGCCGGAATGAGTGGAATGCCATCTACGCCTCCTACCGTTCCAAGTCTATTTTGACAGGTCGGATCATGGGCGTTGACTCCCACTCCTTTACCGTCCGCAACCGGGAGAGCGGGCAGACCGAGCGGCGCAGGATGCTGTGTGCCGTCATCATTAACTACCGGGTCAAGGTGCTGATCCCGGAAACTGAGATGTGGTACCCCGGCCAGGAGCGGCCACCCTATGTGCTTCGCAATATGAGCGGCGCAGAGATCGACTATACCATTCTGGATATAGACCGTGAAGGCGGTGTGGCTATCGCCTCCCGCCGTCTGGCTTTGACAGCACAGAGACACTTCTTCGATACCATCAAGGGAGGGCGGAACATTGGCGACAGGCTGACCTGCCGCGTGCTGGCCGTGGGACCAAAGCGGTGTCTGGTGGAGTGCGGAGGCAGGGACATGAGCCTGAGCCAGAAGGATCTCACCTATACTGCCACCCCTGATCTTCGGACGCGCTATCACCCCGGTCAGACTTTGAACTGTGTTCTGAAGGAGTACGACCGCAGAGAGGAACAGTTCTGGGTTTCGGTAAAGGAGACGGTAGACAATCCCTTTTTCGGAGCGCTCCGAAGGCACCCCATCGGGAGCCGCCGGCAGGCGGTCATCTCCGGAAAATACGGCGGCGGCGTATTCTGCACGCTTTCAGATGAAACGGTGTGTCTCTGCCTCTACTCCACCCGGCACTCTGATCTGGACTTCCATGTGGGAGACACAGTCATTCTGGCAATCAAACAGTTTGACTATGACCGCTGCCTGATCTATGGCCGCATCCTCTCCAAGTGGTGAGCGAAATGGCGGATGAAAAGCGTCTTCTGGAAGACCTTCAGAAGCTCGTGGGCTACCCCTATCTCTCGGATCTGAGACTGACGTGCAACCGTGAGCGTATATGTCAGGCCCTAAAGCAGCTCAAAGCGGAAGATTATCCCCCGTGCCAGTGGCAGGACGCCGCTCATTATCTGATTTCCTAATGCACAGACCAGCCATCTTGTGCGTTGTGACAAAAAAAGCAAATGCCCGCAGGCTCACATCTGAAGTGTCCTGCGGGCGTTCCGCTTGCAAATTTACGCAGCTTGTGTAAATGAGAGTAGAGTTGTATAAAGTCATGCAACTTTTTACGGATGTACGCTATTTGTAGAGAGAACATAAATAGGGAAATGCCTGCTTAAAGATATAAACTCTTATTTCAAACTTCATCTTGACGTATTTCCGGTCGGCTATTATACTAATTGTATCAGAAATGGTTTCTGCAAGAGACGAGTGATGGTTCAACGCCACAGCAAGATAAAAATTGCCCTGAGAACCTGCTTAGCAAGTAAGCCTCCCTAAAAAATATGATTTGACAATCACTCATATATCCGCTATAATGAGCATAGAATAGGATTGTGGTATTTGAGTATCACAGTTTGGGCTGGCTGAAAAGCCCTGGTCCACCGAAACGGCGGGGAATTTCCCCGCCTTTTTTATTTGTTTGAAAAGAGAGAAATGGCAATGTCGGAAAAGATTCTGAGTATTTTCATAGATGAGTCCGGTGACTTTGGACCTTATGAGTACCATGCCCCTTATTATTTAGTGGCGATGATTCTCCATGATCAACATGTGAACATTGCGGATAATATTCACGGGCTTGTTGCCCATCTCCAGAACTTGGGCTATCCAGAACATGCGATCCATACCGGCCCACTAATCCGCCGTGAGTCTATTTATGTGAATGATTTGATGGAGAATCGAAAGCGGCTGTTCAATGCCCTGTTTAACTTCGCAAGAAAATTAGATTTCCACTATATGTGTGTTCCAATTAAAAAAAGCGAGTGCCCTGATGTAATTGCCATGACGGCAAAGCTCTCCAAAGCAATTGCCCGCGCACTCCGTCAGCATTTCGATTATCTAAATTCCTTTGACCGAATCATTATTTATTACGACAATGGCCAAGTCGAGCTTACCAAAATCTTGACCTCTGTATTCAATACATTGTTCTCTTGTGTGGAATTTCGGAAAGTTCGGCCCGTTGATTATAAGCTGTTTCAGGTGGCTGATTTGATTTGCACCATAGAGTTGCTTGCGCTGAAAGCGGAGTCCAACTCTTTTTCCCAATCTGAAAAAGAGTTTTTCTCGTCCGCCCGCGACTTCAAGAAAAACTACCGGAAGCCTTTGCTAAAAAAGAGCTTGGATAGTTGAGAAATATAAATTGGGCTTCGGTGACTTGAAACTTCATGGCAAAAAGCGCAACTGTTCAGAAGGCGAAAAAGATGGTATGCTCAACCTGTATTTAGGTCAGATTTTGTAGGTCAGATTTTTACCCGGGAGGGGCCTATGCGCCCCAAGCGGAGACTTGCCAGAACCTAAATACCGAACCGACCACGCACAAAAACCGCAGTTACCCCGATCATGGGGTGGCTGCGGTTTTTTTGTGCCCTAAAAACAGAAAGGAGCCAGAACATGAATGAGCACAGGCAAACTGATGAAGGTCACCTACTACGATCCCAAGAACCAGATACGCCTCCTCTGCTACGCCGACACCGTGGTGTGGGACACCAAACCAACGCCGACTCTTACCGCTTTGCGGTTTGGCGGCTACCCGGAGCGCGTACAGGGGCTCGCAGACGCCATCTATGGCGGAGCTACCATCGAAATCGAGGATGGTAAGGAAACCTACACCCTGAAATCGCTCACCAGGCAGTATCGCCGGGAACTCAGCCATGCCGGGGTATATGCAGAAGCCACCTTGATTGCGGAGGATGACGGTCAATCCGCCAAACAAAATTCCGGCGAAAAGGATGACTCGAAGCCGGATGCAGGCAAGAAAGATGAGGACGACGATCAAATCCAGCAGGATCTCCCGCCGCGCAACACCTACATTTTCTGCACACCGGGGAATCGACGGGAGCTGTTCGACGCAGTGGACCAAAAAACCGCAGTTCCCATGATCCCCGAGTATCAGGATTATGTTCTCACAGAACTGCAAAAGCGGAATATCCTGCGGCCGCTTCAGGTCAAGTCCCTGTCCCACAAGCTGGAGGCCTGGCTTCTGCGCTGTGAGGAAAAGGATAAAAACATCGTCGCAGTCATGGAGGACGGTCTCAAGAGCGGAGCGATCTCCATCCCGGGCGCAACCGTCAGCTTAAACCCTTTGGACGAAATCAGCTCCATCACGGAATATCTCAATACCTTTGGCGTTACCGTGGCAGAGCGGATCAAGAAGCTGTTTGTACCACTCTTTGATCCTGCGACACAATCGCTGTCCCCGGAAGTGCTGGCAATCAACCAGTATATTGAGGAGCACGCCGGTTACCCGCTCTATGACGCCCAGCTTGCAGTAGCAGAGGCCATCAAACGCCAGTTGGAACGGAGTAAGATCGGTCTCATTGTGGCGGAATGCGGCAGCGGCAAGAGCAAGATTGGAGCAGTATCTATTGCCGCAACGGCTGCGGGACTGCTTTCCCACCAGATGTCTGCCAAGGTAAGCAAGACTTTTAACCTTGTACTGTGTCCCTCTCATGTCACCGACAAATGGGTGCGTGAACTGGAGGAAACCGTACCGAATGCCTTTGCTGCCGTAGTCCATACGCCTGCGGAGCTGGATCACCTGTACCAGATGTTTGAGCGGGGGACCAAGTCCTGCTTCGCCATCCTCTCTAAGGAAAAGGCGCGTGACGGCTATATGAGGGCCCCGGCAGTGATCTACCGGCCGTGGAATCGTGAGGCACTTCCTATTGAGCGCAACCCTCCACTCCATGATGGAGCGGACATAGACGGCAATCCGCAGGCTGCAACATTCTGCTGCCCGGAATGCGGAGCTGTGGTCATGGCCGAGTTTACACGGGACGGCGTATCCTATCGGGTTCCGGCCAAGTCTACTTATTTTCGGCGAGAGCACGGCGGTAATCACAAATGCGCTGCCTGCGGTGCTTCTCTGTGGTCTGCCCTGAATCCAGATGCCTGGCGCAAGCAGAAAAAATGGGCCAAGATCGGGAATTACGGCTTTGTTTACCGCCCGCTGGTCCATGAGCACTTCAAAAAAGCTGAGGGAGAGGGCCAGCTCCAGAAGCTCTATGAGCTTCGAGATCACCCGGACGCCTGTTTCCCCGCCAGAGGGGCTTACCGCGCTTATGCGCTGAGCTCCTATATCAAGCACAAGTATAAAGGCAAGATCTATGGCTTGATCGTGGATGAGCTTCACGAATACTCCAATAAATCAGGTCAGGGAGAAGCTATGGCCGAGCTCTACGGCACGGCAAAAAAGGTGGTCGGCATGACCGCCACTCTGATCAACGGGTACAGCTCGGGGATATTCCACCTCCTCTACCGGCTCTGCCCCGCACAGATGCAAAAGGACAACAAACGATATGAAAATCCAGCCAAATTCGATGCAGAGTATGGCGTGATCCAGAACATCTATGTGCAAGAGGAGCCGGAATACAACTCCAACCGCCGAACCGTGCAGAGCAAAAAGACTTCCCGGCTCCTGCCGGGTGTCTCGCCGCTGGTCTATTCCCGCTTTTTGTTGGACAAGGCTGCGTTTCTTTCCCTGACCGATATGGGGAAAGACCTGCCGGAGTATGAGGAGATCCCCATCGCGTTGAAGATGCCCGCGGCGGTGAAAGCAGAGTACAAGGAGATCGAAGAGCAGCTCAAAGTCGTCCTGAAAAACGACAAGAAGGCCGCAAAGAAAATTTTATCCACTTATCTTAATCTTCTGACTGCCTACCCGGATCAGCCCTATGGCCATAGACCCGTTTATCATCCGCTGGATGGCTACCCAATCGTGACCCCGGAAGATACGGTGGCACCCGGTACGCTTCTTCCAAAGGATGAAGAGGTGCTGAAGATCGTGGAGCGGAAGATCTCTGCCGGGGAAAGGGTGCTCATCTACACCAACTGGACAAGGCTGGACAGCCAGACACGGCTTCAATCGGTGTTGTCCGCCCGCGGATGGAACACCACCATTCTGCCGGCCAAGGTCAAACCCGCAAAGCGGGAGCAGTGGGTAGCGGATAGGCTCAGTACGGGGCTCCAGGTCCTGATTGCCAATCCATCCCTGGTGGAAACAGGGTTAGATTTGAACGCCTTTACCACGCTGATCTTCTATGACACCGGCTATAAGCTGTTCACACTGAGGCAGGCCAGCCGGAGAAGCTGGCGGATCAACCAGACCGCCCCACGGGTAGAGGTCTACATGCTTTACTATCAGGACACTATGCAGCACAAGGCAATCAAGCTCATGGCCTCCAAGCTGGCAGTGGCGGGAATCATCGAGGGCTCGTTCTCAGAGGAAGGCCTTGCCGCCATGTCTGAGTGCGAGGATATGACCACCCTGATGGCCAAGGAACTGATGCTGGGCATCAAGGACAGCGTAGAGGATGTTTCCGCCATGTTCAAGCGTATGGCAAATCTCAAGCCACAGGCTGCCGCATGGTCCATTTTCGCGGAGGCCCCCACTACCCAGGATGAAACGGTTCTGGTGAAGAAAACAGTCAGTGAGCCAATCGTGGAATTCACCTTTGGAGAACCGGCCCCGAGCCGGGCGCCAAAATCGGCCCCAGCTGCAGCCCTTGTTTCGGCGCCTATTCCAGTGACCGCAACCAAGCCGCCGGCAAAGCGCAAGGCGGCCAAAGTCATGTTCAGCGAGGATCAGATCCCGCTGTTCAAAATTGCATAAAGGAGAAGTGCGAACTATGAATGAAAATCCCATTGAGATCAGGGCAGAAGCCTACGCTTCCTCGTTAAGCCAGCACTGCTATATGCTGCTCCAAGGAGCCAGCTCTGGCTACGGAGGGGAGTGCTGATATGCTTATCCATGTCAAGCGCGATGAACTCCTTGCCATCGCCGCCCAGACTGCAAAGGCAGCGCCGAAAACCGCAACCTCAGAGGCGGTTCTGGGCATCCATGTAGAAGCGGACAGCCGGAGGTCCATGCTCACGCTGACCGCTACCAACTACGAAATCGTGATCCGCGCCTCCATGGGCGCCTCTGTGGAACAGGCTGGAAGCGTTGTTATCAGCGCCGTCCTGTTCCCGGCAGTCATAGCCAGTCTGCCCGAGCAGGATGTGGACCTAGAGACAGAAAACCCCGGCCAGCTGACCATTCGCTCCGGGAATGCACAGTTTCGCCTGTCCGCACTCTCTGGTGACAAATACCCTATGCCGGAGCTTCCCTTCCCGGATGACACCCTACCTGTCAGCGGACTTCGTTCGCTGGCACGCAATACGCTCTTCGCCGTTGCGGAAGATGGAACACCTTCTCCGCCTATGAAATGCGTCCGGCTCTGCATCGGCCCAGACGGGCTGAAAGCATCCGCCTCAAACGGGTTTTGCATTATGGAGGCGGATGGCGATAAGCAGTGCAAAGGACGGATCGAGCTGCTGCTTCCCGCCCGATCACTCAAGGTTTTGGCCTCCCTCTCAAAAGACAGCGATGTTTATGAGATGGGAGTGACCGGAAAAAGTCTGGTGTTCTGGAGCGGCACTCTGCTCTTTTCTGCCCGGCTGGTGGAAGGGACATTCCCCAATACCAGTGGCATTTTTGAACAGTTCAAGAGCCAATACTCCGTCCACCTGGATGTAACTGAGTTCATCCGCGCCCTTGAGGTTGTGGAGTCGGTATCAGAAAGCAATCATCGGGTCGAGCTTGCCTTTGGTGAGCATCAGATCACTGTGAGCGCCGAAAGCGCGTATGGAAAATCCTCAGCGCCGGTCAAAGCCCTGGTGCTCAGCGCACCCAACCAGCCATTTTACTACAATGCCAGAAAGCTGCTGGAGTATTTGCGCCTGGAGAAAGAGAAGGTCACGCTGGAATTTGACAAATCCGGCCTTCTCGTGATTCGGTCCGGCTCCACCCGATATGTGCAGTCTCCCATGAGGGCACCTGTTCAGGCGGCTGAAGCTGGCAAGGCAGCGTAGGAAACGGAGGCGATCCACGCCCATATGAAAATCCCCACGATCTGCCGCTATTGCGGCGGGAAAATCATCAAGTCCACGACCCGGGCACTCTACCCGAAAGGGAATGAGCCGATCTATTTGTGTGTCAACTGCAACGCCTATGTGGGCTGCTACCCAGATGGGAGCCCCATGGGAAAGGTGGCAAACGCTGTTTTGCGGCTGAAGCGTCAGGAGACCCACAGGATATTCGACCAATTCTGGCGGGCGCAGGGGTGGACGCGAAGCGCAGCCTACCGCTGGCTGGCACAAAATCTTCACTTGAAGGAACACGAAGCCCACATCGGCATGATGGAAATGGACGAGTGTGAACAGGTGATCCGACTGTGCCGAAAATGCGGCAAATATAAAAAGGAGGCGGCATAATGCCAACTTGTCAAAAGCAGGACCCGCTCTGCCAGTGCATCAACTGGCACGATGAAGATTTCGATGTGGAAGTCGATCACTTCATCCGAAATTTTGAATTTCTCCATGTGGAACTGGAGTACGCTTCCTTGAATGCGAGGGAGCCTGTCCGTGTGTGCAGAATCGGCCGGTGCCGTGTTTGCTCAGGCCGTATGTGCAGCGGCTCGACCCTGCAATCCGGGAAACCAGCCAGTGAGCTGATGCCGACGATCTTCCTCTTGGCCAGCCGCGCCTTCTGCCGCGATGGATGCCCTCTTCCGCCCGGGATCAATAGCGTTCAGGAGCTGTTCCCGACGCTGTTTCATGAGGAGGATCAGGCATTTGCGAGGCAATGGCTCTCAGAACCGGAAGGCCAAAGGCTCATTCAGCTGTGCCGTGACGATGAAGGTGGGGTACAGTGAGATGAAGAAAAAGAAGATCACCTTTTCTGACCCCAGCTGCCGTTTCGACTGTCCGCACTTCAAGACTGTCGGCTCCATGCTGAATGAAACCTATTATTGCATGAAGAAGGGCAAAAAGGGCAGGCGTTTTGGAAAAAAAGACCTGAAGCGCAGACCGCCCGAGTGGTGCCCCCGCCGCTTGAAAACACCTGTCTGCCGCATCTATGGGTTCAAGGATGAAATGCAGGAGGCGCTGGAGCGGGATACCCGGCTGTTCTTTGAGCCGGACAAGCATGATTGGTATTTCCCGATGCCCCACCGCTATCAGCTTCGTCTGGAGTTCCCGCTGAACATGAGCGCAGCAAATTTTTACGAAGCCCTAAAGGAAATGCCTGTCGAGGAAGTTCTGAACGGCACGGCCGTGCGGGATGGAGAACTCATTGAGATCGACAACGGACTGGCCGCTGACTTTTTCTATGTATACAGCAGCATGACCATCCTGCCGGCCAAGATGATTGGAAAGAAACCGGGCGAAAAGGAGAACAACAATGAATGAGCATCAAACTTGTACCTGCCCCACCGCGCATGGAAACGACTTTCCAAAAGTTACAGACCACTACTGTGTCAATTTTATTCCGACAGGATGGAGACTGGAATATACCTCGCTCTCTCAGAAAGACTCAGAGCGTGTTCTCTACCTGACGGGCCAGTGTTTACGCTGTGGCGGTCAAGACCTCCAGTGTGGCGTATCTATCCCGAATGAGCTCGCCGGAGACGCCCTCTTGGCCCATATCTATCAGGAGATGACCCGCTACCGTCCTTTTGAGCGCCGTTATGATGACGGCACATACAGCGCCGGCCTGTCACAGCGCGCAAGGTGGTACATGGGGCAGGATGACCTCACGCTGAACCAGAGAAACGCCCAGTTCCTTTTGCTGTTTCAGGAAAAAGACTGGGGCACGGTGGAAGAGTGGATCAACCGCTGCCGTGTGGAGGAAGCGTACACAACACCCCACCGAGATCGTAAAAGCACTTTGCTGTACGCTGTGCTGGAGCGGGCCAGAGCAACCGGTGATTTGAAGGAGATTGAGCCCATTTTAGACTACTATCTCCCCAACGAGGAAGAACCCCTGTCTCCCAAAGAAGATTCCTACCTGACGAACTACGCCTTTTCCGCAGAGGCCAAAGTGAGCTTCGGCTGCGAGGGGATCTTTGTGGATCTGGACCTTGTAGGCACCTTTGACGATTCAGGTAAGGACCGCTGCCGCGTTGGAACATTCAAAACATTGAGAGAAGATGCCGAGGCTGGGCATCTAATGGGCCAGCTGTGCGGCATTTTGATGTACCACGCGACCAAGTATGTCAACGAAAACATCCACCGCTATACGCCCAAGAAGGAGTTGGAGGCGGAACTGCACAGGAAAGCGTCTCTGCAGGAAAGGTACGGTGAAAACAACTGCCATGCCTGAGCATTTTGAGCAGCAATCCAGTAAAACTCCCCAATACATCGAATGCCTGTTGAGCGTCAGAGGTGACACAGCATTTCTCAACGCCTTCGACAAAACATTTCGGAGCGGATTCGGCCCACAGTGGGCCGACCGTCCCCCCAATACCAAACCCAGGTATTCGTTCCATGCCCTCTTCCCCGTGCCAGAGGAAATCCAACGCCGCGGCTTTCTCAAGGCCGGACGCCTTTGGTGTACGGATTATTGGGAAGCGGGGGGAGACCTGTGTGAAATGCAGGTCAAACGCGTGCTCGGAGAGCGGCGCTATCGCTTTTTTGCATGGGACACAATCCCCAAAAACATATTCCGCGTCATTTCCTTGGAGTATCCCACCCTGAAATTCTATTTAACCGGACTTATTCTGGATGACAAGTCCGTACTATGGGACAACGAAATGACCCTGCGTGAGTACATGATTGCAAACGGCCGGTACACGGGAAGTTACCGCCGGAATGAGAACGACACTTTCTCCAAAATAAGAGAAGGGATGGGATTTCTGCCATGACCTTTTTGGAGTGCTGCCAAACTGTACGCGACAATGGGCTGCGTATGATCCGTCCGCGAGAGAATACCCCCGGACAGTATGACATGTGCGAGCCCTTTGAAGCAGGAGCTGGCTGGATCTGGCTGGACACGACCACTGCGAATGTCGTCTGCCAGATCTTTGACGCTCTCTCACCAGACAGGCAAGAAACATTCAAAACTTTGCCGGCCTCCGTGATCCTGAAATTCTGTTGGAGGGTCGCAAATGGCACATAACCTTTATCTGATCCGCAATATCAGAGACTCCGATCACCTTTACTATGCCGAGCACGGCGAGATGGGCGGGGTCCCGGATGCCATCGGCTATGATACTCCGCCCCACGCTATGAAATTCCTCACCTGCCAGGATGCACAGGCATACATCAACACCCAGCTCCCGGAGTGGGCCAGAGACTGTCATCGTCCGGTAGAGCTTACCGCCTCGCATTTTACCTGGTTTGGCTGTGGGATCACGGCCATGCTCCGTAGCTGCACCCCAATTCCAGAGCGCCTGCTGGCGCCGACACCCGGCCGGCTTCGTATCTGGAGATGTTAAAGGAGGAAAACCACATGAGTCAAACACTGAGAAACAAGATGCTGGCCCGGATGGATGAGGTCCGGGCACAGGTGGCCGAGCGGGATGAACTCATTGAGATCATCGCCATTGCGCTGCTGACCCGCAAAAATGTCTTTATCCTGGGCGATACCGGCCAGGCCAAAAGTGCCGTGATCAACCTGCTCCGCGCCGGCATCACCGGTGCCAACCAGTTTGAGCGGCTGATGTCCAAGCAGACCGATGAAGAGGCGCTGTTCGGACGTCTCGATCTCTCCAGCCTCATCCCCGGCGGTGTGCCGGAGGAGGTGCTGGAGCAGGACCAGCACTATCAGCAGCTGCGCCGGAAGCTGGAGACAGAGCTTCAGGCAGGCGGGCCGGACTGCGGCAGTCAGCTCGCGGACCTGACCGCAGAGATGGAGCAATACCGCAAGGCGCTCGCTGAGCTGCACAGCGGTGAGCCCCGGATCATCACCAAAGGAAAGCTGCCGGACAGCCATATCGTCTTTTTGGATGAGATTTTTAAGGCCTCCGACGGTATCCTCAACGCCCTCCTGACCGCACTCAATGAGCGGCGATATACCAACGAGGGCAAAACCATCCACATTCCCACCATCTCTTTCTTTTCCGCCTCCAATGAGATTCCCAATTTCGCCAACCCGGAGGAAAAGATTCTCAAGCCGCTCTATGACCGGTTTGAGCTGAAGGTGATCACAGAGTATGTGGAAAACCGGGCCGCCCGTCTGTCGGTTTTGAAGCAGAAACAGGCGGGACAGGGCGCTATGAAAAGTCCGGCGGCTGTCATCTCTCTGGCAGAGCTGGAGGCCATGCAGAGTGAAGTGCTTCAGGTTTGTGTCCCAGACCGGGTAAATGAGTTGATGGACGACGTTCTGTGTGAACTGCGCAGCAAGGGCATCCATATCTCTGACCGAAAATACTTTAATTACGCCCCTATCGCACAGGCGAAAGCCTGGCTCAGTGGCAGGGACATTGTGGAGCCGTCTGATCTGACCACGCTCTGCTCCTACCTATGGACCGCCCCGGAAGATCGCGCCATCATCCAATCTACTCTGGAGCGGATGTGCAATGATCCCCTCAAGGATCGGCTGGATACCATTCTGGCGGAAGCCGTGGAGGGGTATCAGGAGTTTTCCGATGCGGCCGATGCCCCTGCGGCCCGCCGGATCGGGAAACTACGGGACGAATTTATGTCCCTCTATATGTCCATCACCCAAATGCTCGCCAGCGCTCAGAGTGACGCAGAGCGCGAAAAGATTAACGCCTGCCTGGAGGAACTGGAGAGATACAGCAGGACGGCCCATGAGTCGGTCCAGTTCTCTTATGTTCCGCTTCGGGAACTCTATGATCTGAAAGCCAGTTGACAGCATCCAATAAAAAGAAAGAGGTGCCAATCATGTTAAATTACAATCTGCCCCTGACCGAGGCCGAGTCGAAATTTGCCGCAGAACATCACGCCACCATCTATGAATATCTGAACAAAGCGCGTCTGCCAGAAAACGATTTTTACGATATTGTAGTCTTTGGCTATCTGCGGGCGGTGCGAAAGTATCTGGCCCGCCCGGAGCTGCGGCAATACAAATTTTCCACGATTGCATACCGGGCCATGAGCTGTGATGTCCACCATTCCAGAGAATATTGGATGCGAAAAAAGCGCCGTGCCTTGATAGAGTCCCTGGACGAAGAACTGCACACGCTGGAGCTGTGTGATCCTGTATCGGCAGCCTGCGAAAATGTGCTGTCCTTTCAGGAACTCTCCGGCAAACTGACACAAAAGCAGAGACAGATCGCCAATCTGCGCTCTCAGGGCTACCGCGATTTGGAGATTGCCCATATGTTCCGGGTCAAACCCAGCGAAATTAAGTTGGAGATGGCTCAGGCACGCGCCAAGGTCGTGCCGTTCCCCACAGAAACCGCCGCACTTGCGGCCTAAATACAGGAGGTATTTTTATGTCGAACATGAGCTACTGCCGGTTCCGAAACACCTATGGAGATGTGGCCGAGTGCCTGGATGCACTGGAGCAACAAAAAGGTCTCAGCAACGATGAGTACAACGCAGCCCGAAATATGTTTCTGGCATTTCTGCGCTTCTGCAAAGACATGGAGATCATTGAGGATTTCAATAAAGAGCGCCTTGGTGAATACCTTGGCGAGCTTCGCACCGGGAGGGACTGATATGGCAAATTTCCTTGAGATCCCTCTTTGGTTTCAAGAAGATAAGCTAAAAGCGCTCTCTGCCGCGCTGAAGTCTACGGGTTCCAGTGTAGAGAAAGAGCTGAACAGGGCCTTGGCGGAGCTTTACGATCACCTGGTCCCGTCTGAACAGCGCGCTGTGATTGCTGAGAAGCTGGCCTGGGAGGAGCAGCGTGAAGCAGAAGAAGAGGCCCGTCATGCGGCGGAAGCCTACCGTGTGTCCGCACTCTGGATGAACACCGGCAAGGTCAGCAGTTATTGGAAGCTGACGGGCGCGTGGAATGTTCTGGAGCTGGCCCGTTTCCTTCGGGCAGCACTCCGCCAGTCGGCCCAGCCCTGTGCAGACTTTTTTCAATCAAAGCTCGGGGAGATGGAACCCATCTCCCAATGTGGGTTTGAGGTGCTTCAGGACGCCCATTTTCACAATGACGTCCATATCAACGGGGTGTTTGCCATTGATTTTCCCAAACAGCACTTTGGGATCTGGCTCCCGGGGCAAGGCTGGCGGGACTACTCCTTTCAGGATGTCAGCACTGCTGCTTTCAAGGCCGGCCGGAAAAGCACCATCACACGAGCAGAGCGTCTCGAACGCTTTTTCGGTGCCCTGGAGGGTAAATCCTTCCGCACTGATTCGCTCCCGGCTACAAAGGAGGTGAAACCTCATGGCGCCTGAGAAACGGTGCTGCGCGACCTGTCGGCATGACCCTGGCTGCCTGAAAAAGGGGTTGATGGTATTTCTGTTTTTCATTCAGACCGGACGTGACCGTGAACTGCGCCGCAGTCCCAACGGAGACCTGCAGGAAGGATTCTGTTGTTCCGAGTGGGAGGCAAAGCCGCAATGAACTATCTCAGCGGAAGATAACACCAATTAGATTGAATGGAGGAGACTACTATGTTGAATCGTATTATCATGACCGGCCGTATGGTCGCAGCCCCTGAGCTGCGTCACACCCAAAGCGGCGTCGCTGTTACCTCGTTCCGAATCGCCAACGACCGGGACTATGGCAAGGGCGAGGAGAAAGAGACGGACTTTTTCGATGTTGTGGCCTGGAGAGCCACTGCCGAGTTTATCTGCAAGTATTTCACCAGAGGACGCATGATTTCGGTGGATGGGCGCCTTCAGACGAGGTCCTGGAAGGACAAGGAGGGCCATAACCGCGTCAGCACGGAGATCCTAGTAGACAACGCCTACTTTGCCGACAGCAAGAAAGATGACGCCGGCGGCGGTTTCCCCGCCGATGACCAGTTTGCGGGCTACGGAGCCTATCAGGGGGCTGTGCCGGGCGGCGGCAACGACTTTGCACCGGATTTCTAATTCCGGCTAAACAGCATGGGGAGGCTTCGGCCTCCCCATGTCATATATGAAAGGAGATTAAGATGCGTACTTATTTTCGCTCTTTAAACGAGGTGCTGGCTTCGCCGCTGGCACAATCGGCACAGACATTTCATCAGAAAAGCGTAGGTGGGCATCGGATGTTGAAGTCCACCAAGCTGGAGGACGCGGCATACCGGGATCTGCGCCGGGATGATAACGAGCTGGACGCGCTGGAAAAAGCCTGTGGCGAAAAGTTGTCCACCTTTTCCGCCCTGAGCCGGGACATCTATCAGAGCTTTTATTCCTTGAACGTGCGTCGGCAGCCGGAAGATTCCATTTCCGAACAGGCCCGCCGCTTCAATGGCCCTATCTTGGATGAAGTGATGGGCGGCGAGGACTATCCTGCTATCAAGGCCGCCTGCGAGGGACGCCAGATTCCAGCCTATGAGGCCGCCGCAGAATTTATCGGTCAGGTGGCCGGAAACCTCGACAGCCTGCTGGAAAAGGCCAGCGGGGAAAAGAGAGCACTAAATACTCTGGAGCGATTGGAGCAAAGGTGTGCGTCGAGCATGGAGGCGCTTCAAAAATTGCTGAAAGAAGTCGCACAGGCTGGGCCGGAACAGCTTCCGGATCTGGAGCAGAAGGCGGTCAAGGCCGCAAATCAAGCTCAAAGCCAAGTCAATCAAGCTGAGGCCGTGAGCCGTATGGTCCGCGACCAGATGCTCCAAAACAAGGACGCCATCTCTGCCTGTATTGCACAGGCTGGGAGAGCTGCGGCGGAGAAAGCCGAAAGTGTTTCCTCGGTACTTCTTGCCTGGGGCTATGGCCCCGACAGTCACGAGCCGGAGCAGAGGGCAGCGGATATGGAATTGGTAGCCCGGGTCAACCAAAGTAGCGTTCTGATGGAGGTGGCCCGGTATTTAGGCCGCCTGAAGGAGTTGATGGACGGTAAGCGCAAAAATGGCTATGCCTATGGCCGGGGTGAAAAATACACCTTAGCGCTGGGTGGAGACATCAATAGGGCCATTGCCTCAGAGTTTGCCATGCTGGCCACACCGGAGACGCTGCCGCTTTTCCTGCGGAAACTCCAGAGAAAGGGTCTCAAGGAGTATCAGCGCCGGGAGCCCATCTGCAAAGGGAGCGGCGACATTATCTGTATGCTGGACGAGTCTGCTTCCGCAGAGGGCCAAGCGCCCTGGTGCAAGGCGGTGGCCCTGGCACTGTTGGACATTGCCATGCGGGACCAGCGCCGATTTTCCGTGATCCATTTCGCCGGGGTGGGACATTTCCAGACAGATCTCTTCCTGCCGGGACAGTATAATCGGGAGGATGTTCTGCGTTGTGCCGAAACCTTTCTAAATGGGAATACCGACTACAAGACGCCGCTTTGCGAGGCCCTGCGTCTCATGGAGCAGGAGGGTTTTGAGAATGCAGACATGGTGTTTGTCACGGATGGCGAATGTGCTTTGCCGGACAGTTTTCTGGAAAAGCTGAAAGGGGAACAGTCCACCAAGGGCTTCCAGATCACCGGTATCCTGCTGGACGCCGGCTACGGTGGGCTTGACTTTAGCTTACAATCCTTCTGCAGCAACGTCTACCGCACCAGCCAGTTCACCTGCGACCAGATCGCACAGCAGCTTGTGGTAAACCGCATCGCGTAAAAGCTAATATCCTTTATAACCAAGAGCGAAAAAACTTTGACAGAATAAGAAAAGCAGGGATGGCAACGCCATCCCTGCTTTTCTTATTGGCCGCTGATATATGATACAACCTCGCTAAACAAATCGAGACTTACTCGCTTGATTTACTATATTCCGGAAAACGGAGACGGATCGCTTCAAAAAAGTATGGCTGAAAAGGGCAGCAAAATACTTCATCTGGCAGAAAAGATGCAGATATGTCACTCCTGTCGGGAATTTCCTGTCCGTAACCGTTCCAGAGGTTAAAGGCAAGGCGGGTGATTTTGCGGCTCGTCCCTGTCTGCCACCCTTCGCCAAGTCCTTCTGGTCGGATGCACCAGCCATCCCAATCAAACAGCCGTCGGAAATGGGTTCTGGTGTCCGGGCATAGACCGCACAGATAGAAGAACGAACGAGAGTAACTATCAGCGGTATGTCCTGCCTCTTGGGTAAACCTATCCTTTTCAGCAAAGAAATCGGCATGTTCCTGATCAAGAAAAGAAACCCTCATCCCTGCCTTCCCCCCTTTGTCACCTGCCCTAGATATTCGTAGATGTCCACCAGCGTCTCTACTCCTTCGTCCCTACGTTTGATCAGCGTTCGGGGAGAAAGGTGTAGTTCCTGTTGTAGTTCACCCCACGTCTTTCCCTCAAAATAATACTTTTGGATAACCTCCGTTTGCCTGGGGTCCAATTGCGAGACATGAAATTCCAGTTTGGAGATCAGAGTTTCAACAGCGTGGAGTTCCTGAGAGATCTCCATAATGTTTTCCTGATTGAGCCTGTCTTTGCGATCACGAAACTGTACTGCAATACGCATGGTCTTATCGGAGATGTAGCCCGACGGTCTGATCCCGTCGCTGATCGGACGGGAGAGAGCCATACTGTCGATCACCTCGCCATCCGAGATTTTGGCGGGGTGATCCAGTTCATAGCGGAGCAGGACAACTTTCTTTTTCAGTTCTGGATAGCTTTTGAGATCTTCTATGACCTGCGCTCTGATTTTTTCTCGCTCCATAACAATACCCGCCTTTCCTCCCAAATATTCAGTTTGAACCCCTTAAATTCACAGATTATGGGAGGCGGCCCGCGTTTGTGAGGGTAAAAAAACGAGGCCGATTGGCAGGACAATGGGCAGGGATACATCTGTGTCATCCACCCTTGGAAATCGAAAAGGCACATTTGCACACCTCCACATCTTCACTTGGAACAGGACAAAACAAGCACAAAACACGGTGCTTGTGTCGTTACCAATAGAATAATGGAGACTAGCACTTATATTACCACAGAATGGCAATTTGTAGGCAAAATGTGCGGAGAAATTCCACGATATTCGATATCAGGGAGCAAAGCAATACCCGACTCCCTTGACAGTTTTGATGTATTCAGTGTTGTCTGGTGTCAGCCCAAGTTTTTTACGTATTGAGCTAATGAGATTGGTCACACTTTTGCTTTCACAGAAGCTGTTTTCCCGCCACACCCGTTCATAAATCAAATCTTTAGAAAAGACGATGGATGGGTTACTGGCAAGAAAATAAAGGAGCTTGAACTCCAGAGCCGTCAGGGTCACCTCACGCCCAGCCATCAAGACCTTTTGACGGAGCGGGTCTATCGTTAATTCCTTGTAGATGACCCTTCCGGGCGGAGCAGTCTCAGTAGGATATTCCTCGATGGATGGGCGGCGGAGTAGGGAACAGATAGCGGCGCTGCACTCCTTCGGATTAGAGCTGGGCAGGCACATATCAAAGCCGCGGTTCAGAAAGCCGGCGCGAATATCAGAATCCTCTATTGGGTACAGAAGCAGGAGGGTGCTTTTTGCGTGGCGGAGGTCGAGCAGTAATCTGATCAGTCGGGAAGCATCCTCCACATCTGTGTCCAGCGCCACCACATCGAAAGTCCGGATCATCATTTGGCTGACTGCGCCATAGATTGTTGAAGCAATGCAGGAGTCTACACCGTTATTCCGCAAGAGGCTTCTAATTTGCTCTGCACGCTTCTGGGTAGCTATGATCAGAAGGACGTGCTTACCTGATATGACACTGCTCGTAAATTCACCCCCTTTTTCGGCAAATAAAAATATTATATGACATTTCGTTATGGTTGAGTTATGTCTGCGCTCTGGATTAAACACTTATGCAAGAATATTGTCGTTGCGTTTTCAGCAGAAAATACCCCTGTGCAGACAGGAGTATTCTCTGGCTCGATATGAAAATCATGAAAGTGTCCTATTATACCACTTAAAGGCCGTCACTTGAAAAGCATCTCCTACTATTGAATCTGGATAGACACGCTCCCAGTCACTCCTTTACCCCAGACGCCGATATAGACGCTGCTGCCACCCACCTCGATGGTGCCGGAGTAATCCCCGCTATCGGACAGCAGGATCACCGGGTCATCAGTACCAGAACACAGGAAGATTACGGCCTCTCCCTCCATAATGTCGAGGGAGCAGGAAATCTCTACCATGTCCCCAGCCGCTCTGTCCAGCGTGGTTCCGCCAAAGAGCAGTTCTGTGCCGGAAAAGTCTTCGTAGTCGGCCTCGTAAGTGCCGGTGTAGTCGTCCTCGCCCGGGATACGCTCCCCCTGGAGAGAGCGGTCCGGCGTCAGCGCCCGGGAGCCGGCAGCGTCCACCAGCGAGCCGTAGGCATTCAAAATGGCATCCTTGACCGTGTCATCCGTTGCATCGGCTGCGGCGCCGAGTGCTGCGTCCGTGATGTCTGCCAGGGCGCCGGTGACCTGATCAGTCCCTTCCGCCAAGCCGCCCAACACTGCATCCGTCCCGTCTGCCAGAGACTGCAGCATACCGGAACAGCCAGACAGCAGCAAGGCGCAGAGCAGGCCGCTTAGCAGGACTGGCATCCTTTTTTTCCAATGTCTTCTCATTGCATATTCCTTCCTGCCTGCCGGCGGCCACGGCCCTTGGCCTTCTTCCGTTTCACCGTTGCTCCCTTGCTGCTGGGGCGGGATACCAGCAGGAGCACCGCAGTCAGGGCGATGACCGCCGCCATGCCCAGAAGGGCCAGCAGAATGCTGGGGGCCTGTGTTGCCCCGTTGTACGCCTGCATATCAAAGCCGGCCAGCACCAGCGCCGCGGAGAAGGGATAGGCGGAGAGCAGGAACCCGCTCTTGAAGAACAAAATGCAGTACCCCAGGAAAAAGGTCAGGATGGAGCCGCCCAGATAGGCACCTCGCATCTGCCCGAACACCAAAATCATGGGCATACAGACCTGGAATGTGGTCAGAGCCGCAGCCACCACCTGTCCGCCCTGCTGAAGGATCACCACAGGCGTCAGTCCGGGAAGACCTGCCAGCGTTCCCGTAAGCACCGTCACAGCCACGCTATAAAGGCCAAACAGTAGAGACAGCAGACCGGTGACTGCCAGTTTGCCCGCTAAGAGCTTTGGGTAGGACACCGGGACAGTGAGCAGGTTCTTCATCGTGTCATGGGTATTCTCCCGGTCGATCAGCCACCCGCCGATCATCACCAGAGAGATGGGGAGAAACACCTGGGTGTTGCCCCACACCACATTGGCGAACAGGTGGATAAAGTCAAAGCTGGGGTCCCGGATCTCCGGATTCACAACCAATTGCGTCCCATACTGGGCCACCGGGCAGAGGGCCAGGGCCACAATCCCCACCAGCAGGATCTGGCATCGCCGCAGCTTCCGCCACTCCGTTTGCACGATATTCCACATATGCCGCACCTCCTCAGACACCTGCCGCTTGTAGACCAACGCGATCAGGGTCAGAAACACCGCCGCTTCAACACCGGTCACCAGAAACGCCTGGGCGGCATTCAGGAAATAGGGGCTGATCCGCTCCAACAGGGCCGCCATCTCGGCACTGGGGCCGGAAAAGTCGAGATACTGAAAATACCAGCGAAAGGTCAGCGGTCCGGGCAGCAGCGTCCCCAGGTTCAAACCGAAAGGCTGGGTGGTAAAGATCTCGCTCATACTGAAGATGTAGTTGACGGCAGTGTAGAAAAAGGTGATGATCACGGAGATGATGTAGCTCCGGTTCAGCAGCACCACCAAAAGGATACAGGGCAGGGCCCCGGCCCACATCATGATCCCCTGACCGATCCCTACAAGGAAGAGCCGCAGGAAGCCCACCGGCTCCCACCCGGCGGCCAGCACGATGAACAGGATCACCAGACCACCCACTGCCATGAAGGCGATGGCAAAGAGTAGCAGCAGCAGCATTTTTGTCATGGCCAAGGCGGGCTTGCTTACCGGCACTGTCATCAGGTTTTTCAGGGTGTCGTTGTCCTGTTCCTCAAAAAGCAGGTTGGAGGCCAGCACCACCAGGGCCGGCATCAAAAGCAGATAGGCGCTCATTTGGAACAGGGTGGACATCATGCCGTCCACCGCCTCGGCCCCGCTGGTGAACTCCTGAAAATCCGGCAGGAACAGGGCGCATCCCAGAGGGATCAGGGCGGACACGGCAGCGGCGGCAAAGAACAAAGGCTTACGCCGCAGCTTGGCAAATTCACACCGCAGGAGATTAAGCAATGCCCTCACCCCCTGTGATACGCTTGAAGTAGTCCTCCAAGGTGTCCTCATAGAGGTGGGCGTCAGACACCACCAGCCCCGCTTCCACAAACCGCCGCACCGCTGCGCCGGTGTCCAGGCGAAGATCTCGGACCGTCAACTCCCGCCCGTTCTCCACTGCAACATCCCGCACACCCATCTCCTGTTGGAGCAGCTGGGCAGCCACTGGGGCGTTGGACACGGTAAAGCGGAGAACTTTCCCGTTTTTCTGTTCCAACTCCACAAGGCTCTCCTCCTCCAGAAGAACACCGTGGTCAATGATCCCGATGTCGTCGGCCAGCAGGGCGATCTCGGAGAGGATATGGCTGGAGATCAGGATGGTCTTGCCCCGCTCCTCGCACAGCGCCCGGATGAAATCCCGCACCTCAGCAATGCCGATGGGGTCCAGGCCGTTGATGGGCTCGTCCAAAATCAGCAGCTCCGGGTCGTGCATCACCGCTAGGGCGATGGCCAGCCGCTGCTTCATGCCCAGGGAGTATTGGGCGTAGCGTTTCTTGTCCCGGTAGGGCAGGTTCACCAGTTCCAAGGCGCTCTTGATGTAGTTGGGACTCTTGAGGCCCCGGAGCCGGGCGAAAATCTGCAAATTCTCCGTCCCGGTCAGGTTGGGATAGAACCCCGGAGATTCGATGAGACTGCCGATGCGGGGCAGGATGCGCGTTTCATTCCCCTTCAGCGGCTGGCCGAAGAGGGACACCGTGCCGGATGTGGGGGCGGTCAGGCCCAGGAGCATCTTCATAGTGGTAGTCTTTCCCGCTCCGTTGCGTCCCAAAAGGCCGTAGATGCGCCCCTTCTGCACATGGAGATCCAGGTTGGAGACGCTGACCTGATCCCCATATCGTTTGGTAAGCCCTCTGGTTTCGATGATACAGTCGCTCATAAGCGATACCCTCCTTTACGTTGTGCCAACAGGATACCACCCGTACCTTGAGATAACGCTGAGCCAACCTTAATTTATCTCTGAGATTTTCCGGAAGACATGGGCAGGCCGCCCCTTTGGCGGTATAATAGAGCCAATGGAAGGAGGTAAACCATATGGGACCTAAAATCTTATTAGTAGACGATGACCGGGATCTTTTGGAGATGCTGTGCTCCATCTTTCGGCGGGCAGGTTATGCGGATCTTGTGACCGCCTCCTCCGGCTTGGAATCCCTCCAGGTTTGGCGGGAGCAGCAGCCGGCGCTGATCGTCTTAGATGTGATGATGCCGGGAATGGATGGGTTTGAAGTTCTACGGGAGATCCGCCGCACCAGCCATGTGCCCGTTCTGATGCTCACCGCCCGGGGCGAGGCAGAGGACCGCATCGAGGGGTTGGAGATCGGAGCGGATGACTACCTCCCCAAGCCCTTTCTGCCCAAGGAACTGCTGCTCCGGGCGGGGGCCATCCTTCACCGGGCTTACCCGGAGCCACACCGGACGGTGGATCTGGCGGTGGCCACGGTGGATTTGGAGAAGGCGGAAGTGTGGAAGAATGGAGCATGTGCGCCCTTAACGGCAAAGGAGCTGCAGTTGTTTGAGAAGCTCTATGAAAATGCCGGCCGGATCGTCACCACCGGTATTCTGTGCGAGACCATCTGCGGCGCGTTCTGGCAGGGCTATGAAAGCACCCTCTCCACCCACATCCGGCACCTGCGGGAGAAGATCGAGGAAAATCCCTCCAAACCGGTCTCTCTGGTGACAGCCAAGGGGCTGGGATACCGGCTCAATTTGAAGGGGGCGAAATCGTGAACCTGGTGCAGCGGTTTTTCCGGCGCTATATTTTTTCCACCATTGGCATTTTGGCGCTGTTCTTTACAGTCAACCTTTTGCTGCTTCTGAGTTTCCTAATCGCCGGATATATGAGTGGGACAGACAATGGGCTGTCTGTCCGGGCGGTTTCCAGCCATGTGGCAGAGCAGGCCGGCACATGGACGGCGGATGACACGGCGCTGGCCATGCTGCGGGAGCATGACGCCTGGGCCATGCTTCTGGATGAGAGCGGCACGGTGGTCTGGGAGCAGGACCTTCCCCAGGAGCTGCCCCGGTCCTATACCAGTGCCCAGGTGGCGTCCTTCAGCCGCTGGTATCTTCAGGACTACCCGGTGAAGGTGTGGAGCCGGGAGGACGGTGCCCTGATGGTAGCGGGCTTCGCGCCAGATACCCTGGTAAAATACTATTTTTCCATGGAAACGCCTTCGCTGATGATGTTTCTGGTGGGAGCCATCGTGGTCTTTGTGTTCAACCTGTTGCTGATGATCTTCCTGATGCTTCGGAACACCCGCCGGGTAGAGAAGGCCATGTCCCCCATCCTGCGGGGCATTCAGGACTTGAGCTGGGGCAATTATCAGCCTTTGGACGAGCGTGGGGAACTGGCGGAACTCAATGCCGGACTTAACCGGGCCGGGGACTATCTGATGCAAAAGGATAACACCCGGGCGGAATGGATTCGCGGGGTCTCCCACGACATCCGCACACCCCTCTCCATGGTGCTGGGCTATGCCAGCGAACTGGAGGACAACGACGCCCTCCCAACCGTGGCACGGCAGCAGGCCGGGATCATCCGGCGGCAGGGGGAGCGGCTGAAATCCCTGGTGGACGATCTGAACCTGACCACCAAGCTGGAGTATGCCCTCCAGCCTGTCCGCCGGGAGGCGGTCGATCTGGTGGAGATCGGCCGTCAGGCGGTGAGCGAAGTGCTCAACGGCGGCCTGCCAGATCGGTATGAACTTGAATTTTCCGAGGACCGTCCGGGCTGTACCGCCCGCATGGAGGGCGACGCCGCCCTTCTGCGGCGGATGCTGGATAACCTGCTCCGCAACAGCGTCGTCCACAATCCCCAGGGCTGCCATATCTCCGTTGCGGTGGGGGCAGAGGATGGGCGATGCACCTGCGCGGTGACGGATGATGGCAAGGGGATCGATGCCGTCCGGCTGGATGCTCTAAACCGGGGGGCAGACGTCTCCAGCACCCAGAGCGGCGAACATGGCCTGGGCCTCAAGCTGGTATGGCAGATTGTGAAGGCTCACGGCGGAACGGTGCGGTTCCGGCAGGCTGTGCCGCAGGGGCTGGAGGTATCCATCTCCTTCCCCGCAAATTCTAATACCTGAAAAAAGGCGGACGGCTTGCGAATGGGGCGTCCGCCTTTTGCTCGCTCCAATGATAATTATAAATTCTAAGAAAATCATCAGGAACCACAGGAATTGCTTGAAATAATCAAAATCCTCTTAGAGTTAAATGTTTGCTTTTTCTCTTTCGGAAAAGTGTTCTTCTCTCATTCGCCTTTCTCATTGCCCTCTATTTATTCTGCTGCCACATCGCGCCGCCGGAGGTGCCGGACAGCCAGAAGGGTGAACACCACCGTGTAAACAAAAGCGGAGAGCAGGAAGGCCGCAAAGTTTAACCCCATCGTCGGGTTATTGGCCCGCATCCCGATGCAGAGCAGAGAATAGGGGAAGGCGTACCCGAACCCCTGGGCCGTGACCATCAGCCCCGCGATACCGCCCACCAGCCCAAAGGCTACCGGCGGAGCAAAAGCCCGGATGATGAGGCTGAAATAGAGCTGTACCGCGCACACCGACACGCCGCCAAGGGCCCCGCACAGCAGCCACTCCGGCAGCTCCGGCGGGATGGGGCCGGTAAGACCCACCAACTTGCCGCTGAGGATAAACAGCACCCCGATCCAGGCCTGGGAGAGCAGGGAGATGACTGCGGCCCAGATCAGCTTGGCAAGGCACAGGGCCCCCACCGGCACCGGCGCGGTGAGAAAACTGTTCCAGTTGTGGTCCGTGTGCTCCAGCCGCCACTGCCAGGCGCAAAACACGCCCAGAAGGGCCGGCAGGAAAAACATAGAGGAGAACAGGGTGTGCTGGCTCCACAGGCTGTACCAGGCGTCGCTCAGCACCGAAAGGTTTCCCAGATAGTTGAAGGTCCCCAGGAAGGCAGGGAACAGGGGCAGCACTACAAAGGCCAGCCATACCGGCGACCGGCGGAACTTGACCAGCTCCGCTCTCAAACAACGCAGCAGCATCCCTCATACCTCCTTCCGCACGAACAAGGCACAGCCCACCAACAGGAATACCGCCGCCCACAGGCACAGGAGCGCCAGGTCCATGGGCTGGGGCCACTGCCAGAAGAACTGGGTAAAGCGAGTGGCCGGGTCCCAATCCATCCGTACCAGAGAGAGCAGACCGTAGTAGCCCCAAGGGACACAACGGACCAAGGCAGGCGGGAACAGCATGGACATGGTCCCCACAAAGCTGCCGAAGATGCCGACCACCAGAGCGACTGCCTGATTTTGAAAGCGCAAGGACAACCCCTGTTGCAAGGCATAGACCATCATGGACACTGCCCAGGAGATGGCCGTAAAAATAGCGAACCGCACCCAGGGGATCGCACCGTGGAAACCGGCTGCCACCCCCATAACTGCGAAGGCCCCAGTACGGACGATCAGCAGGGCGGCCAGCACCAGCGCGCCCCAGGCCAGTTTAGCCCCGTAAAGCCGTCCCGGCGTCACCATCGTCTCCAGCAGCTTAAGGGAGGCGCCTTTGTGCTCCAGCTCGCAGTTTCGGCTGGTGATGGTAGCTACGCTGATGGGCAGGATGATGGCGTCGATGAGGGCCAGGTTGTAGAAGAGCAGCATCCACCCCTGGATCAGGTCCTCGGCATCCTGCCGGGTGAGATACATACCAAACCACAGCAGCTCCGCCGCCAGCACGGCGGCGCACACCAGCAGGATCTTCCGCCGCCGGCACTTGAAAAACTCCAGTTTCAGCAGTTTCACAGGCTCGCCGCCTTTCCCGTCAGCTCCAGGAAGATGTCCTCCAGACTTCTCTGCCGCTCCTCCAGCCGAATGACGCCCAAGCGCTGCCCGGCCAGCAGGCAGGTGAGCTGAGCGGCGATCTCATCAGAAAGGATAGGAAGGATGATGTGGCCATCCTCCTCCTGGCAGGGCACGGACTTCTCCTGAAGAATGGCCCGGGCCACTGCGTTGTTGGTGGTCCGCAGGGCCAGATGGTGGCGGCTGCGGCCATGGAGGGCCTCCAGCGTGTCCTGGAACACCAGTTCTCCCTCCCGAATGATGGCCACATGGTCAGCCATCTGGTCGATCTCACTCAAAAGGTGGCTGGATACCACCACGGTCATGCCGAACCGCTCCGGCAGGGAGCAGATCAGCTCCCGCATCTCCTGAATGCCCGCCGGGTCCAGACCGTTGGTGGGCTCGTCCAGGATCAGCAGTTTGGGATAGCCCAGCAGTGCCGCCGCCAGGCCCAGCCGCTGCTTCATACCCAGGGAGTAGTGGGCTACTTTCTTGCCCCGCTGGCCGTCCAGCCGGACGATCTGCAGTACCTCCCGAATGTTTTTCTCCGGTACGCCCCGGAGGCTCTGGACGATCCGCAGATTCTCCTCCCCGGTGAGGTGCCCGTAGTAACTGGGGCTTTCAATCAGACTCCCCACCTGCCGGAGTACGGCAAGGCGGTTTCCGCCGTCCATTTTCTTCCCCAACACCTGAATATCCCCCGCTGTGGGGCGTACCAAGCCCAGGATCATTTTCAGGGTGGTGGACTTCCCCGCCCCATTGGGGCCGAGAAAACCGTAGACGCTGCCCTCGGGTACATCCAGATCCAGATGGGCCACCCGCAGGGTATTTCCATACTGCTTGCACAGGTCGTGTGTCTCAATGATGTTCATGGCAAGACCTCCTTACACTCCCAAAGATAGCACCCCTGCCTTACGCCCCGATGAAGCCTACCTTACGTTTACCTTACTTCTCCGGCTGGGGCTGGACGGATGGACAGGATTTGCTATAATGAGGAAAAGAATGATAAAGGAGGCCGCAGTATGGCCTATCGTATTTTGATCGTGGACGATGAGATCGCCCTGCAGAATATGGTGAAGGAGATCTTGATCCAGGCTGGTTATGAGACAGCGCCTGCCCTGTCCTGCGCGCAGGCGCTGGAGCAGTTCCGGGCTATCCAGCCGGACGCGGTACTGCTGGATGTGAACCTGCCGGACGGAGATGGCTTCTCCCTGTTTGGGAAGCTCCGGGAGGGACGGGACGTGCCGGTGCTGTTCCTCTCTGCCCGGGATGAGGACGCCGACCGGCTCCAGGGGCTGGGTCTGGGGGCGGATGACTATATCACCAAGCCCTTTCTTCCCCAGGAGCTGTTGCTCCGCCTGAATGCCGTGCTCCGGCGGGTCTATCGGGAAACACCAGATACCGGCCGCTTGGGGGATGTGGAGATCGACTGGGGCAAGAGCAACCTCCGCCGCTGCGGCGTGGAGACTGCCCTCACCGCCAAGGAATTCACGCTGCTGAAAAAGCTGTGGGACGCCAGAGGGAACATCGTTACCATCGACGCCCTGTGCGCCGCCCTGTGGGATGGCCCGCTGGTGGGTTATGAGAACACCCTGATGGTCCACATCCGGCGCCTGCGGGAGAAGATCGAGGCAGACCCGTCCCACCCGAAATATCTGCTGACGGTGCGGGGTCTGGGTTATCGCCTGAATCAGGAGGGGACGAAATGAGCCTGCGGAGCTTTTTCAAAGGGGCCATACTGGTAACCGCCTCGGCGGCTCTGATCGCCTTCATCACCTTGGCGGGTATCCTAGTCTTTACCTTCTACCATTCCGATGGCGGACGAAGTTGGGACGTCTCGGTGCGCAAGACCTCCGATGCTCTCACATGGGATGGGACAGACTATGCCTTTACTGGAGAGAAGCTGCTGGCGGACGGCAGCTGGGCCATGCTTCTGGACGAAAGTGGGCGGGTGATCTGGTCCCTCCGCAAACCCGCCGATGTGCCGGAGCAGTACACCCTCACAGACGTAGCCTCCTTCACCCGGTGGTACTTGAATGATTACCCGGTACAGTGCTGGGTACGGGAGGATGGATTACTGGTGGTGGGTGCGCCCAAGGGGAGCATGTGGAAGCACGATATGGCTATGAACAGCTCCACCCTCACACAGATGCCGCTATGGTTTGGCGGCATCTTCCTGTTGGCCCTTGGCTGTGTGCTGCTGCTGTCCTACACCGTGGTACGCAGGTGGTTTCGGCAGGCCCAGCAGGTGCGTGACGCCGCCCGCTCTGACTGGATCAACGGCGTGTCCCACGACATCCGCACCCCGCTCTCTATGGTCATGGGCTACGCCGCCCAGATGGAGGAGGCGTCAGACCTGTCCCCGGCGCGCCGAAGGCAGGCGGGGATCATACGGACCCAAAGCCAGGTGATCCGGGATCTGGTGAACGACCTGAATCTGACTATGCGGCTGGACTGCGCCATGCAGGCGCTCCGGAAGGAGCCTCTCCAGATCGAAGTGTTCCTCCGCCAGACCGCCGCCGACTTCCTCAACGGCGGCATGGGAGAGGGCTGCGATTTCGAGATGGATCTGCCGGCGGAGCCCCTGCCCATGATCGAAGCCGATCCCTTCCTGCTCCGCCGGGCACTAAACAATCTGCTGAGCAACTGTGTGCGGCATAACACCTCAGGCTACCCCATCTGCCTAGGAGCCAGAGCCGAGGAGAAAGCAGTCGTTCTCTTTGTGGAAGGCGGTGTAGGAGAGGTTGCTCCGGTAACGACGGAGCCAACCGGCCAGCTGGAAGCGGATGGCGGTGCTGCTCACGGTACGGGCCTCAAGTTGGTGCGCCAGATCGCCGCGGCCCACGACGGGACAGTGCAGTTTGGAAATGGGACTTCACAAAGTCTCTGCGTCAGTATGATCCTTCCCATTCGCTGAAGGTGGACAGTCAGTAAAATCATTGCCTTATGCACCATTTTGATCATATCAGCCATTTCTAAGGGAACGATAAGTCTATTGCGATATACTTTGGCGGCCGGCTCAGCGAAGCCGGCCGCCTTTCCTTCATGTGGGGAGTGTGCCCCTGTCAGGAGCTGTTCCAATGGCTTTTCTGAACAGCAGCCAGGTGCTGAGAAAATAGCAGGCCATCAACAGCACGAGGATACCCACCGTCACGGCAACCTGCGCCATCAGGGCGCTGAGCCCGATGTAGGCGGCGACCTCTGCGGACACGATCTGCAGGAAGTAGGAGATCACCACCGTCGAGACGAAAGCCGCCACGGCAACGGGAAGCCCGAACCACACCCCCAGCTGCTGGAGCACCAATCTCCCGATACGCCCCTCCTCCACGCCCAGCTTCCGCAGGACGGAGAAGCGGTAGCGGTACTGGCCTGCATCCAGGAGCTGCTGCAGAGACAGCACCGTGAGGCAAATGACCATCAGCACCACAGCACCGTAGAGCATGGCAGCCTGCAGGACGAAGTTCCCGGCCTTGGTGCTGTTGATCTGCAGGGTGCTTAGTCGGATCGAGTAGGATACACCGGTGTCAGCCAATTCTGGATGTTGATCTGTAAAGACCTGTTCCAGTTCCCGAGCGTCGTTGTATGAGATGGCTTCCTTTGTAGTGATGTAACGGTTGCGCATAACCGGGAGCAGCTGTTCACACACCCGATCCGGAAAGATGTAGAGGATGTCTGTGTAGGAATTATAGGCTGTCTCCCCAATGGATTCTTCATAATAGGGCTGTGCCGAGAGAGTCAGCGTACCGGCATCGGTTTGTACCTGCGGATGCTCTCGCAGAAAGATGTCCCGATCTTCCTCTGTGGCGATAGCCTTCCACTGGGTCGCAAATTCGTCATCCGCCAAGGAGATAGGCTCGTACCCAAGCATCTCTCTGATGGTGTTGTAGTCGCTCAGGGCAATGGCAACAACAGGAAACTCGTATTTCACCCGGCTGTGGAAGTCCGCCCGCTCTGGCAGGTACAGGCTGAAGGTGCAGTCACGGGACACCGGGATGCGGTGCTCGGCAAGGTACGCCGTGACCTCATCATAACTGTCTTGGGGCAGGCTTTCCTCCTCATACACATCATTGTACCGGGAGAAGATCTGCACATCGTACATAGAGCGCGTGTCCAGATACCCGGAGGCCCATCCCACCAGAACCGGCGCAGCGATGAACAAGAAGATGGCCAGCACCAGGGTCACACAGGTCAGCGACATAGTCTTGCTGGTGGTGCTCAGCTTGGAGGTGATCTGGCCGAAGAAGAACAGATTTTCACCCTTATAGCGGTGCTCCGGCGCCCCCTCCTTCCACGCAATAAGAACGCTGCTGGCAAGATAGAGCAGGGCACAGATCATGAAAATGAGATCCACTAAAACGAAGAGCAGATATTGATTGACAGCCCCGCCTCCCAGTGCCAGAAGATACCGACTGTTCAATGCCGGCACGCTGGCTGCTGCAATGGTATTCAGCAGGGCGCAGAGCAAAAGTCCGAGGAGGAGCGTCGAGGGTCCGCCCCGTCTCCGCCGAAGCACCCAGAGGACAGGCCACAGCAGGCTTAGGACCGGGAGCAGGATATTTCCCCAGAACATAAGCTGGACAGGTAGCGCAAAGCGACTGTCCCAGTAAAATATGACCTTTTGTACCCCGGTCACACACATCCAAACCGAAAACACTTCAAAAAGAACCGTCAACACCCAGATCCAGCGGCTTTTGCGGAGCTCCGGTCCATTCTCCCGGTCTGCGGCGAGCATGTCGATGATTTTCATTTTCCGAATGGCCCTGGTGTTGGAGAGACCTACTACCAGGAAACTGAGCATGAAGAATGCTGCCGTCAGCGCCACGGTATCTGGAAACAGCGTCCAGGTGATCTCGTATTGCTTTCCATAGGAGGTCAGCAGCAGCGCCGTGATGAACTGGGAACAGAACACCCCCAAGAAGATCCCTGCGGCAATGGATACCAGCCCCATGAGGAAGGTCTCAGCAAAGAAGAGCCGCCCGATGGTCCGCTGCTCCATGCCCATAACGGACTGGATGGCAAATTCCCTCTGTTTCCGCCGGAGCATGTAGTGGTTGACGAAGCGGATCAGGAACAGAAGCAGCAGGGTGACAGCGCAGATGGCCAGCTTCATACCGTCACTGAGCATGGTGAAATCATACTCCGCCCCAATATCCGGCTCATAGTAGCTGCTTGAGATGGAGAGGAAGGAATAAAACAGGGTGACACAGATGGTCATGGTCAGGATGTAAACCAAGTAATCCTGGAGCGACCGACGGGCATTTCGGAGAATGAGCTTAGCATACATGACTTTCCCCTCCTCCCAACAGGGTCAAGACGTGCAGGATCTTCTCAAAGAACGCGCTTCTGCTGTCACTACCTCGACACAACTCTGTGAAAATTTTGCCGTCCTGCAGGAACAGAATCCGGCCAGCGTAGCTGGCGGTGAAAGCGTCGTGGGTCACCATGAGGATCGTGGCGCCTAACTGCTCATTGATGCTCTGGATGGTGGAGAGAAGCATCTGCGCCGAATGGCTGTCCAGCGCTCCGGTGGGCTCGTCGGCCAGCAGCAGCTTGGGATGGTTGATGATGGCCCGGGCGCAGGCGCACCGCTGCTTCTGCCCACCGGACACCTGGTAGGGGTATTTATCCAAAATGTCCGTAATATTCAGCTTTTTGGCCATCTCCCGGATACGAGGCTCCACCTCACCGGCGGGCGCCCTGTTGATGGCAAGGGCCAGCGCAATGTTTTCAGAGATGGTCAGGGTATCCAGCAGATTGAAATCCTGAAAGACGAAGCCCAGATTTTCCCGGCGGAACCGGGCCAGAGATTTTGGCCGCAGCTCCGTCACATCCGTTCCCTCCAGATAGATGTGGCCGGCGCTGACGGCATCAATGGTGGAAATGCAGTTGAGCAGGGTAGTCTTGCCGGAGCCGGAAGCCCCCATGATTCCCAAAAACTCCCCTTCCGCCACAGAAAAGCTGATGTCCTGGATGGCCTTTGTGAGATTTCCCCCGTTGCCATAGTATTTCTGGATGTGATCTAATTTCAAGATAGGCTCCATGTGTTCTGCCTCCCAATGTTCATTTCTTACCCCTATTCTACCTGCTGTGCGGCCGCTTTTGTATCAACTTTTCTTTCGAAGTTCTTACAAAAATGTAAGAAGTGCAGAGCCGGTCAGCCCTGCACTCCTGTAATAAAGTCGTTGATATGGAAGGAAAGGGTGATCGTGGTCCCTCTGCCGGTTGAGGATGCCGCCAGGCCAATCCCCAGCTTGTCGCACAGTCGCTTGCAGAGATACAGACCAATCCCGGTGGAACTGTGGATGGTCCGCCCGTTCTGGCCGGTAAAGCCCTTCTCGAAGATCCGCGGCAGGTCGCTCTCTGGGATGCCGACCCCATTGTCCGCAATGGACAGGAGTACCCGATCATCCGCCCGCTCCGCAGAGATATGCAGGGCGGGCTGCTGCGGGGCACGGTACTTGACCGCGTTGCTGACGATCTGATCGAGGATAAAGCGCACCCATTTGTCGTCCGCATAGACGACCAGCTCCAGACCATCCACCATAATGGCCATATCGCACTGCCGCAGGAGATACTTATTGTCAGCGATGGCCCCATGTACCACATCCGCCAGGTTCATTTCCCGGATGGAGTAGTCCTTCTCTGTGTGCTCGCTGCGGGCGTAGTAGAGGGCCTGCTCCGCACAGCGGTTGATGTTCTCCAGCTCCGCCAGCACCTCCCGGGAAAAGGGGGAACGGTTGTTTTCACACAGCAGCTTCAGCGCGGTGATGGGCGTCTTGACCTCATGGACCCACTGCTCGATATAAGCCCGATATTCGCCCCGCTCCCGCTCCACCTGGCCGATCCGCTCCAGCATGGACTTCTCAGCCATCTTCAGGAGCTGATAGAATACCTGCTCCTCCGCCCGGTCCGGCACCGGCATGACCTCGGGGATCAGATACCGCTCCTCCAGCTGCCCGGCCATCTCCAGCAGCATATCCAGCCGCTTCTTCCGGGAGATATAACAGGCGGCAAGGTACAGGGTCAGGACAAGTATCCAGACGCCCAGAATGAGCAGGACCGTTTGAATGTCGTTCCCCGCCGCCAGCAGGAACAAGGACAGAGCCAACACACCCAACAGGTTCAGCAGGATGATAGGCAGGCGGTTTTTTAGATACAATTTCCCGCTCATATCGTGTACCCCTGTCGGTGCTTGGTTTTAATGAAGTCCATCAGGCCAACGCTGGCCAGCTTCTCCCGGATGCGGGTAATGTTGACGCTCAGGGCGTTGTCATCCACATAGAGCTGGTTATCCCATAGGAAGTCCACAATGTCGCTGCGGGAACAGATCTTCCCTGCATGCTTGAAGAGGTAGTAGAGGACCTTGACCTCGTTCTTAGTCAATTCCACTTCCTCCCCGTCATATGCGATGGTGCTGCTCTCCAGGTGCAGCTCGGCGCCATTCCAGATGAGGACTTCGGCGGCTTGGGAAGAGGCGCCTGCCTTTCGCAGCAGGGAGGCGATCTTGGCCAGCAGGATCGCCGGATTGTACGGCTTTGTAATGAAGGCGTCCCCGCCCAGCATGATACTGTTGAGCTCATCCATGTCCGTGTTGCTGCTGGTCACAAAGATGATCGGCAGATCGGAGAAGGCCCGGATCTGGGTGCAGATCTCAAAGCCGCTGCTCCCCGGAAGTTTGATGTCCAAAAGGACAAGATGAGGTGCAAACACCCTGAAGTGCTCCACAGGATTTGTAAAGTCGGTGACCGCCTCCACCTCATAGCCGTTTCCGGTCAGGAGGTTTTTAAGCTGTATTTGAATCATGGGATCATCCTCGATGATCAGGATTTTTTCTTTCATAAAGGCACCTCCTGGAATTGTCATTATACTGTATCCGCGAACATTTCGCAATCGGCTAAGAAAGGAAGACACACTATAAATCCAGAAGGGGTAAAGCCATGATTTATGCAGAATATGGTTAGTTCAATACAGCTTTATATCCATTTGTCTTATCGCCAGTGATAGTAATAAAATATGATTCACCGCAGTGGGCTTCCCATGAAATAGGCTCCATATACTTCGTAATTTCATCTGGATATACATTTTCATAATTGGGAGCCACATATTCGGTTATGATTCGAAATTGTATTGACAGTCCCAAAGTATCAGAGAGGCTATTTAGTTCTTCCTTGCTCCACACCACGATATTATCGGAATCGTGTTTGATTAACGATCCGTCCGCATTTGATATGCCCCCGCTGTATTCATGCTGGTCTGCGCAATAATCATAAACCAGCAATCCAACATCTTCTTCCGTATCCAATTGTATGTGCAAGGCTATTTCATCAGCAGCAGGTACATATTCGTCAGGAATTATCTGATTATAAACTACAAGGATTAGTCCCAGCATAATTACTATCACGATGGCAATTCCGATTATCTTTTTCTTCATTTCAGAAACACTCCTGTTTATCAATTCATTTTCTCTTGCATATAAAGAAAATTCCAATAATTGCAGCAATAAAGATAATCGGCGCTACTCTGACAAACAGCCATTCAAATGAGTGAAAAGCCACTCCGAGAACAGCGGCTTCGGGGTCACTATAATCCCACCCTAAATAAGGGCTACTCAGTATTATCAAGGCCGCAAAAATCATTACTATAATTGCGCATAATGAAATGAGTAACCAACAAACAATTTTTCTTCTCGTTGTTTTCCTCTGTGCCAGTTGAAAATTTATCACTTCCAGTTTTTCGGAAATAGCTTTCAGGTTATCAACTTCTGTTTCAATAACAGTTTCACCCAGCAATGTGCTTACGGGTGTTTCAAGCACTTCCGATATGGCGATCAACATATCAGAGTCGGGGACCGACAATCCTTGCTCCCATTTAGAAACCGTTTGTCGCACGACATTCAGCTTGACAGCAAGCTCCTGTTGCGAAAGTCCTTTTGCTTTTCTGATTGCTTTAATATTTTCGTTGAGCATAAGGAATAACCTCCTTTTTTCCCGTCGTTACCGCTATTGTAGTCAAAATCGCCCGTTGCCACAAGCAACGCATCTTAACATCTTCAGAAAATAGCAATAAAACCTGCTGGCTTCCTCTTATAGGACAACCAGCAGGTTTCATCATGCAGGCAGGACCAATTCTGCCCGAGCACCGTGTTCGGTGTTGAATAACCGCAGGGAGCCGCCGTGGCGCTTTGCGGTCTGCCCAGCGAAAAATAATCCCATCCCCATGTGGCCCTCTTGGGACCGGCTGGTATCACTGGTGTAGAAGGCCTGCTCCCCACGGGCCAGCGCCTCTGCCGAAAATCCAGGGCCGGTATCTTCCACGGCGATAGTCAAACCGCTCTCTGCGGCGGAGATGGATAGCGTTACGGTTCCGCCAGAGGGTGTGTACCGTACTGCATTGTCCAGCAGATTGCTCACCGCCCGATCCAGATCTCCCCGGTAGACCGCCGATTCCAGACAGGGGACCTCCGAACAGCGGAACGTGACCTGTTTCGTCCCGCAAAGGCACTGTCCCATCTCCCGCCAGCCTTCGGCCAGCTCCGGGAGGGTGACAGTCTCCTTCTCCCGGCTGGGAACAGCATCAGGACCGGTCATAGCCCGCAGCTGGGCCACATACTCCTGGACCCGAAGGGCGTTGCGGAGGATGGCGTCCACGCTCTCCCGCTGGTCCGGAGTGAGGGCATCCTCTCCCAGCAACTCCGCGTTCCCGCTGATGACGCTGAGGGGAGTCTTGAGATCGTGGGTCAGCGCAGCCAGCTCCAGCCGCCGCTGTTGCTCCATGCCCCACTGGCTCTCCAGGGACTGGGCCAGGCTCTGCCGCAGGACATCCATGGCCGCCAGCGTATCCCCGAATTCCCGCACCCTCGCCCGCCCGGTGATGGGCAGGTACAGCCGTCGCTGGGCAATGGCCTTCGTGGCGTCGGACAGTAGAGCGGCATCCCGCCGCAGAAGGCCAGCGAAGTGCCGGGTGGAGATAGCACCTGCCAACAGCCAGAACGCCAGCAGCACGACCATAGCGCAGGTCTGGAACTCCGGCAGACGGCGCTGGAGCACCTCAGCGCCGTAGGGCATGGAGTAGTCATATTGGATCACGCAGGTGGTCCCGTTCGGCAGTTGGGTCACTCGGTGGTACTGGGAATAGAGTATTCCCTGGGGATTGCGCTCCCCAGCCAGGGCGGCCCTGGCGTAATCAAGGTGCTGTTGGTCCATATTTCCCTGATCCTGTATCCGGCCATCGGCGTTGAAGACAGCCCAGCGGTAGTAGTAGGGAATTTCCGATGTTTCCAACTCACCGGAGGAGAGCGACTGAATCACCGTATCCACGCCGCCTGCAGCGGTGTTGGCCGGATACACAATGCCAAACCGGATCATTGTGGTCAGCCCGATCCACCACAGGACGGCCAAAAGCAGCATAGCCACGCCGGTGGTGATCAGATACCGCCAGAACAGTGCCGTCAGGCCAGCGGGCCGTTTCACGCGTTTTTCCACTTGTAACCCACCCCCCAGACCGTCTCGATGGGATTTACTCCTGCCGTGCGCAGCTTGGCCCGGATATTCTTAATGTGCTCCGTGACCGCGGAGGCGTCCGCCTCGCCGTCGTAGCCGAAGGCCGCCTCATAGAGTTGCTCCTTGGAGAAGGTCTGACCCGGGTGCATAGCCAGATGCTCACAGATGGCGTATTCGCTCCGGGTCAGCCGGAGGGGCGCATCCTGCCAGTACACCGCCCGCTCCCCCAGGTCAAAGTCCAGTTCTCCCCGGCGCAAGCGGGTGTGGGGCGTACGCTGCTCCCGCCGCAGATGTGCGGTCACCCTGGCCCGCAACTCTGCGATGCGGAAGGGCTTGGTGATGTAGTCGTCCCCGCCCAGCCCCAAACCGGTGAGCACGTCGGCCTCCTCGGTCTTGGCAGTGAGGAAGAGGATGGGGCAGTCCGCCAGAGATCGAATACGGCGGCAGAGGGCAAAACCATCCTCCCCGGGCATCATCACATCCAGCAGGATGCAGTCTGCCCAGCGGCAGGCGGACTCGTCCACCTCCCTGCCACTCAGATGGGTGGACACCTGGTGCCCGTCTCGCTCCAGAGCGGTCTTCAGCAGGGTGCAGAGGTCTTTGTCGTCATCCACCACCAGAATATGGGCCATAAGCCGCTCACCTCAATTCATCAGGAGATACACCCCCCAGGAGAGGGCGTAGAGCAGATAGATATGGGTGGGGTAAAAGGCATAGAACAGCAGTTTGTGCCCCCCGCCCCGCTGGCCATTATACCACAGCATCAGCGGCGCAGCCAAGATGCCGTAGATCTCATAGTACTGGGTGAAGATCTGCCACCATACGAAGTCCGGAGCCATGGCAGAGGCCATGAGGATCATATAGACCACGCCGTAGAGGATATAGTAGACGGAGAAGGCCGCCACCTGCACGCGCTGGCGCTTTCGGAACAAGTAGAGCACCAGTCCCATCACCAGAACCGGCCAGCTACTGTCGCCAGTAGTCCCCCATGCGGGCAGCACCGAGTAGGCAGCAATCCCCAGCGGAGTAGCCAGAACGGGATATTTGATGGACAGCCAGGATACCAGTATGGGCCACACCAGCGGGAGGATCACCGCTACCAGACCGGGCAGGATATTTTTCTGGCCAAGCCAGTCAATCCCCTGCCAGATGATCATCAGAATGACGAAGGTGGTCATCATGCCGTTGGCGGGATAGAAGCCGTCCGGCCTCACCAAGACGCCGGCGAAGGCCATGAAGAACAGCAGGAGCGACATGGCGGCAGAGAGGATATAAACCTTGGCAAAGTATTTCTTCCGGTTGCGGGTGTGGGTAAAGCCCTCCACCAGGCAGAAAAGGAACAGCGGTGCGCCCAGCCGTCCTACCATACTGAACCACTCCGGGATTATGCCGGTGAAGCCAAAGAAGTAGTGGATGTGATCCAGCACCATGGTGATCAGGGCGATCCATTTCAGCCCCGTCTCGGTGATGCCGCCAGTCTTAGTCAATGTGCGTGTCGTTTCCATAGCAGAAGTCTCCTTATCAGATTCTACCGCTATGGTAACAGGCAATTCTAAGGAAAGTATCAAGAAGGAGATAAAGAGTTTCAGAGAATCACAAGCGCTGTTCAAGTTCACAATCATATAGATTGATCACATGCATCAGCCCTCTGGTTTCCCGCCTGCGAGCTGCATCCAGGATCTCGCGGGAGTTGCTGGCTGAGTGCCAGACATAGGCAATCAGATGGTCGCTGTGTTCCACCATATAGCGGTTTGCCCGGACAATCGCCACTTTCTTAGGCACAGCTTCCATACCTGGGGGGTAAAAAGTATTATCGAAGCCCTTCGGTGTGGAAATGGGCCGGTCGTAAGGATGGTACGGCAGGAGCATAGTCAAGATAATTTCCGGATAACGTTCCTTCGCATCCCGGACGGCGCGTGCTGCCAAACGGTCAAATGCTCCGTAATGTCCCACCACAAATTCAGTGACGCCATACTTCGTGATGTGGCGATTCACTGTCTGCGCAAGCATGGGCAATATGCTATCTGGCGCATCTCTGTGACCAATAAAAAAACAGGTTTTTATGCCACCGCCTCCTTTGCGCATACCGTAGTAGAAACTTTCAAATCAATACAACGAAATTACACATTATCCATGAGTTTTATCAAGATATAAATATCAGTCTGTATAGCTTCTTTATCTCACCGCTATTCATGGAAAATGGTTTAGAGCCATAAAATCTTCAGCACCGTAGAAAGGTGGAATTTAGGAGTTTATTTTAGGCTTTTTGCTGGATAAGATGAATTATTACTCTCCTTTTGGATACTGATTGATCATGCGAAAGGAAAGCCGGAGAAATTCGGATGTGCTGGGTGGGCTTTTGAGCGCATCCTCCCTAATGCAGGATGCAAAACGAGCGGGGTCTTCTGCAAAAGAACGAGAGAGCTCTCTCCGCACGCAGGCAAGCACATTTTTGCGCGGCTGATCAAAGTGAATCGCCGTCAGTTCCCATATGGATTCACGGAACGGTGTTCCCTGCAGCAGCTGAGCGAGGGCAAAGGTGAGATAGTGATACGCTTTGGCCGATGGTCTGATCCCAACATTCCGCAGATAGAGCTCTATCTGTTCGGCCTGATAATGAGCCAACTGGTCCACGATGCTATACCCCTTTCCTGTTGTTTCGGTTGCGCTTTCAGTTTTCCCGCTTACAGAAGAGTAATACGGGGTGATTATACAATTAAAAGCGGCAAATAACAAGTAACAGCGTCCTAATAACAAAATATAATCACGCTGTTGGCGAACATCGTTTTTGAATAATCGGGTATCATCAAGATAAAGAGGTGATACTTGGTGGACGAGAGCTATATCGCAAAGCGCATTACTCAGCTCCGAATGGCCCGGAATATTTCAGAATATCAGATGTCGCTGGAACTGGGACACAGCAAAAGCTACATCCAGAGCATCACCTCCGGGAAGTCCATGCCATCGACTCAGGAGCTATTTAATATTGCGGATTACTTTGATATGAACCTGTCCGAATTTTTTGATGAAGGGAATACGCTATCTCCAGCAGTTCAAAAGGCTATTGACGCCATCCGAAAGCTGAGCGAACAGGATGCAACCTTGATACTGGCTGTCGTCCAGCGCCTTTCCCTCCCTTTACAGGACAGCGACGAGGAGCAATAGCCACTTCCAAATAAAAGAGCCCGAGGGACACGCCATATAGCGTATTCCCTCGGGCTTTTCCGTTGGCCAGTTATACAGCCGGAGCCTTAGACTGCTCTTGACTTAATCGATGTGCGTTACATATCATGGGAGACATCCTATGATCATCGCTTGTTCCATTCTGGTATTTCAAGCGGCCCTTTGATGCACACGGAGTCCCGCCGCTCTGATCCGCAACTCGTCCGACAGGTAACGGAGGGAGGTAAACTCCTCGTCCAAGTCGGTGAGCTCGCGCTTTAGAATATTCTCATAGTTTCGTTTCTTCTCCTCCAGGCCCTGGATGCGCATGATCCAGCGGTCCATGATCTTCGGGCTCTGGCTTCCGTTCTGGATCAGGTTGGTGACGCGCTCCTCATACTCGGTGATCTCCCTACGGACAGACCGGTAGAAGGCCGCGGTCATCTTCTGGCGCTGTTTGGCATCATCCACGACATAAATACTGTTGACCTCCAGCGGGTCTCGGTCGGGCCGTCTGATCTGGTTATGCTCCTCCAGCATTTCCACAAAGTCCTCAAACACCTGCAATCTGGCGGCAAAGTCCCGGGGAACAAAAAAGAAATGTCCCCGGCCGATTTTGACGGCCTGCATGGAGTCCACATAGTTCTCCAGCAGGGTTTCGATCTGCCGCCGGCCGGCGCAGTTCTGGTAGAGCTCAAAGAGCCGCTGCGCCTCCATGCAGTAGGGGAGCGGATCGATGTAAGGATCGGAAACCAGATTGTCATAGGAGAACAGCTTGCTGGTCTTGTTGAAGGTGATGTTGGCCAGCTTACGGTATTCATTGGTATCCTCATGCACGGTTTCCTTGACCAGCTCGCGGGAGATCACAGAGGCGTTTCCTCCCTTGTTGTCCCGGCAATACACCTTGAAGATCTGCGGACCGCTGTCCGTTTTTACCACCTGACGCTTGTAAATATCGCCGGTGGCGGAACGAAAGGCATCCCCCATAGCGGTCCGATTGCTCCTGCTCTTGGGGAATCCCACGGCGTCGCACAGGCTTTCCAGCTCATCCCGGTCGATCAGAATGCTGGAAAGCGAGTAGTACAACACCTTTCCCAAAACTTCCCCGCCATCTTGAGAAACAGCGGCAAAGTCTTCAAAGCGGATGGTTTTCTCATTGTTCAACATGGTTTTCTACCTCCAAAGTCAAATCTTTAATTTCCCTTTTGGCAACAGGCCGTGCACTCAAAATGCGGCTTGCCTGTTCGTGTTATGTGTCCACATAAAGCTCCGGTATGTGGAAAACTCCACCGGAGCTCCACACCAGCAGCATAAACGGTTGGTTGGCAAAGCGTTCTCCTTTCGCCGGTGGGCCTTATGCAGCCGCGGGCATGGCCCACGGCTTGTTCTGATAGACCGTCACCGTCTGATACCCCATCTGCTGATAGGCCCAGAATCGGTGTAGGCCGTCGATCACCACGCCGTTGACGCTGACAAGAGGCGGAAAGTCCACATTACCCGACCGCAGCAGACTAAGATAGGATCGCGCTTTCTTCATGTCCGTAGGCTTCCCGGCAGTCAGATGGTCCATCGGCATCGTCAGTTCCTCCCACTCGCAGGTGTGGATAAAGCCGCGGTCCTGCTCGGGGTATTCCTGCTTCCACAGGTTTTCCAGGCGCATGGTGATAAAGTTTGAAGTCATATCCAAAATATTCACACCTTTTGAGGCCGCTTCATTGCGGGCCTTGTAAAAGTCATCCACGCCCTTGAAGGTCATGTTCCAGTTCATCAGGCGTACCCGGAGGCCGGGTATGCCCTTTACCGTTTCCATGATCTTTCCCAGAGCGTTTCGCACCCGCCAGTTGACCAGCTTATCCATGTCCAGAGCGACCACGACCTCTTCCAGATCCTCCATGGATCGGAGCGCATCCTTGAGGCCGGCAATGGCCGTCACTCCCGCGAAACAGAGAAACAGCGCATCGTGATCGAGGAAGCTGGCCACATCGCCTTTGAGCCCTCCCTCTGTGAGATAGGCGGTCTTGGCATGGATGTTGCCAGTGACATGGATATAAGAGCGGCTGCGGGTCCCGTGGGCCTTGCCGCGGCTGGAGAGCCATCGGTATTTTCGGTCCGGTTTGGTCTCATCGTCCAACCGGATCTGGAGGCCCTGAATATGGCCGTCCTTATCACGGCACGGCACCAGAAGTCCCGGATGGCCGAGGATGTTCCAATATCCCTGGTCAACATAGAACCCCGGGACGCCCTCCAGATCATAAAAGTCAGAGAGGATACCTGCCAGAAACCGCCGGGCGGAGCTGGATATGGGTAGAGTGCGGTACATATTTTGCTCGATACGCTCCTCGCTCAGCCCCCGGGACAAAAGGTCGGCCCTGTGTTTGGGAGAGAGTTCCAGATGCGTGAGCATATTATAGTAGACATCGTGCCGGACAGTCAGGGAACTGGGCTCCCGTTCTGCCGGTTTTTTTGACAGGGGCTGCTGGGGAAATCGGTAAAGGTAGTTGTCCTCCGATAACGCCCGAAACGCCTGCCGGTTTGAGATGCCCTCCATCTTGGCATAGAGGGACACGCTGTTTCCTTTTTCTCCGCAAAGCACACAGCGGAAAATATTTCTGGAGGTGTTGAGGAAGAGATGGTGCTTTCCTGGTCCGTTGTCGCCGCAGAATGGGCAGGAGGCCTCCACCTCCTCCCATTCCAGCGTGCGATTGTTCAAGACAAGTCCACATCTTCTCGCCACATGCAGAATCGGAAATTCCTGATAAGAATGGCCGGAGCGATACTTGTCCACGGGCACTCACCGTCTTACGCAGCTTGGGGGACACCTGTATTGTCGGCCACCTGGACCTGTAATGCGGCGCCCTTGATCACCTTGGCGATGAATACCTGCCCGGTGGGACGTACATTGTCGATGACTGGTACAGACTCCACATCGTCAATAAAGGTCGGGTATGTGACGCCCAGCAGACGCTTGATCAGCTCCGCAACCTCCAGTCCGGCCCGGATTCGCTCGGAGCGGGACAGGCAAATGTAGTCGCGGCCCTCATAGGTAAAGCGGAACACATCCTTGACTTCGCCGGTGGTTTTCACCACATCATAGAGGGAAATTGCCACCCGGTTCATCTTGAGTCTGGAAAAGTTGAGCTCCACCCGCTTTGAGATATAGAAGGCCAGAGCGGAGAGGAGTTCTTTTTTCTGCTGGATGGAGGCACGCATCCGCTCTATGTCCTGCTCCTGCTTCCCTGCGGCCTCTGGAGAGGACTGGACCATCTTCGACAGCACCTCAACTTTGGAGTTGAGTTCGACAAGCTCTGTACGACTCCTGCTCAGTTCTTCAGTTTCCTCCTGGCTGAGCATACCGCATTCCTGGTCCAGCTCAGCACTCTGAATCTCGCTGTGCAGGCGCTCAAGCTCCTGCTGCCGGTGACTCCGCTGTTGCTCAGCCTGCTTGACTGCTTGTGTGCGTTGGTCGCCGAGCTCCTTCAGCTTGGCTTGGCCGGCAGTAATATCGTCTTCCCGGTACTGCTCAAAAACGGCCCGTGCCTTGGCATCCAGTTCCTGGACCTCTTTGAATTGGGCCGTAAGCTGGCAGCCTTCGGCTTGAATACGGCGCAGAGAAGCAGCAAATTCTGTCTTCACCTGCGGAAGGGTCTGTTCCGTGATGGTCTGTCGGCACATGGGGCACTGCACCCCTGCCTTCAGGCCATCGTAGATATGCTTGGTGCGCTTGAACTCCATGCTGAGCCTTTGGATGCGTTCCTGCGCCTGAGCCAACGCAGTGGCGTATTTGCTCTGGTAGGTATCTGCCTTGCGGCAGGCCAGCTTTTCTGCTACGGCCTGAATCTGAGCATCCAGGTTTTCCGTGTTGGCAATCTCCGGGGCTTCCCGCTGCAACTCTTCATATCGGGCGTACAGGTCAGCCAGCCGGTCATTCAAACTGTTCCCGTCAAACCCTGTGGTACGTTTGCACTCCAGCTCGTTGATCCGTTCCTGGAGCTGTGTGTGCCTTACCTGAACCTCCATGAGTTCCTGCGCCTGCTCCTTCTGCTGGGAGGCGTGCAGGTCGATCTGGCCCTGGATATAGACCATGTCCTTTTCCATATCAGCCACCTGTTCGCGCAGCTGCTTGGAGTATGCCTCCGCAGATAGAAATTCCTGTGCTTCCAGCAGCGCCCGTGTCTGGTCACTGAGCTGGGCGAGGACTTCTGCTTTGGGGACCTCCGGCAGATACCGCTCCAAAAGGTTACGGCCCTTACTGCCCAAAACATTGATAAAGTATTGTGGATTGAACATGGACAGGAAAATATCACGCTCCCCAAACATGGCGGTGAGTTCCCCCTGGCCGATGCGAATACCGTCCAGAGTAATGTCCATTTTGTCCTCTTTACGATGGCGGGCAAGCGTCCGGAGCCTTCCGGTCCCGTCCTCAAACTCCAGTTCTACCCGCAAATCACGGGTATTCTGGTGATAGAGATAGTCGATCTTCGCACCGGCGTAGAAGCCCACGCCGGTGATGGCAAAGGCGATGGCGTCGGCAATGCTGCTTTTCCCCACCCCCATATGGCCGGAGATCACATTCATATCGCCAAACTGAAAGGTCTTCTCATCCGCATATCCCTTAAATCCACTGATGGTGAGCCGGGTCACACGGAATTGCTTGATCGGTTGGATCATTTGACTGCCCCCTTATTATGCGGCCTGCTCTGAGCCCAGGTCGAGAATCTGATATGTCTCCAAAATGTAGAAGGTGACGCCGTTGCTGTGCTGGGTGGAAAAATTTGCGTTTGTCAGGATCAGCCCCGGCGCAAGCCGGCTGTCGGCCCCCCGAGTATACGCCTGAAGGACCTGCCCCGTACTGTCCCTGACCTGAACGCTGGTGCGGCTGTTGCCGCTCATCGTCGGCTTGAGAACGGCGCCGGTCACCAAATAGCATCCAGCCGGGATTCCGGTAGCGGCGGTCTGGCTTGGTGAAGGTTGTTCCTGCACCTGAGGGGCCTGCTGGGGCGGGCGCTTTGGCTGTGCCTGTGGCGGCTGCGGCAGCGGAGCTGCTCCCTGCCCACGAAGGGCGGGTGGGCTGTCCTGCCGGCGCGGGCCGCTACCAGGATTGGCAGGCCCATTCTGGGCAGGATGACCCTGTCTGGTTTGCCCGCCAGGCTGCTCCTTTTTCTGCTGGAGCGACTGTACCCACTGATCGTGAACGGCGTCCAGAGTGGGACGTTCGTCACCACAGATCACATAGCCCTTTCCTCTTTGCTCAATGGAGACCCATTTCTGCGTCATACCGTAGAGGTACCGTCCGATGCCCCACTCAACCGCGGCCCGCTTCATACTGTCACTGAGGCCGCCCTTGACCGACTCAATATCACTGTCATCGGCCCCATCCCATTTGGTGATCCACGCCTCCAGAGACGGAAAATAGATGGAGATGCCGCACAGCTGGGCGTTTTCACCTTTCCAAGGGACGAAATCGTTGTGCCAGCCGTCGATGCCCACTGTACTGTCCAGCCGGTTTTGGATCGCCCGGTTGGTTACATAGGGGACTGCCAGGCCGCTGGTCTTTGCCGAATTGGTGGCGGAGACCCGCCACTCGATGTCCGCGCTCTGAAAGGGAGCGGTAAGGGCCGCCCGAAGTTCTTCTGCTGATTTGTTCCACATGATAGTTGCTCCTTTAAGTTTTTTGAATGAACTCCCCGAGCGTCTCCTTTTTGGGGACGAGAATATCCGAATAGTAGTAGCTGGGATCTTTGTCTTTCAGGTGCTCCATGAGCTCCCGGTAATCCAGCCCCAACTTATTGTCGGACTTGCTGTAATAGTGCATATTATTCGGAATGCTCAGGAGAAACGCAGGAAGATGGTATGCCTTGTGCGGTTTCTTGTAAATTGGCAGTACATTGGCTCCCACACAGAGGTTTTCGTTTTCGCGGTTGACATTGGAAAACGGATAGTAGTACATGGGTGTCTCCGGGGTCGGAATCTCATCCGCTACTACTCCGATCCGGCATTTGGACACTTTTCCCTCTTGATTGAGTGAAAAGCCAAATACCAGCCGCGGGATCGGGAAGTGGGGGTAGGGCGTATCATAGACCGAAACATCGGCGTACAGCTTGGGATGCCAGAGAACGAAGCGTTTTTCCGTCTCGCTTTGATAGAGAGAGATAGTATTCAGCGGCAGGAAGCCGCTGTGGCAGCCCTCGTCCGTTTCCCGCAGACTGTCTTTGAAGCACCCAAGCAGGTCCGCTTCGGTAATGCTTTTCCGGGAGAAAACCCCTTGTGCGTCCTCTTCCACGGTGATTTTACCCTCATTAGGCGAAATGCGAATCGTAATGTCGTTGCCGGCGTCCATTTATGCCGCCTCCTTTTGTTTCCACACGGGCTGAGAGGGCAGAGCAATTACTTTGCCCCCCAGCTTCTCCAGTTCCTGTTCTAATTGCCAGATACCGCTCCGGCAGTCATCAAGGATTTCACATAATGCCTTCGGGATTTCTTCAAACGAGTAGAACTCCTCTAATATAAAGATCAGGAGCTTGGGACTTTTTCTTTCCTCTGAGCCATCTATCCAGAGGTAATCATAGCTATAATTGCTCAGTCGCATGGCGGCGTGGACTGCGTCCTCCATCCGTCGGGCATAAGGATTTTCAATGCGGGTGATCCCCCTTCGGGCTTCATATTCCCGACACAAAGCATAGAACCTGTCCAGCATCGGGTCGCGCAGAACATAGACCTCCCGATCCGGTTCATACTCATAACGGGAAACCCGCTTCCCTTCCTGTTCATACCATCTGGTATCTTGAAATACGCTCTCGCAGGCAGAGCGCTCTACCATGTACTGATTATCCCAGGTGATTTCCGTATAGTTTCCAAGCTTATCCATGAGCTTGCTCAATTTCCCGTGGTTCTCCAGCACTTTTGCAATGTTTAAGATTCTCATGGCCGCATTCAAAGTATCTTCATCCATGTCATTTCTCCTATAAAAATGCTCTGGTTTTTACGCAGGACGGCAAAACGTCAGAAATCTGCTCGTTGATACGGCGCATATTCCTGCAAAGGTCTTCCTTCCAGCAATAGTATCTGATGATCGCAAATGGGTCATCTTCATCGAACTGATCAAAGTCGATTTGTTCCAGCCGAATGGGCTCTTCGCTCTCCAACTGCGGAAGGACGGTATGCAGCAGGTAAGGATTCAGCACCTCGTCAAAGTGCGGCTCATGCTCCTCCGTCTGTCTGAGATGTTTCAGGAGTTCGCCAAGGTCTAAAACTTTCCTCATTGTGCCGCGTCCTCCATTGGCTGAAGCTCGGCCACACAGAGAGCATAGGCCCCTGGATTGGAGAGAATGTGCTGCTCCTGCTTTTCACTGACATAGTTGGAGTGGAAACCTAAATAGTAAAGGCCCGCGGCGGCGGTAATGTCGTCGGAAAAGAAACGGCCAGCAACTTCCATCTGCTTATGCAGCTCGGGATCAGAAGAGCGAAACGCCATGACGGTCACAGTCGTCTCTTCATCTGGATAGAACTGACCAACCTTTTTGCCCAGAGTTCGGATGGCCCGGGTCCGGCTCTCAATTTCCTGTTCTTGCGTTTCTCTGGCACGGAGATAGCAGAGCAGAAATTCTTTGGACTCAGCGCCGCCCAAAGCTACGCCAAAGGGCAGGTGCAGGGGCTCTCCATAAGGGACTGCTGCGGGGAAAAAGCGAGTACAGACTTTTCCCAAAAGGGGCTTCAGATGTTCCGCCGCCTGTGACCAAACTGCCGCCCGCAGCGGGACGGCTGACGGGTTGACTTGCACGGCCTTTTGTGTCTCTGGAGCCAGAGGTACAACAACGGCAAAATACTTTTTTTCGTTCATTTCATGTTCTCCTTTAAGTGAGTGAGCGGAAGCCGCTCGGTGTCAAAATGTTAAAGATCATCCGGTTGGAAATCGTCTCCCGTATCTCAGTGGAAATCAGGCCCCCGTTGGGTCCCCTGTTTTCACCCGTGACGGTACGCTTTTCTTTGATGATCCGGCCCTTGATGATGTGTGGATAGTCGCACTCCATCAGCCCGTTAATCAGGCCGGAGCCGCCGATCAGCCCCACCTGTCCGATAGAAAGGGGCAGGGGCGGACGTTTGAGCTCACTGTCCAGTTGACTTTTGGCAAACAATCGGTCAAAACCGTCAGATTTTTCGAGCTGGAGGGCCAGCTCATTTTCGTTGAACACAGCGCCCCGGAATACTTCCACCTTTTTGGCGACTTCCGGCAGCTCATAGCAGGCCCTGGGCAAAAGGTCGGCAGTGGGCAATGTCTCCGGGTGTTCTGCGGCAGAGCACAGTGTCTCCGCATCCTGCTCCGCTTCCATCCGTCTGCGGCGCACGCCTGTGACGACCACCTGCTTGAATTGCTTGAACTCCTTGTCCAGGAAGCGGTGAATACGCACCTGTTCAAAGTTGTCACAGATGATGCTGCACAGATCTGCTGTCAGGCGATAGTAGGGGACAATGTAGATCAGGAGCCCGCCCATCATCAGAAGGGGGATACTCTCGATCAGAAACCGCTTTTCATCTCTGCTCCGCCCCCCATGCTCGGATAAGACAGACAGATAGGGCGGGTTTAGGAAGACAACATGAAAAGCACCCGGACTGATATTGGAGCCAAAGAAGCTGCCGAAACCAACGCGGTACAACTGCTGTTGTGCCTGTTCCGCCCGATGGTCATCCAACTCAATGCCATAGCAGTGGCTGTCTGTACCCAGGGCGAGCCGAAGCAGGGCATCCCCTGTTCCACAGCACGGGTCAATCAGATTGACCTTGCTCTCTGCGGGAAAGACGATGCTGTTGGCGATGTATCCCACATGCGTGAGGTCCGTGGGGTAATGTCCCAGACGGACATTGTTCATCAGGCGCCCGATGATCGAGGCGTCTGTGGTTTGGTGGTTTGGGAGGGCATTGGCAAAACGCTTCAATACTGCCGTCAGCTTGGAATAGTCTGCGGTCATCAGGGGAAAAGCCGCCAGTTGCTCCGCCAGATTTCGTGCGGCGGTAGCCAGTGGAGATTCCAATTCCATCAGGAAAGAACAGGTCCCACGGATCTGCTCGACCAAATAGGTGCGTTGCCGCTCCAGCAGGCGGTATAGTTCAAATGCATCCGCCTTTTTCTGGTCGTTCAGGAGCTTTGCGATCTGTTCCCGATAGCTTTGCAGTCCCTCCGAAATCAAAATGATGGTGTCGGAAAGATCACCAAGCTGTTCCAGAGCATAAAAACGCTGGGAGAGGGGCTCGCTATGAGACTGTTCCCCACTTAGCTGCTCCATGTTTGATCACCTCCGTAATTTAGGCAGAGGGGGACTGTATCAGCACAGTCCCCCTCTGTTCAGTGCCTATGCGGCACGGTTTGTGGCAACAGGGTTTGTCGCTTTTGACGGCTTTTTCAGGCCATAGCGGCCTACGCAGCGCTTGAGATGGAAAACACCTGCTTGGTCTATATATCCTTGGGCCCACAGCTCCCGGACCCGGGTTGTTCCCATAGCAGTTACTTCCCTCTGCTGCCGGATGATGATCTCCTCCATAAGTCATGCAGCCCTCGGGAAAGTCTCTGTACTGTCTTCCTGCGGAACAGCGACCGGCTCCTCCTGCTTTGTGATACGCAGGGTGTAGCCATAGTCTTTCAGCAGACGATACATGGCTTTGAGGCGCTTGAACTCGAAATCCTCCTCTAATTCGGAGTCTGACGCCCGAGGCGCTGGCTGGGGATGGAGATTGGAAGTCTGCTCCGTTTCCGGCTGCTCCTGTTCCTTGCCGGTGTCCTCCGCCGCTGGGGCCTCAACCTGAACATACGGGGCGTCTACCGGAATATGATGGATCATGGACAGCCACAGGCGGCGAAAAAAGCCTGCCGCCAGAGTGCCGACGATTCCACGCTTTTTCTCCGAAAGCGTGACAACATCATTCGCTTTGAGAGAGCCGATGTTGTGCTTTGCCATCGTCAGCTTGGGGACCTCCACATACTCTGCCTCCAGATAGCAGGAAACGACTGCGGAGCCGGACAGAACGATCTCGGCGGCACATACGCGCTCGGCGGTCAGGGTCTCTGCGGTCATTGTGGCACACTCAATGTCCATTGCCGCTACATGGCGGGCGGAAACAGTGCCGACATCCAAAATACCCTTGCCGGTAATGGTCCGGGCATGGAGTGTATCATCCACGATCAGAGTACCATCGTTGACGATATTCTGGCAGTGCAGAGTCTCATAGTGCAGGGTTTTTCCCTTGGGAATATACAAGTTTTTCATGATAAGTCGCTCCTTCATTTTTTATGCGGCTTCTTTCAGCCGGACCGGCAAGACCATTGCCAGGTCATCTTTGTTGTCCGTCAGGATCATCGGGGCGTATGGATGCCCCATTTTCATGGTGATGGTGTGCGTCTTTTTCGCCTTGAACTGTTCCAGTCCCTCCAGCAGATATTTCGGATTGAAGCCCCGCGCCTCGACAGGGGGCAGCCCCACCTTGGAGAGATAGGTGCCTCCTGCTGTTTCAAGAGAGAGCGTGCCCCCGTCGAACCGGATCGGTTTACGGTCTTTGGGGGTGGTAAAACCGTTGAGATACTTGACTTCATCCAAAAGTCGGTCCACATCAACGGGGTATTCCGTACCGAACGATGTAGGGATTACCTTTTCGACATCGAAACCGTCATATCCGGGCATTCTGGTAACCACACGCAGCGATTTGCTCTCAAACGCCGCCCATTCCGTTCCAACGGAGATGGTGCAGGTCTGATCCTTGAACATCTGGAGCTCCGCCATGACCTCAGGCGGGATGTAAAAAGGTTTTTCCACATTGAGAGAGGGATCGGTGCTCATAGCCAGCCGGTAGCCGTCCACCGTGATGATTTTGTCTTTCAGAAACTCGACACAGCACCGATTGGGCCTGGCCGTATCCATGGAAATGGCATATTTCACCCTTTTGAACCGTTCCAGCAGTTTTTTCGCATCAACGGAATAATGGCGGTCCATAGGCTTCTCCATAAGCTCAGGAAAATCCGAGCTGCGCTCTGTACTGCGCGCAAGACTCCTCTTTCCGTCGCTGATGGAGATTTGCCCACTTGGATCGGGATTCGTTTTCGTAGGCTCAACGGTGTAGGTAAGCTCCAACTCTCCCGAAAAGTATTTGCAGGCGGTGAAGATTTTCTGCGTTCCGGCAAATACAAAGGAGAAGGAGTCCCCAGACGCCGGGATCGCAGCTATGCACCACTGATTCAAATTGGTGCAGGTCAGGACGCAGCGCCCATTCTGAAGGCACACATTGGCTTCCGCCAAAATAGGAAGCGAGGACCGTTTGGCGGAAAAGCGTAACACATTGCCCAATGCTTCGTGAAACTGCGCGGCATCAACGCGGGCATGGAAGGTACTCATGCGGCTTTCCTCCTTGCTGACTGTTTTTGAACAGACCGGATGTTCACCGATTTGGTAGAAAAGGTGGTTTGCTGTACGGTATTGCGTCCCATGACCAGAATGTTATAGATCATGGTGACCACAGCAGTGGCGGCCATCAGGTTTGCCACGATGGTCTGCGGGGCAGAGACCGACGCCTCAGCGCAGGAGACCTCCGTGGGGAACAGATCTTCCGGGGTGTTTACCTCCGGGTAAAGCATTCCAACAGGCTTGTAGATGGTTTTTCCAGCTCTGCGGATGCCGCAGACGATTTGGCCGGTGTATTCTCCGTTCCCAGAGTCAATGTAAATCAAGTCCCTTGCTTTGAGGAATACCTCGTGGCAGAGCTTACGGGATCGGTTGTTATCTACCGCACCGATCAGAATGACCAGTTCCGAGTTGGTGACCCACCTGCCTGTATTTGGCTCAGCCCCATGCACATAACTCCGAAATACTTCGGGCCTGAGCAGTTCTTCCAACTGTTCAGCGTCCTCAATAAAACGGGGGATGTACGAGGTTTCAAGGCCGAACACATCAGAATACCGCTCCGCGACCACTCTGGCTTTGTTTTCGCCCAAATCAGCCTGTGTGAAATTCTGACGCACCAGATTTTTAGGCTCCACCTTATCACCGTCGCAGATGATAAATTTTACCGGCCGATCCAACGCATATAAAAGGCGGTAAAGGTGCGGTGCAATGTGGGCTCCGGTTCCGCCGGCGCCCAGCATAATGATTTTTACAGGCCGGGTTTTTGAGAAGTTCATGCGGCCACCCCAAAAACATCCTCTGCGTCCGTGTAGATCTGTGTCAGCCACTCCTGGGGGAAATGACCTGCCGGGGGCATTTCCAGAACCTGCTCAGGGGCGATCTCCAGAAAGCATCCGCCGTTGCTGATACGCACCGTGATCTCCGGGAAGTAGCGGTCCAGCCGGCCAACTACCATATAGACCCGTGTTGCTCTTTCATCGTGGTCATCCGTCTTGGAGAATACCGCGGGCATCCGGTTGTGGGAGTGCAGGTCTGCATAGCGAATATAACGGTCGCTGGTCATCAGCTCCTCATCGTCCAGCAGAGCATCAACGGAAACCCTGCTTACGATCTGTTTGGGAACATGAATGAAGTACCGCTGCTCCTGCTTATCCCAGTAGATATGTACCAGCGCTTCGGTCGGCCGTTTCCCTTTCCCCTTTCGCATCATTGTACGGAACAGGCCCAGAGCCTGTTCCATCAATGCATACGGGATACGGGGCAGGGACGAGTGGAAGCCGGACCGAATATCGTCCAGTATAGTGATGTTTTCAGCAGGTGTGACGAACTCTCCCGCGCCTGTGATACGGCGCTCATAGACCTTCCCATCCCGTCCGGGGATAAAAGTGATGGTCTTGGGCGACTGTTTGGCCTCCGACAAAGATAAAAAAGCACCCTTATATGCGCTGGCGTCTCCCTTTTTCTGCATACTGACTGTGGGCTTTACCAGGCATTTTGGATGCTTGTCGGTGGCTTTTTTCAAAGCGTTGATAAATTCCTTTGAGGTTTCGATCTCGCGCTTGAGCTGGCCGATTTTAGTTTTTCTGGGGAGGGTAACGGCCTTGGTGACCTTACCATAAACAACGCTCCAGCTCAGGCTCTGCACTTCGTCAAACTCCGGGAAGTCCTCCAGCTTGGAAAGACGGAGTTCATCGAATGTCTGCTCGGTATCTTCGATGGGTTCTTCCGTTCCATTGTAGGAAAACACGGGAAGCTGGGCAAAGATGGGCTCAGCTGCTTTTTGGGCGTTCTTTTCCTCTTGGCGCTCCATAGCGGCAAGCAGGGGATTCTCCTCCGTTTCCTCTGGTTTATCAGAGACGGAGCCTTCCTCGATTTTGGGCACGGAAGGTGATTTTGGCTGTGGATCTTGGCGGGCAGGAGATTCGGTGATCTCATGCGGCTGATTCTGTTCCACAGTCTTGGGCGGCTGTGTAGCCTCGGCTCTTTCTACCGGAGCCGGAGCATCAGCTGGTACAGTTCCAGCAGCTTCAGCCTGCGGCGGTTCTGTCATCTTGCCTCCTGCGAGCAGATCCGCAAAGGGATTTGATGGATCTTCACCGGACAATTCCGTGAAACCACTCAGGTCAAATAAGTTGTCGCCGCTCTCATCGGTTGTCCCTCCAGGGAAAGTGAACAGGTTTTCATTCATGGTCGTATGCTCCTTTCTGTTTTTAGGGCACAAAAAAGCCGCAGCCACCCCAAAACTGGGATAACTGCGGTTTTTGTGCGTGGTCGGTTCGGTATTTAGGTTCTGGCAAGTCTCCGCTTGGGGCGCATAGGCCCCTCCCGGGTAAAAATCTGACCTACAAAATCTGACCTAAATACAGGTTGAGCATACCATCTTTTTCATTCCCTGAACAGTTGCGCTTTTTGCTACTCTGCTAAATCCGTATTGATAGGCTCCCCTTATGATAATACGGACGCACTGATCCTTGGAGGTATACATCAGGCCAAGATACTCTCATTCTAACAGCTTAGACAACAATGCGGAAAAAGACACGGCTGGCTGCTGTGCCTTCAACCGTAAATATATTGTAATAGGTGGTATTTATTTTTCTGGCTTCAAGGATGGACGGCCACGGTTGTATTTTATATCCATCTGCGGTACAATCATCTGCGGTGGAGGGCCAAGAAGCCGTCCCCCTATCGCATTGATTTTCACGCAGAAAGGCAGATCGACCATGATACAAAAGGAATTGAATGAGCTGCGGCGCCGCTGGCGGCCGGAGAAAAACGCTGTCAGCCGGATCTATGGCTGTTTTGTCAATGGCAGCAAAGAGATCGTTTCCGATCTGGACGAATCCCTGGGTATGATGCCCCAGGAGGAGGCCGAGAAGTATCTGAGCCTTTTGAAGAAAGGACTGTCCGGCTCTCTGGGGAAAAACCTCATCGACATCGTATTCTCCACGCAGCAGGTGGCGGACAGTGAGGAACACCGCCTGCTCACTGCACTGCAGGACTCTCAGTTGAAGGACAATGAGGCCCGTCAGACCTTTTACCGCAAGGTGATCGATAGTCTGGACATGGGTGACAGCAGTTACCTGCTGCTCCTGGCCTGTGACAGCTATGATGTCCCCCATCGAGGCAAGGATGATTCCCTGCAAGCGGATGCCTCGGATGAGGTGTTCACCTACATCGTCTGTGTGGTGTGCCCCATCAAAGAAGGAAAGGTTGAGTTGGGCTATTTCCCCGGTGACAATGAATTCCACTGTGCCGCCGGACAAACCGTTGCTCCTCCGGAACTGGGCTTTCTGTTCCCGGCCTTTGATGACCGGGCAGCAAATATCTACAACGCTCTCTTTTACACCAGAAAGCCCAGTGAGATCCATCAGGAGTTTATCGATGCGGTCTTCCATGTGGAACCGCCGATGTCCGCCGCAGAACAGCGTGAGGCCTTTGAATCGATCCTGGAGGATGCGCTGGGGGCAGACTGCGGTCTTGAGGTCGCCCAAGCGATTCACGATCAACTCTCCAGCCAGATCCGGGAGCATAAGGAGTCCAAGAGCACTGAGCCCCTGATCATGACCGTAGGTGAGATTGGGAAAGTCCTGATGGAGTGCGGCGTGACGGAAGAACACGCTGCAGCATTTCAGACGCAGTGCGGGGAGCGGTTCGGTGCTGGTGCCGTTCTTGATCCTGCCAACTTGATCGACCCAGGCAAGTATGAGGTCAAGACCGCCCAGGCCACGATCCAGATCGACCCGGAATTCAGCTATGCAGTTACCACCAGGGTGATCGATGGCCGCGCCTATCTTCTGCTTCCTGCAGATGATGTTCAGGTCAACGGGCTTCTCATCCAAGTTGCAAACGGGCAGGAGGCGGATACGATATGAGTAAACGGCTTGTAGCTTACTTTTCATGTACTGGGACGACTGCCAAAGTTGCCGAAACTCTGGCGGAGTCTATCGGCGCTGATATCTTCGAGATCGAACCGGCTGTCCCTTACACGGCTGCGGATCTTGACTGGCGGGATAACACTTCCCGAAGCAGCGTTGAAATGAATGATCCCCATTCTCGCCCAGCAGTGGCATCGAAGCGGGACAACATGGCTGACTATGAGACGATCCTGGTGGGCTTCCCGATCTGGTGGTATGTGGCGCCAACCATCATCAACACATTTCTGGAGTCCTATGACCTTCAAGGAAAAACCATCATTCCCTTTGCGACATCTGGTGGGAGCGGTATGGAGCAGGTCAACAGCCATCTTGCTCCAAGCTGTGTCGGCGCAAAGCTGCTTTTCGGGAAAGTATTTCCTGCCTCTGTGAGCAAAGATGAGACTAACACTTGGTTCAGCAAATTACAGGCTCGATTGGAATAACATATAAAATGGGCTCCCTCCCGGAACTAATTCCAGGGGGGAGTCCATTTTCTGTGCGAATATGGAATATGGGAGCCGCAAAGCACAGTTTAACCAGATAATTTCCGTTGCAAATCATCTATGTACTGTCTCTGCTGCCGCTTCAGATAGCCAGGGACGAAGGGACACATCCACCAATGCTTGGCTTCGACGGTCTCAATGCAATGGAGCTGGGTGCCACCCTCCGTCGTCTCAAAGATTCCTTCCCAGGAGCCGGACATGTTGCCGTTCTCCATGGTAAAGGCCCAGCGCCGGAGGGGCTCGTAGGCCGTGACGGTGAAGTTTGTTGCGTAGCCACTTTTGGTGTGCTCCACGAAATGAGTTTCATCCAAAACTTCCACTCTGGACAAATCGCTCCGCCAGGCAGTATGGGTAAGGTCTGTCACGGTCTGCCACAGCTGCTCCACCGGGCAGGGGAAAGACACCGTCACATTGGAGGTTGCCATAGAATCACCCTTTCTTTGTCTTCTTGTTCAGTTTCAGGCTGATACCCCGGCTGTCCGCCGCCTCCTGAAGCAGTCCCACGGCAGCTAGGGTCCGCTCCTTGATCGGTTGGTCTCTCAATTCTGTCCGGCTGTTCAGCATGACCATCACTGACTGCAAATCTTCCAAGGGCAGGAGATACACCGCCGTGTTGAAAAGCGTCTTGCGGCGGCCATCGTTATAATGGGCCAGAAGTTCGTTCAGGATGGCCCGCTTTTCCTCCAATCGGGCAAAGTAAGCGTCCAGCCCCATCTCCCTGGCCTGAACAATATCCTGCTGCCGGTTCCGGTGGGGGACAAAAGAATCCCCGCCATCGAAGCCCTCGTAGCGGGAACAGGGGTACTCCGGACACTCCCAGCAAAACAAAACGCCGCCGTGCTCTAGGGAGCACTTGGCGATGGCACAACTCTGATTGCCCGCCCCGCCTCCGCAGCCGGGACAGTAGCCGCCCAGGCGCATGGGACACAGGGTGCAGTTGAGTCCGCAGAGGGAGAAGCGGATTTCTTCTCTGGTGAAGCCTTTCATGGCATCCTCCTTACCGGTTGCCGGATGACGGTTTTCAGCTTTTCCGGCTGGCACCGCCGCACATCGCTCAAATAGATCTCATGGTGGAAACGCCCTTCTCTGAAATCCGCCTCATAGCCCTGTTCCGTGGTGTACTCCTCCATGGCCGCCACGGTGGCGGGCTCGTCGTCATAGGGGCCGATGTGCATACACTGGACGCACAGGCCCTCCTCCCAGGAGAAAAATTCCATTTTGGAAAAGTCCCTCTGCTTCTTTTCCGTCGCCTCCCGAACGGCCCAGTCAAAGGCATCCTCAGTCACAAACTCCGGCAGACGGATGAGGGAGATCCACTGGAAATCCGCCTTGCGGGCGTAGTCCACGCCGTGGACACCCCCCTGCCACCACAGGCCTTCCAGGGGCGGCACCACATAGTCGAAATACCCCTCCAGACGGTGCTGTCCCATCTTGCTCATTTTGATGGTGTAGGCCACCGCGTAAAGCAGTTCCAGAGCCTGCTTGTAAGCGCCGCCCTCCTCGTTGGGGTCGCCTTGGCCACGCACGGCCAGGAAGTTCATAGCAGGCACCGTGACGATACCAGATTTCTTAGGGGGCAGATAAAATTCCTTGTACGCTTTCTTATAGTCAAAGGCCATGGTCATTTCCTCCGTTTTTTCGGTTGATTCTGAAGCGCCAGACAGGTGATGCGGGTGAGGGCGGTCATGGTGTCCCGGTCATCCACATCCTCCACCAGAAAGGAATCCTTCGCTCCCTCATAGGGCGGGGCTTTGGGCAGATGGGGGAACGCCGCCTCGCCCGCCGGGGTGACCTTGATAAACAGCTGGTCGTCGCAGATGACAGCAAAGAACACATCGTCGCAGTAAAGACCATACTCACCGAACATCTTCCGGCTGCGGATGGCGCCCGCCCCCCGCAGCTGCTCGGTCACATAGTCCACAAAGTCCTGATGAGACGCCATCTCAATCCCTCCTGTAACGCTCGGCCAATGTGTTTGTCAGCACCCCCAGCTGTTCCCGCAGTTCCTCCGGCTCCAGCAGCTCGGCCTTGTCCCCGAAGGTCAGCACCCAGCTGAGTACGCTGTCGGCGTCGGGAAAGCCTCCGGTAAAGCGCAGCCGCCCGTCCGGCTCCACGGTGAAGCGATCCACGCCGTACTCCTCCACCAGCCGCCAGCGGCAGGACGGATCGAAGAGAACGGTCACCTGATACTTAGCTGGAAAGATGCGCTCCGGTTCCAGATCAGGCAGGGGTGCGGACCGGGGTTCAAAGGGCTCTCCAGCGGTGAGGTCCGTCATACGGTTCAATTTGAACATTCGGAAATCCTCACGCATCCTGCACCAACCCCACACATACCAGGCGGACCAGTGGAACACCAGAAAGTGGGGCTCCACGGTGCGCACTGACTCCCCCTTGGGAGAGAAGTAAGTAAAACAAATGGTGTGGCGCTGCTCGATGGCACTCTGGATCAGCTCGATTTTCGGCGGCAGGCTGGTTTTGTACCAGGAGGAGAGGTCGATGAGCATGTGGGCGCCGCCGGGCACCAGCCCGCCCGTCCCGGCGGAGAGCTTTTCCATCAGCTGGGCGTAGCGCCGGGTGCCGCTGACGCTGTCCAGGCTCCTGAGACCCGCCAGAATGGCCTGCATCTCCGGGGCGGTGAGCACCGTCCGGTCCACCCGGTAGCCCTCCATGATGGAGATTCCGCCCCCGGCGCCCTGAGCGGTGGCGATAGGGATGCCCGCACCGCACAGGGACTCGATGTCCCGCTGGATGGTCCGGCGGGACACCTCGAACTGCTCCGCCAGTTCCGGGGCAGTGACCTTCTCCTGCTGGAGCAGGATGGACAGGATGCCAATAAGCCGCTCCATCTTCATGGGACGCACCGCCTTTCGCATTTCTGACTGCATTATAGCACAGGAACACGACAACTGCGTGTCATGTCTATGAAAAAATACTTTCTACCACTGCTCCTGTAAAATCTCCACGATAAATTCACAATTCTGTGCTACACTGAAAGCAGGTGATAACACATGAAACGTATTTTGATTGTAGAGGACGAACCAGACATTCAGGAACTGCTGCGAACTTACCTGGAGGATGCAGGATATGGGACTGCCGTGGCCGAGGACGGCGTGGCAGCCCTTTCCCTGTTTCATGCTCAGCCCTTTGACCTGATTCTGTTGGATCTGATGTTGCCCAAAATCGACGGCTTTGGTGTCTGTGAGATGATCCGTCAGCAGTCTCAGGTCCCGATCATCATGCTGACTGCTCTGGATGGCGAGGACCAGCAGCTCAAGGGCTTCGGCATGGACATAGACGACTATGTGACCAAGCCGTTCTCCATGCCGGTGTTGCTGGAAAAGATCCGCGTCATACTTCGCCGCAGAGGAAGTGCGGATGAGGAGAACCGCCTCCGGTACCGTGACCTGTCCCTTGATTTGGACTCCCGGGAGGCGCTGCTGGAGGAGCGCCCTCTGGATCTGACCGCCCGGGAGTTTGAACTGCTCCACACATTTCTGTCCGCGCCGGGGCGGGTGTTCACCCGAGAGATGCTGCTGGCCAAGCTGTGGGGCTATGATTTTTATGGAGACGAGCGGGTGGTGGACAGCCACATCAAAAACCTCCGGCATAAGCTGGGGCGGGACTATATCGAAACGGTCAGGGGGGTGGGCTATCGTGCCGCGAAAGAAGATCTCTGAGAGCCTGACGGTTCGGGTGTTCCTGATCACCGCCAGTCTCCTGCTCTTTGCCGGAGCCATCACGTTTGGCTTCATTGCATGGGCCGCCCCCAGCACCTACACTGCCGTGATGAACGACGATCTCGCCGCGCAGGTGGATCTACTGGTCGAACAGCTGGCAGACACCGCACCGGAGGACTGTGGAAAACTGCTGGACGAGTTTACCCTATCCTCCGGCGCCGCCGCCACACTGACGGGACCGGACGGACATTGGGTGGACACCGGGGCGCAGATCGAGGTGCAGTCCGTGTATGAGAGCGGGGATGTGATCGTTACGACCGCGGAGGGAGACAGCGCGGCCAGCTTTGGGACAGCCGATCCTGGCTCAGAAAATACCGTGGCCATCACCATGTCGGAGCAGTCAGCCATCGCCGCTGAGGTGCGCTTTGCCGGGCGGGAGGGGCGCTATACGCTCTATGTCACCCCGCGGCTCAGGGCGGAGAATGTGGCGGTGCGGGCACTGGTACAGATGGCCCCGTGGCTTCTGCTGGTGCTGCTGGCCTTTTCTCTGCTGTGCGCCTTTTTTTATTCCCGGTACATCACCCGGCCCATCGTTCGGATGAGCGATATTGCCGGGAAAATGGCCGAGCTGGACTTTCACTGGGAATGCGGCGAAACGCGCCGGGATGAGATCGGGCAGTTAGGCCGCAGCCTGGACGCAATGGCCGGAAAACTCTCCACGGCCCTGACAGAGCTGGAGAGCGCCAATCAGGCGCTCCGGGGCGAGGTGGAGCGGGAACGGGAATTGGACCGGCAGAGGATGGCCTTTTTCAATGCCGCCTCCCACGAATTAAAAACCCCGGTCACCATCCTGAAAGGACAGCTGACCGGGATGCTGGAGGGCGTCGGCGTCTATCAAAACCGGGACAAGTATCTGCTGCGCTCCCTTCAGGTGACGGGGCGCATGGAAAATCTCGTTCAGGAGATGCTGACCATCTCCCGGATGGAAGCCGGCACCGCGGCGGTGAAGCAGGAACCTGTGGAGCTATCCGCTTTGATCGAGGAGCAGCTGCAGCTGGATGCCGGGCTTTTGGAGCAGCGGGGGCAGCATCTGGTCAGGGAGTTGACGCCGGGGATCACCACGCTCGGAGATGCTGCTCTGCTGGGGAAGGTGCTGGGGAATCTGATCTCCAATGCCGCCTTCTATTCTCCGGATGGAGCCGAGATCCGCGTCTGGTGCGGCTGGCAGGACGGGCGTCCGGCTGTGACTGTGGAGAACACAGGAGCGCATATTGGGGAGGAGGCCCTGCCCCATCTGTATGAGGCGTTCTACCGCGAAGAGTGCTCCCGGAACCGCGCCTCCGGCGGCAGCGGCCTTGGCCTCTATCTGGTAAAAATGATATTGGACCGCCACGGGGCGGCGTGTACCATTGAGAATACGGCGGACGGGGTGCGGGCCTCGGTACGGTTTGAGAGGGACGTGTCCGCTTCCCCTAGGTCTAATTCTGAATATAAATAACCTCCCACCATCGAAATAACAGTAGGAGGCATATTCGCAGGTAACAACTACTCAATTAAGCCGAAAGTATATGTTTTCTTAAATCTTGAATACCAGAATGGCTTTATCTGTTCCAACCGTTGACATAGCAACTAATTTGTAGCTGCCTTTGTTCAGCATTTCTTCAGCCTTTTTTTCAATGGCCTTTGCCAAGTCTTCGGTACTGGTAGCGCATTCTACAACGACGGATTTGTAAAACATCGGGGTTGCCTCCTTATTTGTCCTCATGTAAATAGTAGATCAAATTTGTTATTGTTGTAGCCATACCAAATATTGTGGGTGCAAGAACAAATTTTGATTACCATTACATTATCATATTTTCGCGTGTTATTCAACGTATAGTGACATTGGCAGAATTGAAAATCATCCGTGCAAAAGGGGAAATCAGGTGCTGTTTCTGGACTTCCCAACAGGGATGTGATAGGATAACCGGGAATAAGGCAATTTGAGGGAGATGCCTATGGAAAAGACGATTTTGATTCACGGCTCCGGCCACAAGGCGGCCAGTTGGAAGGGAACCATCTCTTATCTGGACCATCAGGAGGACATTCTGTGCCCGGAACTGTCTGCCATTCTGGACGGCCATGAGGCCAGTTACCCCAACCTTCTCTCCGCCTTTGAAGCATACTGCGCCCAGGTCAGTGGACCGGTCCATCTGTGCGGTATCTCCCTGGGAGGCATCCTGGCGTTGGAGTATGCTCTGAACCACCCGGAGAATGTCAAGACTCTGGTGCTCATCGGTACGCCCCATAAGGTCCCCAAGGGGGCCTTTGCCCTCCAGAATGCGGTGTTCCGACTTCTGCCCAAATCCATGTTCGCGTCTATGGCATTTGATAAGAGGGATACCTTCGCCCTGGGAAACTCCCTGAAAAATCTGGATTTTAGCGACCGGGTGGGTGAGATCCGGTGCCCCACTCTTATCCTGTGCGGAGAGAAGGACAGCGCGAACCTGAAATCAGCTCATTTTCTGGCCCAGCACATCCAGCGGGCGGAGCTACAGGTGCTGGACCACACCGGCCATGTGGTAAATGAGGAAAACTCCAAGGTTCTGGCAGAACGGCTGAATGCGTTTTACAGGCGACATCTCTGACGGTAAAATGAGATCAAAAAAGGCAAGATGGATTTGAAAAGGGCTGTTTTTCATATCCATGGCAAGGGCGGCAGCACCGCGGAGGCAGAGCGTTTCTGGAGTATTTACTCAGGTATTCCTGTGCTGGGGGTAGACTATTCGGGCGAGTTTCCCTACGAAGTGGCACCCCAGATTGCGACCGCCTACGATGAGGCCCGACAGCAATATAGCCTCATCGTTATCCTGGCCAACAGTATAGGAGCCTATTTCACCATGCTGAATCTTGAGCGCAGTCACCGGACAAGGCGCTGTTTGTGTTGCCGGCACTGGACATGGAGCGGCTGATTATGGATATGATGGGCTGGGTTGGCGTATCGAAGTGGACACTGCGGGAAAGGTCAAGATTCCCATGGACTTCGAAGAGAATCTGTCTTGGGAACACCCTATCGCATGGAATATCCCCACAGAGGTTCTTCACGCAGGAGGCGACCATCTGGTGTCCAGCCAAACTGTGGAGCGGTTTGGCTGGACACGGTGCCTCGCTCACTGTCATGAAGGGCGGCGAGTACTGGCTCCACACAGAGGAGCAGTTGGCTTTTCTGGATGACTGGGTAAAAAGGGACTTCCTATCCATTGCATAAGTACATATAGAACTTGTTCCCGTGTAGGAGGCGGGCCATTGGCCTGCCTCCTTTCATCATGCCTCTCTTGCAAATCATATTCGGTTAATATAATTTACCGCTTGCTGGTTCGAGCTCTCTTCCTTTTTCTCTTGCAATATGCTAAAATGCAAACAAATTTCTTTGGAAAGGGATTCGCAATGAGCGCAGATATTTTAATTGTAGATGACGAGACTGCGATTGCAGATTTGGTGGAGGTCTATCTGAAAAACGAGGGCTTCACCATCCATAAATTCTATAATGCCTCCGATGCCCTGGCTTGTGTGCGGACGACCCCCCTGGATCTGGCGGTGCTGGACGTGATGCTGCCGGATATGGACGGCTTCACCCTCTGCCAGCGCATCCGGGAGGAACACCTGTTCCCCATCATCATGCTCACCGCAAAGGTGGAGGATATGGACAAGATCATGGGGCTGACTCTGGGGGCGGACGATTACATCACCAAGCCCTTCAATCCTTTGGAGCTGGTGGCCCGGGTCAAGACCCAGCTCCGGCGTTACACCCGGTATAATCCCGGCGAAGGGACTGCCCGGGAGATCACGGAATATGACTTTCGGGGGCTCCAAATCTCCAAGGCCACCCACAAGTGCGTCCTGTTCGGCGAGGAGCTGGCCCTGACGCCCTTGGAATTCTCCATCCTGTGGTATCTCTGTGAGCACCGGGGAAATGTGGTGTCCAGCGAGGAACTATTTGAGCATGTCTGGGGCGAAGCGTTTATCGACAGCAACAACACTGTCATGAGCCACATCGCCCGCCTGCGGGAGAAGATGCACGAGCCCAGCCGAAAGCCCAAATTCATCAAGACCGTGTGGGGGGTGGGGTACACCATTGAGTAAGAAAGGAAATACCCGTAGCCGCCGGAGATCCCTACGTATCTGGGGCGGTTACCTGCTGGTCCTCGTGGCCTGGGTGGTCGCGGTGATGGTGATGGCCTTTCTGGGTGTCATCATCTGCGCCAGCATCGACTGGCAGCCCTCACCGCTCTATGACCTCTTGAATTGGATTCGGGACTATATCGTTCTGGTCTGTATTGTCACGGTGCTGGCGGGATGGGTAGTCATCAGCTTCTATTTCATCTCCAAACCAATCAAACAGTTGGATGTGGTGGCCGGCGCAGCGGAGCAGCTGTCCCGCCCCAGCGAGGAGCCCATCCAGCTGCCAGATTCCTTGGAGGACATCTCCATCCAGCTGAATCTGGCCCGGGAACAGGCTCTCCGGGACGCCCGGGCAGCCCGGGAGGCAGAGCAGCGGAAAAACGATCTGATCGTCTATCTGGCCCACGACCTGAAAACGCCCCTGACCAGCGTCATCGGCTATTTGACCCTCCTGCGGGACGAGCCGCAGATCTCCCCGGAGATCCGGGCCCGGTACACCGGCATCGCTCTGGAGAAGGCGGAGCGCCTGGAAGACCTCATCAACGAGTTCTTCGATATCACCCGCTTCAACCTCTCCCACCTGGAACTGGAGCGGCAGAGCGTGGACCTGACGCGGATGCTGGAGCAGGTGGCCAGCGAATTCCGCCCTATTTTTGCAGAATCGGGGCTGACATGCAGCCTGGACCTGCCGCCCAAGCTGCCCTATTCCTGCGACCCGGACAAGCTGGCAAGGGTCTTTGATAACCTCCTGCGCAACGCGTCTTATTATAGCCTGCCGGACAGCACGGTGGAAATTGCCG